>Ga0233425_10006778_pt1 | contig 16617 bp, 17 predicted proteins | sample Watercolumn_Towu_2_FD_181712 | JGI IMG/M metagenome (GOLD analysis project Ga0233425, IMG submission 181712) | Freshwater microbial communities from Lake Towuti, South Sulawesi, Indonesia - Watercolumn_Towuti2014_140_MG | ecosystem: Environmental > Aquatic > Freshwater > Lake | place... | reverse complement strand
TAACCTTTGGACAACTTCAAAAATCAGACCTCCAGACTCCAAAAATTCAAATATCTTTGACTTGGTATTTATCCTTGTTCTCTTTATTGCTTTGCCCTATACTAAACGGGCCGATTAAATCCATCCTGTAAGGAAAAACCCATGTACAGCAAAGTAACCCCCGGGATTATCGAACAGCTCCGTACTATCGTAGGGTTTGACAAGGTCCTGATCGAAGAAGAACGTCTCGAGCCCTACAGCCACGACAAAGTCCCGGGGCTGAAGGCTGATCCGGAGGTGGTCGTCAAGGTAAGCGGAGCGGAACAAATCAGCCAGGTCTTTCGGTTGGCTCAACGGGAACGAATACCGGTCACGCCGCGAGGGGCCGGATATGGACTCAGCGGAGGAGCCGTTCCGGTGCAAGGCGGTATCGTTTTGGCCATCGAGAAGATGAACCGCATTCTGGAAATCGACAAGGAAAACCTGATGGTCACCGTCGAACCCGGAGTGATTACCGGGGATATCCACCGGGCCGTAGAAGCGGAAGGGCTTTTTTATCCCCCGGACCCGGCCAGTCTCGATTCCTGTTCCATCGGCGGAAATATCGCCGAAGATGCCGGCGGTCCGAGGGCCGTGAAATACGGGGTGACCCGGGGTTATGTCTGCGGGTTGGAAGTAGTCCTTCCCTCAGGGGAAATCATTCGCTGCGGCGGCAAGCTGGTTAAAAACGTCACCGGCTACAATCTGATTCAACTGTTGATCGGCTCCGAGGGGACCCTGGCCGTGGTGACCAAGATCATCCTCAGACTCCTGCCTCTGCCCAAGGTACGCATTGACCTCCTGGTGCCTTTTGACGACTTTCAATCCGCCGCCGATACCGTCTCGGACATCATCGCCCACCGCATCGTCCCCACCACCATCGAATTCATGGAACAGGACAGTCTCAAGGCCGTCGAGCGTCTCTTGAAAAAAGAATTCCCCTTCAACGATGCCGCCGCTCAACTGCTGATCCAGTTGGACGGCAACCGGCAGGAGACGGTGGAGGCCGAAACGGAAAAGGTCGGCGAACTCTGTCTGGCCCACGGGGCCCGGGACGTCCTGGTGGCCAAAGATCGTCCCACCCGGGACCGCCTTTGGGAAGCCCGGCGGATGATCATCGAGTCTCTGAATGCCGAAAGCCCCATGAATCACATGGAGGATGTGGTCGTGCCCCGCTCGGAGATCCCTCCTTTGCTCAAGGGCATCAAGGCCATCGCCGCCGAGTATTCCTTGCGCATCATCAGCTTCGGCCACGCCGGGGACGGTAATGTGCATGTCAATGTCCTCAAAGACAGCCTGGCGGATGAGCTATGGAACGAGCGTATTCCTAAAGTAGCCAGGGCGATTTATCGTTTGGCCTTGTCCTTGGGAGGGACCATCACCGGGGAGCACGGCATCGGCTGCACCCGCAGGCAGTTCTTGCCTCTGGCCCTGGATGCGGTCCAGATCGATCTGATGCGCCGGATCAAAGAAGTCTTTGATCCTCATCACATCTTAAATCCCGGAAAGGTTCTGCCTTAGAACGATGTGGGATTTCATCAAATAAGGAAGGACATGGACCATTCACCGAAAATGCCCATCGAAGGAAAAAGTATCCTGGCCTTGGACATCGGAGGCGGGACCCAGGACCTGTTGATTTACACCGAAGGAGAGCCGCTGGAAAACGCCTTGCAGTGCATCCTGCCTTCCCCGACGATTATGGTGGCCCGGAAAATTCAAAAGGCTACCCGTGACCAGCAGGCTGTTTTTTTAAACGGCCAGGTCATGGGCGGCGGGGCTTCCTCTCAGGCCATACGCCGTCATCTCAAGGCCGGACTGCCCGTTTATGCCCAGGCCGAATGCGCCCTGACCATCCGGGACAATCTCGAACAGGTCGCCCATATGGGTGTGCACATCACCGAAGCAGCCCCGCCGAAAGCGGTTCCGATCTTTCTTTCCGATATTCAGGAAGAGGCCTTAAAAGGACTCTTTCAATCCTTTGATTTGGATCTGCCGCCGGCGCGCTTAGTGGCGGTCCAGGACCACGGCTTCTCTCCCCAGGAAAGTAATCGAATCTTTCGCTTCAAACACTGGGAGGCTTTCCTTAATTCGAAACAACCGTTGGAAACCCTGCTCTATCGCACCGTTCCCGAATACCTGACCCGGATGAAAACCGTGCAGGAGTCGTGGCCCGAGGCCCTGGTCATGGATACCGGTGCTGCGGCAATTCTCGGGGCCTTGGAGGATGGACAGGTTCAAACCCTGCCCTCCCCCAACCGCTTGATCGTCAATATCGGCAATGAACACACCCTGGCCGCCTGGTTGGTGGAAGGCCGGTTCGTCGGGATTTTTGAGCATCATACTTTCTTTTTGAACACCGAAAAACTCTTAACCTATCTCCAACAATTTGTGAAAGGGCAATTAAGCAATGACCAGGTCTTGGAGGACATGGGCCACGGGTGTTTAAACACCTTTCCCTGGGATAAGGATTTTCCACCGCTTATCGTCACCGGTCCCCGCAGGGCTATGCTGGCCGGGACCCAGGCCCTCATGGCCGCACCTTTCGGGAACATGATGCTCAGCGGCTGTTTCGGGCTCCTGCGGGCCTTTCGCTTTGCAAATCCTTCCTGATGTGATATGATTAATTAAGAATTTCAAGACAGGATTAACAGGATAACTTTGAAGGGGTCTCCTTTTTCAGTTGGAAAATGAAGATCCAGTCAAAAAGTATTATCATCCGCTCAATCCTCTCAAAGACATATTTAGATCCGATGAATACTCACTTAAAAGAACGCATCGAAGAGCTTCGCACCCTCCTCCACTACCACAACTACCGCTATTACGTCCTCGATGACCCGGAGATCTCCGATGCCCGTTATGATCACCTCTTCCGGGAATTACAGGACCTGGAGACTCGGCATCCCGAGCTGATCACCCCCGATTCCCCGACCCAGCGGGTGGGTGCCCAGCCGCTCAGCAAATTCGGCACCGTGGCCCATTCCATCCCCATGCTCAGCCTGGAAAACGGTTTTAGTGCCGAAGAGATCCTGGAATTCGACCAACGCATCAAACGTTTCCTCACCCTTAATCAGGAAATCGAGTACATGGCCGAGCCGAAAATCGACGGCCTGGCCATCGAACTCATTTATGAGAACGGTATCCTCAGTCAATCCGCCACTCGGGGAGACGGGGTCATGGGCGAAGACGTGACCCAAAATGTGCGCACCATCCGCCCCATCCCCTTGAAACTCCTGCCCGGAAAGAGCCCGATCCCGAACCGGCTGGAGATCCGGGGAGAAGTGTATATACAGATCCGGGATTTTGAGGAATTGAACCGTCGGCGGGAGGACGCCGGTGAGGCCCTCTTTGCCAATCCCCGAAACGCCGCCGCAGGATCCCTGCGCCAGTTGGACCCGAAGATCACGGCCCAACGGCCCCTCCATTTTTTAGCCTATGGACTGGGGCTGGTTACCGGGATGACCTTCGAGAGTCAGTGGGAGATCCTCCAAACCCTGCCCCAGTGGGGCCTGCCGGTCAATCCGCACATCAAGAAATGCCAAGGCATCGAAGAGGCCCTGTCCTATTGCCGGTCCCTGGAGAACACCCGTCCCACCCTCCCCTATGAGATTGATGGGGTGGTCTTAAAAGTCAACAATCTGATCCTTCAGGAACAGTTGGGCATCAAATCCAGAAGTCCCCGCTGGGCCCTGGCCTATAAATTTCAATCCTCTCAGGAGACTACCCGCATCCTGAACATTGAAGTCCAGGTGGGACGGACCGGCGTCCTGACCCCCGTGGCCCATCTGCAGCCGGTGTTTGTCGGAGGGGTGGAAGTCAGCCGGGCCACCCTTCATAACCAGGATGAAATCAAACGCAAGGACATCCGCATAGGCGATACCGTCGTTGTCCGGAGGGCCGGGGAGGTTATCCCGGAAGTGGTCGAAGTGGTCGCTTCAGCCCGGACCGGCGAGGAACTTCCATTTACTATGCCGGACCAATGCCCGGTTTGTCAGTCACCAGTGGTCCGTCCGGAGGGAGAAGCCGCCCATCGCTGCACCAATCCCAATTGTCCGGCCCAGGTCAAAGAAACGATCCGCCACTTCGCCTCCAAAGGGGCCATGGATATTGAGGGTCTAGGAGAAAAGCTGGTCAGCCAGTTAGTCGATTCAGGATTGATTCGAGATTACGGAGATCTCTATTATCTCAAACTTCAAGACCTCATCCCTTTAGAGCGCCTGGCCGAAAAATCCGCGGACAACCTGATCCGTTCAATGGAAAGAAGTAAACAAACAACCTTAAGCAAATTCATTTTTGCCCTGGGTATCCGCAATGTGGGCGAACATCTCTCCGCCCTCCTGGCCGAACACTTCGGATCGCTTCAGGCTTTGATGGACAGTTCGGAAGAAGAACTCAAAGGCATCCGAGAGGTAGGACCCCAGGTTGCCGCCAGTATCCGGATTTTTTTTGATAATACCCTGAGCCGAAAAATCGTTACAAAAATCCTGGCCGCCGGTGTGTCCTTTGAAGAAAAAAAGAGTCAAGGTCTCAAGCCCTTCTTAGGCAAGATCTTTGTGCTCACCGGTCGGCTGGAGGGACTGACGCGGGAACAGGCCAAGGCCCGGATAGAGACTTTGGGTGGAAAGGTTTCCGGATCGGTGAGCAGCAAGACCCATTTTGTCCTGGCGGGTGAAGATCCTGGCTCTAAACTGGAGAAGGCTAAAGAACTGAAAGTGACTGTCTTGACGGAACAGGAATTTTTAGAATTAATGAGCCGGGCGCAATAATGCATTAACAGCCTGTTGAAAACCTTTTTTTTTCGCAGCTTCGATTCATAATACTGTAGGTCAGGTTACGACCAGTGGGAGTTACCTGACAATCAAGAGATTTATTAAGAATGTCAGGGAACCTATCGGGCACCCTGACCTACGAATCTTACTGTCGATAAGGCCATACCTATTTGACGTCATGACGGACTTGATCCGGCATCCAGACCCTTAGTAGCTAATCAAACCTGGATTCCGGCCTGACTCCCTCCGGGTGTCTTTGTTAGCTCGGCGAAGGCGAGCGGCCGGAATGACTCCTAATCCGTAGGATAGAATTATTTTCATCCTTCGTGGTGTTACTTAGGCCAGGCCTGGGAATTAAAAAGGAGCAATCCATGGAAAAGATATCCGCCCACGTCATCATCCACGGCTGGGTCCAAGGGGTCTATTTTCGGGCCTATACCCGTGATCAAGGAAATCTACTGGGTTTAAGAGGCTGGGTGCGCAATCGTCGTGACGGGACCGTGGAGGCCTACTTTGAAGGCGACAAAGAAAAGGTGGAGCGAATGGTGACCTGGTGCCACAGCGGGTCGCCTTCTTCCCAGGTCGAGCGGGTCGAGGTCACCTACGGCCAATATGGCGGGACTTATGATTCGTTTCAAGTCCGCTATAATTAGCACAAATTCCCTTCGTCTTTTCCGTTAGAACCCGTCAAGAAATAAACTGTACAATACCGCTAATATCTCCGGTCATGCTGAGCCTGTCGAAGCATGACTGTTCACCCTTCGACAAGCTCAGGGCGAACGGTTGCAGGGCCACTTTGTCAAGGTTATTTGTTTACAACTCCTTAGGTCTTTCACCGTGCGCGGCTGCGCTTTGGTGGGATGACGGGCGGGGCGGTATTTTCCCTTGAATCCCTTATCGCTTGTAAAATATCATTTGTAGTCGCTTTAGTCTCAATACCGGGGACATCAAACGGTGATTTTTGGGCTCTTTTGAAAATTATCTTAAAGGTTTCCCCGCCTCGTCTTTTTATAATAACCTCTTCTTCTCGAGCTATATTCAAAATTTCGGCAAGTCGTTGTCGTGCTTCGGAAAAGGTATAGACCTTCATAAATCCTCCCCAATGACCCTAAGGCCGATTTTTTCAGCGATACTTTTCATCTGTCGATCAAGTGTCAACAATGGAGCGCGCAGGGTTACGGAACATTCCAGGAAATAGGCATCATAAGCATAGATGTTATACTTCACTGCTATTTTCAAAGCCGATCCCACATCAATCCGTCGCAAGGCTACCGGTATACGCTGCACCTTTTCCCAGACTAAGAAAACTTCATCCCTGGTTAAAACATTTCGCTTCATCATCGCCGTCAAGGCGTTCCCGATTTCAAACGGGAGGACATCGGGTGCGAGAAGATCGTGCCCGGCAGTGAGACGGATGATCATCTCCTTTTCCGGTTCATTTAAAACGACCGCCAGAAAAGTATTTGTATCAACAATGATTCTCATATGTACAATTGTACCATTTAATCCCTATTTGTCAAGGACTATCTTGAAGAGGGGCAGATGACCATTCTCCGTCACGCTTGACTTGACCGCACTATGTTGCAGAGAGCTTCAAGCCCTGGATTTTGGGACTACAGTCTTCAATCAAATGCCTAGGGCGGTAATTAAGGCCTATTTCTCCACCGGAAAAGTAAGGGTCCAGACCGTCCCCCTATCCCGGTTCATTTCCATGGTCCCTTGTAACTGCTGAATCAGGGCCGTGACCAGTTGCAGGCCCAGTGATGGGGTGCGGGTAAAGTCGAGGCCTTGGGGGAAGCCGATACCGTTATCGGCAACGGTCAGGACGGCCTGGGAACCGTCTTTCTTCAAGGAAATGGTGATTTCCCCTTTCCGCCCTTGGGGAAAGGCATGTCTCAGGGAATTGGTCAGCAGCTCATTGACGAGCAGCCCCAGGGGGATGGCCGTATTATTGTAGGCTTATCATTACCTTTTATCGATTTACGATTATCAGAAACTCATTCCCGCGAAATTTTATTTTAGAGTATCAACTTCCGACCATATTACCAATAAATTCTTAACGACTTCCCTTTGATTTCTTGGACTATAAGATGATCACAAAAAGCGTTTTTTATCCGACCAAAGGATTTCGGATTGATAATCCGGGAAAGCGGCTGAAATCACGGTCGGCCGTCCAGAGTTCGCTTATTCCGTGATGGAGGCACAAGGCCACGATTCGGGCATCGTGGACCAAGGGACCGGTTACTTTTCCGTTTTTTAAGAGGGCTTGGAGGATGGACCAATAATCAACGGATTCGGAGATCAAAACAAGACTGGGCGATTCCAACCAGGCCTCCACTTGGTCGAGGGCCTTTTCCAGAGGTGTGGGAGGGATAAAGATCCGCGGATGGGTAACAATGGCCAGAAATTCATGGATACAGGGCCAGGGGATTGTCCAGGGAGTGCGATGTTCAGCCAGTTTTAGAAGGCAGTCGTAGGCCCTTCTATGCCAAGGAGAATCCTCCCGATGGGCGCAAACTAAAACGTTGGTGTCAAGGGCGATCATCCACCACGCCCTTCATAACTCTTTTCCCGAATCGCCTCCCAGGAGGCCCCCTTTAAATCGGGATGCAGACCTTGACCTTTGAAGGCAGCGGGTCGGAGACGAAAGCGGTTTTGTTTTTTCCGTTCAGTTAAAATGCGCTGGAGCCCTTCCTGAATAAGGGCCTTCAGGGTAGTCTTCTCATGATTAGCCACGGCCCGGGCCTCTTCAAACAGGCTATCAGGTATCTGTACGGTTGTTTTCATATGGCTAGCCATATCATAAAATATGGCAATATGTCAAGAATTGTTATAAAAGCTTTATATGACGAGAAAGGAGCGGGACAGATTTCTTCTTCATCGACGTCTGATCAGTGTAATATCGCCCGAATCCTAAACCCCTCAATATAGGTGGTCCAGCCTAAAAGCGGGCCCTCGCCTGTTTTTATGAATTCACCAAATTTCAAATATTTATTTGACAGTTAAGGCAAACTTTAGTATATAAAAAGTTTATTTTTTATCGAAACAGATCAAATTAACGACTCTAAGTTATGGAACCGGAAGAAATTAATATCATTTTCCCAGACAGCCGATCTTTAGCCTTTCCGGCCGGGACGAAGGCCGGGCAGGCCCTTCGGGAATGGGTCAACGGACCCCTAAAGGGGATCGTTGCCGCCCGTCTGGATGGAGAGTCGCTTGATCTGACCAGGATTTTACCCCGGGGTGGGAAACTGGAACCTGTTTATAAAAACGATCCGGAAGGGCTGGAAATTCTACGCCATTCCACCGCCCATCTTATGGCCCAGGCAGTCAAGGAATTATTCCCCGAGGTCAAACTGGCCATCGGTCCGGCCATAGAAAACGGATTTTATTACGATTTTGGCAAAGAGACCCCCTTTACTCCCGAAGATCTTCCCCGCATTGAAGAACGGATGGAGGCCTTGAGCCGTCAAAAGATCCCCATGGTCCGGGAAGAGCTTTCCCGGGAAGAGGCCATAGCCCTTTTTTCATCCCAGGGCGAATCGTTTAAGGTTGAGCTTCTAAAGGAACTCGTAGATCCTCAAGTCTCTCTCTATCGCCAGGGAAATTTTGTCGATCTTTGCCGGGGGCCTCACCTGAGCACAACCGAAGGAAGCCGCCATTTCAAACTGACCCATGTGGCCGGGGCCTATTGGCGGGGGGATGAACATAATCCCATGCTCCAACGGATTTACGGGACCGCTTTTGAGTCCAAAGAAGATCTGGAAACCTATCTGACCCAGCGGGCCGAAGCGGAGAAACGGAACCATCGCAAGCTGGGGAAGAGCCTTGATCTCTTTGTCTTTTCCGACAAGGTCGGTCCGGGTTTGCCTCTTTTCACCCCCAAGGGCACCATCATCATTGAAGAGTTGAAAAAGCGGGTCGAATTCATCTGCCGACAGTATGGGTTTCAGAAGGTTATAACCCCCCATTTAGCTAAAATAGATTTGTATCAATTGTCCGGTCATGCCACCAAATTCGCCGATGAGCTGTTTCACGTCACCTCGGCCAAAGAGCATGCCATGGTCATGAAACCGGTTCAATGCCCCCACCAGACCCAGATCTATGCCTCCCGGCTCCGTTCTTACCGGGACCTGCCTATCCGCTACATGGAATCGGAAAAGCAGTACCGGGCGGAAAAAACAGGAGAAATAGGCGGATTGACCAGGGTTTACGCTATCACCGTCGAGGACGGTCACTCCTTTTGCCGTGTCAGCCAGATCAAACAGGAAGCCATGAATATGGTCCGAATCATCAAGGATTTTTATTCGGACCTGGGCATGTGGGGCAACCACTGGGTGTCGCTTTCTGTTCGTGATTATGCCAATCCGGACAAGTATATCGGAGACCCTAAAGACTGGGACACCTGCGAAGCCATGCTGGCCGAGATTTCTGATGAAATGGGATTGAATGCTAAACGCCGGGAAGGGGAAGCGGCTCTCTACGGACCAAAATTGGATTTTATGTTCAAGGATGCTATGGGCCGGGAGGTGCAGATCCCCACGGTGCAACTGGATTTTGCCACGCCCAAACGCTTTGATCTGACCTATATCAATGAAGAAGGGAAACCGGAGGCCCCGGTCATGGTCCATCGGGCCATTCTGGGCTCTTATGAACGGTTCCTGGCCCTCTTAATCGAGCATTTCGCCGGGGCCTTCCCTACCTGGCTGTCTCCGGTTCAGGCCATAGTCTTATCCGTAACGGACAGCAACATCGAATACTGCCAAACGGTTTACGAGGCATTGATCCGGGAGGGAATACGCACCGAGATCGATATCCGCAATGAGAAATTAGGGTTCAAAATCAGGGAAGCCCAAATGCAAAAGATTCCCTATATGCTGGTCATCGGCAACAAAGAAGAAGAGCAGAAAGGCCTCAGCCCCAGAACACGGAGTGGAGAAAATTTGGGCTTTTGGTCCGTAGCCCAACTGATCGAACGGATTAGGCAGGAATCAGTCCCGGGAGGAAATTGACAGGATACGGAAAAAGGCCCATCAATCCCGCCCAAGGCGGGATTGCCCTCACCCCGCCCCGCTTTTCAGCGGGACGGCGCCTTGTTTCTGGACCTTTTTGAGCATCCTGAAAATAATTACCATTTAGGTAATTCTATAGCAACGATTGGGTTGAGGAGTTTTTTCGATTCCGAAATCCTTAATCGACAATCCGAAATCGAAACAGGAGGTGGTGGATATATCTAAATCGGTTAATGTAAACAACGAAATTCGGGCGGCTAACGTACGGGTCATCGGAGAGGGAGGTGTGCAGTTAGGTATTCTACCTATAGCCCAGGCCTTGGCGCTGGCTAAAGGAGAAGGACTGGATTTGGTCGAAGTTGCACCCCAATTAGATCCGCCGGTGTGCCGTATCATGGATTACGGTAAATACAGATACCAACAAACCAAGAAAGTCCATGAGGCCAAAAAACGTCGAACGATTATCCAAGTCAAGGAAGTCAAGATTCGACCGAAAACAGAAGAACATGATTATCAGTTCAAGTTAAAAAACATCAGGAAATTTTTGGAAAAGAAAAATAAGACCAAAATATCCCTCATGTTTCGCGGCCGGGAAATTCAGTATCAGGAAGCGGCCAAGAAAATCTTGAACCGAATCACCGAGGAGACCAAAGATCTGGCCATTATTGAGCAGGAGCCCAAATTGGAGGGCCGGAATATGACCATGATCCTGGGTCCCAAATAAAAAGACTCGTTGTTCAAACCACAACCTGCGAAGCCAATGGAAATTGGAGTTGGGATTTTTTTTTAAAATTCCCCTTTCTCTGATTTCAATATTATTTTATTTGAAAAATGTATTAAAAGAAAATGTTGACGGCTTTGAAAAAAGTCCGCAGGCAAGGCGCGCAAACCGGGAACCCGCCCCATAGGGGTGGGACTGAGCATCCCAAAGATGCGAAGAAGTCCTGAGGAATGAGGCGTACATAGAACGCTGCAATAAGCCCGTCCCGCTGAAAAGCGGGGAAGGATGAAGCGCAATGGTGCATCCGGATTTTTTGCACAGCCGTCACCTGTAGTAAGGAGAAGAAATCATGCCCAAGATGAAAACCAGACGAGGTGCAGCCAAACGTTTTAAGGCCACCGGAAGCGGAAAGATCATCCGCTCCAAGGCCTTCGGCAGCCATATTTTGACCAGCAAAACCACCAAACGAAAACGGAGTTTACGGAAATCAACGGTGGTTGACGCCGCCAATACCAAAGGCATCAAAAAGATGCTGCCCTATTTTTAATTTGAACCTGTTTATCCTTATGCACTCTTTGAGGTGCAGTGGTCGTTGAACATTATTTTCGCTGAACGACAAACACATAACCACAAACGGAATTTTTGAAATAGAGGTGAATTGTCATGCCCAGAGCAAAAAGGGGCTTTAAGGCCCGACGGAGAAGAAATAAGGTCCTTAAATTGGCCAAGGGGTATCGCGGGGCCCGCAGCCGCTTATTTAAAACCGCCACCGAAGCCGTAGACCGGTCACTTAAGTACGCCTTCCGGGACCGGCGGGTTCGCAAAAGAGAATTTAGAGGATTATGGATCGTCCGCATCAGTGCCGCCGCAAAAATGAACGGTCTGTCTTACAGCAAGTTCATGGGGGCGCTGAGAAAGGCCGAGATCGGCCTGGATCGAAAAGTATTGTCCGAAATGGCCGTTCGGGATCCGGAAAGGTTCAGTTCTTTAGTGAAATTGGTTTCCTAACCTCAAGGTGAATCTCCCTTAAGGTCCAGCCGAACCTCTATCCATAAAGAAAACCAGCCATGTTATCTAAATTGAAAGCATTGGAGACCCGATTCCAAGAGGAAGTGGGCAAGGTAAGCTCCCTCAAGGAACTGGAGGAATTGCAAGTCCGCTTTTTGGGCAGAAAAGGGGAAGTAACCCAGTGTCTGCGGGAACTGGGCAGCCTGTCGCCCGAAGAGCGGCCCGCAGTCGGCCAGGAAGCCAATCGTTTAAAAGGGGTTCTGGATGAGTTAGTGAAGCAGAAGAAGGAGGCTTTCCTCCTGCAGACCGACCGGAAGGCCTCAAAAATCGACTGGAGTTTGCCGGGAAGACGAACCTTCCCGGGACGGCGCCATCCCATCACCCAGACCATGGAAGAAATCTGTGAGATCTTTTCCCGCCTCAATTTCGAAATCGTTGAGGGGCCGGAAGTCGAGTTGGATTACTACAACTTTGAAGCCTTGAACATTCCCCCGGACCATCCGGCCCGGGATATGCAAGACACTTTTTACATCAGTAATACCACTCTGCTGCGGACCCACACCTCTCCTTTACAGGTGCGGACCATGGAAAAAGTGACTCCCCCTTTAAGGGTCATTGCCCCGGGCAAGGTCTACCGCCGAGATTCGGACATTTCCCATACTCCCATGTTTCACCAGGTTGAAGGACTGATGGTCGGGGAGGATATCAGTCTGGGAGACCTTAAGGGAATACTGACTCTATTCGTCCATAAAATGTTCGGAGAAGAAACCCCGCTTCGCTTCCGCCCCAGTTTTTTCCCTTTTACTGAACCCAGCGCCGAAGTGGATATCGGCTGTGTCATCTGTCGGGGATCGGGCTGCCGTGTCTGTTCCCAAACCGGATGGCTTGAAATACTGGGGTCGGGAATGGTCGATCCGGAAGTCTATCGGATGGTCGGCTATGATCCGGATCAAGTGACCGGATTTGCCTTCGGCATGGGCGTGGAACGGATCGCCATGCTTAAATATGGGATCGACGATATCCGTCTGTTTTATGAAAACGACCAAAGGTTTTTAAATCAATTTTAACAATAAATCGGGGGTCGAGGATTCCAGGAGTCAAGGGTTCAAGGATTTGACGTCCATGCCTTTTACTTGAATCCTTGACCCCTTGAATCCTTAACTCCTATTTGGGTTCTTTATGAAAGTCACCTTAAACTGGTTACAAGACTATGTGGATCTAAGCGGACTTTCGGCCGAAGACCTGGACCGGGGCCTGACCATGGCCGGTCTGGAAGTGGAGGCCGTAGTGCCCATCGGCCGGGAGTTGGAAGCTTTGATCGTCGCCGAGGTCCTGGAAGTTCAAAAACACCCCCATTCCGATCACCTGACTCTCTGCCGGGTCTTCACCGGACGGGAAACACTGGAAATCGTCTGCGGAGCCCCCAATGTCCGACCAGGCATCAAGGTTCCCTTGGCCCTGCCCGGGACCAAACTTCCTTCGGGTTTAGAGGTGCAGACAGCCACGATACGCAAAGTAGTCTCTTCCGGGATGATCTGCTCTGAAAAAGAGCTGGGGCTGTCGGAAGACCACAGCGGCATTTTGATTCTGCCGGAAAACCTTCCAAACGGAGAGCCGCTCAGCCGGGCCTTGGGCCTGGAGGATACGCTGCTTGAAGTCAACGTGACACCCAACCGGGCCGACTGTCTGAGTCATCTGGGGATCGCCAGGGAGATAGCGGCCATCTTCAACCGGACTTTAAGACGGCCTGATATTTCTAAGGCCTCGGGAGGCCAAGCTATCTCCCAAATGACCTCCGTGGCCATTCTGGCTCCGCAGCAATGCCCGCGGTATGCCGGCCGGATCGTCCGAGGCGTGACCATCGGCCCATCTCCACTCTGGCTGCGCCAGCGGCTCAATGCCGTCGGCATCCGGAGCATCAGTAATATCGTGGATGTGACCAACTACGTCCTTATGGAGTATGGTCAGCCTCTGCACGCTTTTGATTTTGACACCTTGGGCGAACGGCGGATCGTCGTTCGACTGGCCGAGCCGAATGAACGCCTGACCACGCTCGACGGGCAGGAACGGGTCCTGGCCCCGGATATGCTGGTCATCGCCGACGGAGAAAAAGGGGCGGCCCTGGCCGGGGTCATGGGTGGCCTGGATACGGAGATCCAATCCTCGACCAAAACCATTTTCATTGAGAGCGCTTACTTCGAACCACGGTGTATCCGCCGGACCTCGAAACGATTGGGCCTTTCTTCCGAGGCCTCCATTCGCTTCGAGCGGGGGGTCGATATAGAAGGCCTCCTGGAGGCCCTAGACCGAGCCGCCCTGTTGATGCAGGAACTGGGAGGCGGTGAAATCGTTCCCGGCCGGATCGATGAGTATCCCTTGCCCCTGATAGTTGAGCCAATCCGCTTGAACATTGATAAAACCGGCCGTTTCTTGGGACTGGAGGTGACGGCTGAAAAAGTGGTTGAGATTTTCCGTAGTTTAGGGTTGGGAGCGGTTATTCAGGACAGCCAATGGGTGGAAGTGACTCCCACCTCCTTCCGCCGGGACCTGACCCGCCCGGTGGACTTGATGGAAGAAGTGGCCCGGCTTATCGGCTATGACCTTATTCCGGTGACCATTCCCGATATTTCCTCGAAAACCCGTAAAGAGCCTAAATCCTTCTCAGCCCGCCGGAGGATCAAGGAAATTCTCACCGGTCTGGGATTTGATGAGATCATTACCTATAGTTTTATTTCAGAAAAAGCGGCCGGTCCCTTCCTGGATCCTGATGCTTCGGCCGAAGAGGCCTTGGTGAGGATCAGCAACCCGATCTCCGAAGACCAGACGGTCATGCGCAACAGTCTGATCCCCGGGCTGCTGACCACCATGAGCAAAAATTGGGCCCAACGAAACCTGAACCTCCGCCACTTCGAAATGGGCAAGGTCTTCAAGGCCTACAAGGAGGCCGATACCTTACCGGAGGAGACCCATCATCTGACCGCCCTCTGGACCGGGAGACGGTACCCGGAATCCCATTATTTCAAGTCGGAACCAGTTGATTATTATGACCTTAAAGGTACCCTGGAATCCATGGTCAACGCCTTGAGAATAGACGATTTCTCCATCCGATCGGCTGAGCCGCCGGCCTATCTTTCGGATACAAATTATCTCAGGCTTTACGCCGGGGAGGAATATCTCGGTGAAATGGGGGAGATCCCCCTTTCCCTCCGTTCCCTTTTTGATCTAAAGGAAAAGGCCTTTATTTTTGACCTCGACCTGGACCGCCTAATCCCCAGGATAAATGACACTCCGGTGTTTAAACCCTTGCCCCGGTTTCCCGAAACCACCCGGGATATGGCCCTGATCATCGATGATATTGTCCTCTGGAAGGATATCCAGGACGAAATCCTCGGCTTGCAAGAACCCCTTATCCAGGAAATCGAACTCTTTGATCTCTATGTAGGCAAACCCATTCCTGCGGGCAAGAAGAACTTGGGTGTTCGGATTCATTATCGTTCCCCGGAAAGGACTCTGCTGGATGATGAAGTCAATATCATTCAAGACAACCTTCTGAGACGAATTCTCCAAAAATTCAACGCTACTTTACGGGAAAAATAAGCCGCCCTTTACGATTCCATGGTTCGGGATGGACTCAATCCATGGCCATGGAACTCCCCATATATCTCACCCTTTCTATAAATCCTCACACCGCATTAAGGGATAGATAAATTTAGATTATTTCTATAAAAATCAAATTGTTAATATAAAATAATTCAACAGGATTACTGGTATACTTAAATCCTTTTTTCACCTTTAAAATCCTGCCTATTTCTAACACAATATTAAGCATAAGTTCCACTTCCATCTTTAGCCTTTTGAAATTAAAAATTTTTTTTGACATGGACTTTAAAATAAGGTAAGAAAACAATGAAATCCCGGTGTACCTGTTGGACCAAAACCTTTTTCAGGGGAGCATCCATGGGAGCGGAGGAGATTCCCGACAAGCAGTATTTCAAGATTGGCGAAGTCAGCGCCCTGTCCCAGCTTGAGCCTTATGTCCTTCGCTACTGGGAAACGGAATTTAAAATGATCCGGCCCGTCCGCTTCGGTTCGAATCAGCGGATGTACCGCCGCAAAGACGTTGAACTTATCTTTGAAATAAAGAAGCTGCTATACGAAGAAGGGTTTACCATAGCCGGGGCCAGAAAAAAGCTCCAGCAGTCCGCCAAAGAAGAAAAAGAAAAGAAACCCCTCCCGGCCCCCGCACCTGAACCCGTCCAAAAGGTCCAAAACTTTGAACCCTTGTTGCGGGAAGTCCGTCAGGAACTGACCGATCTCCTTCAGTTCCTCAATAAATGATCATTGAGCCCCTTTCCCCTCTAACAGGAGCTCTCTTTCCGAATCAACAAGGGGGGCTATTTATTAAAAGCCTGGAGACTGGGAAAAATCAACCTCAGGGTCTTGCAGCCCCTGACTCCCCTTCAGATCCATGAGGTCAAGCTATTTCCTGAATATGTCCCGGACTGGTTTTTCTTCTGTCGACCATTTAAAAATCCCCATCACCAAATGGGATAATTTCTTCAGGAGAGACCTCCTTACTGGTCTTTCCCTGTGCAGAAGATTCCTCGGCACTGGCGGCATTTTTCTGGACGACCTGGTCCATCCCGCTTACGGCCCTGTTGATCTGATCAACCCCCTGGGCCTGTTCCGCGGAGGCTGCGGCTATCTCTCCCACCAAACCGGCCACTTTTTTAGCGCCCACGGCCACCTTTTCAAAGGCTTTATTGGTTTTGCCGTGGCATATTTGCGCTTTTATCTTAATTATAGGTCAAACAACGAAAAACTTAAGGGAAATGATGCCACGATATGCTTAATCCGAAAATAGAATTCAAGGCTTCCCGAAGATTCTGCTCTATTTTCATCTTTGGTGGTGCCACGCCCCAAAAGGCGGGGCATGGGAATTAATCCGCCATAAAAGGCCTTGCCCAGGCTCAAAGGCTCAACCCGGGTTTTGAGGAAGAGAAGGCTCGAATTCCGAAAGGGCCGCTACCGACAACTCGTTCAAAAACGCCAATTGGCCACCTTCCGCTGAGGCCATGTGGCCTTCCTCGTC
>Ga0233425_10006777_pt1 | contig 16620 bp, 12 predicted proteins | sample Watercolumn_Towu_2_FD_181712 | JGI IMG/M metagenome (GOLD analysis project Ga0233425, IMG submission 181712) | Freshwater microbial communities from Lake Towuti, South Sulawesi, Indonesia - Watercolumn_Towuti2014_140_MG | ecosystem: Environmental > Aquatic > Freshwater > Lake | place... | reverse complement strand
GGGCGACGAACCCCCGGGGGACGTTCGAGTTCGGCGATCTCCCGACGGGGAACTATCTGCTCGTCTATGGTCTGGTCGGGTCGGAGCGGACAGAGAGCGTCGCGTTTGCGATCGACGCGCCACCCCGCCCGGTCGATCTCGGGCGCCTCGCGTTGCCGGGCGACCTGGCGGTTGTGCTTGATCCGGTGCAGGTTTCCACGCGCCGCGAAGCGTGGTCCTCCGCCATCGACCGCAAGGTCTATCTGGTCGGCAAGGATCTCCAAAGCGCCACCGGGACCGCCAGCGACCTGTTGCGCAACGTTCCGTCGGTACAGGTCGATCTCGAAGGGAACGTGAGTCTGCGCGGCGCCGGCAACGTTTTGGTTCTCATCAACGGCAAGACCACGAGCTTGCTGGGGCGAAATCGCGCCGTCGGCCTCGAGCAGCTGCCGGCGGACACGATTGAGCGAATCGAAGTCATCACCAACCCCTCGGCGAAGTACCGGCCCGATGGCACCGCGGGTATCATCAATCTTGTCCTGAAGAAGCAGCGCGCGCCGGGCCACTCCGGCAGCGTGCGCGTTGCCGGGGGCAACCGGGAGCGCGCCAACGGCACGACGATGGCCAATTACAATCCCGGGCGGCTCAATCTTTTCGGCAGCGCCAGTGTGCGGCAGGACGACCGGCCGCGCACGGTGACGGACGCGCGGGCCCGCTTCGACGCCGGGCTGAATGCGAGGGTCGCAACCGAACAGCGGACGACCGAGACCGCCCGCCCCCGGTCGCACCTCGCCCGGGCCGGCGCCGACTGGAGAATCGACGAGCGCACGCAGGTTGGAGTGCAGGTGAACTACAACCACCGCGAGGTCGTGCGCCGCTCCGCGGTCGCGACGCTTACGCGGCGCGACGGAAACGAGGCCCCGCTGGGCGATCGCGACCGGTGGCGGGTTGCCCCGGGCTTCGAGCACGACCTTGAAGTCACGGCAACCTGGCAGCGCGCCTTCTCCGGCGAGGACCACGAATTCAACCTCGAGGTGAAGCACGACCGGACTCGCGAGCAGGAGGACAACCACTACACCAACGTGTTTCGCCTGCCCGCCGCGGCAACGGCACTCGAACGCACCCTCATCGGCACGATCGAGTCTTCCACCGAGCTGACGGCCGACTACACGCGTCCGCTCGGCCCACGGGGCAAACTCGAGGCCGGCTTCGCGACGCAAGCCAACCACATCGACCTTGATTACCGCGGAAGCTTCCTCGATCCCACCGCGGGCACGTGGATCGCGGATCGGATCCGTAACAACCGCTTCCTTTTTGATGAACGGATCCTCGCCCTCTACATGACCGCAGGGCACAAGCTCGGACGCTGGGGCGTCCTCGCCGGACTGCGCTTCGAGTGGGCCGGCGTCGAAACCGATCAGGTTACCGCGCGGCTGAAGGCGGACAACGCCTACCCGCGATTCTACCCGAGCCTCCACCTCAGCCACGAGCTTCGTGCCCACCACGAATGGCAGCTCAACTACAGTCACCGCGTGCGCCGGCCGGACGGCGACGACCTCAATCCGTTTCCGACGTTCGAGGATCCGTACCACCTGCGGGCCGGCAATCCGCGTCTGGTCCCGGAAGACATCCACTCGATCGAGACCGGCTGGCAGTACCAGCAGGACGACACCACACTGCTCGCGGCGGTGTACTATCGCTATCGGTACCACGGTTTGACCGAAGTCACGCGCCAGCTCGACTCGGCAACTCTGTTCACGACCAAGGAGAACCTCGACAGGAGCCAATCCGGCGGACTCGAACTCTCAGCCACCGCGCGATTCGCGGATCGCGCCACGGTGAACTTCAGCGCCAATGTCTATCGCAACGAGATCGAGGCGAGCAGCCTCGGGTTCGGCGCGCGCCGGGCCACGCTCACCGGCGAGGCGAAGCTCGCGCTGAGTTGGGATGTTTCGAAGCGCACGCTCCTCCAGTGCAACGCCAACTACACCGCCCGGCGCCTGACACCGCAGGGGTACCGCTCGCCGACCTTTGTCGCCAACCTCGGGCTCCGGCGGCACCTCGTCGATCGCCGGCTGGACGTCATCGTCAGCGCGTCCGATCTCTTCAACTCGCTGCGCGAGCGCACGAGCCTCGAGAGCCCCGCCTTGCGGCAGACGATCGTCCGCCGCCGCAGTTCGGGCATCCTCTACGTCGGACTGATCTACCACTTCGGCCAGCCGCCAAAGAAACAAAAGGACGATCTGCAGTTTGATCCGGCGCTGTGAAGGTCCGCTCCACTCCCGCCGGCGCCGCTGAGTAATTGTCCGTCGGGCTGGGCGGCGACGGCATCAGTCTCGGCGTTGGGTTGTGGCGCGAACGCGGGGTCGATCGCTTGCGCGAACGATGAGTCGATGGCGATCGCGAAGGTGGCGCTGGTCGCAAGCGAAGCGTCGCCGGCCCAGCTCCGCGTTTCCCGCGGCGTACGCGGGTTTCCTGGCGCTCGCGCCACCTGCTGGTTGCGACCTTGCGTCGTAACCCATCGCACCCGGGGGCAGGCCCACCACCGGCGGGTAAACGTGGCGCGGCCAGCGCGCCACCTGCCGCGGGTCGCGACCTCGCGTCGCAACTCACCTGCGATCCGTCCCCCTCACTCGACGCGAACGATCGCCTCCATGTAGGGATGCGGAGTGCAGTAGTATTGGTAGGTGCCCTTCTTCTCGAGGACCTTGCTGAAGGTCTCGGCGTGGCCAAGCAGGCGGGAGGTGAAGTGCTCCGGCGCCTCGCGCGTCACGACATCATGCACGCCGGCAAATTCGCCATTGAAGAAGGTGAAGACGTCCTCGTTGATCCACTCGACCGTGGTGCCGGGAGGCACGACCGCGACCTTTGGCCAGTAGGAGTTGCCGATGATCTGGATGCGCAGCTTCTTCATGCCGGGCGGCAGAACGTAGGGATTGGTGAGGTCGTCCGTACCGGGTTGGAACGGCGAGATGATGCGCACCGCCTTGGCCTTGAGCGCCTCCATCTCCTCCGGTTTCTGGCTGGGGCCGTCGGCCATCACGACCGCATCGCGCTGGGCGTCCTTCGAGGCCTGGAGGATCCCGATCGCACCGCGCGTCGCGCTGCCAAAGGCGTGCGTGACGATCAGGTAAGCGCCTTCATCGGGTGGCACGCGGAAATCGACCACCCACGAATCCGACGGGCCGGCGATGACGGTCTGACCGCCGGCGAAGGTGTTCTCGGGCGTGGGCATGCCCTGCCAGTAGGCATAGTCCCAGATGATGCCCACGAGGTGGAACGTCGAGGTGAGGTTGGGGCCCACGTTGAGGAAGTTCACGCGCACGAAGTCGCCGGGGCGCGCCTTGATCGGGCTCTCGGCATAGCGAAAGAGCTTGCCGTTGAACATCACGTAGGTCGCGCGCCCCTCGATCGCATCCTTGCCGCTGTTGAACAGCTCATGCTGCACAAGGTAGATTTCGATGTCCGGCTTGCGCCCCATCACTTCCTCCATCTTGAATTTCCTCGTCTTCGGCTTGACGACAAAGATGCCGTATTGCCCGAGCAGGGTATGCATCGGGATCGCATGCCCGCCGGGGGCGCAATGGTACATGTACACCCCGGGGTGATTGACGCGAAAGACGTGCGCCTTCGTCTGGCCGGGATTGATGCGGCCGAGATATTTCGAGGTCTGCGTGTACGCGGCGTGGATCGACACGCCGTGGGCGACATCGCCCTTGTTGACGATCGTGAACTCGACGACATCGCCCTCGTCGGCGATGATGGTGGGGCCCGGGATGGTGCCGTTGACGGTGAAGCCGCTGTAGACCACGCCGTTGCCGAGGAACACATCGCCCTCGGACATCACCAGCGTGAACTTCTTGTCCGGCGGCGTGCCGGGCGCGACGTATCCAGTTTCCCAGATCCCGAGCTTCTTGTCGCGGTCGATGATCGACTGGAACGGGTGTGCGGCCGCCGACTTGGCGGCGGGACCACCGGAGGCCGGGCTCGCGGCGGGCGTCGCCGTGACGGCGAGCGGCGGGGCCTTCAATCCGGCCGCCGCCAACGCCGCGGGCGAGGTGACCGCGCCACTGGCGAACACGTTGGTGAGCAGGCGCTGCGAACCCTCCCAGGTCGAGTTCTTCACCAGGCTCACGAGCTCCGCCGCATGCGCCGACGGGTTTTCGCCCCCGAGCAGGCGAATCGCCATGGCGGGAGCACAGGCCTCGCAGGCCTGTACTCGGGGCGCGATCGCCAGGAGGGCGACCGCAGCCGGGTTGAACAACGAGCGACGGAATCGGCGGTGGAGCGGAGTCTTCATTTGGGAGGTGATACCGGGCTGGAGAGGGCCACAGGCGGGCGACCGGCCGTTCAGGCGAAGTCCGCCCGGTCGTTCCGGCAAACCACTGCAGCGAATCGCCCGTCAGGATAACCGGCCGACGGCGCGCCAGCCTTGACCTAGCTCAAGGATGCGCCATTCCGAGCCGACATTCTGGTTACCGCCACCCCTCGGTCCGCGTTGCTTGTTCTGCTGGTGCGGCGCGGATCCCTTCAGCAAACTCGGGCGCGCGGTAGCTCACGTAAGAGAAGATCCCGGCCGGGGTGGCCGGGATCGACAAGTTCACCTTCCAACGATCGACCGTCAGGCGGTCGGGCGCCGCCGCTTCCATGCGGCCAGTCCGAGCACCGGTGGCGAGTAGCGCAACCTGCGGCAACCCGCCGGGCAGGTTGCGACCCCGGGTCGCCATCGGACTCCGTTCCGCGCGGCGTTGCGCGCAAGCGCGCAGCCCCCGTGGCCCACCGCCAACTCGAACCCGGAGAGGCACCCTGCGCTTAGGCAAATCAATTTCCGGCGTGCAAGTGGGCGCAGATCTCCTAAATTCAACGATGGGCCGGGCGGGCGATCCGCCGGTCTGCGCCCACACTCCGCCATGGGCTGCTCTCTGCCATCAGTCCGGCTCTCCGCCGGGGGTACACGTTCCTCCGGCATCGGTCGATCGGATACAGCGACCGGCGCAGGTCGGCGCGCCGCGCAGCACCCCGGGAGCCGCCGCTTTCCTTGCCGGGCCCGTTCGCCCGGTTGACCGCACCGCCTCCGTCAACCCCCAGCCCAGGAAACGTCATGGTTACACTGCCCAAACCTCCCGGAATCGAAACCGCGCACGCCTACCTCAACGTCCAACTCACTCACCCCGGGTGTTCGCTCGCCGCCCATCCCGTTTGCCCGTTCGTCACGATTTCCCGCGAAGCCGGCACCGGGGGGACGATCCTCGCGCAGGCCCTCGCCGCCCGCCTGCCGGCTCGCTTCGAGCATCCCTGGACCGTTTTCAGCTCCAACCTGATTGAGGAGATGCTTCGCACCAACAACCTGCCGCCGCACCTGGCGCGGTTCCTGCCGGAGGACCGGGTGTCGGAACTCGACGCCTCGGTCGGCGAAGTTGTCGGTCTGCACCCCAATCTCTGGATGCTGGTGGCCAAGGCGAACGAACTGATTCGCCGGCTCGCCCGCGCCGGACAGGCGATCCTCCTTGGCCGCGGGGCCAACTTCGCGACCCTCGACCTGCCACATGGCATCCACGTGCGCCTCATCGCGCCCGCTTCGTATCGCGATGCCCGCGTCGCGCGGCTGCTCGAAATCGATCCCGCCGAGGCCAACTCCCGCAATACCGAGTGCGACGCCGCGCGCCGCCGCTACGTGCGATCGACCTTCAATGCCGACGTCGCCGACCCCACGGCCTACGACCTTGTGATTAATGTAGCGCGTGTTCCCGTGGAAACGATGGTGGATCTCATCGCCAGTTGCGTCACGGAGCACGAACGCCATCCGGCGGCCTTTGTCGCGCCGTAGGCGCCAGCCCGGGGATTTCACACCCCAGTGAGGGTGTAATCTTCGGGCTCGGAAAAACAGCCCCACCCCCCGGCGCACCGACAGGCGCGTCTCGACATCTGCGCCGACCTTGACATCCTTTCCGTCTGACATGCACCACTCCCCTCACCCTTCCGCCCGCGGTGTTCGCGCCCCTTGCCGGCGCCGCTCGCGGCGTCGCCGCGGATTCACCCTGCTCGAGATTCTCGTGGTGCTCGCCATTATCGGCCTGCTCGCCGGCCTCGCGATCACCAATGTCGACAAGATCTTCGGCAGCGCCCAGGTCGGCACGGTGCAGATCTTCGTCAAGGAGAGCATGAAGACCTCGCTGACCTCCTATCGCATCCACATGGGCGACTATCCGCCCAATCTCGAGGCCCTCGTCACCGCCCCCGCCAACAAGGCCGACCGCTGGTTTGGTCCCTACATCGAAGGCGGCAAGGTCCCGCTTGATCCCTGGGGCGAACCCTATCAGTATGCCTTTCCCGGCACGCGCAACCGCGGCAGCTACGACCTCTGGTCCAAAGGGCCCGACAAGCAGAGCGGCACCCCCGACGACATCGGCAACTGGGATTCGAGCGCCGGAGCCACGAAATGAGCTCCGCGACCACGGCCGCCCGTTCGGATGCCTGATTCGTCGACCGCTGCGTCCCGGCCCTTCGGCTTGACGGTCGGTCGGTCTTGGCTCGTCCCGCTCCCGCCGCCGGATCGCACCGGACCCGGTGGCGCTGCCGACAGCACCGCGGGGTCGGCGCGAGCAGGCCGTTGTCATCGCCGCGGGTTCACCCTGCTCGAGATCCTCTTGTGCATCGCGCTCCTGGCCTTGCTCGGCGGCGTCCTCATTGGAACCTCCTCGCATCTCCTCACCGAACAACCGGCCACGCCGCATGCCATTTTCTGGAAAGCCGTGCAAGAGGCGCGCAAGGCCGCGCTGAAGGCCGGCCACGAAATCCGCCTCAAGTTCGACCGCGAGCGCAAGCACTTCTACCTGGTGGATGGACTCGCCCCGACCACCACTGCCGAAGACGGCTTCACCCGGCTCGAGACGCCGCTGAAGACCTTTCCGATTCCACCCGAGACGGCCCGGGATCTCACGGTCGATTTTCTCGCCGCCTCGACCAAGGGCGGCCTCGCCATCCTCGTCGGCGGCGTGCTCCTCGAATCGCGCACGATCTCGCACGTGCCGTTCTATGCCGACGGCACGTGCCGGGCCTTCCGCGCGCAGTTCGCCCGCGGCGCGGCGAGCACCATTCTGGCCATCGATCCGTGGACGTGCGCCCCGGTGCTGAATCCGGCCGACCCCAATGCGCCCACGCCCTAAGATCGAGTCGCGCCTCCGGGAGGCGAACGCTGCCGACGGCGGGCGCCGCCGCGTTTCCGGCTTCACGCTGCTCGAAGTCCTCGTCGCCCTGACCATCTTCGCCATGGCGGCGGCGGTGCTGGGCTCCGCCTACCTCAACGTGCTGAACAGCTACGAAGTCGTCGCGCGCGGCCAGCAGATCAACGAGGACCTCGCTTTCGCCCGCCGGCAGGTGTTGCACGAACCCGACCGGAAAAAGGTCGAGGAGGGCGGCGAGTTCGAGACGGCCGGCAACCGCCGCGCCCGGTGGAGTGCCGAAATCGAGTCGACCGGAGTCGCCGATGTCTTCCGCATCACCTTTACCTGCGAGGTGGCCGACCCCGCGCGCACCACTCCCGATCGGCTGGTGGAGTCGTTTCTGTTGCTGCGCCCCACCTGGGTGGTCGATGCCGCCGAGCGCAGCAAGTTGAAGGAGGAGGCCAAGACGCGCATCCTCGAAATGCAGGGGAAGCTGCCCGGGACCCCGCCGAAACGATGAACGCGCGGCCGATCTTCAAATCTCCTCGCGGCGGGCGGCGCGGTTTCACCCTGCTCGAGATCCTGCTCTCGCTCGCCCTGGTCGCGTTGCTGCTCGTCGCGATGAACACCTTCATCTTCTCGATGGCCGAGCTCTGGGGCCAGCGTACGGAAGTGCGCCTGTTCGACCTGCACGTACGGGCGGTGACACGCTTTCTCGATCACGAGTTGCGCGCCTCGGCGCTGCCGCCAGCCGCGCGGGCCGGCTCGACCCCCATCGCCCTCCAGGAAATCCGCCCGCAGAATGGCCTGATGGAGAAGATGCTCACCTTCGAGCTGCCCAGCGGTAGCCGGCTGCTCGACTGGCCCGAGCGCCCGCTGCCCGAAGTCGTGTGCTCCTTCCAGCAGCGGCCCAATGAGGGACTGGTGCTGTTGTGGCATTCGCGCCTCGAAAAGAACTTCGAAACCGATCCGCCGCGCGAGACCGTCGTCACCCCTTTGATCAGCGGCCTCGCGTACGATTACTACGATGCCGACTCGCGCCGTTGGACCACCGAAACGATGATCAAGATGAATCCGCAGGGCCAACCGATGACGCCCGGCCGGCTGCGCCTGCGCTTCACCTACGGGCGCCTGACCCGCGAAAGCGTCATCACGCTGCCCGCCCCCGGCCCGGCGTTGCCGGCCTTCTAAGCCGGACACGCTGCACCCTGCTCTGCCATGACGGCCCAATCTGCGCCCTCGGACCTTCTTCCGGTCGGCCCCTTATCGCGACGATTTTCGCACCAGATGTGCGCGCACATCCCGGTGCGCGCCGGCCGCCTCCCATGACCGTTCCGTTTCACCGCCAGTTCGCTCCGCGGGCCGGAGCCCCGCCGCGCCGCGTTCGCGGCTCCGTCGTGGTGATCGTGATGATCACCCTGCTCTTCGCCACGTTCGCTCTGCTGGCATTCATGGAAAAGGCCGCGGTGGACCTGCTGGTCGAACAGCGTGAGGCTGTGAGCCGGCGCCTGCGCGCGGAAGCTTATTCGGCGCTCGAGGTCGTGCTGGCGGTGCTGGTGGATTTTCGCGAGGTCGGCAACGGCCTGCGCAGCCCGTCCGAGGGCTGGCACGATCCTCTCGGGTTCGCCGGCTATTCGCCTGCCGAAGGCCGCACGGTCGAAGTCTCGTTCGAGGACGAAAGCGGCAAGCTCTCCCTCCCGCACACCAACGCCCGCGTGCTCACCAACCTGTTCCTCCAATGGAACGTCCTCAAGCCGGAGGCCGAGACGATCGCCGATGTGCTCCTCGGCTGGATGCGCCACAACCATGTCTACACCTCGCCGCTCCAGCCCAACTACGAGTACGGCGCAATCCCCTACGAGCCCCCCGGCCGCCCCTTGCGCTCGTACCACGAACTCGCCGCCATCGAGAAGGCGCGCGAGTTCTTCTACGACGCCGACGGGCGCCCCAACGAATTCTGGCGTCGCTTCGTCGACAACGTGTCGCTCTTCGATTTCACACGCACCAATCTCAACGGCGCCCGTTCCGACGTGCTCGCCGCCCTCGGCCAGTTCGACCAGACCCAAACCCGCAACGTCACTGACTACCTTCGCGGCTCCGGCAATTACCAAAACAACGGCCCGAGCTTTTTCCAGAATCCGGCCGACGTGGGCCGGATTGCGGGCCCGGCCGGCGATGTTGCCGGCTTTTCCAGCACCATCAGCGCGCTTCGCATCAACTTGACCGTGCGGGAAGGCCGGAACGAGTACCGCGTCTCCACCGTGATCGCCCCGCCCGGCGGCGCCACCGCCGTGCACACCACCGCGACGTCGACGCGCGCGCAGACCAGCTCCGCCGCGGCCAAGACCACCGCCCAGCAGCAGCAGCAACCCAACCCGGCCCAGGCCGCCCAGCCCCCCGCCGGCACCTCCGCCGCTGGTGGCGGTGCCCGAAGCGGAGCGCCGGCGGACCTCAAGTACCCTTTCACCCTCCTGGAAATTCGCGAGAACGACGAGATTCACCAGAGCCCGGGAACATGAGGATCGCCGAACTCCGGACAACGCCTCGCCAAAGTGCGGCCACCGCCCCCGCCTCGGCCTCGATTGCAGACTTGTTTTGCAGGTCCGCCTGATCCGTAGTCTCGTCGTCCAATCGTCTCTCCATCCTACCATCCCTCATGCCCTCGCCGTTTCGCTTCCTTCGCGCCGGACCGCCGCCTCCCAAGGTGGCGCTCCTGCCCGATTCGGCGTTCTTTGTGCGGACGGTTCCGCTTGCCGCCGGAACGACCCCGGCGGACGCGACAAACCAGATCGAGCTCGCCCTCGAGGCGGCCTCCCCGTTTCCGCTCGCGCAGCTATACTACGGCTGGTTCTGGCAACCCGGCTCGCCCCATGCGCTCGTCTTTGCCGCCTATCGCCGGCGCTTCACGACCGATCAAGCGGCGGCCTGGGCCGGCAGCGAGGTCGTGCTGCCCGCGTTTGCCGCCGCGCTCGGCGTCGAAGTCGAACCCTCGACCACCCTGTTCCTCAGTTACCCCGACGCCATCACTGCCGTGCATTGGGCAGGCGGCCCCGTGCCGTCCGGCGTGATCACGCGCGCGATTGACCCCGAAGCCACCGAGGAGGAGCGCGCACGGATTCGCGCCGAACTCGTGCATGATTTTCGCGGCAGCCGGAAGGTCCTCGAGCCTGCTGGCGAACTCGTACCCGAGCCCGCGCGCAGCGACCGCGAAATCGTCTTCCGGGCCGGCGACCTCGTCTCGCGGTTGTCGGCACCGGTCCTGGCCTCCGCCGATGTGCGCGACAAGACCGAGCTCGCCGCCCTGCGGGGCGCGCGCCGCCGCGATGTCCTGCTCTGGCACGTGACGGTCGGTTTCGCCGCCTCGCTTGCCCTGCTCGCCGCGGGCGAATTCGCGCTGGTCGGCGGACGCATGTGGCAACGCGTGCGCGAGCAACAGCTCGCCAAGCAGAAACCGCTGGTCGAACGCATCACGCGAATTCACGAATACACCAATAAGATCGAGGAACTTGCGACCAAGCGCCTGCGGCCGCTCGAGATGATGACGCAGCTCACCGGCGTTGATCTCGAGCGCAAGCCGCCGGAGATCCAGTTTACCCGCATGCAGGCGGATCAGTCGAAGGGTCTTTACACTATCTTCGTCGAAGGCCGCACGAGCAACCCGGCGCAGGTGAATGCCTACGAGGCGACGCTGCGCAAGCTGCCGTCCATCGAGAAGGTCGATGCGCCGATTCTGCAACTGCGCGGCGATCAAACGCAGTTTTCACTGACTGCCGTGTTCAAGCCGGATGCCCTGGCCTCCACCGAGACGGGCAAACCCCCGCCCCCATGATCCAGGTCGCCCGCGTCTTTTTCCTTTCCCGAGCGCTGCGCGAAAAGCTGCTGCTCCTGGCTTTCGTCGGCATCGGGGCGCTGTGGTGGTTCTCTGCTTTCGGCAAACGGGCGGGCGCCTTCTGGCGCGAGCAGCGGATCACCACCGCCCGGCTCGCCGAGCAGGCGCAGTGGATCAAGAATCGCGCCAACATCGAAAGCACCGCCCAGAAGACCGCCGAACGCCTCGACCCCGCCCGCACCCTCAACGGCAACCAGCTCGTCACCACCGTGGCCGAGCTCGCCAAGGAGGCCGGCCTGCGCAACACCGTCAGCGGCACCCCCACCACCGAGAAAAGCGGCCAGTTCGCCGTCCACACCGCCGAGTACAACATCAACCAGGCCGACTGGGATCAGCTGAAACCCTTCTACGAGGCGCTGCAAAAGCGCTCGCCCTACATCTCGGTCGAGCGTTTCGTGCTCAGCGCCGCCGCCAACAACCCGGCGCAGCTCACTCTCAACCTCAAGGTCGTGTCCGTCGAAATCGGCCAGTAGCCGGCCCGCCGCTGTCCCCGATTTGCGCGGCTACCGCCCCTCCCGAAATCGGATCGCCCCGCGCCCTCCGCCGCGCGTTGCGGCGTTCTTGACCAGTCGGCCGCCCCTCCCGAGCGCCTCTTCCGCAGCCCCGACCGAGTCGGGGCGAGGGTGCGTTCATCACACTTCTGCGTGCGCTGGGATGAATGCAGGCTACGCCGGCTGCGTCGGCACGCCGGTGAAATGCCGGCCGGCGCTCAGGCGCTCGCCCTTCAGCACCACTCCGTGTGGCGCCACGCGCGCTTCCTCCCCAATCTCGGCCCCATAGAAGAGCACGGCGTGCCGGCCCACCGAGGCGCCCCGGCGAATTGTCACCGGCCCGATCTTGAGCACGCGGTCTTCAAACGTGTGCGCCTGGAAGTTCCCATTCACGGTGGCGCCATCTTCGAAGACGAGCATGTCTGGATCCACGACCTGCGCGAAGCCGGGGCCCAGCAGCACCACCCGCCCGATCCGCATCCCGAAGGCCCGCAGGCACGCGTTCAACACCAGCGTCCCCTCGAGTTCGGCCAGCACCCGCAAGGCCATTTGCTCCCACACCACGTAGAGAAAATCCCAGCGACAACACCAACACGACCAGAGCGGATGCCGCCCCGGCTGCACCCGCCCGAGCAGAAACCACTTCAACGCGACCACCGTCAGCCAGGCCAGCGCACTGGTCGCCAGCGTTGCCACGGCAAATGCCCCGGTCGCTCTCCAACCGTCTCCCTCCGCCGCCAGCCCGTCCGCCAGCCCCAGCCAGACGAGGCTGAGCAGCGTCACCGGTACCGGCAGACCGAAACGCAGCACCTCCCAAATGATCCGCGTCACCCGTCGCACCAGACTCGGTTCGTGCGTCACGCTCCGATCGAATTCCACCGGCGGCCGCCGCGCCAACTCGAAGGGCGGATGCCCGAACCACACGCCCGGCTTGCGCACAATCCCGGGGTCCGCCGGTGTGCTCACCCCGATCAGCACGTCCGCCGGCAATTGGGCGCCCGACGGAATCATCGCATGATTGCCGACAAACGTATTCCGGCCGAGCGACGTGCGCGCGAGCGTCACCCGACCCGCCTGCACCCGTGGTCCCCCGAGGTAGATGCCGTCGGCCAAAAAACTCTCGTCGCCGATTTCCACGAGCGACGGTACGAGATCAATTAACGTGCTGATCTCGCAATTGCGTCCGACCCGCATCCCCGCCAGCCGCAACCAAGGCGGCCAGAACAGCGATCCGCTCAGCCAGCGCGTCGCCAAATCGACATGCGTGGTGATCAGCCACAAACGCGCATAACCGTAGCTCCACCGTGGCTGCACCGTCGGCCCGGCCGGCGACAAGGCCCGGACGATCAGCGCATCCAGCGCCAGCGCCAACGGCACCCGCAGCACCAGCAATCCCAGGATGACTCCGAGCAGCCGAACGTCGAAAACCGGCGCGCACACCCAGGCGGCCGCCGTCGCGCCGTCGACGCCGAACATTGCCGCCGCGAGCAAAGTCAAGGCCGCGAGCGGCAGCTCGCGCAGGGCACGGAGCGCCGCGCCGGACGCCAGTTGGAAGACGGTGTAGGCGGCCGGCGACACTGCTCGCCCGTTTGCCGCGGGCGGTTCGGGTGCCCGGCCCACCGGCCGCGCCGGCACGCCATCCCACCGGGCTCCGTCCGGGACTCGCTCCCCCTCTTCAAGCCAGGAAAGTGCGTCGAGCCACGCTCCTTCGCCCACCACCACATTGCGCCCGACTCCGGACCGTGTGCCGAGCGTTGCCCCGTTGCCGATGCGAACCGTTCCGACCACGATCTCACCCTCGCTGAACTCGACCATCCGGAGCGACGCATCCTGGGCCACGGTCGCATCGTCCCCGATCTCGAGCAGGTCCCAGCCGCCACCCGATACCGGCACGTTGCGATGGATGTGCACGCGCCGCCCGACTTTCGCTCCGAGCGCGCGGAGTGCAACACAGGTGAGGGGCGTGCCGGCAAACCACTCCCACGGGATTCTCCGCGCCGCTCTCGTGGCCGCCCAGTGTCGGAGATGAAACGATCCCCAGGCCGGCGCGTGTTGCGGTCGGTATCTGCCGATCGCGAGCTGTTTGACTGCGACTGCGTACGCGACCGCTAGCGGCGCCCACGCCAGCAGCGCGGCGAAGCCGAGCGCCGGCGCCAGCAGCACGGTGCCGGCGAGGCCCAGTCCCTCCAGCACCAATGGCAGCACCTCCCAGACCACGAGCTGCGCCAGCGCCGCCGCGACCAGCAGCTCGCCCAGGATCCACGCGCACTGGATCGCCGTGGCAAGGGCCGGCTTGCCCCGAGCCGTTGGTTTCTTCGCGCCCTCGCGCCGGACCACCGCCGCCGCTGGCTCCCGCTGGCAGCGCTCTGCCAGCGCCCGCACCGTGCGCAGTTCGTACAAGTCGCGCACGGTCAGTGACGCCGTCGCAGGGAGGTCCCGCAGCCGCGACACTAATTCGGCTGCCGCCAGCGAATCCCCACCCAGGTCCACGAAGAAATCGGCATCGACTCCGCCGACTTCCGCCAGCCCCAGCACGGCGCGGATGCTCTCGGCCAACTGCGCCTCCACTCCACTGAGCGAAGGCACGGCTCCGCCCGTTCCCGCGGCAAGATCGAGTTGCGGCAGGCGTTTTCGGTCGAGCTTTCCGCCCACCGTCGTTGGCAGTGCCGCCAGCACCCCAATCCGCACCGGCACCATCGGCGCCGGCAGGATCGCCGCCAGCGCCTTTCGCAGTTTCTCGGACTCCGGCGGCGCCGCCAGATCGTCGGGCACGACAAACGCCACGACGGATCGTCGCGCTCCTTCCCCTTGCACGCCACAGGCCGCCTCGCGCACCCCCGGCTGTTCGGCCAGGCGCGCTTCGATCGCCTCGAGTTCGATCCGGTGGCCGCGCACCTTCACCTGCGCATCGCGCCGTCCCAGGAAAAACAGTTCGCCGTCCGCGCCTCGTTGCACCAAATCGCCGGTGCGGTACAACCGGCCGAGCACCGGATGCGTCGGAAACCGCTCCGCGGTGAGTTCGGGGAGATTGCGATAGCCGCGGGCCAGCCCGAGGCCGCCAATGCACAATTCCCCCACTTCCCCATCGATCATCTCCTGCATCGCTTCGTTGAGGATCCAGGCCTGGTTTCCGGGAATCGGCCACCCGATGCTGATCGGCGCGCCAGGTTCGACCTGGCGCCGCGTCGCCGTCACCGTGCACTCCGTCGGCCCATAGCCATTCTCGAGCCGCCGACCGCGTACCCACAGGGCCGCCACATCGTCGGTCAAGGCCTCGCCGCCCACGTACACCAGCCGCACCCCGGGCAGTTCCCGCTCCGGCTCGCGACAGCCCGTCGTGCGGAGGAGCGTCGGCGGAGGACAAAACACCGTGATGCGCTCGCGCCGCAACCACTCGGCAAGATCGGGACCGGACCGCACCACGCGATCGTCGGCCACGACGAGCGTCGCCCCGGCCGCCAAAGCCAACCAGATTTCCTCGACCGAGGAATCGTAGGACGGCGACGAGTTTTGCGACACGCGATCGCCCGGTCCGAGTCCGAACTCGCGCAAATCCGATGCCACCAGATTCGCCACGCTGCGATGTTCGATCATCACTCCTTTCGGCCGCCCGGTCGTACCCGAAGTGTAAATGATGTACGCGAGGTTCTCCGGACTGGCCATCGGCAGGGGCCCCGTAGCCGGTGCTGCGATCAAAGCAGGGTCGTCCACCCGCAGCACGCGGGCTGCTTCCACCCCGAGCGCCGCGGCGCGCGCCGCTCCAACCGCATCGGTGAGAACCAGCGCCGCATCCGTGTCGGCGATCAGGAATTTCGCATAGTCGTCGGGCAACACCGGATCGATGCAGGCATACGCCGCCCCCACCTTCCCCACCCCGAGTTGCGCGACATAGAGATCCGGGGTTTCGCGTGAGAGCAACACCGCCACAACGCGTTCCGGTCCGGCCTGCGGAGCGATGCGCCGCGCCAGCGCCTCCGCGCGCTCCGCCAACTCCCGGTACGTCAGACTGCGGTACGGTCGCCCCTCGCCCGCGGGCACCTCAACCGCGAGGTGATCGGGCCACCCGCGCACCGGTTCGTCGAGGAACTCGTGCAACCGCCGTGGACTCGCCGCGCCGCCGGCACCGGCCGCCGCGTTGCTCACACCCACTCCTCCTGGATTTGCCTGCATTCCTGGTTCGCTCGCACGCGCCGAGGATACAACCCGCCGCCGGCAGTGAAAGTGCGAATTTCCGGGCTAGCCACCGCCGCGACCCGGGCTAAACAAGCAGGCTCATGGAGATGCACTTGCAGCCGCTCGCCCCGAAATGCTTCGTGTCGGGCGAACCCTTTGTCGACGGGGCGCGCATCGCCAGCCACCTGGTGCGCAGCCCGTCCACCCTTGAGATCGTGCGCTATGACGTCCTCGAGGCGCACGCGGCGCAATTCGCCCCCGCGGGCTACGTCGCCTGCAAGTGGGTGCACACCTTCAAGCCGCGGCGCGCCGCGGAGAATCCGGAGCGGGCCCTGCGACTGACGGCAGAGAACCTCTTCACCACCCTGGCGGATCCTGCCGCAGAGCCGACGCCGGAAAACACCCGCCTGCTGCAGTTCCTCGCCTTGATGCTGGAACGAAAGCGGATCCTGCGGCCGCGCGGAGCCAGCGCGGACGGTCGCCGCACGCGCTACGAGCACACCAGGACCAAGGCAATCTTCGAGGTGCCGGCCGGTGATCTCACGTCGGAGTTTTTTGTGGATGTACAGAAGCAACTCAGCGTGCTCGTCGGGGCACCGAGTCCCGCCACCTCCGCGCCCGAAATCGGCGGCGCTGAGGACAGGGCGGCCGGGACGTGATCCGCCGGCCGGGCTTCAGCCTGCATTCATCACACGTGGAGGTGTGATGAATGTACCCTGCGGGCCGACTTTGTCGGGGCTCACCGCGACGAAGTCGCCCCGCCCAGAGGGCGGGCGGATTTTTCTCTGAAGAGGTCGTGCTCACTGTGTTACTGTCTGTTCAAATCGTCTCACGCCGCGACGATTTTGATCGATTCTCCTCTGAAAAGGCGGGTGCAGATTATTCAGCTTCATGTGCTCCTTTGGTTGCGGCCTCGAGCCGCGTT
>Ga0233425_10006776_pt1 | contig 16620 bp, 15 predicted proteins | sample Watercolumn_Towu_2_FD_181712 | JGI IMG/M metagenome (GOLD analysis project Ga0233425, IMG submission 181712) | Freshwater microbial communities from Lake Towuti, South Sulawesi, Indonesia - Watercolumn_Towuti2014_140_MG | ecosystem: Environmental > Aquatic > Freshwater > Lake | place... | reverse complement strand
CGATAACGCTTCGCCAATACCCCTTTCGCCCCGGCCGCAACAGCGACATCCCCGAATGGGGGCGTTTCGCGCGCAGCCTCGATCCGGCCCGCTATGCCGTATGCGTGGTTCCGGACACCGACCGGGTAGGAAAGGCGCCGAATCCGGAGCTTGCGCAATTCGTGCACCTGCCCGACGCGGCGCTGGATCCGGCGGTGCGTCTCGCCTTGTTCGAGGCGGCATATATCAATCTGGGTGTCAATTCCGGGCCGCTTTCGCTGGCGATCTTTTCCGAGCGCGTGCGTCTCCTGATGTTTCGCATGGTCGATGTCGTCGAGCCCGAGGAGGCGCGGCGGCACATTCGCTACCTGGGCTTCGTGCCGGAGGAGCAGCCGCCCGTTCTACGATCCGGCCAAAAGTGGATATGGGAACCGGATCGATTCGACGTGATCGCGCGGGAGTTCGACGCGATGGTCGCGGAAATCGAGGCCGGGAGGGCCTAGATACCGCCCGCCAGGACGGCCTCCGTGCGGTCGACCATCGCATCGACGCCGTAGAGCGACAGGACTCGTGCGCGCCGGCGCTGCGCTGCGGCTTCGTCGCCGCGCGCGTCCAGCGCAGCAAGGCATGCCTCGGCCAGCGCGCCGGCGTCGCCGTGCTTCACGACCGCGCCCTCGTCGCCGAGGATCTCGCGGGCCGCGCCCACGTCGCTCGCCACGCACGGCGCGCCGCAGGCCATCGCCTCGCCCAGCACGTTGGGGAAACCCTCGCCGAACAACGACGGCAGCACCACCAGGTCGAGCGCGTTGAGCGCGGCTTCCGGGTCCGGGCGTTCGGGCACGAACAGCAGGGCGTCGCCGAGGTTCAGGCCGCGCGCCGTCTGCTTGAGCTGGGTTTCCTCCGGCCCGCTGCCGACGCAGACGAAACGCAAATCCGGGCGCCGGTCGAGCATGCGCCGCGCGGCTTCGAGAAAGATGTGATGGCCCTTCATCGGGTCGAGACGGGCCACCACGCCGACCAGCCGTGTGCCGTCGGCGACGCTCCACGCCGCGCGCGTGGCCCGGCGCAAACCGGGGTCGGGCCGGAAGCGCTCGCCGTCGATGCCGTTTGGAATCACGGCCAAGGTTTCGGCGGCGAAGCCGCGCGCCACCGCCATGTCGCGCCCGGCCTCGGCGTTGGCGACCGCCCGATCGGCGAACCGTGCCAGCTTGCCTTCCAGCCAATACGAGAAGCGCGACAGGGCGTCGTACCGGCCCAGATCCATGTTGGAGGCGCGCACGCCCAGCACCACGCGCGCGCGACGCAGGAACGGCCGCGCCAAGACCGCCAGGATGTTGGCGGTGGGCAGAAAGGCGTAGAGCGCGTCCGGCCTCTCCGCGCGCAGGCGCGCGATCAGGCGCGGCAGGAAGACGAGCACGTCCCAGCGGCTCTTCTTGCCCAGCGCCAGGATGCGCGCGCCGGCCGCCGCGGCTTCACGCTCGAGCGCGGTACCCGATGTGTAGAGAACCGCAATCGCCACGTCGTGCCCGCGCGCCCGCAATCCCCGCGCCAGCAGCGCGGTCTGCCGCTCCGTGCCGCCCAGGTTGAGCGAGCGGATCAGCAGGACGATCTTCATGCGCCGGAGCCGGTACTAGTGCGGCGGAAGGCGAATTCATTGCAGCCCAAGCCCCCGGCGCACGTGACGAGGTGCTCCAGGGCGAATCCGCGCTTGCGGCAGAAGTCGAACACTTGCTCGGGCTTCGCGACCTCGAACGGCCAGCCGCCCACCCAATCCACCACGTTGTGCCAGGGGGACATGCCGCGGTCCCGGGCGTAGTTCCGCCACGAGGCGAACGGCCGCCCGGCCGCGAAGTCGCGCACGAAGGTCGGCCCCCACAGGCGCAGGAACGCAGGATATAGGATCAGCCAGCGCAACGCCGGCGGCAATCGGTTGTAGGTCCGCTTCACCCACGCCCAGTGCCGCGATGCACGGCCCTGGTCGTTGTAGAGCGCCACCACCAGCCATCCCCCTGACTTGACCAGCCTGCAGACGTTGTCGAGTGCCTGCCACATGGCCCCGGTATGGTGCAGCACGCCCCAGGAATAGACGATGTCGAAGACGCCAAGCCGCCCGAGATACCCGGCATCGAGAACCGACCCGCTTTCCACGCGCCAATCCGGGTCGTCTGGCCGGAAGCGCCGGCGCAGTTCCGCGGTGCATGCCACCGATTCCGGGTCCAGGTCGAAGGAATGCACCCGTGCGCCCATGCGCCGCGCGGCGAGCGAAAACAACCCGCTGCCGGACCCAGCATCAAGGATGCTCTTGCCGGAAAATCCGCCTGGAATCGGCAGCGCTACGAGCGAGGCCTCGGCCTGCGCGATCCGCGCGTCGTCCAGAACGCCGAGAAACGCGCGCCAATTCCGCCCGAACTCGAACCGCATGCCGATCCCCGTTTGCGCGGCGGCACCATAGCCAAGCCCCGGGCACGAGGGTAGCCTTGAAACCGCTCCCGGGCAGGCCGGAAGCGGCCCGCTTCCCGGCCGCGTGCTACGCTTGGCTCGCGATGCTTTCGCCCGAACATCTTAACCTTCTGCGCCGGGCCGAGCTGGAGACGGTCCTGCCGAAGCTGCGGCCGCACGCGCGCGTTCTCGAGATCGGAGCCGGCACCGGGCAGCAGGCGCTTGAACTCAGCCGGCGCGGCTTCGACGTGGCGGCGGTCGATCTGCCGGGCTCCACCTATGCAGCCGAGCGCGTGTTTCCGATCGTCGATTACGACGGCGCGCGGCTGCCTTTCGCCGACGCGAGCTTCGACGCCGTGTTCTCATCGAACGTCCTGGAGCACATACGGGACCTAGCGGGTATGCACCGCGAGGTCCGCCGCGTGCTGAAACCCGGCGGCACATGCGTCCATATCCTGCCGACCCATGCCTGGCGCTTCTGGACCATGGTTTCGTCGTTTCCCAATGCGGCGGTGTATTTGTGGCGGGCGGTCAAGGCGACCGTTACGCCTGCCCAGGCCGGCAAGGCGAGGCGCGCGTGGCGGGAGGCACTGGGCCAGACCGCCCAGCTGCGCCAGCCCAGGCACGGCGAGCGCGGCATCGGGCTGCTTGAACTGTGGCTGTTTCATCCCCGTTGGTGGCGGTGCCACTTCGCCGCCCACGGCTTCGCGCTCGCCGGGGACGAGCCGGTCGGGATCTTCTACACCGGCCACATGCTGATGTGGTCGCGCTGGGGCATCGCCGAGCGCAGGCGCTTGGCATGGTGGCTTGGCAGCGGCTCGCACCTCTACGTGCTGGAACGCGGGGGGCGACCGGGCGAGACCCGGTGACGGCTGTGGGGACAAAAAGCCGTGCGCTGCAACCCGGCTCTTAACCGCTTGGAAAGGTTCGCAGATTTCGCGACAGCGGGGATCGCCCCGGACCGCAGGCCATGGTTGCGAGATCGGGACTCGCGGACTATACATTGGCTCGCTTCAAACGCTTTGCGACAGACTACGTGGGCTCGCCGCGACTTTGCGGCCCGGCGCAGGACAGGAATGCTTCCTGCCGGCGCCATGGATAAAAGGGGACATGGTTTATGAGTTCGATCGACCGGCTGAAGGTCAAGATTTTCGCCGACGGCGCCGATCTCGACGGCATCCTGGCTCTGTACAAGAAGCCCTACGTGAAGGGCTTCACCACCAACCCGACGTTGATGCGCAAGGCAGGCATCGAGGACTACGAAGCGTTCGCGCGCAAGCTGCTGGCCGCGGTTCCGGACCGCCCGATCTCGTTCGAGGTGTTCGCCGACGATTTCGACGCCATGATCGCGCAAGGCCAGGCGATCGCCTCGTGGGGCAAGAACGTCAACGTGAAGATCCCGGTCACCACCACGAACGGCGCGTTCGCCGGGCCCGTGATCAAGGCGCTGGCTGAGGCCGGCGTGGTGCTGAACGTCACCGCCATCATGACGCCCGACCAAGTGAAGCGCGTGGCGGAGTGCCTGGCGCCCGGCGTGCCCGCGATCGTCTCGGTGTTTGCCGGCCGCGTGGCCGACACGGGCCGCGATCCGGTGCCGCTGATGCAGGACTGCCTCAAGGCGCTCAAGGGCCGTCCCAAGGCGGAGCTGTTGTGGGCGAGCCCGCGCGAGCTGTTGAACATCTTCCAGGCCGACCAGATCGGCTGCCACATCATCACGGTCACGCACGACGTGCTGGCGAAGCTGGCCCTGGTGGGCAAGGACCTGGACGAGTACTCGCTCGACACGGTCAAGATGTTCTTCAAGGACGCCCAGGCCGCGGGATTCAAGATCCGAGTCCCGGCGCGGCAGGCGGCGGACTGAACGCCGTTCCGGGGCCGATGGCCCGGCGTCTGAACCGAATCTTCCGCAACCGATCTGGAGTCTGACGTGTCGAACAAGTTTTCGCGCGTATTCGTCACCGGCGGGGCCGGTTACGTGGGGTCGCTGTTGGTGCCGCGGCTGCTCGATCGTGGCTACCGTGTGACGGCGTTCGACATTTGCTACTACGGCGATGCGTTCCTGCCCAAGAGCAATCCGAACTTCGCGCTGGTGCAGGGCGACATCCGCGACACTGCGAAGCTCGCCCAGGCCATGCGCGGGCACGACGCTTTGGTCAACATGGCCTGCATCTCGAACGACGCCAGCTTCGAGCTCGACGAGAAGCTCAGCACGTCGGTCAATCTCGACGCGTTCGAGCCGATGGTGCTGGCGGCGAAGAGGGCCGGGGTGAAGCGGTTCGTCTACGCCTCGTCGAGCTCGGTCTACGGCGTTTCCGACAAGCCCAACGTGACCGAGGACCATCCCCTGGTGCCGCTGACGCTCTACAACAAGTACAAGGGCATGTGCGAGCCCCTGTTGCAGAAGCACGCGACCAAGGACTTCGTCGGCGTGATCTTCCGGCCTGCCACCGTGTGCGGCTACGCGCCGCGCCTGAGGCTCGATCTCAGCGTCAATATCCTCACCAACCACGCCGTGACCAACGGAAAGATCACCGTGTTCGGCGGCGACCAGCTCCGGCCCAACCTGCACATCAAGGACTATTGCGACGCCGTGGAGACGCTGCTCGCGGCCCCCGACGACAAGATCGCCAACCAGATTTTCAATGTCGGCTACCAGAACATGTCGATCATGGACATCGCCAAGCTGGTGAAGAAGGTGGTGGAGAAGGAGTTCCCCGAGAAGGGCCAGATCGGCATCGTCACCACGCCCAGCAACGACAACCGCTCCTACCACATCAACTCCGACAAGATCCGGCGCGTGCTGGGCTTCCAGCCCAAGCACACGATCGAGGAAGCGGTGCGGGATCTTTGCCGGGCGTTCCGCGACGGCAAGATCCCTGGCAGCATGACTGACGACATCTACTACAACGTCCGCCGCATGAAGAACCTGAAGGCGGCATGAGCGAGCGCGTCACCCTGGTCACCGGCGGGGCCGGGTTCATCGGCAGCCATATGGTCGATCTGCTGCTGGCGCGCGGCTTCCGCGTGCGGGTGGTGGACAACCTGGTGGGCGGGCGCGAATCGAACCTGGCGCACCACAAGGGCGAAAAGCGCCTGAGTCTGGACAAGCGCGACGTGCGCGACCTGGCGCCGGGGGACAAGCTGTTCGCGGGCGTCGAGCTGGTGTTCCACTTCGCCGGGATCGGCGACATCGTGCCCTCGATCGAGAAGCCGGCGGAGTACATGTCGGCCAACGTGCAGGGTACCGTAGCGGTGCTGGAGGGCGCGCGCGCGGCGGGCGCAAAGAAGCTGGTCTACTCCGCCTCCTCGTCCTGCTACGGGCTTGCCGACACGCCGACGCGGGAAGACCACCGCATCCAGCCCGAGCATCCCTACGGGCTCAGCAAGTATCTGGGCGAGCAGGCGGTGTTCCACTGGCAGCGGGTGTACCGGCTGCCCGTCAACTCGATCCGCATCTTCAACGCCTATGGGCCGCGCGTGCGCACCACGGGCGCCTACGGCGCCGTGTTCGGCGTGTTCTTCAAGCAGAAGCTCGCGGGCAAGCCGTTCACCGTGATCGGCGACGGCACGCAGACGCGCGATTTCCTCTACGTCACCGACATCGCCGACGCGTTCCTGCGCGCGGCCGAGACGAAGCTCACGGGCGAGGTCTGGAACCTCGGCGCCGGCAATCCCCAGAGCGTCAACCGCCTCGTCGAGCTGATCGGCGGTCCCATAGTGTACATTCCCAAGCGGCCGGGCGAGCCCGACTGCACCTGGGCCGACATAACCAAGATCAAGCGCGACCTCGGCTGGCAGCCGACCGTGCCGTTCGCCGAGGGGGTGAAGCGCATGATGCAGGACATCGAGCTGTGGAAGGACGCGCCGCTGTGGGAGCCGGACTCGATCTCGCGCGCCACCAAGACATGGTTCCAGTACCTAGGCCGGGGAGCCTGAGGCCGTGACGTCGCTCGGCAACCGTTTCCGCCACAAGATCAAGACCGCGGACGAGATCGCCAAGATCGTGGGCCCGCGCCCGCGGCGCCGGAAGGTCATCATGTGCCACGGCGTGTTCGACGTGGTGCATCCCGGCCACCTGCGCCACCTGCTCTATGCAAAGAGCAAGGCCGACGTCCTGATTGCGAGCCTGACGGCGGACCTGCACATCGCCAAGGGCCAATACCGCCCCCACGTGCCGCAGGAGCTGCGCGCGCTCAACCTCGCGGCGTTCGAGATCGTGGACTACGTGCTGATCGACCCGGAGCAGACCCCAATCAAGAACCTGGGAATCATCAAGCCGGATTTCTTCGCCAAGGGCTACGAGTACAACGCGACCGTGGGCATGCCCAGGAAGACGCAGGAAGAGGCGGCGGTGCTGCATTCCTACGGCGGGGAGATGATCTTCACGCCGGGCGACTATGTGTTCTCGTCCAGCAAGCTGATCGAGATGGCGCCGCCCAGTCTTCGCGTCGAGAAGCTGATGACGCTGATGGAGGACAACAACGTCACCTTCGGCACGCTGCGCAAGGCGCTCGATTCGCTGCGCGGGCACCGCGTCCACGTGGTCGGCGACACCATCGTCGACAGCCTGACCCAGACCAGCATGATCGGCGGCCAGACCAAGACGCCGACCATCAGCGTGCTGTTCGAGAAGCGCGTCGACTATATCGGCGGCGCCGGGATCGTGGCCGAGCATCTGCGCGCGGCGGGCGCCGAGGTGACGTTCTCGACCGTGCTGGGCGAAGACGCGTACAAGGATTTCGTGCTGGAAGGCCTGGCCAAGGCGGGCGTGGACTGCAAGGCGGTGATCGACCGCACCCGGCCGACCACCAACAAGAACGCGATCGTGGCCGGCGGCTACCGGCTGCTCAAGGTCGATACGCTCGACAACCAGCCGATCAGCGACGAGATCCTGCAGAGCATTGCCAAGGCCGTGAAGGAGACGCCCACGGAGGCCGTGGTGTTCAGCGATTTCCGCCACGGCGTCTTCAACCGCCGCACCATTCCCACGCTGGTCGGCGCGATTCCCGCGGGCGCCTACAAGGTGGCGGACAGCCAGGTGGCGAGCCGCTGGGGCAACATCACCGAGTTCAAGGATTTCGACCTGATCACGCCCAACGAGCGCGAGGCGCGATTCGCGCTCGGCGACCAGGACTCGGGCATCCGGCCGCTGGCGGCGGGCCTGTACGACGCGGCGCGGTGCAAGACGCTGATCCTGAAGCTCGGCGACCGCGGCGTGCTCACCTGCCGCAGCGGCGACCACGAGTCGCTGGATTCGTTCTTCGTGGTCGACACGTTCGTCGAGCGTCTGATCGACGGCGTGGGCGCGGGCGACGCGCTGCTGGCATACGCCACGCTCAGCATGCTCGCGACCAAGTCGGCGGTGGTCGCCACGATCATCGGCGCCATGGCGGCGGCGTGCGAATGCGAGCGCGACGGCAACATCCCGATCGCGGTCGACGACGTGCACCGCAAGCTCGACGCGGTCGAACGCCAGACCGCCTTCGCCTGACGCGGCGCGCGGCGGCCCGATGCGCGCCATCGTCGTCGGCCTCGGAGTCCAGGGCCATAAGCGGCGCCGCTTCGCCGGGCCCGACCACGTCGCGGCGGTCGACAACAAGAACCCCGACGCGCAGTACCGGGACGTCAAGGACGTGCCCCTGGGCGCCTACGACGCCGCGCTGGTGTGCACGCCCGACGAGGCAAAGCTGGCGCTCTTGGAGTACCTGCTCGGCCACGGCAAGCACGTGCTGGTGGAGAAGCCGCTGGTCGCGCCCGACGATGCGGCGCTGCGCCGGCTGGAGGCGCTGGCGCGCGGCAACAAGGCGGTATGCTACGTCGCGTACAACCACCGCTTCGAGCCGCACTTCGTGCGCATGCGCGATCTGATCGCGTCGGGCAAGCTGGGGCGGCTTTATTCCTGCCGCATGTTCTACGGCAACGGCACGGCGCGCCTCGTGCGCGATTCCGACTGGCGCGACCAGGGCGCCGGCGTGCTGCCCGACCTCGGCTCGCATCTGCTCGATACCTGCCGCTTCTGGTTCGGCGACATCGCGGACAGCTTCAGGCTCTTGGCGGCCAACCGCTTCGAGAACCGGGCGCCCGATCACGTCGTCATCGGCAGCGAACGGAACCGCCCGCGCATCGAGCTCGAGATGACGCTGCTGATGTGGCGCAACCACTTCACCTGCGACATCCTGGCGGAAAAAGGCTCGGCGCACATCGAATCGCTGTGCAAGTGGGGTCCGGCCACGTTCGTCCACCGCACGCGCGTTTTGCCTTCGGGCCGGCCGGCGGAGGACCGGGAGACGTTGGAGCAGGACGATCCCACCTGGGCCTTGGAGTATGCGCACTTCAAGACGCTGTGCGCAGCCCTCGCGCCGGCCGACCTGTCGAACGACATCTGGCTCCAGCGCACGCTTGGCCGTCTGGGCGCGGAGGCGGGGCGATGAAGCGCGTGACGGTCGGTTTCGCGGGCATGACGCATCTGGGCGTGGTCTCGGCCGCCGCAGCAGCATCCAAGGGCTTCCGTGTCATGGGCTACGACGCCGACCCGGGCGTGATCGGGCGGCTGGCGAAGGGCATGCCGCCCGTGGTGGAGCCCGATCTCGACCGCCTGTTGGCGCGGCGGGCGAAGGCGATGTCGTTCTCGACGGACGTCGGTGCGCTCGTCGCGTGCGACGTGGTTTACATCTCGGCCGACGTGCCGACGGACGACGAGGCGCGCAGCGATCTGGCGCCGATCCGTGCGCTGATCGGCCGCGTCGCGCCGGTATTGAACAAGCGCGCCGTGCTGGTCGTGCTGTGCCAGGTGCCGCCGGGATTCACGCGCGGACTGAACATCCCGCCAAGCCGCCTGTACTATCAGGTCGAGACCCTCGTGTTCGGCCGCGCCGTGGAACGCGCGACCAGGCCGGAGCGGTTCATCGTGGGCTGCGCCGACCCGTCGAAGAAGCTGCCGCCGGCCTACGCGGCGCTGCTCGGGGCCTTCAAATGCCCGATCCTGCCGATGCGCTACGAGAGCGCGGAGCTGGCGAAGATCAGCATCAACTTCTGCCTGGTCGCGTCGGTCAGCGTGGCGAACACCCTGGCGGAGGTGAGCGAGGCGATCGGCGCGGACTGGTCGGAGATCGCCCCGGCGCTGAAGCTCGATGCGCGCATCGGGCCGCATGCCTACCTGTCGCCGGGCCTTGGGATCGCCGGCGGCAACCTGGAGCGCGACCTGCGCACGGTGCTGAATATCGCCGCGGAGAAAGGCACCGACGCCGGGGTGGTGCGGGCTTGGCTCGCCAATTCCGCGCACCGCAAGGACTGGACCTGGCGCACGCTACAGACCGCCGTGCTCGCCGCGAACCCCGACGCGCGCGTCGCGGTCCTGGGCCTCGCGTACAAGGAGAACACGCACTCCACCAAGAATTCGCCCAGCCTGGCGCTGCTGGCGAAGCTGAAGGGCAGGGCGGTCGCGGTGCACGACCCGGTGGTGCCGGCCTCGGTGGTTCCCTGGGCGAGGGGCGCGCCGGATCCCCTAGCGGCCGCCCAAGGCGCCGACGTCCTGGTGATCGCAACGCCGTGGCCGCAGTACCGCAAGCTCAAGCCTGCGCGGCTCAAGGCGGCGCTGGCCGGCCGCGTGATCCTCGATCCCTACCGCGTGCTCGATGGCAGAGCCTGCGCCCGGGCGGGGCTCGTCTATCACACCCTGGGCATGCCGGCGCTCGCCCCGGCCGCGTAGCCGACGGCATGCGCTCGCGCTCGCACGCGGCAATCCTCGTTGCGCTGGTCGCGGCCTCGACGGCGCTCGCGGTCGCCGGCTTCGAAGCGTTCATGCGCTGGCGCGTCTATTCCCACTTCGCGTCGGAGCGGGCGGTCGTGACCGTCATCGATCGCGATCTGGCGCCCGGGCCGATCGACCGGATCGTCGGACGCGAGCCCATCCCGGTTCGGCCGGACGGGTTCTATTTCTCGCCCAACGCGCGGTTCTCGACTCTGTTCGCGGCAGGCGGAAAACCGTTGGTCGAGTATTCCGTGCGCACCAACGCGCTCGGCTACTTGTCGGAGAACGAATACACACCGACGCGCGACCCTGCGAATCCCGAGTTCCGAATCGTAGTCTTGGGCGATTCGATGACAGGCCACACTACCGCCACCCGCCAATGGGTCGATGCCCTTGAAGACGTGCTGAATGCCAGCGCGCAGCTGCGGGCGTGGGCGGGTGGCAAGACGTTCCGCACCTACAACCTGGGCTGGCCCGGCGCCGGGTTCCCGCATTTCTCCAAGGCGCTACGGGAAAAAGGCTTCGCGTTCGATCCCGATCTAGTGGTCGTGAACTTCATCGAGAACGATTTCGGCCGAACACTGGAGGGCCCGCACCTGGTGGGCGATGATGCCAAGATGGCGGCGGCGGCCACCGCCGCGCGCGAATTGACGGCTCGAAGTTCGCTGTTTGCCGCCATGCCGTTGTTCGCCGAGATGCACCCGAAACGGGCGGAGAAGCCCCTGACGGAGCGTCTGCGCCGTGCCATCGCCCCCACGCCGACGATCGACATGCGGGACCAAATGCCGGTCGGCGCAACGGCCGATCAGGCGCGCGCTTGGTACAATCTGCCGTGGGACACGCACATCTCCGACCTGGGCGGCGAAGTCTACGCCCGCGCGCTTGCAGGCGCGGTAGCCGAACGGCTGACGGGGAAGCGAATCGACTTCTGGACTGCCAAATCTCGGCGCTTCGACCCCTCCAATCCGGCGTCGCCTGCGCGCGAGCCGGCCTTGCGCATCGCATCCAATGCGGCGGGCTTGGAGCGGCTCGCGCACCTCGTCGGACCTGCATACGCGCGCACGCGGGCGCTTGACCTGGGGACATCGCTGGGCTGGCTCGCCTTGACGGGGCGCAAGACCTACCTCTACCAACGGCCCCTCGATCTGCCTTTGCAACCCGGTTTTCTGCCGGTCCGCTACGGACCGGGGGCGGGCGACACTGCTTGGCTCGCGACGGCCTGCGCGGGCGGGCCCGTTTCGCTCGACAACCCGCTCTGTTGGCAGTGGTTCGTATTCTATGTCCGCGATTGACGCTCGTGCGGCCGGATGTTAAGCGCCGTGTCCCGCGTTGGCCCTAGACGAGGAGCCGGCCCATTCTGAAGCACCTGAAGTCTAAACCCCAGCCGCCCGCGCGCGCTGTTGTGCTGGGCGCGGGCGGATTCATCGGCGGCGCGGTCGCGCGCAAGCTGCAGAAAGAGGCTACGCCCACGCTGGCGCTCGGGCGCGAGGACATCGACCTGCTGGAGCCCGGCGCCGGCGGGTGGCTGGCGGCGATGCTGCGGCCCGACGATGCCCTGGTGGTGGTTTCGGCCAAGGCGCCGTGCAAGAACGCGGCCATGATGGTCGACAACATCCGCATGATGGCGGAGGTATGCGACGCGCTGGTGCGGCAGAAAGTGGCGCACCTCGTCTATATCAGCTCCGACGCGGTCTACGCCGACGGGCCGGTGCCGCTTACCGAGGCGAGCCCGACCGCGCCTACGTCGCTGCACGGCGCCATGCACCTCGCGCGCGAGCTGATGCTGGCCTCGGTCGCTGGCGACATGCCGTTTGCGATCCTCCGGCCGACCCTGGTGTACGGCGCCGGCGACCCGCACAACGGCTACGGGCCCAACCGCTTCCGGCGCCTGGCCAACAAGGGCGAGCCGATCGTCCTGTTCGGGTTGGGCGAGGAGCGGCGCGACCACGTGCATGTCGACGACGTGGCGGAGATCGTGCGCCTAGTGCTGCACCACCGCTCCGCCGGCACGCTCAACGTCGCGACCGGCGAGGTGATGAGCTTCCGCGACATCGCGGAGCAGGTGGGCAGGCTCGCGGGCAAGACCGTCGCCATCGGCGCCAGCCCGCGCACAGGGCCCATGCCGCACAACGGCTACCGCCCTTTCGACGCCAAAGCCACGCTCAAGGCGTTTCCCGGGTTCCGCTACGCGCCGCTGCCGCTCGGCCTCGCGCGCGCGCAGAAAGAGGAGTTCGGCTGATGGCCGAGATCGATCTGCTGCGCGCCCTGCCCAAGCCCAAGCGCAACATCCAGAAGCGCGCCGAGGCCAAGGACCCCAGGGTCATCGCCGAAGCGAAGAAATACGGCGAGATGTACTGGGACGGGCCGCGCGAGTACGGCTACGGCGGCTACCGTTACGACGGGCGCTGGCGCCCCGTCGCGCGCGACATCGTCGCGCATTTCGGCCTCAAGCCCGGCATGAAGGTGCTGGACGTGGGATGCGGCAAGGGCTTCCTGGTCAAGGACCTGATGCTGGAGTGCCCGGGCCTCGAGGCGTTCGGCCTCGACATCTCGCGCTACGCGCTGATGCACGCGCCGCCCGAGGTCATCGGCCGGCTGCACCTGGGATCGGGCGACGATCTGCCGTTCCCCGACCGCTCGTTCGACTGCGTGCTGTCGCTGAACACGATCCACAATTTCCCGCGTTCGCGGGCGGTCGCGGCGATGCGGGAAATCCAGCGCGTCTCGGGCGGCCGCGCCTTCGTGCAGGTGGACAGCTACCATACCCCGGAGCAGAAGGAGATTTTCGAGAGCTGGGTGCTGACCGCCGAGTTCCACGACTATCCCCAGGGCTGGGTCAAGCTGTTCCAGGAGGCGGGGTACACCGGGGACTGGTACTGGACCATCATCGAATAGGCGCCGTGGGCCGCGTTTTTGCACCGCAGCGGGTGACAACCCCTCGAAATCACGGTAATTTCCCGCCGCCCGATGGGCCAATCCAAAAAGAACTTAGGGAAATCAATGGGTAAGACCTATTGCATATTGGGCGGAGGCGGCAGCTTCGGCATCCACGCCGCCATGTACCTGCTCGACCACGCCAACCCGAAGAAGGTGATCGGCGTGGGGCGCAATCCGCTCAGGCCCGAGCCGTTTTCCCTCGGCATCGAGAGTCGCAAGGGCTACGAGTACCACGCACGGCACGTCACCCACGAGCTCGACCTGCTGCTCGAGCTCCTGGACAAGGAGAAGCCCGAGGTCATCGTGAACTTCGCCGCCCAGGGCGAGGGCGCGGTGTCGTGGAAGCATTCCTGGCGGTTCTTCGAAACCAATTCGATGGCGCTGGCCCGGCTCAGCGAAGAGCTGATGAGCCGCAAGTGGCTGGAACGCTTCATCCAGATCGGCACGTCCGAGATGTACGGCTCGGTCAATCACGCCACGAAAGAGGATGAGCCGATCAAGCCGTCCAGTCCCTATGCGGCGTCGAAGGTGGCGTTCGACCTGTACCTCGTGTCCGTGCACAAGTTCCTGAAGTTCCCGATGAACATCATCCGCCCCTCCAACGCCTACTGCCCCGGGCAGTTGCTGCACCGGGTGATCCCGAAGGCGATCTGGGCGGGCCTGACCGGCCGGAAGCTGCCGCTGCACGGCGGCGGCCGCGCGGAGAAATCCTACATCCACGCGCGCGACCTGGGCCGCGCCATCCATCTGGTCGCCGAAAAGGCGCCGCTCGGCACCATCTACAACGCGGGCCCCAAGAATCCGACCTCGATCCGCGAGGTGGTGGAGCGTTGCGCCAAGGCGCTGAAAATGCCGTTCGAACAGCTGTGCGAGGTTACTGGCGACCGCCTGGGCCAGGACTCGCGCTACTGGCTCGACTCCTCCGCGATCAAGCGCGACGTGGGCTGGGAGCCTCGGATCGGCTGGGACGAAGGCCTGGCCGAAATGGCGGACTGGGGCAGGAAATACCTCGCCCAGATCCGCGACTGGCCCACCGACTACGTGCTCAGGGCCTGATGAGCGCGCGCGCCGGAAAAAGGCAGCCTGCGTTGCGCAACAGCCCGGATGCGGCGGCGGCGCGCAAGCGCTGCCTCGCCTACCGCCGGCGGATCCTCGACATCTCGCAGACGGTCTCGGCGCTGCACATTGCGCCGGCGTTCTCCTGCGTCGAGATCGTCGACGCGCTATACAACGCGGTGATGCGCCGGAACAACCCCGACGGCTCGCTGCACGACGTATTCCTCATGTCCAAGGGCCACGGCTGCATGGTGCAGTACGTGATCCTGGAGGAGATGGGCGTGCTGACGCCCGCCGACCTCGCGCAGTACTGTCGGCCCGGCGGAAAGCTCGGCGCGCATCCCGACTACGGCGTGCCGGGCGTCACCGCGTCCACGGGATCGCTCGGCCACGGCCTCGGCATGTCGGTGGGCATGGCCTATGCCGAGAAGCTGAAAGCCAGCGACGTGCGCGTGTTCTGCGTGCTGTCGGACGGCGAGTTCCAGGAAGGCTCGACCTGGGAGGCGATGATGATGGCGGGCAACCTGCGCCTGTCGAACCTCGTCGCCCTCATGGACAACAACGACTTCTCGGGCCTCGAGCGCATGAGCGAGGGTCACAAGGCGTTCTATCCGCTGCTGGAAAAGGCGCGGTCGTTCGGCTGGGAGGCGGTCGAGGCCAACGGCCACGACCATCAGGCGCTGTTCGACGCAGTGACCGGGCGTCGCGGCGACCGGCCGCTGATGGTGGTGTGCAAGACGGTCAAGGGCAAGGGCGTGTCGTACATGGAGCACGTGCCGATCTGGCATTACCGCTCGCCCAACAAACAGGAATACGAGCAGGCGGTGCGCGAGCTGGCGGAGGTGGCGTCGTGAGGAACACCTTCGCCGACACGTTCTACGAGGCGGGCAAGCGCGACAAGCGGCTTGCCATCGTGGTGGCGGACATTTCGCCGGCCGGCTCGATCGAGAAGTTCCGCAAGGAGTTTCCGGACCGCTTCGTCAACACGGGCGTGGCCGAGCAAATCATGATCGGCATGTGCGCGGGCATGGCGCTGCGCGGCCTCAGGCCTTTCGCCTACACGATCGCGACGTTCACGCTCTACCGCCCGTTCGAGTTCGTGCGCGACGACCTGTGCTACCAGAACCTGCCGGTGACGATCGTCGGCATCGGCGGGGGGGTGACCTATTCCACGCTCGGCGGCACGCACCACGCGCAGGAAGACGTGGCAATCGCCTGTGCCATTCCGAACATGAACGTGATCGCACCGTGCGATCCGGCGGAGACGCGGCTTGCGACCGAGTGGTGCGTGACGCAGGAGCGCGGGCCGGTCTATCTGCGACTGGGCAAGGCGGGCGAGCCGGTGCTGACCGCCGGCGCGGCCGATCCGTGGGCGTTCGGCAAGCTGCGCTACCTCAGCAAGGGCGGCGACGTGTGCGTCCTGTCCTACGGCCCGGTGATGAAGCTCGCGGCCGAAGTAGCGGAGTGGTTCAAGGGCCGCGGCAAGTCGGTGTCGCTGGCCTCGTGCCACACGATCAAGCCCTTGGACGAGGCCGCGGTGGTGCGTGCCCTGCAGTCGCACAAGCACGTGGTGGTGATCGAGGAAATGGTGCCGCATGGCGGCCTGGGCTCGCGCGTGAAGGCGCTGGCCTGGGACGCGGGCGCGAAATGCCGGCTCGATGCGTTCTCGCTGGAGGACGAATTCCACCATGTCTACGGCGGCCACGGCGACGTGCTGGCGGCGCACGGGCTCACGCGCGAGCGCATCGTCGCGCGCCTGGAGGCGGCATGACCGCTTCGCTCGCCAACAAGGCCGCGCTCGCGATTCACGGCGGCGAGCCGGTGCGCAAGACGCCGATGCCCGCGCGCTTCGCCCTGGGCGAGGCGGAGGAGCGGGCAGTCAAAGAAGCGATCGCGTTCTACCGCGAGAAGGGGCTGGACCCCGGCTATCAGGGGCCGTTCGAGAAGCGCTACACGGACGCCTTCGTGCGCATGATGGGCGGCGGGTATGCCGACTCCGTGGCGACGGGCACGGCGGCGCTTTACGTCGCGCTGGCGGCGCTGGACCTGCCGGAGGGCAGCGAGGTGATCTGCTCGCCGATCACCGATCCCGGCACGCTCTCCGCGATCATCCTGAACCGCCTGGTGCCGCGCCTGGCCGACAGCGAGCCCGGCAGCTTCAACATGGGGCCGGCCCAATTCGCCGCGCGGGTCACGCCCAAGGTCAAGGCGGCGATCATCGTGCACTCGATCGGCCGGGCGGCCGACATCGCCGGCATCATGGAGGCGGCGCGCAAGCACGGCATCAAGGTGCTGGAGGACTGCAGCCAGTCGCACGGCGCCAAGGTGCGCGGCCGGCCGGTCGGCACGTTCGGCGACATCGCGGCGTTCTCCACCATGTACCGCAAGGCGCACATCACCGGCGCCGCCGGCGGCATCGTCTACAGCCGCGACCTCGAGCTGTTCCGCAGCGCGCTCGC
>Ga0233425_10006775_pt1 | contig 16622 bp, 17 predicted proteins | sample Watercolumn_Towu_2_FD_181712 | JGI IMG/M metagenome (GOLD analysis project Ga0233425, IMG submission 181712) | Freshwater microbial communities from Lake Towuti, South Sulawesi, Indonesia - Watercolumn_Towuti2014_140_MG | ecosystem: Environmental > Aquatic > Freshwater > Lake | place... | reverse complement strand
CGGTATCTTCATTAGTAAAGACGCGGAAGGTTGGATCTTCCTCGGAGAGACGCTGCAAGGCATTAGCCATCTTCTCTTGATCAGCCTTGGTCTTTGGCTCGATTGACATCGAGATAACAGGATCAGGGAAGGAAGGTGGTTCTAACAAAATGGCGTGATCTTCATCGCAGAGGGTATCACCGGTCGTGATGTTTTTGATACCGACGATCGCAGCAATATCACCGGAGTAGCAGGTGTCAATGTCTTCGCGTTTGTCAGCTTGAATCTGAATCAGACGGCTGATGCGCTCGCGCTTGTGCGTGCGAGGATTGTAGACGGTATCACCTTTGCTCAATTTTCCGGAATAAACGCGGAAGAAAACTAATTTTCCAACGAATGGATCGCTCCAAAGTTTGAATGCTAATGAGCAGAAAGGCTCGAAGTCGCTGGTCGTCGCAAGTTTTTGGTCGCCAGTGTCAGGGTCTTGACCTTTTGCAGCTTCAATGTCGATTGGGCTTGGAAGGTAGTCCACAACAGCATCAACGAGGTATTGGACTCCTTTATTTTTGAAAGCGGAACCACCAGCAACAGGAACAAAACGATTTGCAATCGTTTGACGACGGATTGCCTTTTTCAAATCTTCGCGCGTTACTGGCTTCTCTTCTAAGAAAAGATTACCGACTTCTTCGTCGAGATCCATCATTTGATTGACCAAATCGTCGTAAGCGGCTTTTGCCATCTCAACGTGGTCCGCAGGAATTTCTTCAATCTTGTAGGTCGAGCCCATGCTGCTGTCATCGACATAGAGGACGACCTTTTGGTTCACCACATCGATTTGACCACGCAAGTTGTCTTCAGCACCAAGCGGAATGAGAATCGGCCAAGCGTTTGCTCCCAACTTTGTACGCATGTCGTTAACGGCATTCGCAAAGTTAGCACCAGTACGATCCATCTTGTTGACGAATGCAATACGAGGAACGCCGTACTTATTAGCCTGGCGCCAGACTGTTTCGGATTGAGGCTGTACACCTGCAACACCACAGAAAACAGCAATCGCACCGTCGAGCACACGAAGCGAACGCTCTACTTCAGCAGTAAAGTCAACGTGTCCTGGAGTGTCGATGATATTAACGCGTTGGCTGATATTAGGGAAAAGCTTAACGACATCTTCTTCGACACGCTGTTTCCAGCTGCAAGTGGTCGCAGCCGAAGTGATCGTGATACCACGCTCTCTCTCCTGCTCCATCCAGTCGGTCACAGTAGTTCCTTCGTGCACTTCACCGATCTTGTGAATCATGCCGGTGTAAAAAAGCACACGCTCTGTCAATGTGGTTTTACCAGCATCGATGTGCGCACAAATTCCAATGTTACGCGTTCTTTCCAGTGGAAAAGCGCGGTCCGGAGAATTAGGATTGGAGGATTTATTCTGCATGAAAATTTTTGAACAAAAGAGGAAGAATGGCCACAAAGAACACAAAGAGATCAAAGAAAAAACATTTATTCCTAGATTTTTTTATAAAAAATTCTTTTTGATTTCTTTGTGTTCTTTGTGGCTAATTATTTTTTTAAAATATCAATATCATTAAAATTAATTTGGTTACCACCTGAAATGAGCAAAGGCTCGGTTGGCTTGTGCCATTTTGTGAAGATCGTCACGCTTTTTAATAGCAGCCCCTTGACCGACTGAGGCATCTTTAAGCTCGTGCGCCAAGGCTTTTGCCATTGGGACGCCTTTACGCTTGCTAGCAAGAGTCACAATCCAGCGCATCGCCAAAGCGAGAGAACGATCCATGGCCACTTCCATCGGAACTTGGTAGGTGGCACCACCAACGCGCCGGCTCTTGACCTCAAGGCGAGGACGAACATTTTCGATGGCCTTGTTAAGGATATCCAATGGATCAACAACTTCAGCTCCAGAGCGAGTTGTTTCAATAGCAGTGTAAACGATCTTTTCCGCGATGGACCGTTTGCCATGACGCATCACCGAGGTAATCAGGCGCGCCACCAATGGATTGGCATACCGAAGGTCTTGCTTAACTTCTTTATGGATGACGCGTTTGCGGCGGGACATAGGGAATTAGTTGTCAGTTGTTAGTTCTCAGTTCTCAGAGGTCTTGCTACGAAAAGCCAGTTCGTAGTTGGTAGTTCGTAGTTCGTAGAAAATTTTGTTTTGATTTGAAATTTTATTTAGATCTTTGAATTAGTTTTCACTCGTTACCCATTACTTCTTCTTGGCTGCTTTATCTTCAGCGCCAGCTTTAGGACGTTTTGCACCATATTTGGAACGGCTGCGGCGACGGCCGTCAACGCCAAGGCTATCGAGCGTTCCACGAACGATGTGGTAACGAACACCGGGAAGATCTTTTACACGTCCGCCACGCACAAGCACAATCGAGTGTTCCTGGAGGTTGTGACCTTCGCCAGGAATATAAGCGATCACTTCTTGTCCATTTGTCAAACGAACCTTCGCAACTTTGCGCAATGCAGAGTTTGGCTTTTTAGGTGTACGAGTCATGACCTGAACGCAAACACCACGACGCTGTGGGCAATTGACAAGCGCTGGTGATTTGGACTTCACCATAGCCTTGCGGCGTCCTTTTCGTACGAGTTGATTGATAGTTGGCATAAAATTCATTCGGTCTCGCGCTGCTTCCCAGCTTGTTTTCAAGCGATTCAAGAAGCGGCGCCTTCATGCTCATGATTAAACTTCATGAAAGACCGGACGGGAAAGTTTAGAGAAAAAAATGACAAGCGCAAGAAGAATTTTTGTTTTTTTGCATTTTTTATTTAATATGTCTGTTTCACTGCAATCCACCTCTCTTTTTTTTCGCGTCTTTGCTTACTTATTTCGCTAGCCCGCATATTTTTTACGATGATTCGTCGCAAGGCAGTTCGCAGAGAATGAAAATGCCATTTGAACAAGTCTACAAAAGGTTGCATTTTTTGTAACTTTGTGTAGACTTTACCCAAGCGATGCAAGCTTCAAAAAAAATAGCCATCACCCTTGCCAATTTGGCCGATCATGATCATTACTTGTTTACGATTTCTGATCTTCAAGCAATCTTACCGCAACATCAACGCCAGCATTTAAAAAATATTGTGAGAAGAATCGAAAGATCAGGACGCTTGAAACGCATTTGTCGTGGGCTTTATCTTTATCCTTATGTCAATTATCCGCAAGGTCTCGTTCTCTACCATGCGGCCGCACGTCTAAGGGCCAGCGAATTCAATTATCTGAGTTTAGAATCCGTGCTCAGCGATACTGGTGTTATCTCTCAAGTTCCGATAAACTGGATCACCTTAATGAGCTCCGGTCGTTCACACATTGTCGAATGTGGAGATTTTGGAAAAATAGAATTCATTCATACAAAACGTCCTATTCAAGACCAAATTTCTGAACTGACTTATGATCCTCGATGTCATCTTTGGAGAGCTTCCGTAAAATTAGCATTGCAAGATATGAAATTAACTCATCGGAAAAAAGATCTCATCAATTGGGAGGCGACTCATGAATTTATTTGATCAATTAGTTGATGAGGCCTTGCATCATCAACAACAACTTTCATCCTTGCGTGTCGTTGTCGAAAAAGAATTGCTGCACCACGACATTCTTCGCGAAATGGGGCGCTTGGAATTATTATCTAACCTCACTTTCATTGGAGGAACTTGTCTACGCGCTTGCTATGGCTCGGAAAGACTCAGTGAAGATTTAGATTTTACCGGAGGTCGCGACTTTAATCGCCGCAAGCTGCATAAAATGGGAGCTATGGTTCGAGAAGCGTTAGAAACGAAATACGGACTCAAGGTCACTGTCACAGAACCTATCCAAGAAAAAACAAGTGTTAGTACTTGGAAAATTAAAATCATCACTCGTCCTCGACAAAAAAATTTACCCGCCCAACGCGTCAACATCGACATCTGTGCACTCCCAAGTTATCAGCGGCGCCCCATGATGCTAAGAAACATTTATGGCATTGAAATGGGAACCTCTGGCCTCATCCTGCAAGCAGAGAGTCGCGAAGAAATTCTCGCTGATAAATTCATCGCTCTTGCATTACGTTCCAATCGCATGAAATATCGCGATCTTTGGGACATTTATTGGCTCCTGCAACAAGGCATCGAACTTCCTATAGATCTCATCCCAAAAAAAATCAACGACCATCACCAAAAGCCTCGCGAATTTGTCAATTTGTTAGAAGCACGACTTAAGATCCTGTCTCACTCTGAAACAAAAAAAGAATTCCTTTACGAAATGAGGCGCTTTCTACCAACAGCAACGGTAAAAACAGTTTTAGAAAAAAAAGATTTTTGGATTTATCTCACCGATCTTTTGCACTCTCATGGAAAACAAGTTTGTTTGGCACTATCGAAAAAATGATCGAGTATGGTATTCAATTTTTTCCTCCCCTTCTCATTTTTCTTAAAAATTGAAAATTAAGCCCTGACCTCATTATTAAATTACTGCGTCACCGTATCGTCCTGAATGTCTACAATAAAACAGTACGTTCTGTCATATTGATGGACAGGATCAAGCCCAACTGCTGTAAAAAGAATGACCTCTTGGCCCAGAGTAACAGCAGAATAATCAATCTCTATCGATGACCCTTGAGCACAACTGTTAAAAGTTTTTCTTGATTCTTCGAATAAAGGTTCTGTTGGCATCGGCGTTCCTGCTGGAATATTCGTGCCGGAAGGCAGCAGTACCTTTTTAAGCAATATAGTCGTCGCCCATGTGCTTTCTGTTGGTAAAGTCAACGAGAAAATAAGCATGTCTCCTTTCTTCACCACAATCGGAGTCGCGACATCTGCTTCAGTGATGGTTTTAGTATCAGCGTGTAACATGCAAGGGAGAAGGCATAGTGAGAGAAAAAGAAAGATAAAAGGAGGAATATTTTTCATGCACTTGAAAGTATTCCTTTAAGAGAAGCATTGTCAAAAAATATTCAAAGATTTATTTTTTCTAACTATGCCCATTCTCCTCGGCTCTCATATTCCCACAATTGGCGGCGTCGCCAAGGCCATCGATCGCGGCGTTGGCATTGGCTGCACGGCGATGCAGATCTTTGTGAAAAATAATATGCAATGGTTTGTTAAGCCATTTTCTGATGAAGAAGTGAACGGTTTTCTACAACATCCCCTGCGGAATAAATTAAAAATGATCATTGCTCATGCCGGTTACTTGATCAACCTCGGCACCGAACATTCTGAGAACCATGAAAAGTCCCTTCACTCTCTCGGCGAAGAACTCGTCCGGTGTGATCAATTAGAAATCCCCTACCTCGTGTTACATCCTGGCTCTCATCTCGGCGCAGGCATCGAAACGGGGATTCGTTGCGTCGTTCAAAGCCTCAATCACATTCATACTGAACATCCCAAACTCAAAGTCCGTATTGCTCTCGAAACCACAGCAGGTCAAGGAAGTTGCCTCGGCGCTTGTTTTCAAGAACTGGCTGAAATTTTAGAAAAAGTTAAATCTCCAGAACGTCTTCGCATTTGCCTCGACACGGCTCACGTCTTTGCCGCTGGTTATGATCTCTCGGCAAAAAATGGAGCTCAAAAAGTTTTTAAAACGTTTGATAACGTCATTGGACTCGAACAACTCTGCGCTTTGCATATCAACGAATCCAAGGCAGCACTTGGCTCTCGCGTTGACCGTCATGAAAATCTCGGGCAAGGAAAAATTGGACTCGATGCCTTCCGCTGGATCATGCGTTCTCGTGCACTCGAAAAAATTCCAAAAATTTTAGAAACGCCAAAAGGGAAAGACCTCGCAGAAGATGTCGCTGCGATGAAACTTCTTTGAAGTTTCATCGCAGTTTGAGTTGAAAGTTGAAGTTTCGCCTCGCCTTCGGCGAAAAGGTAAATGTTTTTATTCGCGAAGCGCACAAAACCTCAACTTTAACTTTTTACTTAAACTATTTTTCTGCAAGCGAAGCTTGCACCGCAGCCTCAATCTCCGCGTAGAGCGTGGGATCGCTCTTCAGTACCTCTTTGGCGGCATCGCGACCTTGAGCAAGTTGATTGCCTTTGTAGCTCAGCCAGGAGCCTCGTTTCTCGACGATATTTTTTTCGAGCGCGAGGTCAAGCAACGAGCCAGTATTGGAAATTCCTTCGTTGTACATGATGTCAAACTCGGCTTCTGTAAAAGGAGGAGCAACTTTGTTTTTCACGACTTTGATGCGCGTGCGATTGCCCGTGACCGTACCATCACTCTGCTTGAGAGCACCGATGCGGCGAATATCCACACGAACGCTGGAGTAGAATTTGAGCGCTTTGCCACCTGGTGTTGTTTCAGGATTACCAAACATGACTCCAATTTTTTCGCGAATTTGATTCGTGAAGATCACACACGTATCAGCCTTGGCAATAAAGGCAGTCAGCTTGCGCATCGCTGCGCTCATCAATCGGGCTTGAGCTCCCACGACGGAATCACCAATCTCTCCCTCGAGCTCTCCTTTCGTCACGAGAGCGGCAACCGAGTCGAGCACCACCACGTCAAGTGCGTTCGAGCGAACGAGTGTTTCACAAATGCGCAATGCTTCTTCTCCCGAGCTTGGTTGAGAAACGAGTAACTCTTCCAAATTGACTCCCAGCTTCCGTGCATAGATTGGATCGAGCGCATGCTCGACGTCGATGAACGCTGCAAGCCCACCACGCTTTTGCGCTTGAGCAATCACGGAAAGCGTCAGCGTTGTTTTTCCAGAAGATTCCGGTCCAAAAATTTCGATGATACGTCCCTTGGGAAAGCCGCCGACACCCAGTGCTCGATCGATGAGCAAATTTCCTGTTGGAATCACTGCGATCCCCTTTTCTCCCTCCTGCCCCAAGCGCATGATGGCTCCATCGCCGTAGTCCTTGGCAATTTGTTGAATCGCTAAATCGAGATTCTTAGCGCGAGCAGCTTGTTCTTTAGCAGTGAGAGCAGCGGTCTTGTCGGTGGTGGCTTCGTCTTTAGACATAGGGAAGGATGGGTAAAAGTTTAGGAGGTTATACCTTTCGCGAATGAATTTTTGGATGCGACTCGCTTGCTCCCGCAAGGCTCGCCCCTACGGGGCTGCCTTCGGCATTCGATCTCACCTCACCTGAGGCTCGATGTTCTACTGGTTCTTTTTGCGTATAACATTCCTAAAATTCATTCGCGAAAGGTATAAAAGATTTTTGAAGAATTGGAAAGGATAAGAAAGCAGATGCCACTTTTCAATCTTTTATCTTACGCCATTGCTGTCCAAAATGATTTTCTAATTTGAAATAAGAATATTTTTATTGCTGCGAACAGAGTTGAAATGTTGAAGCGTTGGAGAAATCTCATATTGCTGCCCCTTCAACCTAAAAACGTGAATAAAAATGAGAAAAGTTGCGTAAGGAGGCTGATTTAAAAGTGGTTATTACGAGGCCGTGGCTAACCTGAACGGTTAGTGAGGCATTGGAACGATCAGTTTGAAACAGACTATATTGCGGAAAATTTTTTATTTTCATTCACGTTTTTAGGTTCAACGTTTCAACGCTTCAACATTTCAACTGAAATAGATCTACAAAGCAAATAAAGCTCTCTTACTTCAATTGGCAACTTCTATTTTGGACAAGAATGAAAAATCATTATTCTACAACTGATACTACAAGACCATCATTAAATTGAGTCGACATTCTTGCTCCAGAGGGAACTTTCATGCGCGAAGAGAGAACTTTTCCTTGCTGGTCGCGCGTGATGGTGAAGCCGCGCGCGAGTGTCGCCTCAGGACTCATCGCCGTCAACGAGGCTCGAAGACGCTCAAATTGAGATTGCAAGCGGTGTTGTTGATGGATGACTTGCTGCGTAAGTTGACGCTGAAGCGTTTTTGTTTGTTGAGTGGCCTGTTGAAAAAGAAGTTTAGGATGATGTCTGCTTAATTGTGATGAGAGTGTTTTCCACATCGCTAGGGATTGTTCCCAACGATGTCGTACCATTCCCTCTAGTACACGAGCTGAGTGATCAAGATGCTGTTGCAATTCCCAACAACGTCGCTCTGGCTCTCGAAACAAAGATGCGCTCTGAATTTGCTCCCAGCGATGAAGAAGATGGGTCTTTTTCAAAAAAACTTCTCGCTGCAGACGCTTGAGAAGCGATGCGGCACTTTCCAATAAGTTCACCCCATCAGCAGCCAAGAGCTCTGCAGCAGCACTAGGGGTTGGCGCACGGACATCTGCTGCAAAATCAGCAATCGTATAATCAATTTCGTGACCGACGGCACTCATCACTGGAATGCTACTCTTCACTATGGCGCGCGCTACCACTTCTTCATTAAATTCCCAAAGATCTTCCAGGCTTCCGCCGCCACGTGCCACTACGATAACATCGACAACTCCGATTTTTGAAACGTCATCAGAAAATTCTTCGATGGCCCTAGCAATCTCCTCTGCGGCCCCACGTCCCTGCACGCGCACAGGCGCTATCACGACTTGCAATCCAGGATGTCGGCGATGAAGCACATTGAGAAAATCAGCAATTGCGGCTCCTGTCGGCGAGGTCACCACTCCGATGCGTTGAGGAAAACGAGGAAGAGGCCGCTTACGCGCGGGCTCAAACAGGCCTTCTGCAGCTAATTTTTGTTTGAGCGCTTCAAACCTAGCTTGCAAAACACCGACACCGCGCGGCTGAATTAGACGAACCATCAACTGATATTGTCCCCGCGGTTGATAAACCGTCACTGCTCCTTGGATCTGCACCGCAAGCCCATCTCGAAGTTGTAATGAAGAATGAGTCGCCGCCATCCGTGCAAAAAGCACACAAGCAACTTGAGCATGAGCATCCTTGAGCGTGAAGTAATGATGCCCGGAAGCTTGCCGCCGATAATTAGAAATTTCTCCCTCAATCCAAACTTCACCAATCTCTCCTTCGAGCAACACTGCGACACGTCGTGTGAGCTCGGTCACCGTCAGCACCTTGGGCTCCGTTGCATCCGATAAAGATGCAGCCTCAACGAATTCTTTTGGTTTTTTATTTTTTTTTAAACTAACTTTTTTCTCAACACGCGTTCCCAGTGACCGCGGCTCGCTAAAAAAACTAAGTTCGACTTGATGTGTCATTTCTTTTTAAGAATTCATCACAAAAAAAACAACCACAGAGAACACAAAAATTGTATTTTGGAGAGCAGTAATTATTTCTTTATGTTGCAGTATTATTTGTTGGTTCTGGATTATGTGACTGCAACACCACTCTCCCTATTCTATTTGTAATAGCAGTAATTTCATCATCACTATCATTATCACTATTGTCATTACTATTGTTGCCATAAGAACGTACAGCTCCAGCGTTAGGATGTGAGCTTGAAACATTCTTATCCGGCAAATTATTACTATTGTTATCGCTATTATTGTCGTTATCTAACTTACCAAAATCACTTAACCGATCTGTGCTGGAAGCAGACACTGTACTAAAGGCGGTTCTAGGAGTTGCACCAAAAGCTGTTCTAGAAGCTACATGAGGAGTTGTACTAGATGCTGTACCAGATGTTGTACTAGAAATTGTATGAGGAGTTGTACTAGATGTACTAGAAGTTGAAGTGGTACCGTAATCCATCTTGGGTTTTTTATTTTCTGTGAAACTAGGTCCACTAACCTCCGTGACATTTTCAAGAGAATGCATTCCTTCTTCTTTAAGGAGTCTTTTTTTACTGACTCTCTCAGGAAGTCCTCCTCCCGTATTCACAGGCTGATTGGCTGTTGAGCTGTTAGAAATTTCCATAGTTTTTTGTATTAGTTGAGAGCTTCTTGAATGGCTTTCACTACAACACAAACTTCTTCCGCTCGCAACTCCGGAAAAATTGGTAGCGCCAATGTTTCTTGTGAGGCGCGTTCCGACTCGGGGTAAGAACCGGGCTTGTGGTTGAGGCTAGCAAAGCATTCTTGCAAGTGCAGTGGCACTGGATAGTAAATCGCGTAACCAATTTCTTTTTTGTTGAGATGCTCCATGAGCTTGTCACGTTGTGCAGAGGCCTGCTCTCCCAATATGCGAATCACATATTGATGATAGATGTGATGATTTTTTAAACCGCTCGTACTCCAAGGCTCCACGGGCAACGCGATGCGATCGAGCAATCCAGCTTTTGTGAAAGCTTCTTTGTAAATCGCCGCATTTTTTTGACGCTGCTCATTCCACGTTGCAAGAAAAGGAAGTCGCGCTCTCAAAATTGCCGCTTGAATTCCATCCATGCGAAAATTACCACCTACAACTTTGTAGTAGTAACGCTCTTCCATGCCATGATTGCGAATAATGCGAATCCGTTCTGCTAGTGTGGGATCAAGGCAAACAACAAATCCTGCGTCACCAAAAGCTCCTAAATTTTTTGTCGGATACAAACTGACAAATGAAGCCTCCGCGATTGCTCCTGCTCTCTTTGACCTATTGCTTGGATAATCAGCTCCAATGACCTGCGCCGCATCTTCGACGACACTCACACCATATTCTTGAGCCAGCGCCATGATGGCATCCATGTCACAACATGTTCCAAAAAGATGAATCGGAATGATCATCTTCACGCGATTTCCCTTGGCGGTGCGCAGCGTTCCATCGGCCTCACGCTGGAAAGATCCAAGAAGAGCTTTCAACTTTTCTGGATCCATCATGTAGGTCGTAGGATCGATATCACAAAAAACGACCTCTGCTCCTAAACGATGAGGACAACTTGCTGTTGCAAAAAAAGTGTAAGGCGTCGTGATAACAGCATCGCCAGGACCAATGTTCTTCGCCATCAGGATTGCGAGCAATCCATCAGTGCCTGAGGAAACACCTATCACATGAACCTTGTTATCGAAACAGGTCGCTGCGATCTCTTGTTCTAACGCAACGACTTCTTTTCCGAGAATGAACTGCTGATGCTCGAGAACCCGATCGATGGCTAATTTGATAGAGGCAGTGAGCTCAGCGTTTTGATTCTGACGAGAAAGGTCGAAGAGAGGAATAGCCATAAAAAATCAGCTTTAAAAAAGAAATAGCCGCAAAAGAACGCAAAAAGCGCAAAAAAACTCTGATAAAAAGGCTTTTTTTATTATGTTTGCACTATTTGAAGCCTGCCTATGAGCAATCCGCTGCAAAGTTGTTTAGAGATGAGATAATTTTATTAATCCTTTTTGCGTTCTTTGCGTTCTTTTGCGGCTATTTCTCTTCTTTTTTATTTCACGATTCCAAACTCCGTACGGCGGTTCTTCGCCCAGGCAGCTTCGCTATTAGCAGGGTCCGCAGGCATTTCTTTTCCGAAACTGACGGTTTGAACTTTGCTAGGAGAAACTCCTTTGGCAATCAAAGCCTCGCGTGTTGCAAGAGCACGACGTTCGCCAAGGCTCCGATTGTATTCTTCTGTGCCGCGATTGTCGGTGAAGCCAGCGACAATGACGGTTTTGCCAGAAGCACGAACGCTCCGTGCAACAGCAGCCACTTTCTCTTGCTGATCAGCAGCGACATGATTGCTATCAAATCCAAAGTAGACCGGCGAAAACTCAGAACGATCCACATTAGCACTCATAAAGTTAGCTCCGTCTGAGCGTTCACTCAATGGCGTTCCACTAACGTAGTCACCATCAATACCGGCGTATTGTTTGTTTTTTTTGTTAGCACAAGCAGGAAGCAAGGCTGCAACAAGAATTAAAGCGAGAAGGGAGTATTTATTTTTCATCATCTCGAGAGTCTCTCACAAGTTAGAAAAAAAGACGAGTTTTTTTACTTGGTAACAGTGACCCTAACATGTCCTAGTAGTGCATCTGGTGATTGAACAAAAGAATTATAGTTATTAGATGTAAAACGCAGGTCAAATGCATCGGTTCCCACTGCTACGGCATCGAAATGCAAGTCGAAAAACAAATTGTCTTCAGCGTTACGATCCATTTCGCATATGGTTTTCAAATCCGTTACGTCTGCAGTAGAGCCGTAGTTAATCGTATATTGATAATTTCCAAAACAACTCAGAAATCCATGAAGCTTGGGTGTTTCAATCACGAGTTGATCTCCAACAACAAGCTGAATGTTATTGAATCGAATGATGGTATTGTCGTCACAATCGACAAGTTGACAATGCTGATCATAATGTTGCATTGCAGGCTCCTTGCCATCTGCATTAACAAACTTAACTGTGTGAATGGCTGCCTGAGCTTGCAAGCTCAAGAGCAAGGCAATAATAAAGGTAACAATATTTTTCATGTTACAATGTAGTCGCTGGTAGTCGAAGGCGCAAATTTTCATCGCGACCACGTTGGCTCGGTTACTTCATTCAATCCACTCACCACGGGAATTGATTTTCCACTCGGCACATCAAACAACACGAGAGCATTGTGTGTACTAAAAAGAAGATGACGCGAATCAGGTCCCCAAACAGGGTTTTCACCTTGAGCCACGATGCGCGCAGAACCATTGCCCAAGTCGAGCACGGCCACAGAAAAGGCCCCACCCGAGCGAACATTGAAAGCAACATGTTGTCCATCGGGGGACCAATTCGGTTCCGTCGTCGAGCCAAATCCCGTAGGAACTAAGCGTTTTCCTCCACCGGAAGCATTGATCCGATAAAGCTGAGGAGGCCCATTTTCATCGGAAGCAAAAATGAGTTCACTCCCATTAGGAGACCAAGTCCCGCACGATTCAGCACCACGTGTGTGCGTGAGGCATCTGACCCCTCCATAAAGACCGACAATGTAAAGCCCAGGACGCCCATCTTTACTGAGTGTGCAGGCGATGCGATTTCCATCAGGAGAAAAACGAGGACCAGAATTGGTTCCTGGAAATTTCACCAATCGTTGACGCGCTCCCGTCATCAGATTGATCAAGTAGATATCGGCATAGCCGCTGAGATAGCCGGTGTAGGCAAGCTCGTGCGCGTTGGGGCTAAGTGAAGGAGAGACGCAGATTCCATTGTCGTGCGTGATCTGACGTCCATTGGATCCATCGTAGTCCGCTGTGTAAATTTCTTTGCGTCCCGTGCGATTGCTGACAAAAGCAATCTTGCTCATCGCAATGCCTGGATGGCCTGTCAAAGTTTGTACGATGTCGTCGCAAAAACGATGCGCCATCGTGCGAGGATCGCCGCTGTAACTTTTGGAAAGAACGATGGAATTACTGCGATCGACAACTTTCCCTTGTAACGTCCCACCAGCCGCAACACCACTAATCACAAACGAAGCCTTGTCAACAGGCTCTGCATGGAGTGCTCCGGCTAATGCGAGATCATTAGAAAAAACTTTGCCCACTGCCGCTCCCTCGTTCCCACTAAAATTCGTAAAAGCCACATTGATCGCATCGCTCTTGCGAATGGTGATCGTCGGCGCATCAGCAGCCTCTAATTTGGAAATCACAAAAATCAATGACAACAAGAATACAAAAATATTTTTCATGGTTCTCTATTCTTCATGTTTCGCTAAAAAATGTGAATCATAAACAGCATGGGATCAGCATTTGTCACTTCTTGCCCTTGAGCACTTCTGCTTGCTGACGAGTTAACTCAGACTTGGATGAAGAAAGGACGCTTAAAAAATAATCTACGGCTCTTTCTGGCTCTGTCGATTGATGAAGATCGGTTGAAGAAGAATGCGTATATCTTTTCTGATTCTTTTTTAAAAGCGCGATCACTTCATCGTACTGTGCCTTGATCCAGCCTTTGAGATAGGCCTGTTCGTCCTGCTCATTCTGTCCATACCGAGTGATGGGATGACGCAGATTAACAGCATTCATAGCGTGCATCACGATATATTGATCGTCATTAGCAATAGCTTGGGCAGTTGTTTGGAGAGGCAAATTAGAAACAGGAAAAACATGTACAACGGTGTCATATCGCTTTTGAGCCTGTTCAATCAACGCTTCTATTCTTGCTTCTGTCGTGACTAAAGAGTTCTTTAACGTTTCGATTTTTTGATCAGCAAGTCTGTGAATGCGCTGACTGTCGGAAGCAACCTGTTGACGCCATTCGGGAATAATTCCATTGGCTTTTTGAATAAGAAGTAATGGCCCCTTTAAAATCGTATCAATGTTTTGAGAAAGATCGTTAACGAATCGTTGTCCCACACAATCTCTCACTCCATTGGCGCCTTTAAAAAGATTTTGTCGAGAGCGCTCTGCTCTCTGCCGCAGAGCATCCACCGATGAGGAAAAATTTTTAATCTCTTGCACTTTTTGTTCGAACGTCTTCGTCTTCGGTTGGGAAGTTGTATCCTGAACTTTTGTTTGCTTTTTTTCTTCGACCTTGGTCGTCACTTGTAATGGTGAACTCCGTTCTCCTCCCTGTTCTTCACTACGATTTCTTTGTTGGGCCTCTTCTCTTCTTGTCTCAACAGCCGCATTACGATAGCGACAACAAGCAGTTCCCCCAACAATCAAAGCGAGCGTCCCAAGCGCTCCTATCACATATTCGGCATCTTCCAAGAAAGATCCTTCCGACTCTTCCTCATCATGATTGGGAGCCACACCTTCCCCCTCTCCCATTTTCTGATCGTAGAGTGATTGAGGAGCTTCTTGAGCCACTTCGTTCGAAAATGGAGCATACTCGCTGACCGTCACATCGTTTCTTTCATTGGAAGCTAACAACGTTGTTGTACATGCCAAAAAAATGAAACTTAAAATAAGATGGGGAGAAAGATTCATGAGGTTGCTCAATTTTTGGAATGTCGTTTTTTAAACTACATCAAAAATTGTAGTTAGAAATTTTTATTTTCTGTAACCTACGGCCTACAGCCTATAACCTACAACCCATGACGTCTCCCTACTCTCGCAAAAATCCTTTTCCCGCGACGCTGCAACTCAATCGCAAGCTTACAAGCCAGCATTCTGCAAAGGACACACGTCATTACGAAGTCTCCATCGCTGGATCAGGTCTTATTTACGAGCCTGGTGACTCGCTTGGAATTTTTCCTGTTAACGATCCAAAGTTAGTCGATGAACTCCTCGAGGTCCTCGGCTTTCAAGGATCTGAGCTCATTCCAGATCCCAACGAACAGATCATTCCGATTCGCGAGGCCCTGCTCCGTCACTACATCATCACCGAACCATCGAAACAACTTCTTGCCGCTATCGCGGAGCGCGATTCTTCCGCAGCTCATTTGGCAACACTCCATGCTCCCGAATCGAAAGAGCATCTTGAAAAATATCTCTGGGGTCGCGAAGTCATCGATCCACTTTTAGATCATCCCGAGGCCACTTTCACGCCAGAAGAATTCGTAAAACTCTTGCGTAAACTTCAACCACGACTTTATTCGATCGCCTCTTCTCCCAAAGTTCATCCCGAGGAAATTCATCTCACGGTTGCTACCGTGCAATATGAAAGCCATGGTCGCCCGCGAAGCGGCGTCTGCTCTACCTTTCTGGCTCATCGCGTGAACGAAGAAATTCCCGTCTCCGTTTTCATTCACTCGGCAAAACATTTCCGCCTTCCCGAAGATCACAGCCGCGACATCATTATGGTGGGACCAGGCACTGGCGTGGCTCCCTTTCGCGCTTTCTTGCACGATCGCAGAGCGACTGGCGCTAGCGGAAGGCATTGGCTCTTTTTTGGTGATCAACGTTCTGAAACTGATTTCCTTTACCGAGAAGAATTGGAAGCATGGCACAAGGAAGGAACACTCCATCGCTTTGATACAGCTTTCTCGCGCGACCAAGCGGAAAAAATTTATGTCCAACATCGGATGCAAGAAAAAGCAAAAGAAATTTATAATTGGCTCGAAGAAGGAGCTTACTTCTATGTCTGCGGTGATGCCTCTCGCATGGCGAAGGATGTCGAGCAAACACTGCATAATATCATCGCAACTCAAGGAGGACATTCTCCGGAAGCTGCTGCAGCCTACGTGGAGGCGATGAAAAAAGAGAAGCGCTATCGGAAGGATGTGTACTGAATCGCGAAGCGATTCAGAGTAACGGGTAACGAGTGCAATAGTTGCCTTCGGAAAATTCATAAGAAATATCCGGGCTAGGACGCCACTAAACAGTTGACAGAATTCTGTCCATGTGTTCTAGTCTCTCCATGCAAACAATCGCCTATACTGATGCACGAAATAAGCTAACTCGTCTCATGGACGAAGCAGTTAGAGATCGTGGACCAATTGCCATCACACGCAATGGCACAAGCGTCGTTGTTTTACTAGCGGTTGATGAATATAACGGAATGAAAGAGACACTTCATCTGCTTTCAACCCCAGCAAACGCTGAACGCATCCGTCAAGGATTAGTAGATTACAACAATAAAAATTTTCAATCCGGCGAGCTATGCGACTAATATGGCTCCCTGGCGGGTGGAACGATTATCTTTTTTGGCAAACGCATGATCGAAAAACTCTCCTTCGGGTTAATGAATTAATTCGTGATACAATGCGCACTCCATTTTCGGGCATAGGCAAACCTGAGCCGCTGAAAGCCAATTTAAAAGGATGGTGGTCTCGTCGCATCACCCAAGAACATCGATTAGTCTATCGCTGTGAACAAGACTCCCTCATCATCCTGCAGTGCCGACTCCACTATCATCAATAGAAGATCTCTTATTACCAATGTCATGCCATGCCGTCGATCCCAACGCTATCTTTATCTTGGGCTTGTCCGAATGGGCGCAATTTTTGAAAAGATATTTTTCTTTTGTTTGTCAACCGAAGCAACTACAGACAAAGTAATGAGTAATGAGTAACGGGTAACGAGTGCAATAGTT
>Ga0233425_10006774_pt1 | contig 16631 bp, 17 predicted proteins | sample Watercolumn_Towu_2_FD_181712 | JGI IMG/M metagenome (GOLD analysis project Ga0233425, IMG submission 181712) | Freshwater microbial communities from Lake Towuti, South Sulawesi, Indonesia - Watercolumn_Towuti2014_140_MG | ecosystem: Environmental > Aquatic > Freshwater > Lake | place... | reverse complement strand
TGGCCTCGGTCACCGCCGTTAAGGTCTCCTGTTCATGTTTCGCATACCCTTTAACCACCTCTACCAGATTGGGTATCAAGTCATTTCGTCTTTGGTACGAAGCTTCCACATCCCCCCAGGCGGCCTTTACCGCCTCTTCATTGGTTTGAATGGTATTGTACCCGCATCCGGAAACCAAAAAAACCAAAACCGCAATCAATAATCCTGTTCGTATCCGTTGAATCATCTCATCCTCCAAATTCGAATGGTTTCACTTTTAAATCTGAATGGGTCTTTCCTAACGACTCAACCCCTCAAGCAGGGCTGCCACGTTATATCCTAAGACCTGGTGATTATACCCGCCTTCGAGAACGGCAAAGCAGCCGGCCCCACAGGCCTGAGCGGCCTTACGGACCTTGGCGCCGATGGCGGCATAATCTTCCGTAGCCAGCAGGCCGCCCCAATCGTCCTGGTGATAATCAAACCCGGCCGAAATGCCGACCAGGTCTACGGTCAGGCCGGTGAGAATTTCGTCCACAGCCGACAAGAAAGCCTCCCGGCTGCGGCCTGCCGGATTATAAATGTCCACCCATTTCTTATCCCCCAGGATATTGACCGTCCCGTCTCCGAAATGAAGGTCGATATCCAAAACCAGGGCCTTTTGGATCAATCCTTCCTGTTTCAAGGTGAGTAAAGCCACCGCCATATTGTTAAAATAACAAAACCCCCAGGAGTGATCGGCCGAGGCATGATGACCGGGCGGCCGGATCAAGGCCAAGGCCGGCTCCCGGAGTCCGATCCGGGCGGCTTGAAGCGCCCCGCCGGCGGCCAGAGCGGCGATATCGTACAATCCCCTTCGCTCCACTAATGAAATGTGCCCGGGTGAATGAGCCAGTTCTATCTGCTCCCTGGTTGCCGGCAAGGCTTCGACTTCTTCGACCTTTCCGCCAATGACATCCCAAATGGCTTCCATCCGCCCGGCTTCGGCCGCCGGATCCGAGGTATAGACCCTTGTAAAATCCGAATGGTAAACAACCTTAATCATGGCTGAGGATTATATCATCTTCAATGGAGAATGCCAGAAAAAATGGCCGGAGAGGAATAAACGGCCGGAGCGAAGGATGAGCCCGGCTTGTAGCCGGTTTTCATGTGAGCCTGGTATTAAAAATCTCCTCCTTCCGTATTTAAGCTTAGGCCGGCGGCCTTTAAGGCCTGTTCCTGTTTCTGAGATTGATCAAACAAAATCAGATATTCGTTTTCCATATCAACGAACTTCTGTTCCATACTTTCGATCTTCTTTTTCATTTGCAAAATAATTTCTACTTTTTCTTCTAAAAGTTTTTTGAGTTTTTCGACCTCCTGACCGTCGTCCTCCATTTCCAGCGGAGGAAGAGAGGCAATTTCTTCCTGACCTGCCGGGACAATCTCCCCAAGGGAGATCTCACCATCCGTTTTCTTGGATGGTTCTTTCTGTTTTACGTCTTGAAGATTCCTGGTGGCGTCCCGATAAGCCCGTTTCGCCTTCCGCCATTTCAGATAAAGCAGACCGAGCCCCATGGCCTGAAGCAGCAGTCCTTCCAACAACAAAAGGAAATATAGAGGGTCTAGGCTGATCATCGATTCTCAACTCCCGGCTGGTTTATCTTTCCCTTTCTTTCCTTTCTTCTTCGGCTTCTCTTTTTTGACTTTTTTAGGACGAACAGCTCTTCCGGCCCTCCATTTTATCATCAGCATAATCAGGATCGCCAGCAGGAAAAAACCGCCGTTAATCAAAAGAAAGGTTTTAATAGCCTTCCCCCAAAGGTCTGCGGAAGGCGGTGGGGCATTTGACTGGATTTTGCCCTGAGGGGGAAGTTTAGGGGGCGCAGAACTCACGACTTGAACTTCCCGGATCAATTCCCTTTTAAAGGTCTTCCCGTCTATGGTCAATTTTATGGAGTAGGTCCCGGGATATTGGAAAGTAAACACATTGGAAAAAACGTCCTTGCTGTCACCTTTATCTCCTGAGCTGCGCGGGTATAGGTTAAGCCGGGTCATATTTCCTTTGGGGTCTTTGACCTCCGCCATGCAAAACATGGAATCCAGGATCCGCTTTTCTCCAATTCGAGCTCCCTGCCGTTCCAGCCAGGCCTCGACGGAAGTCTCCTTGCCTTGATTAATCTGATTCTGATTAAGGGACGTATTCAAAGTGAGTTCGGTGACCACAAAGACCTTATTCCCCTCTTTACTGTTCAGGAGGACTTTCCAGCGACCGGGAATCGGGTTTTTCATGGTAATCAGGTCAAAAACGGGAGTCTGATACCAATTGACATTTTCCGGCAGTCTTCCATAAACGAGTTCTCGGCGGCTGGGGGCGATAAGTCGGCTGGACGTTCCCTGTTGCTTGGTGATCAATATCGTTACTTCCTGAATAAATTTATCGACCAGAAAGCTGTCGCCTTCCAAGGGAACCGAATCGGGGAGCTTGAGCTGTTCAAAGATGGAGGAAAATATGACGTGAAGATCCTTATCCGTTTTGGCCATTTTGAAAAATCCCTTGGTCTTTTCAGCCAAGTCGGCCAGAAACTTTTGGTCGGACAAATCAGTAAAGGCCACCGTATATAATTTGATATTCGAGCGGATCAAGAGCGGCAGGAAAGCGAAGAGTTCATTTGAGGCCGCCGAATCTTTTTCCTTGGATCCCAAATCCATCTGGCCGTCGGACATGAGCAGGAGAATCCTCGTTGCCCGTGAAGAATCTTTGATTTCCTCATAGCCTTTTTTGACAGCTTCATATAAATTAGTGTAAAGGGCTTCGGAGGTAATTTGCTTCTGAATAGCCTCTGAAAAAAATCTCTGATTGGCAGGGAGATTTTCGGTCAGAGGGATCAAAGTCTGCGCCAGACCTCCGAAGCTGACCAAACCGATTCGATCTTGAGAACCCAACAAGGAAACAAATAATTCCGTTGCCGGTTTGCGAAGATCCTGAGGATCTGTTTTTTTCATACTCCCCGAACAGTCCAGGACAAATATCAGGTCAATGCCTTCTTTTTGTTTAGATGAAACGGCTTTCGCAGGGATCGGTTCTTGAGTCGGGGGGGCTTTAACGGAAGAAACCTTCCCCTGGGGAGGAGGAGAGGAAACAGCCCCGACCCCCAGCGGAAGACATATGCACAGGACTACAAAAAAGATATTGATTTTCTTAAACATTAAAAATAGTTATTCAATCAATCTTTATTTTTTTGTCCGCAATACCGTTCTATGTTACTATCCTTACTATAATCTCCCTGTGTCCGGAGGGAAAAACAGCCGATGGAACCCGGCTACCTCTCCTTCCCCTTGAACACTTTTATAACGCTTTTTAATACATTCATTAACTGTTCGGTCGTATTATACACTATTCGGAATCATAAAGGAACTAAAGATTTAAGGAAATGATATGATTCAGGACATTTTAGATAATCCGGTTGTAATATTAGGCTGTGGGAATATCCTCTTCGGCGATGACGGGTTCGGTCCGAAGGTTATCGAATATCTGGAAGCCCATTTCTCCCTTCCTGAAAATGTTTTGGCCCAGGATATGGGAACAGGTCTGCGGGATTTTCTCTTTGATCTTTTGCTTTCCCCCGTCAAGCCAAAACGGATTTTTATCCTGGATACGATCAACCAACCCCGGCGCAAGGCCGGAGAACTTTTCGAAGTCGATCTGGGCCAGTTTCTACCCGGCAAGTCCGGAGGAAGCTCCGGCCACCAATTTCCTTCTCTCCATCAGCTTCGGGAACTGGGCGCTTTGACCGGGGTGGAATTGCGGATTCTGGTCGTTCAGGCCAAGGAAATCCCGGAGACGATAAAACCAGGCTTATCACCGGAAGTGCAAGAGGCCGTTCCCAAAGCCTGCCACTGGCTGGCGGCTGAAATCGGAACAGGAATAAGTTGATTTTTCATTTTGATTGGTTATCATATAGGCAACTGAAAATTCTAGCCAAAGACATTTGAAGGTTTGGAATCCAGGAGCTAAGGGTTTAGAAAGTGAATAGTCGTTAGTGAACAGTGAATAGTCGATGGACTATTCACTGTTCCCAGAGTGTTGTTGAGTGTTAGAGATAAATCCTCAGATGTTATTAAGTAAGAATCAAAACCAAATTTTTATATAAGGAAACATCCGGTGAAACTAAGAGAGATTATCAAAATAACCCAAGGAACGGTTCTGACGCGGCATACCAATCTCAATATGGAGATTCAACATTGCGGGGCCATGGACTTAATGAGTGATGCCCTGGCTTATATGCCTCCGGCTTCGATGCTCCTGACCGGTTTAAAAAATATCCAGACCATCAGGACGGCGGAAATGGCCCAGGTCAAGGCCATCCTTTTTGTTCGGGGCAAGACACCTGATCAGGATGCCGTTCACTTAGCCGAAGAATTGGGCATTCCCCTGATTAAAACCAACTATGGCATGTTTGAATCTTGCGGACGCCTCTATAAGGAAGGGATGGCCCCTGTCTATGTAGCCCATCGCGACTAGAACGTCCGCACCTCGAACAAAGAAAGGTTCTTTCCGGTGGAATTCACCAAACTGCAGGAACTCATCTATAATCTGCCCATCGAAAACGCCATGAAGAGGAATATCATCTCCGTGTCCCCGGAGATGACCATAAAACAAATCAATGGGATATTGAGGATTAACCGAATCTCCGGCGCCCCGGTGCTGGAAGATGGGCGTTTAGTCGGTGTCGTTTCCTTGGAGGATCTTCTAAAAGCCATCGAAGAAGGTGAAGCCAATGCTCCGGTCAGAGAAAGAATGACCACCCGGCTGATCACTGTTCTGGAAACATCTTCGATCATCGAAGCCATTAAAAAATTCTACCAAACAGGAGTTGGTCGGTTGTTGGTGGTAAATGATCAAGGAAACTTGACCGGAATTTTAACGGCGAATGATATCACCAAAGGATTATTGGAAACTATAAGCCGCGGCATTCAAGAAAATGAGGTTAAACAGGATTCCGGAATAATTTTCAGAGAAGATATCGTCTCCGACCAAACCTGTTTATCTTTGCGCTATCGGGTTAAAGAACGGGATTTCAAAAACGGGGGCAGTGCTTCCAGCAAGATCAAGAAGGCCTTGGAACGCCTGGGTATCTCCCCGGAAATCGTTCGTCGGGTGTCTATTTCCGCTTATGAGTCGGAAATGAATCTTGTTATCCATACTAATTATGGAGGAGAATTAATCACCGAAATTCAACCGGAGTTGATTAGGTTGACCACATTGGATCAGGGACCAGGAATTCCTGATATTGATCAGGCCTTGTCTCCGGGTTATTCAACCGCACCGGAATGGATTCGAGAACTGGGTTTCGGCGCCGGGATGGGCCTGGCCAACATAAAAAAATGCGTCGATTCCTTCACCCTTGAATCCACTCTCGGGGTGGGAACAAAATTGGAAGTGGTCATTAATTTCTAAGGAGGAAACTCCACCCGTCTTTAAGCGTTTGGAATTGGCAGAAAAAAATCACGATTACCTTTCCGATCAAGGTCCAGGGATTCTCCATTTAAATCCCTTGGCCTGCCTCGGATCTCTCCCTTTGAATCAAAAACTAAAATCCACACCTCTCTTTTTTGATGCCAGTTTTTTTTACACCCTGTAAAAAATCATGGCTTTAAAATACTCTTCCCCTAAATTTAATTTCTTTTTCTTTCCCTTTCTGGATTCCTTAATTCGTTAAACACCGGGTTTTTTGATCAAATCCAACGGCAGCCTTAGAATCCGGTTCCCGGCCCTCCTCTGGCATAGACCTTGCTGACTTATCCTCTTGAGGAGAAAAAAAGAAGGGGGGAGTTCTCCGGCATGGCCATAGTACCCTTAAAAACGATAATCGAAAAATTAAGCTTAGAAGCCGCCTCTCCGGTTCCGGGCATCAATCGGTCGGTAACAGGAGGATATGCCTCGGACCTGCTTAGTTGTGCCATGAAAGGGGCCAAGCCGGATTTTCTTTGGGTGACCCTCCAGGCCCATTTAAATGTAGTGGCCGTGGCCAGTCTGGGAAATTTGGCCGGTGTCATCATCACCGAAGGGAACCGGCCTGACCCGGAAACCATTGCCCGGGCCGAAAAAGAAAAGGTGGCCTTACTGCTTACTCCTCTGGACACCTTTTCCGTGGTCGGCAAGCTGACTTCTCTGGGGATAAACGGTGCCTAACGATCCGGAGGAAAGCGGATTACAGATTAATCGGTTAGGAATTTATAGAGCCGACTTGCATATTCATACGGTCCTTTCGGGATGTGCGGAGGTGGAAATGATCCCCTCATTAATTCTTCGACAGGCCGAGGAAAAAGGATTAAATCTCATTGCTATAACCGATCACAATGCCTGTCATAACGTCGCCGCGGTTATGGAGGCGGCCGTCGGGACGCACATCCATGTCTTACCGGGAATGGAAATCCAATCCAGAGAGGAGGTCCACCTCCTCTGTCTGTTTGACCGAGTGGAATCCTGCCTGACCTGGCAGGAAAGGGTCTTTCAAAAACTGCCCTCCCTGACGAACAAAGAGCAGGTCTTCGGCCCCCAATATGTGGTCAACGCCGAAGGGGATTGGCTCTGGACGGAAGAACGTCTCTTAGCCGTCTCGGCGGACATGACTTTGGAAGAAATCGTTACTCAAGTGGAGGCCTTGGGCGGGGCAACCATACCGGCTCATGTAGACCGGCCCGCTTTTAGTATCCTGGCCAATCTCGGGCTTATTCCCGAAAACGTGGCTTTTCCGGCCCTGGAGGTAACATCCCATTTTATCATGGAAAAAGATTTCCTCCAGTGGCCTCAACTGCAAAAACGCTGTTTAATCGTCAACGGGGATGCTCATCGACTGAGCGAGATCCAAAATCGGACCCTGTTCAAGCTGGCCTATCCCCGAATCAACGAAATGATCATGGCCTTCATGGGGCGGGAAGGTCGGCAGGTGATGGTTGAATGGCCGAACAACTGAACAGATTGGATTCATACTTAATAACGTTTGAGGATTTATATCTAATTTTATACCCGGATTCAGGGAGTCTTATTTTTGATGTTGTCCACCATTACGCCGGAGCTTCTTTATCGGGCCAAAAGTATGCTTTGCCTCAAAAGCAGGCCTACACCCAAGCTGGAAACGGGCTCAGGTGAATGCCCTGCTCCGAATCAACTTAGCAATTGGGGCCGGATTCTCTTCGCAAGAAGACCTGCTCAGTCCCACTCCTTCGGAGCGGTTCCCGGTTTCCCGCAGGGTAACCTTTGGACAACTTCAAAAATAAGACTCCTTGAATCCTAACTTTCAAATATGTTTGGCTAGTTTTATCAACAGGAGGGAAACATGACTGAATCCGAAACTATTGATTTAGAACCTCTCAACAAGATAATCGACGACTATACCGGAGCAGCGGGGAGTTTAATCCCCATTCTCCAAAAGGCCCAGGAGATTTACGGCTATCTTCCGGCAAAGGCCATGAACTGGATCTCCGAAAAAACGGGAACACCGCTCAGCCAAATTTACGGAGTGGCCACTTTTTATTCCCAGTTTTATCTCTCCCGCCGGGGAAAAACGATCATCCGACAGTGCGACGGGACCGCCTGTCATGTGCGGGGGGCCGGGAAATTGGTGGATACCATTCAGGATCAGTTGGGAGTAAAACCCGGCGAAACGACCCCCGACTATAAGTTCACCTTTGAAGTGGTCTATTGTTTAGGGGCCTGCGGACTGGCCCCGGTGGCCGTGGTCAACGAACAGGTGGTCGGTCGTTTAGGTCCGGAGAAAATGGTCCAAATCTTAAAGGAGACCTGAGAGGTTTGAAAGAACTCTCCTTGCACATTTTGGATGTCATTCAAAACTCCATCGAGGCCGGGGCCTCGAAAATTGAAATAACCATTGAGGAAAATTTGGAAAAAAATTTATTCCAATTCGAAGTGAGCGATAACGGACGGGGCATGTCGGCCGAGCAGATCGCCGGGATTCTCGATCCCTTTTATACGACCAGAACAACACGGCATATCGGCTTAGGCCTTCCTTTACTATTAGAGTCCTGCCGCCGCTGTGACGGTGACCTGACGATCAATTCAACACCCGGAGAGGGGACGACCCTGCAAGCCTCCTTCCGGCATAACCATATTGATCGCGCCCCTTTGGGGGATATGCCCACGGTCCTGCTGGCGGCACTCTTGTCCGAAAATCCGGTGGACTGGAGATATGTCCATCGCCTCAACGGAGAGGAATTTCGTTTGGATTCCTCGGAAATCCGCCGGGAGTTGGAGGACATTCCCCTGACTCACCCCAAAGTCCGTCAATGGCTTATGGATGTGTTATTGGAAGGAGAAAACCATCTGCTACTGAAAGACCTTCCCCAAAGGGCCACGGCCTGAATAGAAGAAGGATTTGGCAGAGGATAGAGGAGACGGAATAATGACCAAATTAAAAAGCCTTGAAGAGTTAAAAAAAATCCGGGAAGAAGCCAAAAAAGATTTGATGGCCCGTGTTCAGACCGGGACCCGCATTATTATCGGCATGGGCACCTGCGGGATCGCCGCCGGGGCCCGAGAGGTGATGCAGGCCGTCTTAAATGAGTTGGATACCCGGAAGATTGAAGCCCATGTGGAAACGGTCGGATGCATCGGGATGTGCGCCAAAGAACCATTGGTCGATATCGAACAAGCCGGCAAGACCAGGGTTCGTTATGCCAAAATCACCGCCGAAAAAATACCCCGGCTGATCGAAGAACATCTGATCAAAGGTCAAGTCGTCCAGGAATGGGCCGTCAGCCGGATGGAAACAACACAGATGTAAACAACGGATACGAGTGAATATTGTCTATGACCCTTATGCATAAAGCAGGATTCAAGTGAACGGCAGGGAATTAATATCCATGAACCCTCGAATCCTGGAACCCTATTATTGATCTTACTGTAGGAGGCAGATATGGCTGAGCCTTTTTATCGGGCCAATGTTCTGGTCTGTGGAGGAACCGGATGCACAGCGACGGACTCTTTAGCCCTCATTAATGGAATGAATAAAGAGATCGCCCGTCGCGGTTTGGAGAAAGAGGTCCGCGTTGTCCCAACCGGTTGTCGCGGATTTTGCGCCATGGGACCGATCATGGTCATCTATCCGGAAGGGATTTTCTATTGCCAGGTGCAGCCTCGGGATGTGCAAACCATCGTCGAAGAAACCCTGGTCAAAGGAAGAATAGTCGGCCGCTTAACCTTTAAGGCCCCTGAAACCTTTAAGGAACTCCCCCGCTATCAAGACATCCCCTTTTATAATAAGCAGGTGCGCATTACCTTGCGCAACTGCGGAATAATCGATCCTGAAAAAATCGACGAGTATATTGTCCGCGGCGGATATGAAGGTCTCTCCCGGGCCTTATTCGACCTGACCCGGGATGAAGTCATCCAGGAGGTCAAACGCTCCGGATTAAGAGGACGGGGCGGGGCCGGGTTCTCCACCGGGACCAAATGGGAATTCACCTCTAAGGCCCCGGGGGATGTCAAGTACGTGGTCTGTAACGCCGATGAAGGAGACCCCGGGGCCTTTATGGACCGCTCACTTTTAGAAGGTGATCCGCACAGTTTGATTGAAGGCATGGCCATTTGCGCCTATGCCGTCGGGGCCCAAGAAGGCTACATTTATTGCCGGGCCGAATACCCTCTGGCCATTAAGCGCCTGACCCTGGCCATTGCTCAGGCCGAGGATTACGGCCTCTTGGGAGACAATATCCTCAACACCGATTTCTCTTTTCACCTCCATATCAAGGAAGGGGCCGGGGCTTTTGTCTGCGGGGAAGAAACCGCTTTATTGGCCTCCATAGAAGGCCGTCGCGGCGAGCCCCGTCCCCGCCCTCCTTTTCCGGCAGCCTCCGGCCTCTGGGGCAAACCGACCAATTTAAATAACGTCAAGAGTTATGCCAATGTGCCTCAGATCATCGTCAACGGCTCCACCTGGTTCAGTAACATCGGCACCAAGCGCAGTCCGGGCACGGCTATTTTTGCCCTCACCGGGAAAATAAACAATACCGGCCTGGTGGAGGTCCCCATGGGGATCACCCTCGGAGAGATCATCTTTGATGTCGGCGGCGGGATTCCTAAAGGTAAGCATTTTAAGGCCGTTCAGACCGGCGGTCCTTTGGGAGGATGTATCCCCGCCCAACACCTCAATGTTGAGGTTGATTTTGATTCGCTGCAGGAAGTGGGTGCGGTCATGGGCTCCGGCGGAATGATCGTGGTGGACGAAGACACCTGTATGGTTGAATTCTCCAAATACTTCCTCAAATTTGCCCAAGCCGAATCCTGCGGCAAATGCATCCCCTGCCGCGTCGGAGGCAAAAGGATGTTGGAAATCCTCACCCGCATCACCGAAGGGCAGGGAAAGATGGAAGATCTGGAGTCCATCAAGACCCTGGCCAAAGGCATGGAAACAGGATCCCTTTGTGCCCTGGGTCAGCTCACCCCCGGACCGGTCATGTCGGCCCTCCGCTATTTTGAATCTGAATTTCTGACGCACATCCTGGACGGCGAATGTCCCTCCGGTTCCTGCAAAAGCCTCGTCCGGGCCCGCTGTACCAATGCCTGTCCGGCCCAGGTGGATGTTCCTTCCTTCGTTTCCCTGATCGCTCAGGGCCGTTATGCCGAAGGTCTGGAGATCCACCGGGAAAGGAATCCTTTCACCCTGGTCTGCGGCCGGGTCTGCCCGGCCTTCTGCGAACAAAAATGCCGTCGCAGCGATATCGATGAATCGGTGGCCATTCGATTAGCCAAGCGCTTCATGGCCGATCACGAAACCGACAAACCCTGGATCCCGGAAAAACTGGAAGGTCCTAAAAAAGAAAAAGTGGCCGTCATCGGCGCCGGTCCGGCCGGCCTGACCGCCGCCCTCCGCCTGGCCCAAAAGGGTTATCCGGTGACCGTCTTTGATAAGCTGCCGGTTGCCGGGGGGATGATGGCCGTCGGTATTCCCGAATACCGCCTGCCAAGGACAATCCTCAATATGGAAATCGAGGCCATTAAACGGGCCGGTGTGGAGATAAAATTAAATCAGGAAATGGGCAGGGATTTCACCATCGACGGCCTATTGGACCACGACGGCTATCGGGCGGTGGTCCTGGCCGTGGGGGCCCACAAAGGTCGACGGTTAGGGATCCCGGGAGAAGACCTGCCCGGGGTTTATCAGGGAGTGGACTTCTTAAGAACCGTAGCCCTGGGCAAACCCCCGGATGTAAAAGGGAAGAGTGTGGCCGTGGTTGGCGGCGGGGCCGTGGCCATTGATGCCGCCAGGACCGCCCTGAGGTTGGGGGCCAAGAAGGTCCATATCCTCTATCGCCGGACAAGGCAGGATATGCCGGCCTGGGAAGAAGAGGTGGAGGGCGCTTTCCGAGAAGGCATCCAATTCCACTTTCTAACCAATCCGGTGGGAATTCTTGGTCCGGATCAGGTCACCGGCGTGGAATGCCACTTACAGCGTCTCGGAGAATTTGATGCCGGAGGCAGACGGATTGCCGTACCGATTGAAGCGACGGAATTCGAAATACCGGAATTTATCCTCGATGCCGACATCTTCATTGCCGCCATCGGCCAGATTTCGGATCTGGAAGGTCTCTCGGAGAAAAGCAAAGTCGAAGTGAAACGCGACAGCACCGTTGCTGTGGGCGCTAATCTGATGACCTCCCGGGAAGGCGTCTTTGCCGCCGGGGACGTCACCTTAGGACCGGCTACGGTGGTTGAGGCGGTCGATCAGGGAAACAAAGTGGCCCTTTCCGTGGAGGCCTATCTGAAAGGTGAATTGAAAGAGAGACAAAAGTTCTTCACCCCCTGGCGGGAATTTCCCCAGCTCTACAGCATGGATGATTATGCCGAGGCCGGTCGCCCGATGATCCGGCATTTAGCGGTAGAAAAAAGCATCCGCTGTTTCGAAGAAGTGGAAGCCGGGTTCGATGAAAACTCGGCGCGGGAAGAATGTAAACGATGCCTGCGTTGTGATCTGGAATGGTCCAAGTCGATGGGCCTTCAGGCTCCTCTTGAGGAGCCGAAAGTGCAATCGGCCGGATGAATAGGTCCTTCATATCAAATGGGATAAGCTAATGAAACATTATCTTTTCCGATAACTCAGAAGGTCCCCCCCACCCCTTCCCTCCTCCTCGGAGGGGGGAGGGAAGGGGTGGGGGGGTCACTTGGAGATCACTTCAGTATTGAATAATATTTTCGATCAGGTTCTAAGGATCTCTAACAAGGAGGCTGTCTAATGGATAAGGTTGTACATATAAAAATCAATGGGCATCATATCCGGGCCCGGGCCGGACAAACCGTCATGGAAGCGGCGAAGGGTGCCGGCATTGATATCCCCAGTCTGTGCCATCATCCGGCGGTTAAACCCCTGGGGGCCTGCCGCATCTGCCTGGTGGAAATTGAACGGCAACGGGGGCTCCAACCGGCCTGCACCTTTCCGGTCATGGAAGGAATGCGGGTGGAGACCGAATCCCCCAAGGTGGTGGCCGAGAGAAAATTCCTTTTGGAGCTCCTTTTTTCCGAAGGAAATCACTACTGCCCCTTTTGCGAATCGAGCGGTGACTGTGAATTACAGGCCCTGGCCTATCGCTATGGACTGGACCATTGGGTTTATCCCAATCCGGGGGAGCCGAAAGCGGTGGACGGGACCCGGCAATATTTTATCATGGATCATAACCGCTGTATCCTCTGCCGTCGATGCATTCGGGCCTGCAGCGAGTTGGCCGCCAACAACACCCTAGGGGTCATTTTTCGCGGGGCTAAAACCAAAGTCTGTGCCGACGGCGATGTGCCTTTCGGCGAGTCTAGTTGTGTGACCTGCGGCACCTGTCTGCAGATCTGCCCCACCGGAGCCCTGATTGACCGGCAAAGCGCTTATGCCGGACGGGAGGCCCAGGTTGAGCGGACCAAAAGCGTCTGTATGTTCTGCAGTGTGGGCTGCGGCACGGAAATCATCACCCGGGCCGGAAGGATCTTACGGGTTGAAGGGGAATGGGAGGAACACAATCACGGCGTGCTCTGCGAACGTGGCCGTTTTCTCCCCTTCAAGGAACAACGACAGCGCATCAAAACGCCCTTGATTCGTCAGGACGGCCGAATGGTGCCGACCTCTTGGGAAGAAGCCTTATGGGCTATTGCCCAGGCAATTAAGTCAACTTCCAATAAAAAAATCGGGGCCTGGACGACCTGCCGGACCCTCAACCTGACCCTAAGTGAATTTGTCGCCGTATTCCTGGGAAAGATCAATGCTAACGTGGGCGTCCTTGAGCTGACCTTGGCTAGATTTAAATTACCCCTAGGCCGTTTTGGGGCCTCGTTGGATGATTTGCTTGCGGCCGATACGATCCTGGTCACCGGGGCAGATCCGCTCTCCGATCATCCGGTCATCGGCTATCATATCAAACGGGCTTGTTCGGCCGGCTCCCGCTTGGTCCTTGTTTCAGATAATAACAGTGAGATGAGGCGGTTTGCCCACAAGACCTTTCCCCTCGGTGAAATGGAAAAGGCCGTCCAATTTTGCCTAAAAAGCAACTCTCCGGTTGTGCTCTATGGGGAGGACACGCCCCTTCTGGAAGCGGATAAGCTGATCACTCTGGAAAGAAAGGCTCGTTTTATCCCCCTATTTCCCGAGAGCAACGGCTATCATGCCAGGACCTTAGGTCTTCGAGCCAACTATGCCCCCAGCCAGATGGAAACGGTTTATCTACTCCTGGAAGACACCACGCTTTCGGAAGAAAAAATCAAACAGGCTCGAGAGGCAAAATTTTTAGCGGTCCATGCCAGCTATCATAGCCCGTTGACCGAGGTGGCCGATGTCGTTTTACCGGCCCTGCTCTGGTACGAACAAGAAGGATCGCTTTATAACCTGGAAGGTAAAAAGGTCGCTGTGCGAAAGGCCGTGCCCTTCCCCGAAGGGATCATTCCGGAAAACGAGGTCTTAACCCAGTTGGCCGTCCGATTGTAGAAATGTGAGGAGAATGCCTTATGACAAAGATAAAAATTGCCACAGATTGGTTGGCCGCCTGCGCCGGATGCCATATGTCCATTTTGGATATGGACGAGAGGCTGGTCGAACTTTTGGATAAAATAGAGATTACTTCCTGCCCCATTACGGATTTGAAGCATCCGCCCAAAGACGGGGTGACGGTCGGCATTCTGACCGGTGCCGTCAACAACACTTCACATCTTGAGGTTTCCAAAATGATGCGTGAGCGATGTCAAGTTTTGGTTTCCTTGGGGGATTGTTCCGTTCTAGGCGGCGTTCCTTTAATGCGCAATCAAGTTGATATGGAGGAGGCCCTGCGCAGAGCCTATATAGAGACCGAAAGCACCGTAGACGGTTTTATTCCCCGCTCGGAGGAACTGGCCAAACCGATTCCGGCCCGGCCGGTGGATCAGGTCGTCAAGGTTGATGTCTACCTCCCGGGCTGTCCGCCTTCCGCCGAGGCAATCCATTATGTTCTGAGTGAGTTATTGGAAGGTCGGGTTCCTGTCCTGAAGGATCAGGTGTTGAAGTATGATTGAAACAAAAATAACGTTCGTCGTTATGCGTTCGGCGTTCAACGGACTATTGTCCACCCCACCCAACCCTCCCCCCTCGGAGGGGGAGAGCGAGGGAGGGGGGGATTTTCATCCTTCGTGGCGCTCGCCGATGGCGGGCTGATGAGAGCGACCAGAAATCTGTTTTCAGGAGAATAACGATGCAAAAAATTACCATAGAACCTGTTACCAGAATAGAAGGTCACGCCAAAGTGACCGTCCACCTGGGCCCTAAAGGAAAAGTAGACAAGGCTTTTATGCACGTCAACGAATGGAGAGGGTTTGAAAAATTCACCGAAGGGCGTCCCTTTTTTGAAATGCTCCAGATCACTCCGCGGATCTGCGGCATCTGTCCGGTCAGCCATCATCTGGCCTCAGCCAAGGCTTGTGATGGAATCATCGGGGTCACTCCTCCCCCGACGGCGCAGCTCCTGCGGGAATTGATGCACATGGGCCAATATATTCAATCCCATTCAATGCATTTCTTTGAATTGGCCGGTCCGGATATGCTTCTGGGCTTTGATGCCGATCCGGCCATCCGCAATGTCGTCGGAGTGATCCAGGCCAATCCGGAACTGGCTTTGAAGGCGGTTCAATCCAGGGCCTTCGGCCAGGACATCATCCGCAAGCTGGGCGGAAGGCGCATCCATCCCATTCATTCCATCCCCGGCGGGGTCAATGCCCCTTTAACGGACGAGGACTGTGATGATCTGCTCAACCGCATAGACGAGATTACGGACACCATCAAAATCGCCTTGACTGTTGCCAAAGGCTGGTTTGAGGCTAATCGGGAGTTGGTGGATAAATATGCCGTCTTTCCTTCGGCCTACCTGGGAATGGTCGATGAGGATGGAGGATTACAGCTCTATGAGGGCCGTCTGCGGTTAATTGATAAAAGCGGCCACATCTTGGAAGAATTTGATCCTCGAAATTATTTGGAATATATCGCTGAAGCGGTGGAAGACTGGTCCTATTTAAAATTTCCCTACTACCGTAAATTAGGCTACCCTGCGGGCACCTACCGGGTGGGTCCCTTGGCCCGCCTGAATGTGGCTCAGAAGATCAACACCCCTCTGGCGAATGAAGAGCTGGGCCGCTTCAAGGCCTTGGCTGAAGGTAAACCGGTGGAAGGGACACTCTGGTACCACTATGCCCGGTTAATTGAAGACCTCTACGCCATTGAAAGGGCCAAAGAAATCTTGATGGATCCAGCCATCCTCTCCAATGACCTGGTAGCCGGTTCCAAAGGGCTCACCGGTGAAGGGGTAGGTTGCCTGGAGGCCCCCCGGGGCACCTTGTTTCACCATTATAAAACCGATGCCAACGGCATGTTAACCAAAGTCAACCTGATCGTGGCTACCGGCCACAACAATTGGGCCATCAACAAATCGGTGGAAATGGTGGCCAAGAGTTTCGTCGATGGGAAAAAATTAACCGAGGGCATGATGAATCGGGTGGAAGCGGCCATCCGGGCCTATGATCCCTGTTTTTCCTGCTCCACTCACACCATCGGGACCATGCCGATGGTTATTGAACTGCGGGAGGAAGACGGCAAGCTGATTGATCGAGTGGCCCGTTAACCTTTTTATTCCTTTTCCGGAAAGGAGGGAAGGAGTAACTGAAAACGTAAACGAAAACAGATAATTTTTTTATAAGAATTTCTTAAGCCTCCATCCTCCCTTCCCTCCCCTTTCCTTGGGGAAGGAAGGGTAAATTTTGATCATTATTAAATCGATACCCGGACCCCCTCCCGGCGGGCGATTTCAAGGATCGTACTGGCGTTATCAGTCTGCCAGCGCTTTATCCCAACCGGGATGGGTTCGATTCGGCTATCCGTACGGGCGGCAATCCTCCAGAGCAAGTTAATATCCTTCCGTCCATATTTTCTATCATACCGGGGAGAAATGACCAATAAATCGATATCGCTCCATTGATCGACCTTTCGTCCTCCAACATAGGACCCGAATAAAACCCCATACTCAACCGGCACTCCTTGCCTTACGAGTTCATTAAGAAAATCTTTTATGGATTTAATAATTGCTTTTTCAGCCATTCGAATAGTTCCCCACTCTTTTTCAAATACCGCGAGGCCTCTTTTTTCATATTATCAAACCGG
>Ga0233425_10006773_pt1 | contig 16632 bp, 11 predicted proteins | sample Watercolumn_Towu_2_FD_181712 | JGI IMG/M metagenome (GOLD analysis project Ga0233425, IMG submission 181712) | Freshwater microbial communities from Lake Towuti, South Sulawesi, Indonesia - Watercolumn_Towuti2014_140_MG | ecosystem: Environmental > Aquatic > Freshwater > Lake | place... | reverse complement strand
TCCGACCTGCTGGACTTCAGCAGGGATAAGGATAAGAGCGGCAACATCGGCATCGGCCATACACGCTGGGCGACGCACGGTGAGCCGAACGACGTGAACTCCCATCCGCATTACTCACAAACCAGGGACCTGGTGATGATCCATAACGGGATCATCGAGAATTATGCTTCCCTGAAAGAAGGGCTCGAAAAAAGGGGCCATACCTTCCTCTCGCAAACCGATACGGAAGTGCTGATCCACCTGATCGAGGACATCCGCCAGCACGAGAACATCAAGCTGGGCTACGCCATCATGGCTGCCCTCAAGCAGGTGATCGGCGCTTATGCCATTGTGGTGCTGGACAAGAACGATCCTGATACCTTGTTTGCGGCCAAGAAAGGCAGCCCGATGGTGATCGGCGTAGGCAGCAATGAGTTCTTCATTGCCTCCGATGCATCGCCCATCGTGGAATACACGAAAAACGTGGTGTATATCGAGGACGAGCATGTGGCCATCATCCGCCGCGGCGAGGACCTGAAGATCCGCACCATCCGCGATAAGGAGATTACCCCTTATGTGCAGGAGCTGGAAATGGAGCTGGAAGCCATCGAAAAAGGCGGCTACGACCATTTCATGCTGAAGGAAATTTATGAGCAGCCGCGCTCCATCTTCGACAGCATGCGCGGCCGCCTCAACTCCTCGACAGGCCACCTGAAAATGGGCGGCATCGAAGAGCACGAAACGAAATTCAAAAATGCCAAGCGCATCCTCGTGGTGGCCTGCGGCACCTCCTGGCATGCAGGCATGGTGGCCGAATACCTATTCGAGGAATACACGCGCATCCCGGTAGAAGTGGAATATGCTTCGGAGTTCCGCTACCGCAACCCTATCATTTATGCCGACGATATCGTCATTGCCATTTCCCAGAGCGGCGAAACGGCAGATACGCTGGCAGCCATCGAGCTGGCCAAAGCCAAAGGCGCGACGATCTTCGGCGTGTGCAACGTCGTGGGCTCGTCCATCGCGCGTGCCACACATGCCGGCTCCTACACGCATGCCGGCCCTGAGATTGGTGTCGCCAGCACCAAAGCCTTTACGGCACAGGTAACGGTGCTCACGCTGATGGCGCTGCATGTGGCGAAGGTAAAAGGGACGATCGCCGAAAGCCGCTACCGCCAGCTCCTGTATGAAATGGAGTCCATCCCTCAGAAGGTGGAGGAGGTGCTGAAGCTGAACGATGCCATCAAGAAGATCGCCGCCAAATACAAAGACTCCAGCAATGCTCTCTACTTAGGAAGGGGCTACTCCTTCCCGGTGGCTCTCGAAGGCGCGCTGAAGCTGAAAGAGATTTCCTACATCCATGCCGAAGGCTATCCGGCGGCGGAGATGAAGCACGGCCCCATTGCCCTGATCGATGAGGCGATGCCGGTATTTGTGATCGCCACCAAAGGCGCCAATTACGAAAAGGTCGTGAGCAACATCCAGGAGGTGAAAGCCCGCAAAGGACGGATCATTGCCGTGGTAACGGCCGGTGACAAGGACGTGAAAGGCATGGCCGACTACGCCATCGAGATCCCAGAAACGGATGAATCGCTGGTGCCGCTGGTATCCGTGATCCCATGGCAGCTGCTCTCCTACCACATCGCCGTGATGCGCGGCTGCAACGTCGACCAGCCGCGAAACCTCGCGAAGAGTGTGACGGTGGAATAAGATTCTGTTTTTATTTTAAGAAAGCCTGTTGCGCGATGCGTGACAGGCTTTTTTGTGGAGAGACATCGCCTGACGGGCCTATGCGGTCTTAAGAGATTGCGTTCCTCCGATAGACTAAGGATGACATATCCTTTAATCAGAAAAAAAAATTTCTGTTTTTGCAGAAAAAACCTACCCCCAGAGGTGGGTTTACGTAATATTACGTGTTGCGCGATCCTGAATTTATTCCGAACATTGCCTCATTAAGTTCTTCTGCCCCCGGTTCCTTCTCGTTTTCGTCCTGTTATAGTTCTGTCCTGTTCCGCTCCTGGTCCTTTATCCCACGCGTTCCGGTCCCGAATGTCTAACTAAACCTAATTACGTTATGAAAACACATGTGCTTATCCTGGCTCTTTTTCTTGTCACAGTTTTGAACTTACAAGCCCAAACCGTTAGTACCACTACCATTTCCGGGAGCCTTCGGGTAAACGATTCCCTTCAGGTGCTTAACAACATCAGCTCCAGCGGCGATATTACCTCTACCGGCGAAATCGTATCAATGGATACCATGCGTGCGCAAAAAGATGTGCTTGTGGATGGCAATGCGCAAATCGGCAACAACCTGCTGGTTTCCGGAAGCACCGAGCTCAATGCGCTTCGCGTCAATGGCGCTATGATTTTACAAAGTACGGCACCGGCTTCTATGGATCCCTGCGTCAGCCTGCTGGTAGGGATTCCGGCTCTTAACGGCGGACAACAGCTTGTTGCCCTCAACCCCGCCGATGCATTGGGGCTGGAGGCACAGGTAGAATCAAGCCCCTGCCCCACGCCTCCGGTCATTCCATTTACCTGGCAAACCTATGGAAATCATGTCAACACCAATAACCGTTGGATCGGCACCATTGAAAATTATGATTTCAATATCAAAACCAACAATACTTTTCAGTTTGTGTGCAAAGCCAACGGTGATATTGGACTAGGCGCCTTTGGGGGAACAAGCTATAACACCACCGGAAAGAAATACAGGCTCTTCGTTGCCAACAATGGAGAAATCAGCGCCGGAATCCAGGATGCTTCCGGCAAATATCCATTTGTAGTGAAGCCGAATGGAGCGACGAGTATTGGTATTCCGGCTTCTACAGGACCTACCACTTCTTACATGCTCCAAGTGGGTGGTGCAGTCAATATAGGCGATCCTTTTCCGGCCAACTCGGCTTACCTGCTTACCGTAAATGGACGGATTGGTGCGAGAGAGATTAAGGTCAGCATCCAAAATCCCTGGCCGGATTATGTGTTTGAAAAAAACTATGTTTTGAAAAGTCTTGAAGCATTAGAAGAATACATCATTAAGCATAAGCACCTCCCTGGCATACCGGATGCAAAGAGCCTTGAAAGCGAAGCCTGTGGTCTCGACATTGCAAACATGCAGGCTATGCAGATGGAGAAGATAGAAGAAATTTATTTACATTTAATAGAATTGAGTAAAGAAGTAAAGGAATTAAAGAAGGAAAATGAATTATTAAAACGAAAATTAAGAGAATAATCCACACGGTACCATTATAACTTACAAAATATGAAGCATATACTCCTAATCGTTACTGGCAGCATCCTACTTTTTACAACCTGCAAAAAATACCCTGAAGGTGGATTTGTCAATCAGACCCGAAAGCACCTCTTTGGAGGAAATGATGTAGGAGACAGCAAAACATGGAAATTAAAGCTCTATGAGGTTAATGGGATTGATTCTACTTATTTGATACAGGGCGCTAATAACATTCCTGACTTCTACGGGAAATTTGTGACGTTTATTTATGAGGGAAAAGATCCTTCACCTGTATTTTCAGCAAAAACATTTGCTTATGAATATGGAGGAGTATTTGATAAACTCGAAAAGGAAATAACCTTAGGGTATGACCCGAATCCTAAGGATAGTACACAATGCAAAAACATTCAGAATAGCACATACTGTGTAAGGAATTTATTGTTTCCCGAATATAACCAATATGGTAAAAAATGGAGTATAAAAAAACTCACAAAAAAAGAATGTATTTTAGAAAGCAATTTCAAGCTTAAAAATTCATATAAAATTATTTTAACGCAATAAAAATGAATTATTATATTAAGCTGTTATTATTTTTTGAGCTAGGCCTAAATTTTTCATCTATTGCCCAGCCTTTAACTTTTTCAGAAAATGAACAGGCTCACAGGCGTTATTGGTATTACCGAACGCGCTTTATAAACGATTTTGTTAAGTTAGGAAGCGCACAAGGAGATGGCATATGCTTTCCCGAACGAAACTACAATGGTCAATTCTCAAAAGAGGCGAAGGTCGGCCCCGATCAGATTGACATTACCAATCAGTATTTAAGCGCTTTGGCATTGGAATATAAATTACTCAGCCGGAGTAATCAAAGCACATCGGAAACAGTCAAAGAGATTTATTACTTGTTACGAACCATTAATCGACTGGATGCCAGGGCCGATTGCTTTTGGACCAGCAATGAACCTTCCAGCGATGATATGAGCGCCTATTCTGAAACAACCGATTTAAACGGCTTTATGCTGCGGGAGGATATGCCCCGAAATTATTTCAATCCAGGTATTGCTAACAGTAATTATAAACACTTCAATTATGCAATTACCGAACACAATAGTACAGCCACATCAAATAATCTGAGTTATACAGGGCTACCGGAAATTGATCAATTGAGCAATGATAATAAGTTTAGCAATTTTATTGACTTTCCGAACCCTGGTGCTAAACCACAACCTAAAAAAGATCTTTCCTGTGTTCACGATAAGTATCAAAGCATGTTCATAGCGTTTATGCTATTGGTAAAGTATATTCCGGATGGCACAGGCTACTACGAAAATGGTGTTCTGCAAAGCTTCCAGGATGGTGAAACGGACATTTTACAAGAGGTTAGAAATATTACCAACCGCTGTCATTCTTATATCCGCGGTAATACGTTCGGTTATAATGTCAGTGACTGGATCCTGGAATATCCGGATGGCAATGATTTACCATTAGGGCAAACGGCTTTACCCTATTCCTTCCCCTTGGCTAAAATGATCTGCTACATCAATAACGGTTATCCTTTTACCCCACCTTGTGATAGCTACCAGGATGCCACCTCTATTATCGTTGGCATTCCCATCTATAATGGCTTACCTTACAATCCTATTCCATCTACCACACCTACGCTTGGCTCGGAGGATGCAGCAGTATTTCTGGGAAATTGTATGGCTGGTAGCAATGCACCAGTGAGCGGTCCGTTGGTTGTTTCCACTCCTGCTTATATCGCCATGCGCCAGAATTCTGTTCTTAATCATGTCGAATGGTCAGAATTGTTAAGGTATGTTTTACATCAAACTCAATATATGATCGCTTCAAAAAATACATTTTCTGATCCTATCAATAACGCTCCTTGCGTTGGGCCTTATAACCATTCTGATGGAAATGATGGCGGAGCAGACTGGAAAAGTCAGGACCGGCTGGAACACCCGAAGAGTTATTTCGATCCTGAAAGCCCCGCCCCTCCCGGGAATTATCCTGGCGTAGATTATATGTTGCTTCACAATTTATACTACGAATACCTGAATCAACTTTCTGACAAAGGAAATGCTCAAACCGGTATCTATAAAACCGCTTACAACCTCATGGATAATTACGACAATCAGGTCTGGCCCAAACAGTTAACTATAAACGCATTAGGCTACGGCCAAAGCCAGGATATTTTAATAGGTGTAGATGCAAATATTAGCCAGATTAGTGATCCATCAGGGCCAGGAACTTTATTAACGACTAAGTCTCCGGCTTATGTCAAAGTCTTCCAGAACCTCTCTTCAAGTGCTCAAATTTACGCAACAGCTTCTCCTGCTGCACCACAAAATACGATTCCAGCAAAAGTGGAATACAGAGCTGGAAAATGTATAACGCTGGAGAATGGCTTTGAGGTAGAACAAGGAGCCGATTTCTACGCGTACATCAAACGCTATGTTTGTGCGGAAAGTGACTATGGCTCCGGTATGCGACAAGAACAAAATTCTGAAAACTCAAATAATAACTACCTAAACGATGTGATGAACCAAACTGTTCCGATTCATTATGTGGAGAGTCCTAAGTCCGCTTCTGATCTCTACCCTCAAGGTTCAGAAATAAATCCTGATAAAATAAAATCCGATTATTCATTAGAAAACCAAGTCATAATCCTGCCCAACCCCAGCAACGGCTTATTCAAAATACAATTACAAAAGCTGAGCGAAGAAGAAAAGCTCTCCTTAAGCGTTTATGATATGAAAGGTCAGCTCATTTATTCGGTGCGGGATATTGATACAGATCAGGAAGTAACTTTAGAGAATTGCAGCAATGGCATCTACATGATCCAGATCGTTTCTGAGGCAGGCCGTAGCATGGTAAAGAAAATAAATGTCATTCGCTGATCTATGAGAAAATCAATGATACTATACACCGCTTTAGCGATACTATTAACCGCTTGTCAAAAAGGAGGTATCGCTTTTGTAGAAGGCCACCTTTATAAAGATAGCACCAATGTTCCTTTACAAAATGCCAGGATAAATCTGATAGAAACGCACAATGCCAACTCAGGAGAATGGTCTCATCAAACATATAGTGATGAGAACGGGTACTATAGCATTGATTACTTTATCAGATATAATAAAAGTTATAGGTATTATGTCCTGATCACACCTGGAGGCTCATACGACAGTCAAACCAGACAAATGATCAACACAAAAGAAAAATTTGATTTTTATTTTCCTTGAGATCTCTTTTAGCTTAATTGCTAAACCTTACCTAAACAAACTCACTGTTCCTTGCTCATGGTAGTCCTTGCCATCGCCGCCTGTAGCGATCAGGATATAGAAGTAAGTCCCATCGGCGGCATCCTTTCCTGATGCAGTCGTTCCATCCCAGGCCTCGCCCGGATCGTTCGACTCCATCACGAGGCTTCCCCAACGATCGAAGACGCTGAGATGAAAATCTGAAATGTTCTCCGTGAAAATGCTGAAGCGGTCGTTGATAAGGTCGTTGTTGGGTGTAAACACATTCGGTACGCGGATCGCCGAGCCTTCCGAAACAACGGTGATCATCAGGGTATAGGTATCCGTGCAACCATTAGCGCTTTGCACCGTCAGCCTCACGGTATAGACGCCCGCCTCCGGGAAGGTATGTAAAGGCGAGCTGCTCGTGCTGCTTGTTCCGTCACCGAAACTCCAGCTTGCTGTTGAGGCGTTGGAAGAGCTTGTATTGACAAACTGAACAGGTAAAGGAGCGCTTCCCGATACCGTGCTCGCCGTGAAGCCTGCGGAAAGACCGGTGACCGTCACCTGGGTCGAAGCCGATGCTGTGCCGCAGGCATTGCTGGTAGCTACCGTGTAGTTGCCACTGTGATGAACATAGATGGAAGGATCCGTCGAGCCGGTCGACCAGACAAAGCCGGGGCCACCGGTAGCTGTAAGCAGCAAGGAGTCGCCGGCGCAAAGCGACCCGCCGCCGCTGAGCTGTACGGCAGGCAACGCCAGGGCGCTTATCGTGACTGGCAACGATACCGCCGTTCCGCAGGAATTAGAAGCTGCTACCGTATACGTCCCTGGGCTGTTCACCGAAATGCTGCTTGTGCTTTGCCCGGTCGACCAGGTATAGGTGGCGGCGTTGCCACCTGCATTCAATTGCACAGCCTGTCCCGGACACAGCGCCGTTGGGCCTGCTGCCGTAATGGTAGCCGTAGGAAGCGGGTTCACCGTGATCTGTTGCATAGCCGTTGTTGTAGCGCAGGCCGCTGCCACACTCAGCGTATAACTACCAGCCGTATTCACGCTGATGGTAGGGCTTACAGCGCCGTTCGACCAGGTATTGCCTGTTGTTGAGTTAGAGGCTAAGATCACAGAGCCGCCCTCGCAAAAGGTCACCGGGCCTAAGGGAGTGATGGAGGCTGTCGTGAGAGGAATGATGGAAACGCTTTGCGTAGCGAATGCGGAGGCACAGCCGTTGGATACCGTTAAGGTATACAAGCCGGCCGCATTCACGGAAATGCTTGGTGTTGTTGCTCCGGTCGACCAGCTGTTGCCGCCGGCCGAAGTAGAGCTAAGGATGACGGAGCCGCCCGGGCAAAAGCTCGTCGGGCCGTCCGCTGTAATGGCAGCGGTGATGGTGGATGGGATCACCGTCACGACAATGCTGGAGGACGCCGTTCCGCATACAGTGACGACATCCAGCGAATAAGTTCCGGAGGTGGTGATGGTGACGGAAGGCGACGTCTCTCCGGTCGACCAGGTATTTCCACTGGCCGTTGCAGAAGTCAGCACAACAACATTTCCCTGGCAAAAGGTGGTAGGGCCGCTGGCTGTGATCGCCGCGTTAGCAGCCGGATCAGCGCTTACTGTATAGCTTACGCTGAGAGGCCCGCAGGCAGACAAGGCGCTGAGCGTGTACACGCCGGCAGCGGTCACGGCCGTAGTTGCCGTAGTCGCACCGGTCGACCAGCTGTTATCCGAGGTGTAATTGGACGTTAAGGTGATCGTGTTCCCCGGGCAGATGCTTGCCGAACCGCTGATCGCTAAAGGCGTCGGAGGTGGCTGAACGCTGATAGCCACGGTTTGCGAGGTTCCCGGAGCAAGGCCGCAGGCATCGGAAGGGGTTACCAGTAAGGAATAAGTTCCCGGAGCAGCGCTTCCCCAGTTCACATCGATGGAATGGGAATTGACACTGCTGTTCGCTGATGTAAAGGAAGCACCTGCCGGCAGGCTGCTCCAGCTGTAGGAAGTTCCGGGCACGCTCGTCACGCTGTAGGTAGCCGTCATGCCCTGGCAAATCAGTGTATTTCCTATGATGGCCGAAGGCTGGTTAATTGCTGGATTCAGGCCTGGAGCCTGGATTTTCACATCGTCGATAAATAATAATTCGTCGTTTCGGTTCGTGTTAACGCTGACCACAAAATAAAAATCCTGCACGCAGGGCGGGATCGTCCAGGTATAGCTGTTGCTCTGGATGCTGTAGGCGGCGTTGCTGAAGCCATTCGCCACAGCCACCTGAGCCTGCGCAACACCATCATGATAGGCACGGAAGGTCATGTTTTCGCCCGAATCCCAGCCTGTGCCGTTGCAGGCCGGGAAGCGGTTCCCCCAGCTGAAGGTAAGGGTGCGCGTATAGGCCGAGGAGGTGGAAATATTGATACTGCTAAAGGTGATGCTGTGAACGAGGTTGGTGCCGTTACCGGAGCCGCCCAGCCAGCAGTTTCCACCGCCTGTAGTGCCACCCACACCAATGGAGCGTGTGCCTGTTTTGATATTAGGGCCGGATGCTGTTTCCGATGCCACGCTTGCCCCGAGGCCCGTTGTGGCGTAGGCCCAGGTATCGCCGGGCTCAGCGCCCTGAAAGGCAACCGTCACCTGCGCATGGGCAGCATGGAAACATCCGGCAGTAAGAACAAGCAGCATGAGGTGGATGGGAATGATAATGCCGCGCGGTATAAAATGAGAGAAAGCTTTCATGGGCATGGTGCAAAAACAGCTAAGACGATTAGCTTTTAGTTTTTGCCACAAAATTACCGTCAACTCGTTGTGTTAAGATTAAATCGCATTTAATCTAACGTTAAACCTGCCTTTTGCGATCATGCTCTGGCCTGGGTATTGGGAACAAGCAGGGAAGCCATTTTAAGGAACACTTCCCGGCCTCGCTGCCTTCGCAGGCAGGATCGAAGTGACAGGATCATGAAACAAAGTCTATCTCTTTGGAATATCCGCAAACTGAACGGTTAGAGCCACACTCGCAGTTGTAGCAGAGCTAATACCTGTACCGCTATAGCTTCCACTGGCTTTCGTATTTGCCAGTGCCGTAACGTGAAACACACTGGCCTGATCGTCGAAATAATTCCCGTTATCGATATAGGTCAGACCATGACCCGGACCCAACGTGTAGGTAGCCGCCGATAAGGTTGTTGGTGTAAAGTTAATTTCGAATTTCAAATTACCGCCTTTATAGGCGCGGATGCCGGAGCCCCAGCCTCCCTCTACATAAAAGGAAGAATCGGCCACTGTTTGTGTTCCTGCCGCAGTCCAGGTAAAGCCGGGTGCCGTCACAGGATTTCCTGTTGTGGTGCCGCCCGTGGTGGTCGTGGTGGTAATCGATGCAGGATCGGGTTCAGGGTCCGCGCTTTTTTTCTTACAGGAAATTACCAGTAAGGTTGCTAAAATGAAAATGCCGCTTAGTGTTACGCTTCTGTGATTCATGTTTGCCATGTTTAAATGAAGCACAAAGCTATAGCAGGCTTACGGGAACTTCGTACCCACTACAGGGTATTTACATCGTCAGATCATTCCCCGCGCTTTCAGCTCCAGGTATTTGTTGAGCGTGCTCACCGTCAGGTTCTCTGGTTTTGTATACACGCACTGAATTTTGGAGCGCTGCAGCTCCAGCGTGATCTGCTGTTTCTCGTAGTCGAATTTCTTAGCGATGGTCTGCCGGTAAAGCTCGCCGGTGCTTGCAGGCGTTTGCGTCAGAAGCTCATGAAGCTCGGTGTTCTCAAAAATAATCACCACTACCAGGTGATTCCGGGCGATCTGCCTGAGGTATTTGATCTGGCGCGTTAAGCTGGTGAGCGTTTCGAAATTGGTATATAACAGGATGAGGCTGCGCTGTGTCAGTTTGGTGCGCGTGAAATTCAACAGCACTTCATAGTTCGTTTCCTGGAAATCCGTCTTCACATGATAAAGCGCTTCCTGCAGGCGGTACAGCTGGTTGCCTTTCCAGTCGGCGGCTACCGCGCTTTGTATGGTATTGGAGAAGGTCACCAGCCCCGGCTTGTCGTGCCTGATATAGGCAATATGGCTCAGCACCAGCGAGGCATTGATCGCATAATCGAGCAGGCTCAGCTTTTCAAAAGGCATCTGCATGATGCGCCCGGTGTTGATCACCGAGTACACCTGCTGCGCCCGCTCGTCCATAAAATGGTTCACCATCAGGTGCTTCGTCCGGGCGCTCGCTTTCCAGTTGATGGCGCGGATGTCATTGCCAGGCACATATTCGCGGATATGGTCGAATTCCGTGCTTTGCCCCACACGCCTGATCTTTTTGATCCCGACGTTGGTGAGCCGGTCGCTGATGGCCATCAGCTCGAACTGTCGCAGCTTCAGGAAAGACGGATAGCTCGGCAGCATCATGCGCTGATCGAAGGTGTAGCGGCGCTTCACAAAGCCAATCGGCGAGGCCGCCAGAACCAGTAAATTTCCGAAATGAAACTCACCGCGCGACACCGGCCGCAGGGTATACCGGATCTTATGCCTGCCCCCGGCTTCCAGCCTCCGGCGGATGCTGAACTCACGGAACTGGAATTGCTCAGGGATCTCGTCGATGATCTCCAGGTCTGTACGGAACGAATAGTTGCCGGCCACCTCGATGAACAGCTCGTTGTCGTCGCCATTCGAAAGCTTGTTGAACCGGCTGCTGCGCCGGGCAATAATCCCGGCCGTATTCGTAAACAGCATCAGCAGGTCGAGCACGGTTGCCAGCACCAGGCCCCACAAGCCCAGCAGGCCGAAAAAGTACAGCCAGGGATAGATAAAGGCAAGCACAAACACGAGCACAAGCGCCCCTGTTGCTGTGTACAGGCGTTTCGTAAAAAATACGGACGAGAGGATGTATGTGAGTGCCTTTTTCACCGCTGCTTAATTCCAGATGCAGTTATCCGCCGTCAGGATCATCGGCTCGTTCTCTGTCACCACGATGGTATGTTCATGCTGCGCCACAAAGCCTCCCCGGTTGCCTAACAGCGTCCAGCCATCCGGCTGCTGCTCGGCATAATAGGAGTGTGTGGCAATAAAGGTTTCGATCGCCACCACCGAATTTTTTTTGAAGCGCTGGCGGTTGAACCGTTCGTAGCAATTCAGGATCTCCTGCGGCTCTTCGTGCAGGCTGCGCCCCACGCCGTGGCCCGCGAGGTTCTTAATGACCCTATAGCCTGCCGCTTTGGCCTCCGTTTCGATGATCCGGCCGATCTCGGAAATTTTTACACCATCATGGATGCTGTAGATCGCTTTGCGCAGGATCGCCTTGGAGGCCTCCACCAGGCGCGTATGCTCGTTCTCTACATTGCCCACCACAAAGGAGCCCCCGTTGTCCGCCCAGAAGCCGTTGAGCTCGGCAGACACGTCGATGTTGAGCAGGTCGCCCAGGCGCAGTGTTTTTTTTGAGGAAGGGATCCCATGCGCGATCTCCTCGTTCAGGCTGATACAGGTCCAGCCCGGAAATCCGTAAGTAAGCTTAGGGGCGGATTTTGCGCCCAATGAATTTAAAATGGAAGCGCCGTAATCATCCAGCTCTTTGGTCGTGATGCCCGGGCGGGCATAATCGCGCATACACTTTAGGGTATGGGCCACCACCTGGCTGATCTGTTGCATGCCTTCGAGCTCTGCGGGTGAAGTAATTGACATAGGACAGTTTGTGTTAAGTTTATCTTGGTATTTCAATTTTATCGATCAGCTGATGGATCACCGTATCGATGCTGATGCCTTCCATTTCCTTTTCAGGGGTCAGTACCACGCGGTGCCTCAGCACAGGCGCGCATACCTGCCTGATGTCGTTCGGGCTGACGAAGTCCCTTCCGTTGATGCAGGCGCAGGCTTTCGCCGCCCTGAGGATGGCAATGGAGGCACGCGGCGAAGCTCCGAGGTACAGGGACGGATTCTGCCTGGTGCCGGAAACGATCTGCGCCATGTATCTGAACAAATGCTCCTCCACATGGATGTGCTGCATGGTGGCACGTAGGCTGCGGATGTCCTCCTTGTCAAGCACCGCGCCGATCGTGCTCAGGTCAGGCTGGCTGCTCTGCTGGTTGGCCTTTTGCAGGATCGCCGTTTCCTCTTCGAGATCCGGGTAGTTGACCAGGAGCTTAAACATGAACCGGTCGAGCTGCGCTTCCGGCAGGCGGTAGGTGCCTTCCTGCTCTATCGGATTTTGTGTGGCCAGCACCATAAAAGGCAGATCGAGCGGATAGGTTTTTCCGTCCACGGTGATCTGTCTTTCCTCCATCGCTTCGAACAGAGCCGCCTGGGTCTTGGCCGGCGCGCGGTTGATCTCATCAGCCAGCACGATGTTCGCAAACAAAGGGCCCTGCCTGAATTCAAACTCATTGCTGCGCGAGTTGTATACCGGCGTTCCGGTAATGTCTCCCGGCATCAGGTCGGGCGTAAACTGGATCCTCCTGAAATCGGCGTGAATGCTTCGCGCCAGCAGCTTTGCCGTCAGCGTTTTTGCCACCCCCGGCACTCCTTCGATTAATACATGGCCATCAGCCAGCAGGGCGATGATCAGGTATTCCACCAGCTGGTGCTGCCCGACAAGGTAGGCCGACAGGTTCGTTTTGATCTCTTCCACTTTTTGGGTAAGCTCCGTGAGGTTGATACGCGATTTGAATTCTTCCATTATCTGATACTTTGTTTTTTAAATTTAGCAATTCTGTCATTCAGTTCAAGCAGGTCGTCCTCCGTCAGGCCCGGAGCCTGCTTCAGATTTTCGCAATACCTGAACAGCACCCTGATCTTCTCCAGGTCTACACCGCTCAGGTGATGCAGTCTGGTATAGAACTCTTCATCCAGGTCTGCCGTGCTCAGGTTGAACTTCCTGGAAATGTCGAAGTAAAAATACCTGATCGTTTCCAGGGCAATGTGTTTGTGGTTGCGGGAATTGAAATAGACATGGCTTACCACGTCCACAAACTCGAGCGTGGTGTTCTGCAGGGGCCTGATCACCGGGATCGGGCGCTGCCTGCGCTTGATCTCAAAGACCATAAACAACAGCAGCCCCAGCAGGGTAATCCCATAGGCCATATACAGCGCATCGCTGGAAAAGATAAACGCAAAGAGGCTGTCTTTGGGATGCCCGTACGTTTTATAATACTCATCCCAGAGAATGCTCCGGTTCCTCAGCCTGCTCAGGAGCGTATACACGTAGAAGCGGTTGGGATGATCCACGATAAAGAGGTTCCCGAACACATCGGGCAAAGTGCTGATCAGGATTTTTCCTTTGCCGGCGGGCCTTTCCAGGAGCACGGGCATCTGTTTTTTATTTACCGCAACGATGCTGAAACAGCTGGTATCGATCTCCGAAAAATAGCTTTCCGTAGCCACCTTCGGATAGACGTAGCTTTTCCTGGCCGTATTTTTGGGCTGCACGTACGACACTTCGAAGGCAGGCCTTTTTAAGAGCGAATCGAGGGAGGAAGCATCGAAGCTGGTGTTCATCCTCACGTCCAGCCGGAAGGTATCTTTCAGGGCCTTGCCGAACTGGTTGGCGCACAGCAGGACGGTGTTTCCTTTTTGTGCAAAGGCAAAAAGGCTTCTGATCTCCAGCCTGCTCATACTGATCTGCTCGTCAATGATGAGCAGGCTCTGGTCTGTGGAAAGGTTCCGTTCATTGAGGTTATAAATGCCTTCCGAATTTGTTTGCACTGAGGAGGCATAGGTATCCTTAAGCAGGTGGAAGATGGCATAGGAGCCGAAAGGGATCTTATCATCCTTTCCGAAAGTGCGGTTCCAGTTAATCGGTTTGGGCTGGCTGTAATACAGAAAGATCACCCCCACGAAGATCGTAGCCAGAACGATGTAATATTTCCGGTTCCCTTTAAGCATGGATCTGTTGTTCGAACTGTGTAAATTCCGATTCCGCTTTTACAAAAGCCTCTTCCTCCAAGGGATAATCGCCGTACCAGACATACTCGTACAGCCTGCTGAGATGACGGAAAGATGATTTTAAGGGAGAGCCCGACAGCTCATTGGCATAATCCATATTGGTTTTGTAAGGCTTCCAGGCGATCCTGCCATGCTCGTTCAGCAACACCAGCTGCTTGAGGTAGAGCCAGCGCACAGCCAGCCGAAAATCCTTGTCCTGCCTGGCCTTCCGGACCTTCTCATCGAAATCGATCCGGCTGATGTCTTCCTCCATGTCCGAAAAGTTAAAGCCGGCCCCTTTGGTGCTTCCCTGCAGGAAGGAAGCGAATTCACTTTTCCGGAAAAGCAGGACGCCCGTCACGACACCTGCAACCACGAGGATCCAGAGAAAGGCCCACCGCGCCTGACGCCGGCCTTCGCTGCCGGTATTACCGAAGATCTTTTCCATGAGCCAGGCAAAGAACCTCGCAACAGGATTCTCCTCCGCATTTTCGTTGACTTTGGCAAAACCCAGATCGACGTCGTCAAACACCTGCCGCTCCTGCAGGACCGGAGGATGAAGCGGATTTACCAACGAGGAATCATAGCGAGGCACAGGCGCAGGCTTCGCGGAAACATGAGCCACGGCAAACAGCAAAACACCCAGAAGACAATATGTGAGTTTCCGGTACAAGCGCGTTATTTGATCTCCTCTATCCTACCAAGCAGGCCTTTGCCTTCCTGCTTTTCCTCATGGCTCAGAAAATTAAAGGCGCAGACCAGGTGCAGAATAACGAAAGAGCAGGTTGTGAGAAACCTGCCAAGCGTATAGAAAACGATTAGCAGCACGGAGTGGTCGTTTCCCATCGCGCTGCCATCGGTTATGTGGCGCATGCGGGTAAAGGTTTCCGTCATGGTAAGGATGGTCGCCGGCAGGTTAAAAACGACCTGCAGGATGCTCAGCGAGATCATCGCTACCACAAGGATCAGCCAGGTCCACCAGAAATTGCCGTACATGTAGCCGCTCACTTTTCTGAAAGCAGGCATGATCATCATCCTGTCGCGCACCACGACAAAAAATCCGGCAGAGAAATAATAGGTGAGCACCGGCCCATAGATCAGGCCACCAACAATAAAGAGAAGGATGAGCAGCACCACGCCGAAGACACCCATCGATGCAAAGCCAAAGCCAATAAGTCCCAGCACAACAGCTGCTACAATCAGAAGCAAAATCAGCAGGCCCATAGAGCCCAGCACGCGTCCGATATTACTCCATACCCTGGCGCCAACCTCCGAAACGGTGATCTTTTCTCCCGCTTCCTTCTCCTGGTACAGGCACATGTAATTAAATACCACACTGTTGAGCAGCACGCTGTTTATCAGCATCAGCAGGTACACAACGCCCATCGTGATGAAATAGGTCGGGCCGAAGATATTGCCCGGGTTGGTGAAGGTATTGGAGAGCATCAGGGTTTGCATATACGAGTATGCAAGCCCCGAGAGCAGTACAACCGGGCCGATGATCAGGATCACGGAGAGAAACAATGGCTTGAAGTTTTGCTTCAGGAATTTAATAGAGTCGCCGAGGACGCCTGTAAATTCACGTTCTTTTCTGAATTCAATTTTTTGTAACTGCATGGGATTTGTTCTTGAGGGTGATAGGTAAGATGACAAAATAGCCGATTAAAAAAACCAGGGAGCCGATGATGATGAGCAGGCTGAGCCAGAGAGGCATTTCGGTATAGCGCGTGATATAGCTTTCGAGAAATCCGGCGCACATGAACACGGGAATCAGGCCTACAATGATCTTGATGCCGTCTTTGGCGCCGCGCTTAAAGGACTCGAGCCGGCTGTAGGTTCCGGGGAACATAAAGCTGTTGCCTAGCACGAAGCCGGCGCAGGCGGCGATGATGATGGCGGAGATCTCGAGCGTTCCGTGGATCCAGACTACCTTGAGCGCCTTCTCCAAAACATTGTATCTGTAGAACATCCCGAAGAACGCTCCAAGCATGATGCAGTTATACAGAAGAAAAAAGCCGGTGCCGTAAGAGAACAGCATCCCGAAGGCAAAGACCATAAACGACACGCGGATGTTGTTGAGCGTGATGTAAAAGTACATGAAGTAGGAAGGCATCTCCCCGTAGATCCCCAACGGATTTCCTTTTTTGATGCGCTCGATGGTGGCGTCCACATAGTCATTCCCCAGGATCGTTCTCACAAAATTCTCGTCGTACATCTCCGACACAAAACCCAGGAAGGCACCGATCAGCCCGATGATAAAGGAAACCAGCAGGAGGCGGT
>Ga0233425_10006772_pt1 | contig 16637 bp, 14 predicted proteins | sample Watercolumn_Towu_2_FD_181712 | JGI IMG/M metagenome (GOLD analysis project Ga0233425, IMG submission 181712) | Freshwater microbial communities from Lake Towuti, South Sulawesi, Indonesia - Watercolumn_Towuti2014_140_MG | ecosystem: Environmental > Aquatic > Freshwater > Lake | place... | reverse complement strand
CGCTCAGATGCGCGATGTGGCCGGATTCCGGTCGTTTCAGGGTGATCTGGGCGCGCCCTGAGCAGGCGACATCGGGACCAACCTGCCGCGCCCCAGGCCTCGGCGCTGCCGGCCGCCGACGGAACGCGCGTGCGGACGTTTCAGGGCACATGCCTATCCGGTTGCTTGCTACGCCTCCGACAACGGCCGGCCCCATCCACGCTGGATATCGGCGTTCGAGGCCGCTCAGCGCGGCAAGGGGAAGGTCTTCCGCGAACGCCTTCGCGGAAAGCCCCGATAGCCAGCGAGCGGCCTTGAACGCCTTGTTGCGGCAGCTCGGGGCCAGCCACAGCAACAGACCGGATAGGCAGGTCAGGGCATTCCCAGGCGGACCCCCGCTCCATGACGCCGTGCGGGGGCAGCATGGAAAATGTTATTTCTTGGTGTCTGACACCTCTGCACTACAACCACGCCCCCGGATCGCTGGAGGCGGTGTCGGCGGCCAGGACGGTCATGTCGGGGCCGAGGTGGTAGATCGTGGGGATGTAGTAGTCGGCCTCGTAGACATAGGCGAGGTCGCTCCAGTCGTCCGTGTCCTGGGCGGTCAGGCCGAGCGCCGGGATGGAGGTGAACCCGTAGTTGTTCGCCCAGCTCGTCAGGTCGTTGCGGTCGGGCGGGTTGCCCTGGTTGTCCTGGCTCAGGATGTTGATGTACTGGAACCCCCGGGCGGCGTAGCGGTTCTGGAGGCGTTGGGCCCCACGGGCCTCCTGCTGGCAACTGCTTCACCAGAACGCGCCGAAAACCAGGGTCACATGCTGGCCGCAGAACGAGTAGAGGTCCACCTGCTCGCCATGTTGGTCGTACAGGGCGAAGTTGGGGACCACGTCGCCGGCCTGGTAGTAGTCCCAGGTGTAGATCGTGCCGCCGTGCTCGATACGGGCGCGCCCCGTGGGCCGGGTGCTGGCGGCCGTGCCCTGCTCGCAGGTGCCGACGTTGTAGCCGCCCGCGTAGGTGTGGCTGTACTCGTACAGGGGATTGGTCCCGGCCTCGGACTCCTCGCCGTCCCCAAAGCCGTCGTCGTCGCTGTCGGGATCGAGCGGATCCGTGCCCGCCGCCTGCTCCTCGGCGTTGGTCAACCCATCGCCGTCGTCGTCGGCGTCCGGATCCGTGTCGGCGTCGGTGTCGGCGTCGGTGTCGGCGTCGGTGTCGGCGTCGGCGTCTCCGTCCGCGTCGGTGTCGGTGTCTGCGTCGGCGTCGGCGTCCCCCTCGGGGGCGAAGCTGTCGTCCTTCTCGCCGCAGGCCAGGAGGAAGCCGCCCGCCAGGGCCAACAGCAGGGTCCATTCGGTGGTGCGCATGGTGCCCTCGGAGGTGGAAGGGGTCGGGGTCGAAGGAGATCCCGAGCCTGGGTCGAGACGGTGGGCTCGAGAGTAACCTGCCCCGGGCCCCGCGGGTCGGAGTTGCCGGCCCGGCGCCGCGCCCGTATCCTGTCCCCGCCCACCCCCCGATGGAGCAGTCATGCCCTCCTGGTCCTGGTCCGCTGTCGCCCTCCTCTCCCTCATGCTGCTCGGCTGCCCCAACCAGGGCGCCAAGATCGACGACTCGGGCGGCACCGACGCCGACGGCGACGGGGTCACCGTCGAAGCCGGCGACTGCGACGATGGGAACCCGGAGGTCTACCCGGGAGCCACGGACTGGGTCGGCGATGGGGTGGACCAGAACTGCGATGACCTCGACGGGGTGGACGCCGACGCCGACGGCTACGCCTCCACCGTCTCGGGGGGCGACGACTGCGACGATGACGATCCCTACGTCCATCCCGGGGTGCCCGACGTCTGGTACGACGGGATCGACCAGGACTGCGACGGCGCCAGCGACTACGACCAGGACGGGGACGGCTACGATCTCGAGTACGACTGCGACGATGAGGACGCCACAGTCCACCCCGGCGCGGACGAGCGCTGCAACGACCTCGACGATGACTGCGACGGCGAGATCGACGAGAACCCGGTCGATCCGGTGACCTGGAGCCCGGACGCCGACGGCGACGGCTGGGGCGGCGAGGGCGCCACGGTGGAGGGCTGCGATGCCCCGTCCGGCTACGGTCGGTACGGCGACTGCGACGACGCCGACGCCTCGGTGCACCCCGAGGCCGACGAGTACTGCAACCAGGCGGACGAGGACTGCGACGGCGAGATCGACGAGGACGCGGTGGACGCCGAGACCTGGTACACCGACGCCGACGCCGACGGGTACGGCAACGATCGCGGGGGCGAGCGCTCCTGCGACCCCGTCCCCGACCGCATCACCACGGGCGGCGACTGCGACGATGCCGACCCCGCCATCCACCCCGGCGCCGACGAGTGGTGCAACGGCGTGGACGACGACTGCGAGGGCGACATCGACGAGGACGACGCGCTGGACGCCCGCACCTGGTACATGGATGCCGACGGCGACGGCTGGGGCGACTCCGCGATCTCCGAGGTGGACTGCGATCCCGTCCCCCGCCACGTCGAGGTGGGCGGCGACTGCGACGACGGCGATGCGGACATCCACCCCGAGGCCTACGACCGCCCCGACGATGGTTTCGACCAAGACTGCGACGGTGCGGATCGGGAGTTCGACGGCGTGGTGCTCGACGAAGGTGCCCGCGTGGTCCAGGACCAGGACGCCACCCTGATCGACGTCACGGAGGGCTACGACGTGGTGGTGCTCATGGACACCACCGGCTCCATGGGCTCCTCGATCGCCTACCTCGACTTCCTCGCGCTCGACGCCGCCATCACGGCTTCCATCGGCACGGTCGAGTACGGCTACGCCACCTTCGACGACTACGCCTACGGCAGCTACGGCTACTCCTCCAGCGGGGATCGCCCCTTCATCCTCCGGCAGCAGGTGACCGACGATCTGGCCGCGGTGGACGCGGTGGAGAGCGCCACCACCACGCACTACGGCGGCGACTACCCAGAGAGCTCCCTGGAGGCGCTGCACCAGGCGCTCACCGGCCAGGGCTACGACATGAGCTGCGACGGCGCGTACACCAGCGGCTACGACGTGCTGCCCTTCCTGGCCTCCGCGAGCGATCCCTTCGCCGGCTCGGGCGGCCAGGCCTGGAGCGCCACGAGCACCGGCGGCGGCCTGCTCGGCGGCATGGGCTTCCGCGATGGCGCGGTGCCCATCGTCGCCTACGTCACGGACTACGATCTGCGCGACCCGGACACCGGCTACGGCGTGCCGGGCGGCTGCCCCACGGACGCCGGCTCCGCGGACGTGGTGGCCGACGCCCTGGCGCTCGGCGCCTGGCTCGTGGGCGTCCACGTGGGCACCTACACCACTACGCCCTACACGCAGATGGTGGACCTCGCCCAGCGCACCGCCTCCCTGGCCGACCTCGACGGCGACGGCGTCCCGGATGAGCTGGCCTTCGGCTCCACCTCGATCTCCACGCTCAACACCACCATCGCCTCCGCGGTCACCGCCATCGACGCCGAGGTGGTGGCCGCCCTGACCTTCGACGAGGTCTGGCTGGAGGTGGCCGACGACCCGTACGGCATGGTCGCCAGCATCAGCCCTGCCTCCTACACCAGCGTCACGACCGCCGACTGGCCGCTGACCTTCGCCATCGCCTGGACCGGCACCCTGCCGGCCACCACCAGCCCCCAGAGCGTGACCGTCACCTTCGATCTGTACGGCGACGGCGATGTGATCGGAAGCCTGGAGGTTGAGGTCGAGGTGCCGCCGAGCTGAGGGTGGCGTGGAGGGCGAGGTGGGGGCGCGCCACGGGAGTGGGCGTCCTTGACCCCCCGGAATTCCCCAGGTAGGCTCGGCTCATGGATACCCCGTCTTCGCCGCGCCTCCAGTTCTCATCCGATGCTCTCAGGGAGCTCTGCGAACGCTGGCACGTGCGGCGTTTAGCGTTCTTCGGCTCCATCCTTCGGGACGACTTCCGAGAGGACAGCGACGTGGACCTGCTGGTGGAGTTCCTGCCCGGGCTCGCTCCGACCTTGTTCTCCGTCGAGCAGATGCGTCGTGAGTTGTCCCAGGTCTTCGGTGGGCGCGCTGTGGACCTCCTGACACCAGCATCGATCAAGAGTCGGCTTCGCGAGCAGATCCTCAAGCAGGCTGTGGAGCAGTACGCCGCATGAGAGGGGAACGTGATGCGGCGCGGGTGGCGGACATGCTCGATGCCGTGCGGCAGTTGCTGGCGTACGCGGAAGGGCGCGCCCGCCCGGACCTGGACACCGACCCCATGCTCCGAGATGCGGTGCTTCGCCAGTTCGAGGTCCTGGGCGAGGCTGCGCGGGGTGTGAGCGAGCAGCGGCGGGAGGAGCTTTCCGAGATTCCATGGCGCGACATCGTTTCCATGAGGAACCGACTCATCCATGCCTATGCCGATGTGGACCTCGACATCGTCTGGAGCACCCTGGAGCGCGAGATCCCCCGGTTGCGGGATGTGCTGGTGAGTTGGCTGGCGAAGCATCTTCCGGATCCGTGACATCCTGATCGTGCGCCCGGTGAGGTGGTGCCCAAGCGCAACCTCTGGCTGGAGGCGCCAGCCTACCTGAGCACCTCCCGGATCGCCACCACCTGCCCCAACAGCGCCTCCAGCTCCTCCAACGGCAGCATGTTCGCTCCGTCGCAGGGCGCGCGATCGGGGTCCGGGTGGACCTCGAGGAAGAGCGCGTCCACGCCCGCGGCCACGGCGGCACGGGCCAGGACCGGGATCATGGCGCGTTGGCCGCCGGTAGTGGGCTCCCCGGTGGGCGGCCGCTGGCAGGCGTGGGTGGCGTCCATGCAGACCGGGGCGCCCAGTGCACGCATCACGGGCAGGCCGCGCAGGTCGACCACCAGATCGCCGTGGCCGAACGTGGTGCCGCGCTCGGTGAAGATGGCGCGGCCGGGCGCGAGCTTGCCGAGGACCGCGCCCATGGCGCCTGGGGCCATGAATTGGCCCTTCTTGACGTTGACCGGGCGGTTCGTGGCGGCGCAGGCCAGGAGCAGGTCGGTCTGGCGGCACAGGAAGGCCGGCACCTGGAGCAGGTCGGCGACCTCGGCCACCGGAGCGGCCTGGTCGGGCAGGTGCACATCCGTGGTGACGGGCAGGCCCACCTCGCCCCGCACCCGCGCCAGCAGGGCCAGGCCCTCGTCCAGGCCGGGGCCGCGCAAGCTCGCGGCGCTGGTGCGGTTGGCCTTGTCGAAGCTGGCCTTGAAGATGAGCGGCAGCCCGAGCCGGGCGCAGCGGTCCCGCAGGGCCTCGGCCAGGCGCAGGGTGAAGTCCGCTCCCTCCAGCACGCAGGGCCCGGCGATCAGGACGAGATCGGGCCCGCCGACCTGGACGGTGCCCACCGCGACCGGGCTGGGGGCGCTCATCCCAGCCCCGCCCGGACCAGGTCGTGCAGCCGCACCAGGCCCACCACCCGATCCTGCTCGTCGAGCACCGGCAGCACCGCGATCTGGCTGGGGCGGTCCTCCATCAGGCGGAGGGCCTCGCCCAGGGATGCCGCCTCCCGCACCGAGACCGGCGCGCGGGTGGCGATGGCCTGGGCGGGCAGATCGAGCGCCCCAGCACCCTCCCGCTCCACCGCCCTGCGCAGGTCTCCGTCGGTGATGATGCCGAGCAGGAGGCCATCCTGCTCCAGCAGCACGGCGCCCAGCGCATGCCTGGTGAGAACGCCGAGTACCTCGGAGACGGGCTGCTCGGGGTCCACCCCGGGAGGCGGGTGCATCACCCGCGCCACCGGGATCTCGCGGGCGCGGCCCAGCGCTCCGGCGGGGTGCACCGCCTCTCCCGCGGCCCCCACGGCCGCCACCAACGCCTCGGCCACGGCCGCCATCGCCAGCCACGAGGTCGAGGGCGGCAGCCCCTCGGGGTCGCTCGCGCCGCCGCAGGGCAGCACGAGGGCCGCCGCCCGCCCGAGCCGGCTCAGGGGCCGGTCGCACAGCGCGAGCACCGGGCAGGGCGCGCCCAGGGCCAAGGCTACGACCTCGTCGCTCTCCCCGGAGCGCGACACCAGCACGAGGAGGTCGTTCGCGCCAAGCAAGGCGGCTTCGCCGTGGGCCGCCGCGCCCGGATCGAGCCACAGCGCCCGCCGACCCAGGGTGGCCAGGGAGGAAGCGAGCTTGCGAGCCACGATCCCGCTCTTTCCGGCACCGGCGCAGGCCACCAGGCCCCGGCAGCGGCGGACCTGTGCCGCGGCTGGCTCCAGCGCCGGCCCGGCCGCCTGCCCCGCGGCGCGCACCGCGGCGGCGTACTGATCGAACGGGGAGGGGGAGTCCATCGGGGTCTCGGGGTAAGGAGGGGCTGTAACCGGATGGCCAGCACCCGTAGCTAGTGACTCACATTTGAGCTACGCTGTCCGCGCGAGGTGCCCATGGTCCCGCGTCCCCTGCTCCTGCTCCCCCTGCTCGTTGGCTGCAACCCCGAGTACGAGCCCGCCGCCCAGGCGCGCATCCTGACCACCGATCCACTGCTCGACGCCGGCCTGCTGGCGGTGGGTGAGCGCCAGACCCTCTCGCTGCTGCTGCGCTCCGAGGGCCCGGCGCCGGTCACGGTGAAGGACATCGCGGTGGACGGCGATATCGAAGAGTTCGTGGTGTTGCCCTGGGCCGATCCAGATGGTGAGCTCGATCTCGGCAAGGGCAGCGAGACGGCGCCGGACACGGCCATCGTGCAGGTGAGCTACCGGCCCACCGAGGTGGGCACCCACCGGGCGGTGCTCACGGTGACCTCCACCGACACCCAGGTGGAGGGCGGAGAGTGGCGGGTGGCCCTGCGCGGGCGGGCGCACCACCCGTGCGCGACGCTCTTTCCGATCCGCCTGGACTTCGGCCCGCAAGGCGCCGGCAGCTACCACACCCAGACGGCGACCGTGCAGAACTGCGGCCAGGTCACGTTGACCATCGCGGCTTTCGATCCCGGCGACTCCAGCACGTTTTCGGTGGTCACACCCGCCCCGGTCTACGTAGCGCCCGGGGCTTCAGGCGAGGTGGAGGTCGCCTTCGTCCCGGCCGACCGCGAGCCCGACGGGACCGTGATCGCGCTGTCGACCTCGGACCCGGACCGCACGCTCGCGGTCGAGGTGTTGGGCAACGACTGCGCCAGCTCGGTGGACCCCGCCTGGGACGACGACGGTGACGGCTGGTCCTCCTGCGGCGGCGACTGCGACGACGCCGACCCCGACATCAGCCCCTCGGCCATCGAGGCGCCCAACGGGCTCGACGACGACTGCGACGGCTCCACCGACGAGGGCGCCAACGCTCCCGGCAGCGACGACGACGGCGATGGCGTCTCCGAAGACGAGGGCGACTGCGACGACGCCGATCCGGGTGTACACCCCGGCGCCACCGAGACGCTGGACGCCCGCGACGAGGACTGCGACGGCCTCACCGACGAGGGTACGGTCCGCTGTGACGACGACGGTGACGGGCTCTCCGAGGAGCAGGGCGACTGCGACGATGCCGACGACAGCACGTACCCAGGCGCGGCTGAGGTCGAGAACGGCCGCGACGAAGACTGCGACGGCCAGGTAGATGAGGGCAGCGCCGCCTTCGACGACGACGGCGACGGCGCCTCCGAGGAGGGGGGCGACTGCGACGACGCCGACCCCTGGAGCTTCCCCGGCGCCACCGAGGACTGCGACGGGGTGGACCAGGACTGCGATGGCGAGGTGGACGAGGGGGAGGCCTGCGCCTACCTGGCCGAGCGCACGGTGGACACCGGCGAGGGCCACCCCGGAGGGTGCGCCAGCGCGCCGGCACGGGGAGCCTGGACCTGGCTGGCGCTCCTCGGGTTGGGTGGATTGGCCCAGCGACGCCGCACGACGTGTTCCAGAATGGGGGGCAAGTGACTGAAGCGCCTGGAGAACCAGCAGCGCAATTGGGGAAGCGGGCTGCTGGGCTCAGACTGTCGCACTACCACGCACCGGCAGCTACCCTGACCGCCAGGGTCGGGATCCGCAGGCGCCCACCGCCTGCCGATGGCTACCCTGACCGCCAGGGTCGGGATCCGCAGGCGCCCACCGCCTGCCGATGGCTACCCTGACCGCCAGGGTCGGGATCCGCAGGCGCCCACCGCCTGCCGATGGCTACCCTGACCGCCAGGGTCGGGATCCGCGGGCGCCCACCGCCTCCCGAAGAGTCTGGAAACCACCCCGCGGTCACGATTGAGCTGGAACCCGAGTGCTGCGCCGACCCGAGCCCCGCCACCCGAGCGGGAACGTCCCGTCGATGCCGGTGGTGACACCACCGGGAACCCCGGCTACCCTGGGGTCGGCACGGAGGGAGGTGCTCACCCCATGACCCTCGGACTCCAACGCTCTCTCGCGGTCGCAGGGCCGCTGCTGGTGGGCTGCGCCCACATGCCCCCGGCCGTCGATCTCGGCGCGCCCCTGCCCCCCGCGGCCGTCCGGTCGCACGGGTTCGACGCGGTGCTCGCCGAGCACTTCTGGCTCGATGTTCCCTTCACCCCGAGCTTCCGCGCGGCGGGGGTCTTGCCCCTGGGCCCGGGCGCCTGGGGCCTGGAGCTGGGTGGCAACCTGGGAGTGTCCTGGCTCGGCGCGGCGCCCGCCCTGCACTGGGCGCCCGACCCCCGTCCCGACTCGGCCTGGCGCTGGGGAGGGCGCCTCGGGCTCGCGCTCGGCGTCGGAGACCTCACGCACGGCGATGCCAACCCCTACACCGGGGCGTCCCTGCTGGCCCAGGCCTCCCGCACCTGGGGTCCCGGCGGCGTGGGAGCGCTCACGGCGGCCCTGGGATGGGGCTACAGCGGTCATCTGCGCTGTTTCTTCGGCTGCTACATCCCCGATCCCGAAGTCGATCCGGAGCACGAGGACCCCTGGTCGGGCGAGGACTACATCCCCTACAACGGCCCCACCCTCCACCTGCGCCTGGATCTGCCCCTGGGACGCCAAGGCACCGCCGTCATAACCGAAGCCTCGGCCCAGCCCGTCGTGTGGGGCGGCGACTTCGAGCCGGTCTGGTCCCTCGCCCTCGGCCTGCACCACCGGCGCGTAGGCCTGAACTGAACCCCGAGATCACTCCCCCCACGCCCCGGTCAGGTACACGACCACCCGGCCGGCCGAGATGTCGGCGTCGTCGGTGTCGTCCCAACCGAGCGCCGCGATGGCCAGGTCGTTCAAGCCGTCGCCGTCGAAGTCGGCCCCGGCGGTGAGCCTGGAGGCGAAGGAGTTGTCCGCGTCGCTGCCGCAGAAGCCGAGGAGCGCGGCCTCCTCCACGGGGAGATCGCCGGTCAACCGGGCGCCCGAGATCAGGTAGACCCGGCCGAGCCCCGAATCGCCGTTGGGTTCGGAGACGTAGAAGTCGTCGGTCCCGTCCTGGTCCAGGTCGCCGGCCCAGGCCAACTGGAAGCCAAGCTCACCCTCGTCAAAGACCCCGTAGAGGTGGGCACCGGCGTCGTCCGTGGACAGCTCGGCGCCAGGGGAGAACAGCGCGGCCGCGGCGAAGAAGGCGTACAGGCCGCCGCCCTCGTCGGCGCCACCGGACTCGACCACGGCGGCCATGGCGGCATCGGCCGAGCCGTCGCCGTCGAAGTCGCCGAGGATCCCGTCCCAGCCGAACAGGGCCTCCGGCTCCAGGCCCCGGACGACCGCATAGGCCGCGGTGGCCAGGTCGTTCTCGCTCAGGCCGGACAGGTCGCTGACCAGCAAGGCCTGGCCCTCGGTGCTCCAGCCGGTGTCCTCGACCGCGCCCGAATCACCCGTGTCGGGGTGGGTCTCCGAGTAATAGGGCTCGGCCGCGAACAGATCCAGCAGGCCGTCGCCGTCGATGTCCGCCAGGATCCGCACCCGGGCGTAGGAGTAGCGCTGGGAGCCGTGGGCCCAGGGCGTGATGTAGTCCTCCATGGCGAGGGAGCCGCGGTAGCGCCCGCCGGGCAGGACCAGCAGGTCGGCCTCCGGGTAGGCGCTGTCCGAGCCCCAGTCAATGACCACCTCGTCCAGGCCGTCGCCGCTGATGTCCCCCACCTCCCAGGTGGTGGAGTACACCGTGGCCACGCCGGGGGGCACCCCCATGGCCAGGGTCAGCTCGGCGTCGGCGCGGTTGTCGGTCAGGGTCGAGGAGAACGCCGTCCCGCTGCCGTAGTAGACCAGGATGCCGAAGTCGGTCTGGAAGCTCGAGTAGTCGATCTCGCCGCGGTCGAGCACGAGATCCTGGTGCCCATCGCCGTCCAGATCGCCGCAGGCCACGTTGAAGCCGATGAAGTCGTAGCCGGTGCCCGAGACGAGGGTGTCGGCGTCGTCCATCAGCATCTCGCCGGTCCACAGGTCGGCCCCGCTGCCGTAGAAGATGCCGACCTGGCCCTTGTAGGTGTCACCGAAGGGGGCGCCGACCACGAGATCCGCGAGCCCATCCTCGTCGAAGTCGCAGGCGTCCAGGCCGTAGCCCAGGAGGTCCATGTAGTAGCCGGAGGAGGTGCCGGAGTAGGTGCCGTCGATGGTGATCTGCGCGTCTTCCAGGGCCAGGTAGTCGCCGTTGTCGTCGCCCGAGCAGTCCTGGTCGACCCCGTCGTTCCACCAGTCCCAGGTGTCGGGATGCACGAGCGGGTCGGCATCATCGCAATCATCGCCCCCGTAGGCCACATCGTCGTAGCCGTCCCCGTCCGCGTCGGCGGCATCCCCATCCTGGCAGTCGTTGTCGAGGCCGTCGAACGGGATCTCCGTGGCGCCGGGGTGGACCTCGGCGTTGGAGTCGTCGCAGTCGTTGCCACCGGCCTCCACCGCGATGAACCCGTCGCCGTCCACGTCGCGCAGATCCGCGCCGTCGCAGTCCTGGTCCAGGCCGTCGTAGGGGACCTCGACGGCGCCGGTGTAGGTGGCGGCGTCGCCGTCGTCGCAATCGTCGCCGTAGTCGCAGCTCGCGGCGTCGTAGTGACCGTCGGCGTCGGCGTCGAAGTCCTCGTCCACCCCGCCATCGCAGTCATTGTCGAGGCTGTCGCACAGCTCAGGCGCGCCCGGGTAGACCTGGTAGGCGTTGTCGTCGCAGTCCACGTCCGCGGTGTACCCGTCGCGGTCGTCGTCCGGGTAGTCCACCGTGGTGTCGGAGTCATCGGGTGTCGTGTCGGGCCCGGTGTCGTCGGGGGGCGGCTCGGTGTCGTCCTTGGGACAGCCGGTCAGCGCGAGCGCCAGGAGCAGGGGCCACGGGTGGAAGCGCATGGTTCCTCCAGCGAGCGAACGGAGGAACGATAGCACAGCCCGGGGCTACTTCTTCCCCAGCGCCGGGATACCCGCCTCGACCCGCTGACCCTTGGCCTCGATCACCACCCAGTCGTCGTAGCGCTGGGGCACGTAGTGGCCGTCCTGGACCAGGGGGTTGCCGGCGCCATCGGTCATCAGGACCGGGCGGTCCTTGTCGCCGGTGGCGACTTTTCCCGCGTGCTGCTCCGAGTGGACCTGGATGTCGACCCAGCCGAGCAGCCAGTGGTGCACCGCGATGTCACCCTCGCGCACCCCCGTCAGACCGTGGGCGTCGACTGAGAGCTGCAGCTCCTGGGAGAGCCGCAGTTGCTTGCCATCGCTCTTCTCTTCCTTGACGCGGTTCTTCCCGTCCGCAGCGTACGGGTCGGCGCGGTTGCGCGAGTCGAGCACCTTGCGCGTGGTGTCGGGCAGCGTGATCTCCCGGGTGCCGTCGCCGCCGAAGTCGAAGCGGAAGGTCACCTTGCCGCCCTCGGCCACGACCTCGCGCAGGTCCTTCACGGGGAGGAAGTCGAGCGAGACGCCGTACTTCGAGAAGATCTGCCGCACCGCATCGCCCGGCAGGACCCGGCGCTGACCGTCGGCCAGCATCCCGAAGAAGCCCATGATGCCCTGGCCGCTCTGCTGGACGGCCTGGAAGGCGCGCTCCAGATCCGCGACGGTCAGCGTGCCGCCAGGCAGGCTTCCCTGGTCGCTGGCCGCGCCCTGCGTGCCAGTGGCGGTCTGCAGGTCCCCGACCGTGGTCGCGGGCCCGCAGGGTGCGCAGGGGTCGGCGGCCGAACCACGGCCCGGGAACGCGAACAGCAGGGCGAAGGCGACGAGCGCGACGAGCAGGTGGCGGCCCATGGTGACCTCCGGAACGCCCGGAAGTTTCGCAAGAAGCGTACCAGCCCAGACCCGCGGAAAACGACCCCGGGCGGCCCCCCAGGTCCCTGCGACGGCATCCGGACCGTGGTGCGCTGGCCCCAGGCGCGGCGGAACTGTCGCGCCTCAGGTGGGCGGGGGTAGCGCGGCGGTCTGCCGCTCCAGCTCGGCGAGCGCCTGGCGCAGGGCCGTGAGCGCGCTCTCGGTCGGACCGGGCCGTGGCACGCCGATGGCGTCGCGCAGCCGCCCGAAGTCGTACTCCACCGCGAGAACGGCGACGCCGTCCAGGCGACCCTGGAGGGGCACCTCGATCAGAGGCTCGAAGTGCTCGCGGTAGGCGACCTCCCAGTGGTTCAGGCACGCCTCCTGGTCCTTGGCCTGATGCGCGGTGCCGAGGAGCTCGAGGTCCGCCCGGACGGTAGCGAAGCGCTCGGCCCAACCGGCCGGCGGCGCGGCGCCGGGTGCGGAGGCCTCGGGCGGAGTGGCGCAGGCCAGGAGGAAGGGGAGCAGCCAGCTACACATGGTTGTCGGACTCCAGCGACAGGACATCCACCACCAACACCGTGGCGTCGTCGGCCCCTTTACGCTGCGCGACCAGGTCCACCACGGCCTCGGCGCAGGCCTGGGGATCGCCGTCGCAGCCCCACCAGACATCCAGGAGCTCCTGCGGGGCGACCAGGGTGGTGACACCGTCGGTGACGAGAAAGAAGAGATCTCCCACGAACAGGGCATCTCGCCAGCTCTGCTGGGCGTCGTTCAGCGCCGGCCCCATGCCCATGAAGACCCCGAGCCCCCCGCCGCGGCTGCGGCTCTGCGCCAGCGGCTCGATCAGGCCGTGGCGCACGCGCAGGACCTGGGAGTCGCCCACGTTGATGGTGCAGGCGCTGCGGTCGGCGAGCCACAGGGCGGACAGGGTGCAGGCCGCACGGCCCTCCCCCCGGCCGCGCAGCTCCCAGTCGATCTCGTTGACGAGCTGCAGCAGGCCCTCCTGGCTGGGGGGCACGTCGGCGTCGAAGAAGCTGAGCAGGCGCTCGCAGGTGAGCTTGGCGGCCCAGCCTCCGTCGGGCGCGGTGCTGACGCCATCGCAGACCGCGAACAGGGCGCCGCGCCTGAGCTGCACCACCTCCGAGACGCGACCGTCGAGCACACAGGCCGAGTCATCGTTGTGCCGATGGGCACGGCCACGCAGGGTCGCGGACCCGACACTCACGAGGGGGAGGGTGTCGACCTGCATCCGGCCCCCGGGCTCAAGCGCCCGCGCGCCGACGGCGCACCAGGAGAGGGGCCAGGCCCAGCAGCCACAGCCCAGTCAGAGGCCGTCCGCCCCCGCTGCACCCGCAGCCGACCTCGGCCGGGATGGTGGTGCTCTCCTCGACATCCTCGACGCCGGTCCCGGTCAGCTCGACGCTGTAGGTGGGGTGGGCCGGATCATTGGAGGCCAACAGCAGCGTGGCGTTGAAGGGCCCGGGGCTCTGGGGCGCGAAGGTGACCACCAGCCCATCGTAGCTGTCGGCATCTGCCAGGATGAAGTCCGGGTAGACCGAGAAGTACTCGGAGCCGGTGATGCCGGCCTCGCCCGCGAGCAGCTCCACCCCGCCGTTGCGCAGCTCGACGTTCCAGTTGGCCAGCTCGCCGACCGTGACCTCGCCGAAGTCGTGGGACTCGTCCGGCGGGGCCATGACCGGCAGGCGAAAGTCGTAGGTGACCGGGTCGAAGGCATCGTCGAAGGAAGCCTGGCCCATGTCCACCGGGATGTCGAAGATATCGTCCCACTCGTAGCAACCGATGATGTCTACGCACACCTCGACCCCTGGCTGGATGAGCACCTGCATGGAGGTGTCCCAGGCCGCCATGTAGGTGCTGGTGACCTCGAGGTAGCCGGTGTCGGGCACGTCGAGCACGACGACGTCGGCTTCCAACCGCTGGACCTCGTCGTCGTGCTGGATCTCGACCCCGGCCATCGTGGTGTCGAGGGTGGCGGCCAGATCGACGTCGAGGTTGATGTCCACCACGGAGAGCACGGTGGTGCCGATGGTGAAGGCGGTGGTGCCCAGCCCCTCCTGCTCGATGTGGACCTCCGGGGTGGGGCTGTCGGCCAGCACCAGCGGATCGAACACGGTGTTGGCGAGCACCTCGATGCTGCGGCGGTCCAGCTCCCACTCGCCCTGGTATCCCCAGAGGTCGAGCTTGAGGTAGATGACCGTCGAGAGGGCCCCGAAGAGGCCGAGCGTACCCGTCTGGGGCTGGGGCTCCCACACCAGGGTGACGGCCTCCGGCCAGACCAGCCCGGCCAGCGTGGACATGGACACCCGCGCCAGCTCGTCGGCCTCCAGCGCGAAGTTGACCATGACCGGGCTGCCGCTGGGTACGTACCCGGTCTCGTAGGCCGCCCCCTCCATCAGGGGGACCTGGTCGGTGAGGGTGAGCGTCACAGGCTCGGTGTCCCAGGCGAACGCACTGCCGGAGCCGAACAAGGCGATGGCGAACAGGGCGGGTTGGATCATGGTGGGGACCTCGGGGAGGAGCCGCTCCAGTCTGGCACCCTGTGGCGCCGCTGGCCAGCGATTTACTCGGGCAGGTGGCCGCGGCCCAGGATCACCCGCCGCAACGGGTGGCGCGCGTGGACCTCGGCGAGGGAGTCGAGCAGCGCGTCGATGGCCTCGATCCGCGCGCGGCCGAGGTCGAGGGTGTAGATCGAACCGGCGGGGGCGCGGGGCTCGGGCTCGGAGACGAAGTGGAAGCGGCCGCCCTCGCGGGTGCCGAAGCGCCCGTCGAAGCCCAGGCGGTACCAGGCGCCCACGACCGGATCCAGGATCTCGACCGGATCTCCCTCGACCAGCATGAGCTGCACGGGGAGGTGCTCCCAGGGGCACTGGGTGGAGACGAACGCCTCAAAAGGCAGATCGGGCCAGGGGAACAGCACGGGGTTGCGAAGGAGGGGCTCGAAGCCGGGCAGCGCCACGAGCATGGGGCGGTCGCCCACCTGGCCGCCCTGGCCGGTGGTCGGATCCACGAGATCGATCCGGACCGCGGCGTACGGACGCGCGCCCGCGGGGATGTCCGGAACCAGGGCGCCCTCGGGGCCGCGACGCATCCGGGCCGCTTCCGCGATCCAGCCGCGCGCGGCCATGCGGCCGGCATGGTGGTCGAAGAAGGCGCAATAGGCCTCGCGGTGGGCCTCGAGCAGATCGCGCGGCGTGTGCTCCGAGGCCCGGAACGCACCGATGGCGTCGGTGAAGGCGCGCAGATCGTCCACGTCCGGGCGCCGCTGGAGGTGGCCGGCGGCGCGGGCGGCAGCCAGGGTGGCCAGGCCACGGTCCAGTTCTCCCCAGGCCAACTGCAGGCGCCCGAGCCCGAGCAGGGCCTCGAAGTGTCGGGGATCGGCCCCGAGCAGGCCATGGTAGACGGCACGGGCGTCGACCGGGCGGTCCTCGGCCTCACAGATGCTGGCCAGCGTGAGGCCGAAGTGGGCTCGCATGGCCGCGGCTTCGTCGGCGGGGGCCGAATCGAGCAGGGCCAGCGCACGCTCCACCAGGGGGCGGGCCTCGCCCGGGGCGCCGCGCTGCAGCTCGAGCGCGCCGAGCGCGTGCAACAGATCGGGTCGCTCGCCCGCCGCGTCCACCGCGGCCCGCAGCCGCTCCCGGGCGGTGTCCATGTCGCCGCGGTTCATGGCGTCCATGGCCTGCAGGACGAGCTGTTCGGGATCCACGACCACCTCCGCGGCACTACCCGGAGCTCCGGTGGAACTCCAGCGGACAGGGGAGTATATCCCCCGCCCTTCCGACGCGACGAGGAGCGGCCCATGTCCAGCGAACTCGCCCCACAGCCCACCCGCCGCCCCTGCGTCGCCGCGCTGGAGGCGCGGCTGGAAGAGGCCCTCCCCTGCCTCGATCACGGCTTCGTGCGGGTGGTGGACTACATGGGCGACGACGCGGCCGTGGTCCAGGCCGCGCGGGTTTCCTATGGCGCCGGCACCCGCAAGCTGCGCGAGGATCGCGGCCTCATCCGCTACCTGATGCGCCATCGCCACACCACGCCCTTCGAGATGTGCGAGCTGAAGCTCCACGTGAAGCTCCCCATCTTCGTGGCGCGCCAGTGGATCCGGCACCGCACCGCCAGCGTCAACGAGATCAGCGGACGCTATTCCGTGCTCGACAGCGAGTTCTACGTGCCTCGGGCCGAGGACCTCGCCACCCAGAGCGCGTCCAACCGCCAGGGCCGGGGGGACGCGCTGGCGCCCGAGGACGCCGCCGAAGTGCTGGCCATCCTGCGGCAGGACGCGCTGGCCGCCCACGCCTCCTACGCCCGGCTGCTGGACCGCTGGGATCTCGCCCGTGAGCTGGCCCGCATCAACCTCGGCCTGTCCACCTACACCCAGTGGTACTGGAAGATCGACCTGCACAACCTGTTGCACTTCCTGGCGCTGCGGCTGCACCCACATGCGCAGCAGGAGTTCCAGGTCTACGCCGAGGCCATCGCCGGACTCGTCCGGGCCTGGGTGCCGCTCTGCTGGGAGGCCTTCGAGGACTACCACCTCGGCGCGATCACGCTGTCGCGCCAGGAGGTGGAGATCCTGCGCCGGCGGATAGC
>Ga0233425_10006771_pt1 | contig 16639 bp, 19 predicted proteins | sample Watercolumn_Towu_2_FD_181712 | JGI IMG/M metagenome (GOLD analysis project Ga0233425, IMG submission 181712) | Freshwater microbial communities from Lake Towuti, South Sulawesi, Indonesia - Watercolumn_Towuti2014_140_MG | ecosystem: Environmental > Aquatic > Freshwater > Lake | place... | reverse complement strand
GGACGTGTCACGCCTGCCATCTTCAGGCCTCCGGTACGAGGTCGTTCTGCATGGTGAGCATCAGGCGGTCGGCCTCCTCTTGTGTCGCTCTGCGGGCGTAGGATGCCCCCTGCTCGGAGGTTTCCTTCCAGCCCATCAGGAAGTTGCGCAGTTGCTTCTCAACCGCGTCCCGCAACTCCGCATCGTCGGCTAACCGTGAGAACCGGTCGTTCCACGTATGCCGTAGCAGATGCGCGCTCATGTTCACTGGGACGCCCTCGCACTTGCGCAGCGTGCGGAAGATCGCCTCGACGGAACTTTTCGAGAGGCCCACCCCGCGGCGGGACACGAACACGTATTGGGATTTGCTGGCTTTCCCGTAGCGCTTCTTGTCCTTGCGATCTTTGATGATCCAGTCCCACAATACCCTGGCCATCGCCTTGGCTACCGGCAGGGGACGAGCCTTCGTCTTCACCAAGGGCTGCCGCTGGCGCGTGTCGGCGGGATCGTCGGCTCTCCGAACGACGAACAGCCTGGGAGTGGGTCCCTCCAAGCGCAGATCGGTCGTCTTCAAGGCCAGGGCCTCCGACAGCCTGAGGCCGAGCTGGTAGTAGAGGAGCACCAGCACGAAGTTCCGGAACTGGTACTTGGCGGGGAACGGGTTCGACTCGGACCCCGGAACGATGGCGCGCAGGAGAGCAGCCTGCTGTTCCTCCGTCAGGCCCTCTCGGCTGACCGGCACAGGTGTAGGCAGATCCGCCACGAGCCACCTTTGGCAGTCGTGCAGCCGTTCGCGGGCTTCCTGGAACGAGACATTGGCGCGGTCGAGCTTCTGGATACCGAAGCCGGCGTGCCATTCGATGTACCTCGCGATGATCCGGCAGCGCGTGATCCAGACGGTACTGGACACCGTAGGATCCCCACGGCGCGAGCCGCCGCCGGCGGACCGAAGGGATTGCCGGAGGCCCTCGATCTCGAACGTCTGGAAGAAGCGGAGCCCCTGAAGCCTTTCGAGCAGGTCGATGCCGCTTCTCTCCGCCCATGTGTGAAACTGGGCGATGACGCGAGCCTTGCCGATCATCGTGCCGGAGGAATGCCCCGGCGAACGCAGGCGTGTGACCGCGTAGAGAACGGGCCAGTATGCGCCGAGACCGTCCGGGCCCTCGGTGAACGCGAAGCGCTCCCCGTTGTCCCAGATCGTTTCCTTAACCTTATAGGCGAATTCGTCGTTCAGTAGCAGAGGCTTACCCCGCATATTGGACGACGAATTATAGAGGAAAATTGGTCCGTCGCATATCGCGGAGGATGCGCTCGGTTAACGGGCGAACCTGAAAAGGCGGTTTTGAAGCGGCAATGGGTGCTGAGCCCTGACAAGCCCTAGTTGACGGACGTGAGGACGCTTGTACGGAAAACATGTTTGTTCGCAATAGTTTGACAGCAATTTTTGACGATAAGTCGTACTGTGGGTATTTCACCATCCGCTGGCCAAAGACGTAAAAAACGCCGTCCGCTTAAAAGCGAACGGCGTCAATGGTTTAGACCAGATAGTTTACTTCCGAAAACGTACTGTGATCTAGAACTGGAAGTAGATGAACTCGTAGTTCGCATCGTCCCCGATCTTGAGGAGCACGACGACGAACAACAGGGCGAAGCCGGCGGCGAGCCAGCGGTTCGGCGGCAAGCGGTGCACGGCGGCCCAGGCCGTCGGGCCGATCATCGCGACGGCGGCGGCGATGAGGATCGTGCGCCACTTGAAGCCGGAGCCCGTCGGGGCGAGCCCGAACAGCCCCTTGTAGATCGCGAGAGCCGCCTCGAAGGAGGTCGCGCGGAACAGCACCCAGGTCAGGATCACGAAGCCGGCCGTCAGCGTCCAGCCGAGCAGGTGCGGCATCCGCCCCCCCGCGCGGCGCCACAGCACGCCGGCCCCGAGACCGATGCCGTGGGCGGCCCCCCAGGCGACGAAGGTCAGCCCGGCTCCGTGCCACAGGCCGCCGAGCGTCATGGTGGCGAACAGCGCGCCGATTTGCACCGCGAGACCGCGGCGGTTTCCGCCGAACGCGATGTAAAGGTAGTCGCGCAGAAAGCGCGACAGCGTCATATGCCACCGCCGCCAGAAGTCGCGCAGCGAGGTGGCGCGGTAGGGCACGTCGAAGTTCTGCGGCAGCACGATCCCGAACAGCAGCGCGAGGCCGAGCGCCATGTCGGTGTAGCCGGAGAAATCGAAATAGATCTGGAAGGTGAAGCCGAGCGTCGCCTGCCACGCCTCGGCCACGGTGACGACCTTGCCCGCGGCGGCGGCCTGGAACACCGGGTTGACGTAGACCGAGAGGGGATCGCCGAGGAACACCTTCTTGGCGAGACCCACGGTGAGCAGCATCAGCCCGCGCCCGATCCGCTCGGCGGCGTCCGGACGCGCGTAGGGGCGCTCGTCGAACTGGTGCATGATCTCGCTCCAGCGCACGAGCGGGCCGGCGAGAACCTGCGGGAAGAAGGCGATGTAGAGGGCGTAGCGGGTCAGCCCGTAGGACGGGGCGCGTCCCGCCCTCAGGTCCGTCAGGTACATGATGTGGTGGAAGGTGAAGAACGAGATCCCGAGCGGCAATGCCAAGTCGATCCGCGGAAGGTCGATACCGGGGATCAGGTCGGCGAGATCGGTGAGAAAGCCGAGATACTTGAAGGCGCCGAGCACCGCGAGATTGCCCGCGAGCGCGGCCGGAAACAGCCAGCCTGAACGATCCCGCGGCAGCACACGGGCTACGAGCCAGTTCACGCCGATGGAGACGAGGAGCAGCGGCAGGAAACGCCAGTCCCACCACGCGTAAAAGACGAAAGAGAGCCCGACCAGCAGCGGCAGCCGCCATTGCGGCCGATAGCGCTCGGCCGCGGCGTGCAGCACCAGCGCGACCGGCAGGAAGGCGAGCAGGAAGACGAAGGAGTTGAACAGCATCGCGGCGCGGACGTTTCCCTTGCGACCCGGCGAGACCGGCGCGCGCCCGCTCACGCGGCCAGCCTTGTCGAGGATCGAAGCGGAGCCGTCAATCGCGACCGGCATTCGCGAGGCAGTTGCGCGTGAGGGAAGCGGGCGGCGATGGCGCTGTCGGCGGTGGCGGAGTGCGCCGCCCGTGCTCCGGATCGACAAGACGTCGAGGCCGCGTGGCGCGATCACGGCGATGTGCATGAGTGTGGGCGCCGACGAGCCGCCGTCACCACGAAGGACAAAATCCAGTCAGCTTCGGTTCATCGATCAGGACATAGCTTTGGACATCGGCCGTAAGCTTCGGCCCGAACGGAGAAATCGTACGATGACGCACGCGAAGGCGTTCGCATTGGCTGCGGTGATCGCCGGCAGCCTCGGTGTGGCGGGTTCGGCCCAGGCGGCTCCCTTCAGCCCCGCTCCCCTCGCGACCGCGACGGACAACGCGCTCGTCGAGCGCACCGCCGGCGGCTGCGGGCCGGGCTTCCACCCCAATCCCTGGGGCATCTGTCGCCCGAACTGGGGTCCGCGGCGCTACTGGGGCGGGCCGCCTCCGGGCTATTACCGCCCGCGGCCGTTCTACCGGCCCTACGGCTACTACCGTCCGCGACCCTATTACTGGTGATCGCGCCGGGCGGGTTATTTCGGGCCGGACCTCGACAGGGTCCGGCCCTTTTCATGTTCAGACCCCGCGCGACGCCTCGAGCTTGGCGAGTTCCACCGCCGCGCGCAGTTCGATCTCGGCCACGAGCCCGTCGAGACGCGGATCGCCGCTCTCCGCCATCCGCTCGGCGAGACGGCCGGCAATGACCTGAAGGTCGCGCGTCGCCACGCGCCCGCCGATCAAAGCCGCCTTCAGGCGGTCGAGTCCGTCGAGCAGGTCGTGCCCGCGCTGCACCGAGCGGCGACGACGCTCCTTCTGCGCCTCGGGCCCGTCCTGTCCCTGGAGAGTGAGGATCGCATCGAGCCCGCTGAGCATGCCGGTCTGGCTCGTGCCCGCGGTTGCGGCACGCGGCGTCTCGTCCGCGCTGACGGGTGAAAAGGCGCCCGGCGCGGCGGCCCGGCGGGGCGCGTTCAGCGCAGTCGCGGCGGCAGCGGCAAAGCGTGTGTCGACGCGCATCTTGGTTCGAAACCTTCTCGCGCCCGCTGATCCACGACGGGCGCCGACCCGTGAAGAAATCGTCCGGTACGGTTAAGCATGGGTAAACAGCCCGGCAGAAGCTGCCGGGGCGGCAGGAAAGGCTTCCCCCTCAGACGCCCTCACGAGGCGGAAGCGCGCACAAAAGCATCGTTTCTTCAGACGCTTGGCGCTTGGCACGGCACTGGCAGAGATCCGTTCGGCGCGAAGACGCCAAAACCGGTCGCCGAGTTCCGATGCCTCTGCCTCGCCTTGCCCTTACCCGCCCGCTGATCGCGGTGCTCGCCTGCCTGATGGCCCTGCTGCCGCCGGCCCCGGCCAGCGCCCTGTCGCGGGTCAAGGACCTCGCCGCCGTCGAGGGCGTGCGCACCAACCAACTCGTCGGCTACGGCATCGTGGTCGGCCTCAACGGCACCGGCGACACGCTCAACAACATCCCCTTCACCAAGCAGTCGCTGCAGGCGATGCTGGAACGGCTCGGCATCAACACCCGCGGCGCCACCATGCGCACGCAGAACCTCGCGGCGGTGATGGTGACGGCCAACCTGCCGCCCTTCGCCACCCAGGGCACGCATATCGACGTCACGGTCTCCTCGCTGGGCGACGCCAAGTCGCTCCAGGGCGGAACGCTGGTCGCCACCTCCCTGCTCGGCGCCGACGGAGAGATCTACGCGCTGGCGCAAGGGTCGGTGGCGATCGCCGGCTTCGCGGCGGAGGGCGAGGCGGCCAAGATCACCCGCGGCGTGCCGACCAACGGGCGCATCTCCAACGGCGCGCTGATCGAGCGCGAGATGGCGTTCAAGCTCAACGAGGCGCGCAGCCTGCGCCTCTCGCTGCGCAATCCCGATTTCACGACGGCCAAGCGCATCGCCTCTGCGATCAACGACTTCATGGGCGCGGACACCGCCGAGCCGACCGATCCGGCCACCATCACGCTCCAGATCCCCGCCAAGTATCGCGGCAACATGATCCGCCTCATCACCGAGGTGGAGCAGCTCAAGGTCGAGCCCGACCAGACCGCCCGGGTCGTGGTGGACGAGCGCTCCGGCATCATCGTCATGGGCCGCGACGTGCGCGTCTCCACGGTCGCCATCGCCCAGGGCAACCTGACGGTGACGATCACCGAGCAGCCGATGGTGAGCCAGCCCGCGCCGCTGTCGAACGGCCAGACCGCGATCGTGCCGCGCACCGGGGTGAAGGTCGATACCGGCGACGGCAACAAGCTCGCCCTGGTCAAGGAGGGCGTGAGCCTGCGCGAGTTGGTGGACGGTCTCAACGCACTCGGCGTCGGCCCCCGCGACCTGATCTCGATCCTCCAGGCGATCAAGACGGCCGGCGCGCTCCAGGCCGATATCGAACTGATGTAACCCTTCTCGCATTGGGAGACCGCACCATGCTGCCCCTCGCAACCTTCGCGGCCTCCGCCGCGGTCGGCGTCGGCAAGAGCCTGATCGGCTCGCTCGCCAAGACCGATGCCGACACCATGGACACCGCCAAGGCCACCGCCTCGGCCAAGGCCCGCAAGACCGCCGACGACTTCGAGAAGATGTTCCTCGAGGACAGTCTGGAGAAGCTGACGCAGAGCGAGGGCACGGAAGGCCCTCTCGGCGAGAACGGCACCGGCGGCGGCGTCTGGCGCTCGATGCTGACCAAGGAATACGCCAACGCCATCGTGAAGACCGGTGGCGTCGGCATCAGCAATCAGGTCTATTCCGAGATGATGCGCATGCAGGAGGCCGGCGGTGGCCGCTGATCCGACGGGTCCCGTCCGACTGACCGACCGCACCGCCGCCCTCGGCTTCGTGCAGGGCCTTCTCGCCACGATGGGGGCCCTGGAAGGCGTGCTCGCCCGCGAGAGCGAGGGCATCCGAGCCGGGCGGATCGCCCAGGCTCTGGCGGATTCCGCGTCGAAGTCCGACCTCGCATCGGCCTACATGAACGGTCTGGAAACGGCCAAGGCCAACGCGATCGCGCTCGCCCGCTTCGCGCCGGAGGGATTGGAGGCGCTGAAGACGGCGCAGCACCGCTTCGCCACCGTGGTCGAGACCAACCAGCAGGTGCTCGCCACCGCCCGCGCCGTCTCCGAAGGGCTGGTGAAGGCGCTCGCCGACGAAGTGGCCAAGACGCGCACGCCGTCCGTCTACGGCCGGCCCTCTGTCTCGCCCTCGCCCTATGGCCGGGGCGCGCAGGGCGGACCGCTGGTGCTCTCGCGCAGCCTGTGACGGCGGCCCGGCCGGGGCGCGCCGTTCACGGTTCGGCAACCGGAAGCCGATCTTATGGTTGCAGCACAACCGGGGCCGACCGATTCGCGACGCTTCGGCAGCTTCGCTCGTCGAGGGGGAGGGACGTCGATGTCCGCGATCACCGCGAACCGCCAGGGCGGGTCGGCAGCGCGTCACGGTGCGGCACTCGATTCCGCTTCCGCGAGGCGCCCGAGCGGACCGCAGGGCGCGCAGACCAGTCGCGGCCTCCCGCCCGCCGCAGCCGTGGTGAAGCGCTCCGAGACCGATCAGGCGGCCCTCGACCGCCTCAAGACCGCGCAAGACGCGGTCGCCAACGCCACCCGATCCTTCGACGAGCGCCTGAAGCTGCGCTCCGATGCCCTCGCGAGCCGGCTGAGCGCGGCCTTCGCGGAGAAGGGCATCCCGCTCGACGATCCGGTTTCGCTTCGGATCGAGTCGGGAATTGTCGTGAGTGACAGCCCCTACCGGAAGAAGATCGAGAAGATGTTCAGGGACGATCCTGAATTGGCCAAGGAGTTCGAGAGCGTCGCCTCCCTGAAGGCCATGCGAGCCGCGCAGAAGTCGCTGGAGCTTTACAACGACGAGAAGAAGAGCGCGCGAAGCCGGGACGAGCAGGAGGCGGCCTACGGGCGCTACACCTCACGCATGCTCGACATCCAGAAGCTGTCCGGCGTGATGACCCTGAAGGATGGCGCCCTGTCGTCCGCGGCGGAGGACTACATGGGCGTGATGTCCGGTGCCACACCCGCGGCGACGAGCGATCCGAGGGGTGAAGTTCTGAAGCGGTACGGCTCGATCCTGCGCACCGCAGCGTGACGAACGGCCCGACCCGCCCAATATCCGATCAGGGTCGCGACACGAGGATTTCAATCTTATTTTGCGCTGATAACGTTCGGCGAAGTCATCGCCTCAGCCAGCACCCACAGATTGGAGCGGCTTGACTATTCGGAACTTTCCGTTCGCGTGCCACTTGCCCCCGAACACAATCATCGGAGGAAGTGGCCGTGTCGAACGATGTGCTGATTCCGTTGCTCGCGATCGTGACCATCGTCCTCGTCGCGGGCTTCGCCATCTGGCAACGGGGCCGGGTTGCGCAGTCGAAGGGAGACCCGCAGCGCTCGGCCTTCACGCAGACCCACGGCGAGGCGCCGCGGCCGAACCGGCCGGGCACCGAGCATTGAGGCCGCCGCGCCCCACGATCAGAACGGCAGCAGGATATCGACGAGCTGCTGACCGTAGCGCGGCTGCTGCACGTCGGTGATCTGGCCGCGGCCGCCATAGGCGATGCGGGCCTGGGCGATCTTGCTCGAATCGATCGTGTTGTCGGACTCGATGTCCTCGGGCCGCACCACGCCCGCAACGATGAGCTCCCGCACCTCGAAGTTGATGCGGATCTCCTGCTTGCCCTCCACCACGAGGTTGCCGTTCGGCAGCACCTGCGTGACGACCGCGGCGACGTTGGTGGTCACCGTCTCGGCCCGCTGAACCGAGCCCGCGCCGTCGCTCGACGAGGTCGAGGTCCCGTTGATGAGCTTGTCGGGGGAGATGCCCGCGGCGGCCACGCCCGCGCTCTTCTCCAGCCCGAAGGCGTTGGGCAGGCCGAAGCCCTCGGCATTGGTGCGCGAGCGCTTGGTCTCGTTGTTGAGGTTGGCCCGGTCGGTCACGTTCACCTTGACGGTGAGGAGGTCGCCGATGCGAGCGGCACGCTGATCCTTGAAGAAGGCGCGCGAGCCCGTGCGCCACAGGGAGTTCGGCGCGTAGGAGACCGGCGCCACGTCCGGCATCGCCATGCGCACCGGCCGGTAGCCGGGCTGGGCGGTCGGATCCTCGATTGCCGAGAGCGACGGGGTGGCCCCCACCTGCGAGAGGCGGTCGACGGTGTTGCAGGCGCCGAGCGGCGCGAGCGCCAGGATCACGGCGAGGCGGGGAAGAGTGCGGCGAGCGGTCATCGGAGGGATCCGGCGCTGGCGAGAGGGGAAGGGCGGGGGAGGGACGAGCCGCTCAAGGAGCGGCGCTGGCCTGAAGGACGGGCTGCGGCTGCGGCGCGGGTCCGACCGAGACGCGGCCGGGGCCGATCACCACGGCCTGGAGCACCTTCTTCGAGGCGCCATTGGTCACCGCGACGCTGGCGCCGAGCCGGCCGTTCTCGTTGGCGACGCCGCGCATCGAGAGTGAAACTCCGGGTGTCTCGAACACGATGGCGACGCTCTCGCCGCGGGCGACGAGATCGGGCGGCGCCACGTCGCCCGAGCGCAGGACCGAACCGGCGCTGAGGGAACGCTGCGCCACCTGGCCCTGGACCAGACCCGGCGCGCCCTGCACGTCGGCCGGGACGGCGTCGCGCGGCCGGCGCTCGATCGAGAGGTCGGCACTGGCGATCGCCTCGCCGCGATTGAGGCTGCGGGTCAGCACCGCCACTTCGCGGGTCTCGACCGCGACGCCGGCGACCCGGAGCGAGGCCTGCCGCTCGCCGAGCACGATCAGGCCGGCGACCCGGCGGGAGCGGGGATCGTAGGTGACATCGACCGCCGCCGCCTGCCCGTCGAGATCGAGCGGGGCGAGCAGCACCGGCGCGTCGCCGTCGAGCCGCACCGACAGCGCCTTGGCCTCGAGGCCGTAGCCGGTCTCGAGCGCCCGCTTCAGCGCGGCCTCGATCTCCGGCGGACCGACCCGGCGGGCGGCGCGCTGCACCGTGACCTGCACCCGGCCGCCGGTCTCGATCCCGGTGAGGCCGAGGGCGGCGACGGCCTCGATGATGCGGCGGGCCTGGATCGTGCCGATCGCGCCGAGCGCCGGGGCGCGGAACAGCGGGCGGGCGGCGAGTTCGGACGGCGCACCCTCGACGAGGTCGCCGAGGCTCAGCGTGTCGCCGCGCGCGGTCACGTCGCCGCGCAGGCGCAGCGGAGAGCCCGCGGCCATCAGCGGCAGGGCGAACAGGGTCATCGCCATGAAGGCGGCGAGCGCGACGACGGTCCGGCCGATCACGCCACGCGACAGGGGGGTGACGGCGGGCGGGACGGAGTGGCGGAGCGGCCTGTGGTTGTGCGTCACGGGTCGGATCCTCAGCCGCGGAACATCTGCGAGGTGGTGGAGAGCATCTGGTCGGCGGCGGTGACGACCTTGGAATTCATCTCGTAGGCGCGCTGCGCCGCGATCAGCGACGAGATCTCGGTGACCGCGTTGACGTTGGCCTCTTCGAGGTAGTTCTGCTGCAGGTTGCCGAAGCCCTCGGAGCCCGGCAGGCCGGTGATGGCCGGCCCGGAGGCGGCGGTCTCCACGAACAGGTTGTCGCCGATCGATTCGAGACCGACTTTGTTGACGAAGCGGGCGAGCTGGAACTGGCCGAGTGCCTGGGGCGCGGTCTGGCCGGGCAGGGTCGCCTGGACGGCGCCGGTGGCCGAGATCGTCACCGAGGTTGCGGTGTTGGGCACCGTCACGCCGGGATCGAGCAGGTAGCCGTCGCGGGTCACCATCTGCCCCTGCGCGTCGAGGTCGAACGAACCGTCGCGGCTATAGGCGGTACGCCCGTCGGGCAGGCGGATGCGGAAGAAGCCCTCGCCGCGGATTGCGACGTCATAGTCCTTCTCGGTCTGGGCCAGCGGGCCCTGCGTCATGGCGCGGGCGGTCGAGGTGGTCTTCACGCCGGAGCCCAGGGCGAGGCCGGCGGGCAGGATCGTGTTCTGGTCCGAGGTCGAGGAGCCCGAGCGACGCAGGTTCTGGTAGAGCAGGTCCTGGAAATGCACCTGCTGGCGCTTGTAGCCGGTGGTGCGCAGGTTCGCGATGTTGTTCGAGATGACCTGGACGTTGAGTTCCTGGGCCGCCATGCCCGTGGCGGCGGCGTAGAGGGCGCGCATCGGCGTCGGTCCTTAGAGCCGGGAGATCAGGCGACGTCGGCGAGACGGCGGATCGCCGTGCCGCGCAGGTCGTCGAGGCGCGAGATCACGCTCGAGACCATGGTGTAGGTGCGGTTCACGTCCATCAGCCGGGTCATCTCGACCACCGGCTTCACGTTGGAGCGCTCCAACGCGCCGGGCTCGAGATGCGCGCCGGGGCCGGCGGCCCGGGCGGGCGCCTCGGACGAGAACAGGTTGGCCCCCTCCGACTTCAGCGCCTGCGCGTTGGCGAAGGTGACGAGGCGCAGGCGGCCGCGGATGCCGAGATTGGTCGAGACCGTGCCGTCGGGCGCGATCGCGAGGCCCGTCTCCTGCTGGCCGATGGTGATCGGGCCGCCGTCGCCCTGCACCGCGTAGCCGTCCGAGGTGACGAGATTGCCCCCTGCGTCGAGTTCGAAGGCGCCGTTACGGGTGTAGCGCACCCCCTGCGGGGTCTGAACGGCGAGGAAGGCGTCGCCGCGCAGGGCCACGTGCATCGGGTTGCCGTCCGGCTCCACCGGTCCCTGCGTGAGATCGAGCGGCGTACCCTGGTCGATCACGTAGGAGAGGCGCCGGTCGGAGCGCTGGAAGCTGTCGGCGGAAGCCACCGGCATCAGGTATTCCTGAAACCGGGCGGAGCGCGCCTTGAAGCCGGTGGTCGAGACGTTGGCCATGTTGTTGGCGATGACGTCGAGTTCGCGGGCGAGCGCGGCCTGAGCGGAGACTCCGACGAAGAGCGCGTTCTGCATGGTGTGCCTCGGATGGCGACGGGTTCGTGCTCTCCACCGCAGGGGCCGTGCCAATCCGGCCGCACTCGTTTTTACCTTAATGGACAGGGGCTTGAGGCGCCGCCGCCTCGGAACGGGCACGGACGCCCCCTGCGCCGGCGGCAAGTCCGACCCGGCAAGTTCTGCCGCCTTAACCGAGAGTTAACCACGTCGGCAGAGAAGGAAGCGAGGGGATTGCGCCTCGCGCGCGCCCCAACGTCCCGAACCGGTTTGCCGACGAGCAGCACATGGCCAAGAAGCCGAAGAAGGCGCCCGCGGCCGAGGGCGAAGAGGGCGCGGCGGAAGCGCCGAAGTCCAAGAAGAAGCTCATCATCATCGCCGCGGCGGTCCTGCTCCTCGGCGGCGGCGGGGGCGGGTTCTTCTTCATGAAGAGCCGGGCGGCGCATGCCGACGCGCACGGCGAGCACGCGGCGGAGAAGGTCGATCCGAAGGCGCAGGCCGTGTTCCTCGACGTGCGCGACATGATGGTCAACCTCAGTCCCGACCCCGGGGCGACCAAGGCCAACGTGCTCAAGCTGCGCGTGGCGCTGGAGCTGAAGGACGCCAAGGTCGAGGCGACGGTCAAGCCGCTGCTGCCGCGGGTGGAGGACGCCTTCCAGACCTATCTGCGCGAGATCCGGGCGAGCGATCTGGCCGGGTCGACCGGCCTGTACCGCCTGCGCGAGGAGCTGCTGCGGCGGGTCAACATCGCGCTGCATCCGGCCAAGGCCGAGGCGGTGCTGTTCAAGGACGTTATCGTTCAGTGAACGGGCCGGCCGCCCCATCCCGAATTCCCAACGCTTGAGACAAGAGGCGAGCGCGCGACAGGCATGACCGGCCCCGAGGACGAGCTGGAAGACGATTGGGCGGCCGCCTTCGCCGAGCAGGGCGAGGGCGGCGGCGGCGACGCGTCGCTGGCCGAGGAATGGGGCGCCGCGCTCGCCGAGCAGGGCACGACCAAGAGTGCCGGTGACGTCGCCGCCGAATGGGCGACCATGATCGAGGACGGGGAGACCGAGAATCTTCCCGAACTCGCCGGCAACGACCGCATCCTCAACCAGGACGAGATCGACGGCGTCCTCGGCTTCTCGCTGCGTGAGCTCTCCGCCTCCGGGGCGGGCGGCGTGCGCGCCATCGTCGATTCGGGCGTCGTTCAGTACGAACGCCTGCCGATGCTGGAAATCGTCTTCGACCGGATGATCCGGTTGCTGTCGACGTCCTTGCGCAACTTCTTCCAGGACAACGTCGAGGTGACCCTCGACAATATCACCTCGGTCCGCTTCGGCGACTATCTCAACGCCATTCCGCTCCCGACCCTGCTCGGCGTGTTCAAGGCGGATGCCTGGGAGGGCTCGGGCCTCGTCACCGTCGAGCAGACTCTGGCCTACTCAACGATGGACCTGCTGCTCGGGGGCAAGCGCGGCGGGTCGTCGAGCCGGCTCGACGGGCGGCCGTTCACCACGATCGAGATGAGCCTCGTGCGCCGCCTCGTCGAGATCATCCTCACCGACCTCGAACTCTCGTTCCAGCCGCTCTCGCCGGTGCGGTTCGGGATCGACCGCATCGAGACCAATCCGCGCTTCGCCACCATCACCCGGCCCGGCAACGCCGCGATCCTGATCACGCTCAAGCTCGACATGGACGGGCGCGGCGGCGGGATGCAGATCCTGTTCCCCTACGCGACGATCGAGCCGATCCGCGACCTGCTCATGCAGAGCTTCATGGGCGAGCGGCTCGGGCGCGATCAGGTCTGGGAGAGCCACCTCGCCACCGAGATCTGGCAGGCGGACGTGGAGATGGAGGCGGTGCTGCACGAGGTGACGCTGCCCCTGAAGCGGGTGCTCAACCTCAAGGTCGGCGACACCCTGATGTTCGACCGCAAGCCGACCGACCTCATCACCGTGCGCTGCGGCGACTGGGCGCTGACGCAGGGGCGGATCGGCCGGATCGACGATTCGATCGCGGTGCAGGTCGCCCGTCCCCTGCGGCAGTCGCGCACGACGCTGCAGGCGTACGAAATTTCGATGCAGAACCGTAACGACGGCTGAGTGGCTGGGGCTTGATGATGACCTTCTTCGTCTCGATGGCCGCCGACGTTCTCGTCGCCGTTCTGCTGGTGGCGACCATCGTCTCATCGGTGAAGCTGTCGAGGCGCATCAGTAAGCTCAAGGCGGACGAGGCGGCCCTGCGCTCGACCATCGGCGACCTCGTGGTGGCGAGCGCCACCGCCGAGCGCGCCATCGCGGGCCTGCGCGCCACCCTCGACGAGTGCGACCGCACGCTGACCGAGCGTCTCGCCGGCGCCGAGCGCACCAGCACCGATCTCGTCGCGCATGTGGAGGCGGGCGAGAGCGTCATCAGCCGGATCGCGGCCATTGTCGGCCAAGCGCGGACCGCCACCGCAGCGGCGCCCGCCGCTTCCTCCGCCGCCGCCTCTGCCGGCCCGCGCCCCGTCGTGGTCGAGGCCGCCCCGGTCGGCGGCAACGGCGAGCGCGTCGGCGCGGCGCTCGCCGCCGCCCAGGCCCTGTCCGAGCGCGCCCTCGACCGTCTCCGGGCCAGGGCCGCATGACTCTGCCCGCGCGCCGACTCGCACGCCTCGCGAGCCTTCCGGCACGCCCCTTCCGGCTGCGCCTGATCGACGCCGTGACCCTGGCGGCGATCGGGCTTCTCGTGCTCAAGCTCACGGCCCTTCTGGCCGACGACCCGACGCCGCCCGGCACGCCACTGCCGGACTTCGCCCGGGTGCTGGCCAAGGCGCGGAGCAACTACGAGCCGACCGATCCGACGACGACCGGCTCCGTCTCCGCGCCGCCCAAGCCGGCCGAGCCCGCCCCGCCGCCGGTCTATCAGCCGGTGGTGCCGGAACCGGTCTCGGAGAGCGAGCGGGCGATCCTCGAGAAGCTCGCCGCCCGCCGCGAGAGCCTCAAGCAGCGCGGGAACGAGCTCGACCTGCGCGAGCAGATGCTGAAGGATGTCGAGCGCAAACTCGAATCCGGCGTGGCCGACCTGAAGGGCGCCGAGGACAAGGCCGGATCCGAGGGGACGAAGCGGGCCGAGGCCGAGCGGGCCGGAATGAAGGGCATCGTCCTGATGTACGAGACGATGAAGCCGAAGGACGCGGCCCGGGTGTTCGACCGCCTCAACCTCGAGACGCTGGTGCCGATCGTGACGGCGATGAACCCGCGCAAGATGGCCGAGGTGCTGGCCCTGATGGGCTCCGAGCCCGCCGAGAAGCTGACCGTGGCGCTCGCCAACCGCGCCCGGGGCGTCGACGCTCCGCAGGTGGCGGCCGCCCCCGGCCTGCCGCCGGGCGAGTTGCCGGCGATCGATCCCGGCCCGGCCGCCCGGCCCGTGCGCTGAGACCTACCCGCCCGGCGCCGACAGGGCCCGTTCGATCGCGCCTTCGAGGGCCGCCGGCTTCGTCGAGGGCGAGAAGCGGCCGATCACCCGGCCGTCGCGACCGATCAGGAACTTGGTGAAGTTCCACTTGATCGCCTTCGTGCCGAACAGCCCGGGCTTCTCCCGCTTGAGATCGACGTAGAGCGGATCGGCCCCGGGACCGTTGACCTCGACCTTGGCGAGCACCGGGAAGGTCACGTAGTAGGTGAGCGAGCAGAACTGCTCGATGGCGGCGGCGTCGCCCGGCTCCTGGGCGCCGAACTGATTGCAGGGCAGGCCGAGCACCACGAGGCCGCGGGCGCGATGGCGGCGCCAGAGCTCTTCCAGGCCCTGATATTGCGGCGTGAACCCGCATTTCGAGGCGGTGTTCACCACCAGCAGCACCTTGCCGCGATACTGCGACAGGGGATGGGCCTCGCCGCGGGCGTCGCGCGGGGCGTGATCGTAGAGGCTCGTCATGATCGGCTCGGGTGCCTTCTCTTGCCCAATAATCCCACCTTCATCCGGGAACTTGTCCTGAATTTCGTGGAATGATTCCAAGCTTGACCGCAAATTTCATTGTCGCAGTGCTGTGCGGCGTCGGTGCAATTGCATCCTTCTTAAAGCGAGGCTAGGCGCCCCTTACGACACCCTTAGGAGCCCGACCATGCCGCCTCTGCCCCGCGGAACCGCGTCCGTCACGACGCTTCTGCTCGCCGGAATGCTGGCACTGACAGGGCCGGTCACCGTTCAGGCGCAGGAGGATGCCGCGCCCGAGGCTGCCCCCGCGGCGCCGGCCGCCAAGCCGAAGCCGCGCCCGCGCAAGCCCGCTCCGAAGAAGGAGGAACCCAAGGAGGCGACCAGCGCCGCGCCCTCCGGCACCGTTCTGGAGCCGGCTGCGGCCTCCGGTTCGGCCCAGTGGCCGGCCGGTGCCAGCTCCGTCAGCGAGAGCTACGGCGACTGGACGATGAACTGCAACCGCGCCGAGGCGCGCACCGACTGCGTCATCATCCAGTCGCAGGGCGACCGGCGGACGGGCAAGCGGCTGTTCAGCTTCGAATTGCGGCCGCCCAAGGATGGGAAGAGCGAGGGCCTGATCCTGATGCCGTTCGGGCTTCAGATCGAGCCCGGCGTCTCGTTCAAGCTCGACGACCGGCAGCTCGGCAAGGGCGCGCCGTTCTCGTTCTGCGTCAGCGACGGCTGCCTCGTGCCGGTCAGCCTTCCGACGCTCGCCACCGACACGATGAAGACGGCGACCAACCTCACCATTTCGGCGACGAAGCCGGATGCCAAGGAGCCGACGATCATCACCGTGCCGCTCTCCGGCTTCGCTGCGGCCTTCGCCCGCGCGAGCGCCTTTGGAAGCTGAGGCTGCGCTACCGACCGCGAGGGCCGGCCTCGCGATCGGGCTGAGAAATGGTAAGGCTGCACCCATGCGGCCTTCAGCCAGAGCACTCCTTCTCGCGACTCTGCTCCTCACCGGCGCGATCCCGGTGCGGGCCGAGGCGCCGGCCGACCCGGCCACGGGTCCGGTCGCGAGTCCCGAGACGAGCCCGGCGGCAGCGCCGGACTTCGCGCAATGCCTCGGCGGGTTGAAGACGCTCGCCGAGGAGCGCGGCGTGCCGCGCCCGGTGGCCGAGACGGCGCTCACGGGCATCGCGCCCGATCCGTCGGTGGTGCCGGCGACCCAATCCCAGGCGGAATTCGTCAAGCCGATCTGGCAATACGTCGAGGCGAGTGTCACGCCGGAGCGGATCGCGGCGGGACAGGCCAAACTCGCCGAGTGGTCCGAGGTGCTGGGGCGGATCGAGGCGGCCTACGGCGTCGATCGGCATATTCTGGTCGCCTTCTGGGGCGTCGAGTCGAATTATGGGGCGGCCCTCGAAGGTGGCGGAATCCGCCCCGTTGTGCCGGCACTCGCGACGCTCGCCTGCGGCGACCCCGCCCGTCCCGGCCTGTGGCGCGACGAACTCGTCGCGGCCCTGAAGATCCTCGCCGACGGCGATGCCGACACGGAGCGGATGCGCGGATCCTGGGCCGGCGCCATGGGCCACACCCAGTTCATGCCGACCGCCTTCCTGCGCCACGCGGTCGATTTCGACGGCGACGGCAAGCGCGACATCTGGCACTCGGTGCCCGACGCGCTCGCCTCGACCGCCAATTTCCTCAAGCAATCGGGCTGGCGCGCGGGCGAGGGCTGGGGCGTCGAGGTGCTCCTGCCGAACACGTTCGATTACCGGCTCGCCGACGAGACCACCGAGCGGCCCTTCTCCGAGTGGCGGGCGCTA
>Ga0233425_10006770_pt1 | contig 16639 bp, 13 predicted proteins | sample Watercolumn_Towu_2_FD_181712 | JGI IMG/M metagenome (GOLD analysis project Ga0233425, IMG submission 181712) | Freshwater microbial communities from Lake Towuti, South Sulawesi, Indonesia - Watercolumn_Towuti2014_140_MG | ecosystem: Environmental > Aquatic > Freshwater > Lake | place... | reverse complement strand
GAAATATATGTAGCATGGGCAGGACCAGCCGGACTTGTTTTCGACCGTTCACTCGATCAGGGTGAAACCTGGCTGGATGAGGATATTTTCGTAGATCCGTTTCCAACAGGGTGGGATTATATGATCCCTGGTATCAGCCGGTGCAACGGGCTGCCTGTCACTGTTTGCGACCTGAGCGGTGGAAATTACAATGGTAATATTTATATCAATTGGACGGATCAGCGAAATGGTGAAGATGACACGGATGTATGGCTTGCAAGATCGTCCGACGGTGGCAATACCTGGGAAACGCCCATCAGGGTCAATGACGATACCCCCGGCAAACAGCAATTCTTTACATGGATGGCTGTCGACCAGAAAACCGGTTACCTGTGGTTTGTATTTTACGACCGCAGAAACTATGAGGACAACAACACGGATGTTTATATGGCTGTATCAACCGATGGCGGCGACTCATTCATCAATTTTAAAATCAGCGAAGAGCCTTTCCTCCCATGGTCGGGAGTGTTTTTTGGGGACTACAACAATATTTCAGCCCACAATAATGTTGTCCGCCCGATCTGGACTCGACTGCAGGATGGAAACCTAAGCGTTCATACAGCAATCATTGATACTTCTGCGGTTTTTGGAACAGGAATAACTGAGGAAGGGCAAATCCCGTTCGCTTCGCTTGAGCCGAATTATCCCAATCCGTTTCAGCAAAGCACGGTCATTTCGTTTAAGCTGAGATATCCTGAAAAAATCAGCCTGAAGATATTCGATCTGTTCGGACGGGAAGTCACCACAATTATCGACCGGCAGGAAAAGTTGCCCGGCAGATATACTGTGCATTTTGATGCAGGCAGCCATAGCCTGTTGCCCGGTGTGTATTATTTTTCACTATCAGGCAGCAGCCTCCAGCTGAATAATAAAATGATGCTCATCCGATAATGCCTGGCAAGTATATCGGGCTTTATGTCGGACAATCCTGATCCGAATACAATTTAGTTTTTTATCCTGAATTTCATGATGACCGGCAGGTGATCAGAATGCTCAAAACCAATGTCGATCGTTTTGCATTCAATTGCTTCGATATTGGGTGAAACCAGGAAATAGTCGAGGGATGAAGTCAGGGTGGTTGTTTCGCTGAATGGTTCATTGACATCCCGGTTAGTGGGTAATTTCGGGTCAAAAACATATTTCCATTCCGAAGGGAAATAATCATTTTCGAGCGGGCGTACCGGATGCGTTTTGTAACGTATTGTGCCCTTCAGGTCAAGACCCGGAGGATTCTGGTTCCAGTCACCACCTGTGATCACATAATTTCCTTTACTGAATTCATCCAAAGCAATAGTCCTGATGAGCCTGAGCTCTTCTGCCCGCATATTATCGGCATCATCGTAAGCTGAATTATGAATATTGATAATCACCAATTCCTTACTGTCGCCGACAGGATAGTGAGAAATCAATATGCAGCGACGCATCATAAAAAGTCTTTTTGGCCAGGAATAGGTTGCCGGGGAAAGTACTCTTGATGCCTTCAACGCTTTAAAGCTCGCAAAGGTCACCAATCCTGAGCTGACCTTGCCCATTGGCTCAAGCAAAGGAAAAGGGACAAAGCCCGATTTGTAGTTAATGGCGATCGACCCTGAATAAATTTCCAGGATGTTGTGCAGGTATTCAGCCTGATTACGGTTGAAACTTCTGTTAGACCCGAAATCCACTTCCTGGAGGAGGACGAAATCAACCGAATCCTTCTGACCAATAAAATCGCCGATACCTCCGATATATTTTTTACCAAGACCTTCCGGCGGTCTGGTCATAGATCCACCCTCGTAAAAATGATCCATCTCCTTTCCCAATCCCCCGTAACCTATGTTCCATGTCATGATGGAAAATTCCCCGGAAGGATCAATATTATTATTACCTCCCTGGTAAGCAGTAGCATCCGAAAGCGGTTGCGCGTTTATCTTTACCATGGAAGTATAGATCAAAACTCCGCCGAAGTACAGGATGACAACAGCCAAAATGCAGAGTGCACAAACGATTGCGAGCTTCAGTATCATTTTCACAGGTCGTAAATTAACCAAATTACTTATTTATATTTCCTATTTTTGCTGTATAAAATTATCAATAAAAGGGATGCCGATATTAGGATCGATCATTAAAAAAGCTTACGAATTACGAAATCTTCCTCTGGATCAGAAAAAAAAGAAACAGACGGATCCTTATAAAGTTCAGGAAAAAGTATTGAGGAGGCTTATCCGGAAAGCCCAGTTCACCTCTTTCGGGGAATATTACGGGTTTACTGAAATCCTGCGGGGAAGAAATGTCGTGAATGATTTCAGGAAAAGTGTTCCGATATTCGATTACAGCGACATGTTCCGCAAGTGGTGGTTCCGAACCCTGAACGGCGAAACTTTCGTGTCGTGGCCCGGAAGGGTAAAATATTTCGCGTTAACCTCCGGAACTTCGGAAGCATCGAGCAAACACATCCCTGTTAGCGGAGATATGATCAGAGCCATCCGCCGCGCAAGCATCCGGCAGCTGGTTTCATCGGTTAAATTCTCATTTCCGATCGAATTCTATGAGAAGGGATTCCTTATGATCGGCGGGAGCACCCACCTTCAGTATAACGGAACCTATTACGAAGGCGACCTTTCAGGAATATCAGCCGGTAATCTGCCCTTTTGGTTCCAGCATTTCTACAAGCCGGGAAAGCGGATTTCGCGCGAACGCGACTGGTCGACCAAGCTCGATGAGATTGTTAAAAAGGCGAAAAACTGGGATATTGGAGTTATCGTGGGAGTTCCGGCATGGATTCAGATCATCGTGGAAAAGATCATCGATCATTATGGATTGAATACCATACATGACATTTGGCCCAATTTGTCGGTATTTGTCCACAGCGGCGTTTCATTCGGTCCTTACAGCAGGAGTTTCGAGAAATTATTCGGGAAAAAGGTACATTTCCAGGAATCCTATCTCGCTTCGGAAGGATATATTGCTTTCACCGACGGATTTGATACCGAAGGAATGAAGATGATACTCGACAACGGGGTGTTCTTCGAGTTCATTCCGTTTACCGACGAAAACTTCGATGCGGACGGAAACCTGAAAAGTCATCCGGTTGTTCTTACCATCAGGGAAATTGAAGAGAATAAAGAATATGCTTTGCTGATGTCCACGTGTGCAGGATCGTGGAGATACCTTATCGGCGATGTGATCCGCTTTACGAACAAGGAGGCTTGTGAACTCATCATTACAGGCAGGACAAAACATTTTCTCAGCATAACCGGCGAGCATTTGTCCATCGAAAATATGAACCGGGCTATCGAGATGCTCGAAAACGAAATGAATGTCGAGATCAGGGAATTCACTGTGGCTGGCATCGAATATAAAACCATGTTTGCTCATCAGTGGTATCTGGGTTGCGATTCCGGTCTCGATCCTGAGGCTGCCCGCATTAAACTCGACGACTACCTGAAAGTGCTGAACGACGATTACCGCGTCGAGCGCATAGAGGCGATCAGGGAAGTATTTGTGCAGGTATTGCCCTCCAGGGTATTTGCAGAATGGATGAAGCTTAGGGGGAAAGAAGGCGGAGCAAACAAGTTCCCGCGTGTTTTGAAGAAAACCCTGCACAATCAGTGGAAGGAATACCTTTCAGGATATGTTAAAAACAGGGATACAGAACAAATCGAAAAATAATGAATCCGTTATTGCAGGGAATTATCGTAGGATTGACTTTTGCAGTTTTACTGGGACCTGCTTTCTTTTCATTGATACAAACCGCCATTCACAGGGGATTCCGTTCGGGAGCCTCCCTCGCAGTGGGCATTTTTTTCAGCGACCTGACAGCTCTGGTGTTAACCTACTTCGGATCATCCCAGTTTCTGACAAACGACCCGCGCGAGAATAAGCTTTTCAGCATCATCGGAGGCATCATTCTCATCATTTTCGGAACCTACACGTTCATCCGACCGATCGAAAATCCGAATTCAGGGAACAATGGTAATTCTATCAGCAAGCCACTGAAACCAATTGTTTACGTGATAAAAGGATTCTTCCTGAATGCGGCTAATCCGGGCATGTGGTTCATCTGGATCACGGTTGTGGTTTCCACAACAGCACAATTCGGTGTAAACAGGCGGTCGCTCTTTTTTTTTCTCACCGCCGTGCTCGCTACCGTTTTCAGCACCGACCTCCTGAAATGCTTTGTTTCGCATAAAATCAAGCAATACCTTAGCAGTAAGCTGATGACCTGGATGAACCGCATCGTCGGGATCATCCTGATCGGATTCGGCACTTACCTGATCATCAATATCTTTGTTGACCAGGAAACAATGCTCCGGTTTTCGCGCGAGATTTTCAAAAAAAATGCCTGATCCGGCAGGTTGAGGACAGCCTAAAAGCTCCGCTGGCTGTAGCTTTGAACATCAAGCTTGTAATTGATCCCGAAATAAATTCCTCCCCACAGGTTGTTTGAGGCAGAGTATTCTCCGTCCATGTTCTTAATCCGGTAGGGTGCTGCATTGATTTCTGTAAGACCGTAATTGCCGCGGATACCGGCATTGATGTAAAAAAGGTCGGAGAGATGAATATCGGCTCCGATGTCGAGGACCAGGCTAAAGTCATTCTTTTGGAACCGTTCGGTAATATCACCGGCATAAGGGGAAAACGTATCTCCATCGAGGTTGGTCACTGGTGGTCCTACTTTCTCTCCATCACGGGTATAATCCTGGTTAGCCTCGAGGAGGATTCCAACCTGCGGACCTGCCATAAACCTAAACTTGGTACCGCCGGAGCCAAAGGCATACTTAAAGAATAAAGGGATATTCAAATAACGGAGATCAATATCTCTCAATGCCTTGTATTCCGTACCGCCGATCTTCTGGTCGCCGTCGTATTTCTGACCCTGGAGCGAATACTGCAGTTCAGCCAGCGCCGAGATGTTCTCTGTAAAATTATACCCGAGATTCAGGCTGGCGGCATAACCGGTTTTAGGAGCGTAATCCACTTCCGGTTCACCGTAAAAGCTTTGGTTTATGATCCAAACCGTTGTGAACGCGCCTCCGACGCCGAGGACGACTTCTTTTCCCTTTTGAGCTACCGAATGAAATGAAACAAGAATTGACAATCCTAATAAAACCGATGCGATCTTTTTCATATTTTAACTTTTTAGTTCAACCAATAAAAAAATGAAATTCGTCTTAAAAACCTTCCGCCAAAGGAGGGCTGCCGTTGATTTGGCTTTGCAAAAATAGGAAAGAAAAATTATCATGCCCGAAGAATATTTTGTGGAGTTCTCTTTGTCAGTCCACTACACTACGGCAACCAATTAAGGACAGACAATCAGATGCCCATGGTTAATACTTTTTGAAAAAGTCCGCGCGAGGGGGTATGTTTTTTTTGTATAAATTTACAAGCAGATTACGCCGATAGTTCAAATAAAACTGAATATGAAAAGTTTAAGACCCGAGAAAACCATTGTTATCCGATTAATATTAATAATGTTATTTTCCCCTTTAACCCTTTTATCGCAAACGTGGACCGATCCCATCAACATCTCAAATATGTCTGGTCTTAACGACCAGCCCGACCTTTGTATCGATAAAAACGGAACACTTCATTGTGTTTTTGTACATAAGCTGGCAAGCAACTGGCGAAAGATTTATTATACAAAATCCACCGATGACGGAGAAAACTGGATAACTCCCGAAGATATTTCCTTGAATAACGACCTCACGATGTATGGACCACATATCGTTTCAGACACAAATAATATTCTTTATGTTTCTTATGATTACAATGTTGGTAATCCGGCAATGTCCTTAATTTACCTTAAGAATTTTGATGGAACCCAATGGAGTGAACCGTTTGTGGTTTCCGAGGGAATGTACAATTCAGATTATAACTTACTTTACATTGACCACAATGATAGAATTTATGTTTTTTTTAGTTACCTTGATCATTGGACAAATTATCGGTTATATGAAAATGGACAATGGAGTGTTGTTTACACACTATATGCAGAACAAGGCTCACTTGAAACCATGTCAGTTGTAATCGACGGAGAGAACAACCTTCATTGCATTGGCTGGGGAACATATAATGGTGGCGGACCTTATGCAATATACTTTTCTTATATATGCGATGATTTTTGGAATGATTGGACTATTATCAGCCAAGAAACCGATTTAGGAGCGGTTGGAGGAGGTGATATTGGTATCATTAATTATGAATACCCAGCAATAACCTACAGGCAGAAAACCTATGGTACAGGACAAGATAATGACAGTACCATGTACACCTATTTTGATGGAAATGTATGGTCAGTGCCTGAACTGGTGGTGAATGACCCTTATGAACAACAAATAGCCATTGACCCTTACCAAAGAGTTCATATCATTGACCGAGAAAAATTAGAAACCGGCACCAAGCTGGTCCATTATCAAAAAATAAATGATCTATGGCAGGGATATATTATAGATGATGCTGATAACCTAACAAATTTCCCGGATTTATCCCAGATAAATGGGAAGCTATATCTTGTCTATAATAAAAGCGATGTACCGGCGAATGCCAATGTTTACATCACAAAATATAACATCATTACAGGTATTGATTCAGAGGCTAACAAAGTGGTGGTATTCAAATTATTTCCAAATCCATTTAAAGCCGAAACAACGGTAGAATTTGAAACAAGCAATCAAATACAAATAAACATTTCAATATATAATTTGAGCGGACAAAAAATTATTACTTTAATGAATGAAGAAATAAAACCGGCAAAGTACAGAATGATATGGAATGGTAAAGACCTTAACGGAAAGGAGGTCGAAGCAGGACTTTACCTCGTACGCCTGCAGTCGGGCCCGCCGGAAGATGGGCGGGCAGGCAGGAACATCGTTACCCAACCGGTTGAGGTAATTAAATAAATGGTTTAACCGGCAATTACCGGCAAAAAGGGAGAGAGCCGCCGACTGAAAGCAAATGTGTGGCGGTTTCTCCCCGCCACCGGTAAAAGTCACCCTGCATGTGAATACAGAGTAACTTGCAGGCCCAAAATTACACTTTAAATGAAAACAAAAAATTTGATCTTCGTGGTTTTAGCCCTTATCGGGCTGAACACGGCAGTTATTGCACAAGAAAAGTATGCCCTGTTAGTAGGAGGCGACATGCAGGCGACCAATGTACCGACTGAACACAGATGGTATGGCGGACCTGGTGTTCAGACTTTTGATGAGTTCTGGAACGATACCTACCTGATGTGGGAACTGCTTTATGATGCTGACTTTTACGGCTATTCAAACGACAACATTAATGTGCTGTTTGGAGGAGGTGCGGATTACACATTTCAAAACCAAAATATCCGTTACAAAGCTATTTATCATAACTTGGACCATATTACCGATGACACTGCTAAAAAATCCGATGTAATGAGTGCTCTTGATGGTTATACGACCCTTACTGAAAATGATTACCTGTTTATCTGGATCATGAGCAACGGCGGTAATACAATTCCGGAAGAAGGAGGCGATTCATATATTTACCTATGGGGTTACGACCCGGGAAATCCGAACGCAGGCAGGCTTTATGATTATGAACTGAAAGCTAAGTTAGACCTTATACCTGCTCAAAAGAAGGTGGTGATTGTTCAGGCGCCGAATTCGGGGGGATTTGCTGAAAAGATCGCTGACGAAAATACGATAGTATTTACATCGAGCCACCAGGATGAACCGGCTAAAAGGGCAGATGATCTTAATGTTTCTATGGAGACTGTTACAGCCCTCCCCTCTGGATAGTCTGTTTTGGGGCATTAAGCGTGGAAGACTTGTGCTTTGAAAATAAACCGCGTATCAAATGGATGTGTAAATATCATTAAAGATCAACAAAGCATCGGCACAAGTCAACAGCACACAATCCTGACACCGAGGTCTTGCGCCAAACGAAATTTTTTAAATGTTCCTCCCCCTTTATCCCCTCCAGAGGGGGAGAAAGCCGAATTCCGGGACATTTTCCATAGCTTTGCCCCATGGTTTTCGTCACCGGAGGAACGGGTTTTTTGGGATCGCACCTGATCCATGCCTTGCTTGCAAATGGAAAGAGCGTTCGAGCCCTGAAAAGGGAAACCAGCAGTTTCGAACTGTTCGACCGTGTTTTATCGTTTTACAACGATATTCCTGCATCAGCGAAAAACCGGATCGAATGGGTTACCGGCGATCTCGGCGATGTTGTCCTCCTTGAAAATTTCATGCACAATGTAAGTGAAATCTACCATGCCGCCGGTTTGGTGTCCTTTCAGCCCGGCGACAAACAAAAGCTGATGAAGGTGAACATCGATGGCACCGCCAACCTTGTGAATGCAGCGCTTCATGCCGGTTCGCCAAAATTTTGCTATGTGAGTTCCATTGCTGCTTTGGGACGGGCAGACGACCATACCCTGATAAATGAACAGGCGGTTTGGAAATCAACGAAACGGAATTCGAATTATGCCGTCAGCAAGTACGGCGCTGAACGCGAAGTGTGGCGGGGAATGGAAGAAGGACTGAATGCCGTCGTCGTCAACCCTTCTGTGATCCTCGGTCCCGGCGAAACCAACAGCGGTCTGGCAAAAATGGTGAATGTGGTGATGAAAGGTTTAAGGTTTTATTCAACCGGAACCAATGGATTCGTGGACGTGCGGGATGTGGTAAGGGTGATGATCGGGCTTATGGAAAACGGTATTGAAGGCGAACGCTTTATTGTTTCGGAAGGAAATCATTCCTACCGCGAAATATTTTCGTTGATTGCGGGCGAAACCGGGAAAAAGCCCCCGATGGTTAAAGCCGGGAAAACATTATCAAATATGGCATGGATATTATCGTGGCTACAGGGCAAGCTGATGAATCAGAAGCCGCTGATCACACGAGAAACCGCCATTACTGCCAATTCAGGTTATCGTTATGACAATACCAGAATCAGGGAAACGTTGAAATATTCGTTTATCCCGGTAAACGAAACCATAAAACAAAGCTGCCGGTTTTACCTGAAGCAAAAAGGATAATATTTTTATCTTTGCCGGGTTTCACTGAAAGTTATTCATTACAAAATTCTATGAAGAAAATAGCTCTTATCTATTGGCCCGAAGGTGGCAACGTGGAAAATGTTGCCAATAAAATCATAGCAGGATTGCCTGGCGCTGAAGCAACAAAAATTTCCCTTGCCCATCCCAATGCCGGAGTTTTGACAGAAGCTGATTTTTGGATTATCGGCGGTTCCACTGTAGGAGCACACATCTGGCAGGACGCGGATGATTCGAACAAATGGCTGAATTTTTTCAAAATGCTCGATCAGGTGAATATGAAAGCCAAGACCGTAGCTTTTTTCGGGCTTGGTGACCAGGTATTGTACCCCTATCATTTTGTTAATGGTCTCGGAATCCTCCAGGAGGAATTTGAAAAAAGACAATCCCGGATCATCGGGCAGTGGTCTGTGGACGGTTACGAGTTTAAGGATTCTGAAGGGATGAAAGACGGCAAGTTTTTCGGGCTTGCACTCGATGAAGACCAGCAGGCTGAAAAAACCGATCAGCGAATCGAAGGCTGGCTCGAGTTTATTAAGATGGAATTACTTGCTTAGAAGGCTTTACCGTTTAATTCTTACTTCGAAAACAAAAATCCTTTCCAGCTGCGGAAAGGATTTTTTAGGATAAACAGGATTTTTATTTGTTATTTTTCAAGCACTTTAAACTCCGTCCTTCTGTTTTGCTGCCTTCCTTCTTCTGTTTTGTTATCGGCAACAGGCTGCGAAAACCCATAACCTTTGTAAACCAGGCGGGTTGTGGCAATTCCTTTGCCGATCAGGTAATCCACAACCGATTTTGCACGACTCTCCGATAGTTTTTGATTGTAAGAAGCCGATCCGACATTATCCGTATGACCCGACAGCTCGATTTTGAGCGACGGAAAATCATTCATCATTCGAAACATCCGATCGAGCTCTGCTACTGATTCCGGACGAAGGGTCGCTTTGTTGAAATCAAAGAAAATATTATTAAGAATGATCTTCGAGCCGACTTCAAGCCGCTTGAGAAGGATATCCTTCGATATTTTTTTCGCCATAGCATCTTCCGGTATGTCGAAATTTTCGGAGTGGAAAAGGTATTCTTTTCTGTTTACGGAGATTCCGTAATTTTTCCCGGGCTGAAGCGAGATCAGGTAAGCGCCTGTTGTGGCATTGGATTCGAAACTTGCCATCAGCTCGTTTTTCGAATTGTCGATAATCTCGATAGTAGCCTGCAGTGGTTTCAGATCATCGGAGTCGAGAATGACTCCTGTGAGGATCGTATTTTGTTCAATGGCAGGCGCCGGTAAAGGACCAGCAGCCGGCATCATGAATGACAGCAATGCCTCGTCGCGGTCGATAATCATTGGCTTGGCAGCACCCAGGAAAGTAATTATATACAAATCCTGATCTCCGAAACCGCCTTTTTTCTTTGAAGAGTAATAGCCCCGCTGTCCGCTGGCTGCCATTGTAAAGAAAACGTCATTGTCGGGCGTGTTGATCGGATAGCCGAGGTTTACAGGATTAGTCCATTTCCCATCCTTCAGTTCCGATTTGAAAATATCGTACCCGCCCATCGTATTGTGTCCTGTTGAGCTGAAATAAAGAGTCTTGCCATCGGTGCTGATAAAAACGCCTTCTTCGTCAAACGGAGTGTTGATCGTAGCTCCGAGATTTTCAGCCTTTTGCCATTTTCCTTTTGCATCCTTTTTGCTGCAATAGATATCCTGTCCTCCGTATCCGTCTTCGCGCTGGCTGGTGAAGTAAAGCGTGGTTTTATCAAAGGTAAGGGAAGCGGATGCTTGCTTGAACCCGGCATTTATTGTTCCCGGCATTTCATAGGGAAATGTGTACATGTTTCCAACAAGGGCGCTTTCGTACAGAATATTGCCTCCGGCTGATTTATAAATATAAAGAATCGTCCCGTCGGAAGAAATACCTGCCGTTGCATCGTGATTTGAACTATTCAGGTCATACGAATTTTGCGGGAAAGTCCATTTGCCGTCCTCATAATAGGAGGCATAAATATCCTCGTAATAGTAGGAGTCTTTATCTCGTTTTCCGCCTGTCGTGTTTTCGCGCGAAGATGTGAACAGGATCAGTGATTCTTCAGGAACCACAAGCGGTCGGTAATCAGGATAAGCCGAATTGACCGTTTCGCCAAGGTTATCCACATACACCCTTACAGGTTTTGCAACAAGGACTTTGGCTGTTTCACATTCGAGGATCATTTTATCGATCGTTTTCTCGTTGGCTGCAAGTTGCTCAGGCGTTAATGCATTTTTATGATCCTTGTATTTTTTTATCGCATTATCGAACTGGTAATCGAGATGATAAGCCCGGGCAAGGAGGAAATTGGCATCATTGTATTGCATATCGAGACTAATCCTCGGATCGAGTTTAATGGCTTTTTCGAGATATTTGATCGCTTCGGTCTTGTCGTTATCATTGAGATAGCACCTTCCAATTTTATAATTCAGCAGCGAATTCTCCGAATTGAATTTGTTCGCTTTCATGTAATGATCTATCGCAAGCCGGTAAAGACCGGGACCATCGTCATAGAATTTATCCCCGGCAGAAATTTCAGAAAGTGCATTGCTCAACTGTTCCTTATGAGCCGGAAAGTTATACTTATTGAATTCCACATTTTGTGCTATAGCCAGGTTCGAGATTATTAAACTCAGAACCAAAATTATTGTGATGTTCGCTCTGTTCATAGTTTCAGCCCCGGTTTGTTATTGACATTGGTTATTCACGTAGTTTTCAGCGGCAGCAACACCCAATTCCGAAGCTTTTTTCCAATCGGTACAGGCGCCTTTCATATCCCTGAGCATTTCCTTGACAATGCCCCGGTTCAGGTAAGCTTCACCATATTTCGGATCGATCCCGATAGCCTGGGTGAAATCATTAATGGCTCCAACCAGATCGCCAGACATATATTTTGAATTACCCCTGTTGTTGTAAGCGAACGCATAACCCGGATTGATGGTGAGCGCTTTGGTAAAATCCTCGATGGCTCCGCCGAAATCCTCCATCGCATGTTTAACCCTGCCGCGGTCGTTGAACGAGCTGTAATAATCAGGCCTAATCTTTAAGGCAGCCGTAAAATTTTCCAGTGCTGGCTCGTATTCTTTAGACAGCTCAGCTATTCTTCCAAGGTTATTGAAGGCAGCGGCATATCCCGGATCAAAGGTTACAGCTTTTGTAAAATCGCTTTTTGCCGATTGTAATTCATTCATTTTCATTTTCAGCGTCCCGCGGTCATTATAGGCGATGGCGAAATCGGGTCTGAGTTCTATAGCTTTGTCGAAATCAGCCAGAGCCTGGGAATTTTTTTCCTGGAGCATATAAGCACAAGCCCTGTAATACCAGGCTTCAGCACTTTCGGGATCATTTATTACCGCAACCGACAGATCACCGATTGCCCTCTCGTGTTCCTTCTTAAGCAGGTAAACATAACCCCGCGCCTTATATCCCTGACCACCTGGTTGAAGTTCAATCACTCGCGTCAGATCAGAAATGGCATCTTCGTGCAAATTCATCTGTAGCCGGTAACAGGCTCTGTTGTAATAGCCATTGACGAACTGGGGATTCAATGCAATCGCTTTAGTGACCATTGAAACCGCTTCAGGGTATTTTTTATCCATGAAGCAAGCGAGGCTTTCATTATAAAGCTTATTGGCAAGCTGCGAATCTTTGAGCGCTTGCTTTGATGTATCGGGTTGCTGCGATAGCAATACTGAAGGCAGCCCCGACAGGATCAGTAAAATCAAAAGCGTATTTTTCATTTTCATTGAGGAAAAAAATAATTAACTCAGGCTTGTACGGTAATTCCTGTTTTAGGTTAACGATCATTATGACCCAGCCATAAATCAACGCGATCCGCTATTCCTTGATCATGTTTTTGTAATGCTCGAAACGATCCATTACATCGATGACGAAATTGTATGCTTCATCGCCTCTGCAGTAGCCGTATTTTACTACGGTATCGTTATAAAACTGTGGTCTTGATTTATTTAAAAGATAAAAATCGACATTATCCTCCCAAACCAAAGGATTCTTCTTGTATTTTGCGGCAAGCCTCTGAGCATCGAAAACATGAGCAATGCCGGCATTGTAAGCGGCAAGGACAAATTTAACCCGTTCCACCGTGTCCACTCCCTTTTCGGCAAACTGGTTGTCGAGAAGGGCTATATAGTCTACACCGGCACTGATCTGGCTTTCGGGCGTGGAAAGGCTGTCGATATCATACTTTGTAGCAGTGTTTGGCATCATCTGCATAAGTCCGAAAGCTCCCGATGAGGCTATGGTATCGGAATAAAACCTGGATTCCTGGTAAATAAGCGATGCCAGTAAACGCCAATCCCATTTTATTTTCTGGCTGTATTGCCTGATGATTTCGTCAAAGGGCGATATTTTCCCTTCGGCAATCAGGAGTACACCCCCACGGGCTGAAATTCTGCGACCGGTGTTCTTGAAATATTTATTGAATACCAAAACAGATTCGCGCTTCAATTTGTAACCGTTGAGCCAGTAATTGATCGTGTCGAGAAGACCGTATGCCTCCTTGCGAACTGCCCATGCTATACTTTGCGGAAAACTTATAGGTGTTGATACATCGATGTCGGGATAGTATTTTTGGTTCACCATTGCAATGTATTCTTCACTGACCGTGTATTCAATTTCCCTGCGAGCCACCATGCCGATAAGTTCCTCTACAGTAGCACCTGAATGTTCAATGATGTTGATTTCGCCGCCGATCTCATCGGAAAGATGCTGCAGCCTGTTTTTAAAAACCGAATTCTTCTGGATATGAATGGTTTTACCGGAGAGGTAAAGCGGATTACGGATGAGGTAGGCATTAACCTGGTGAGCAGTTGCCATTTTGCGCCAGCCATCCGGTTTGCACTGGACAAGCATTTGGCGCGTATGGGTAAGCGGAATGCAGAATTCCACCTGATTAAGGTAATCTTTTGTCACCGCAAGCCCTAAAGCGTTGATGTCGCATTCTCTGCTATTGAGGCAGTTTATACTCGAATCAATGCCGTTAAAGATATTGATTTCGAGCTTTACGTCAAGGAAATCGGCAAAGGATTTTAAAATCTCGTATTGATAGCCCATAGGTTCGCCACGGAAAAGAAAATAAGAGGTCGAATTATACTCTGTGGCGGCAACGAGCTTTTTGGCTTCGAGAATCCTTTTCAGAACCGGATCATCGTTTTTTTTCTGCTGCCTGATTTCCTGCGCGGTGAATTCCTGTTTTTGCTTACATGAAAACAACAAACAGAAAAAGAAAAATATTCCGATAATTCTAAATGACATCAACAATTATTTATAACTATTTCCGACTAAAATAATATTTATTTTTTTGTTAAAAATTTCAGACGAACGGTTGTATATGATTAATTTTGAAAATTCAATACTTCATCTTATGAAAAAAATTTCCTACCTTTTATTTGTCATCATATTAACGGCTGGTGCCGGTCATTTGTTTGCTCAAACGCAGGCAGGACCCTTCACTGTAAGTGGTTCGGGATTCAGCACCGCTGTTGTAAACGATTACCAGTGTGTTGGAATGAATCCGGCTAACCTGGGATGGAAAGCCAACAACAGGTTTCTGAATTTCGGACTGGCTGAAGAAAGCATGTCTGTTTATTCGGAACCTTTGAAAAGAGCACTTGTGGATGATCTGTTCTCATCCAAACAAAGTTTTACAGAACAAGAAAAAGAACAGGCAGTGATCGATTTTACGGGGACAAAGCTGCAATTTGAGTTTGATATTGTACCCCTCGGAATTTCTTACCAGGACGAACAAATCGGTGGTATCGGTTTTATTGTCAGGGAAAGACTGGTGTGGGATTCATATTTAAATAAATCCAGCGCCGACATTCTTTTCAACGGATATAACTCTGAATACTTCGATACCATTCAGTTCGATCCGGAGAGCGGCGACTCCGTCGGCGTATCCCTTGATCCGGAGTATGTAACTTCTTTGTTCGAGGATTCCAGGCTGGAAATGGCATGGTTCAGAGAGTACAACCTTTCGTATGGACGGAAAATATACGGGAATGACCGGTTTAAGCTCTTCGGCGGCATCGGGATCAAATACATTACGGGGTACAGCATTTTCAATTATTCATACAAGGATGGTGCGATCAGGGCATTTTCGGCATTAAACCCGATTTTCCAGGTAAATTATGATACTTACTCTCCGTCGGAAATTATGAACAGTGATTATCAGTCAGTAGGTTCTGGCTGGGGACTTGATTTCGGGCTGTCGGCAGTGATTCTTGACAAGATAAGAATTGCTTTGTCGCTGACTGACCTTGGGCAGATCAAATGGAACGGCAATGTTTACGAGGGAGAAGATGCCAGGCTGAATGATATCGAAACATCAGGGATGAATAACTATAACATTTTCGAGCTGGATGATAATATCGCCTTCAACCACCTGAAATGGGGCGGATGGAAGGGACTTGAAAACAAGACTACAAAGCTCCCGATGAATGTGAGGTTCGGGGGTTCTTATCTTTTAAAGGACAAATTCGAGTTCGGGACGGAACTGTATGTTCCTACAAATGATGTTCCCGGTTCGTACGATAAGCTGATTTTTGGTGTGGGCACCCGCATTACGCCTGTGAAATGGTTCAGGGGGTCGTTCGGACTGGTTTCAGGCGGAGCCACAGGTACGAATATTCCTGTGGGTATTTCCTTCTTCCCGTTTAATAATAAAGGGTTTTCGTGGGAGATCGGTTTCGCGGTAAGAGATATTACTACCTATCTGTCGCAAAATAATCCGACTGTGTCGCTGGCTATGGGATTTCTCAGGTTCGGGATTGGAAGGAATGATGAATAGTACTTAGTCTTTAGTACTTAGTACTTAGTCTTTAGAGGGTTTAGGGGTTAGTGGATGGCGGGGATTCGGTGGAGAGGATGTTTTTGATTTCATTTAACTTTTCGAAGGAAGCGGTTTTGAGGGTTTCGGCAAGATCGAAACCGGGCGCTTCCTTTTTTAGTTTATAGAGGGGATGCTCTTTTGGTAAGGGGTTGTTTGGATTTGGAACCCAAAGGAGGAGGTCGTTGGGCGAGCAATTTAACTTTTGGCAGAGCAACTCGAGGTGGCTTAAGCGCAAGAAAAAGATGTCGTTGTTTAAAATTGATGTGGCTGAGTGCCGGGATATGCCGGCTTTGACGAGAAATGTGTAGGGACGTTCGATGCCACGGGCTTTAAAAACGGATTGTAAGTTCCATGTTAACATAATGACGAAGTTTTAAATGTGATTGCATTTGCCAAAAATAAGTGATTTTTCTGAACCAATCATCATAGTTATGTAGATTTACGGGAGCATGATCATAATTCGGGGGATTAGTTTAAATATTCAGGGGTTTATATTAAGATATTTCGAAATAAACATACTGATTAACGGGTTTGGCATAAGATATCACGGGTAGCAAATAATTATTCAGGGGAATAACATTTAATAATACGGGTATATGTTATTATATTCGGGGTTAAGGATGATTATTTACGGGGTGAACCTTGTATATGGTGAAAAAATCGAAGTTCAAGGAATAAAGGATTGCGGACAACCACCTTTTACTTTGTTATTAG
>Ga0233425_10006769_pt1 | contig 16641 bp, 12 predicted proteins | sample Watercolumn_Towu_2_FD_181712 | JGI IMG/M metagenome (GOLD analysis project Ga0233425, IMG submission 181712) | Freshwater microbial communities from Lake Towuti, South Sulawesi, Indonesia - Watercolumn_Towuti2014_140_MG | ecosystem: Environmental > Aquatic > Freshwater > Lake | place... | reverse complement strand
TCGGCCGCCAGGCGGTAACCGAAGGCCACCTGCCCGCGGCGGCGGGCCGCCTCGACCACGGTGTAGAAGTTGACCGCCTTGCCCAGGCCGACGTAGTCCCCGGCCGGCTTCAGGTAGATCTCGGAGCCCTCCGGGTCGAAGATGTCGGTGAAGACGGCGAACAGCTCGGCGTTCTCGGAGAGCTGGGCCATCATCAGGCTGATCAGGTGCTCGCTGACGATGAAATCGTCGACGCGCGCCGCCTCGGCCAGCTCGCGGTTGCGCAGGTCGAGCATCTGGCTGACGATCGAGAAGGGCGTGGCATCCTTGTCGGCGATGTCGCGCAGGTGCAGCAGCGTGACCAGGGTCTTGGCGTCCGCGTTCTGCACCTCCAGGCCGGCATAGCTGAGCACGATGATGTGGTCGTAATCGGCCGCCTTGAGCTCTTCGAGCAGCTCGCGGTCGGTGGTGTCGCCGCGGTGGAAGTCGACCTTCTGGTTCTTCAGGCCGCGCAGTTCCCGGCGCAGGACGTCGTCCGCCTCGCCGGCTTCGTCCGAGACGGAGGTATCCGCCACGACCAGGACGCGCGAGCTCTGCGGCACGTAGTTGTCCAGCTCGCGGAGGATGGTCGGGGCGCAGCGGTTCCAGCCCAGCAGCAGGCACTTCTCGGGCAGCGGGTTGCGCGGCCGGGCGGCCTGGCCGATGGCGGCCTCGTCCACGGGAGCGGCGGCCAGCCCGGAGAGCCGGATCGTGTCGTCGTCGGCCGAGAGGGCAATGACGCTGTCGCCGGCGGCCAGGACCGTATCCATCGGCGGGTTGAGGGCGATGCGCCCGTCGGCGAAGCGCAGGCCGAGCACGGCCGAATCCTCGTACTTGAGCAGCGCCTGCCCGAAGGTCAGGCCGGCCAGGGCGGGTTCGTGCTGGAAGTAGATCTCGTCGCCGCCGTAGTTCATCAGCTCGGTGTAGACCACCGACAGGCCGCTCTGGCGCGAGGTCTGGGCGACGATGCGGGCGACCAGTTCGCCGCTCAGCACCGCCAGGACCCTGTCCTTCGAACCGATCATGCGCACCACGTCCATGTTCTTCGGGTCGCGGATCTGGGTGACGATGTGGTAGGGCTCGGCCCGGCGGTCCGGATTGTTGGTCAGGGCCAGGACGGTCTTGATCACGTAGGCGTCCGGGTCGTCGTCCTCGGGGGGCAGGATGACGATCGACCTGGCCGCGTGCGGGCTGGCGATCTCCAGGTCGTTCAGGTCGATCGGCGAGCCGGAGCGGCAGATGACGCGCGTCCGGCCGACGGTCTCGACCCGCCCGGCGATCTCGTCCTCCATCTCGATCTTGTCCTTGTCGGCCAGGACGACGATGCGCGCCTTCGGCTGGTTCTCATTGGCGATCATCAGCTCGGACAGGATGGTGAAGACCTGCGGCGACCAGCCCAGGATGAGCGTGTGGCCGCTCTCGAGCACCTGCGAGCGGCCCTTGCGCAGTTCTTCGAGCTTGCCCTCCACCCCGGCGGTGAGCACGCCGATCAGGGTGCTGACGATGAAGATGCCGCCGATGGTGACGAAGAGCATGACCAGGCGGAAGCCCCAGCCGGCGTCGCCGCCCATCGTGCCGGCGTCGAAAGTGCGCATCAGGCTTTCCCAGGCGGCCTCGATGAAGGGCATGCGCTCGGTGCTGCCCTCGGGGGCCAGCGCCGTGCCGCCGGCGCTGATCACCGCCGCGGCGATGACGATCACGACCAGCGAGAGCACGGCCAGGCCGCCGATCAGGGCGATCGTGCCGCGCGACATGAAATTATCGAAGAAATACTGCCAGCGTTGAAGGAAGGTGGGCTTGGTGGACATGCTGCCTCCAGAAGATCGGGATAGGGCTATTATAAGGGCGCTGCGTCGAGGCTGGCAATAAGGAAGACGAAAACCGGTTGCGGCGGTACCCTGATGTTGCTATACTGATGCATATTTGTGGTCACGGGGAGCGCGGAGCGGGGTCGCATCCCGTCAGGCAAAAACGGGAGGGAAAGTCACCGGTTGCCTTCGTGAATCTATTGGTTAGATTCACAAATATATTGGTTAGATTCGCGAATCTATTGGTTAGATTCACAAATCTATTGGTTAGATTCGCGAATCTATTGGTTAGATTCACAAATCTATTGGTTAGATTCGCGAAAGTATTATGTTTCTTGCGATCAAGCGGCATGCTGCTTTCAAGGCAGTCGCTGGCTTGAGCGGTCGCTGCGCCGGGGAGGCCGGCAATGCGGAAGGGGAAAACCGGTTGCCGCGCTTCCGGGCGGGGCTGTCCGGATGGCCGGGTTTAATGAATGGCAACTTGATGGTTTGCCATTAGCTCGGGGTTAGGCGCTGGTTCGCTTTCTCGTGTATTCTCCTGGGAGCAAGCACTGTAGAAACCATGGAGGAGTCTCTCGATGAGAAGAGGACCAGGAACTTCGACCCGGGCGGAAAACACGAAGAAGATCATCATGATCGGCGCCGGTATCGCGGGATTGTCCGCGGGCATCTATGCGCGAAAAAACGGCTACGCGGTGACCATCTATGAATCGCACTTCCTGCCGGGCGGGATGTGCACGGCCTGGAAACGGGAAGGATATACCTTTGAAGGCTGCATGCATTATGTCGGCCTGGTGGGCTGCTCACCCACGCACACGTATTACGACCAGTGGACGGAACTTGGCCTCCTCCCGGGGATGAAGATGATCCAGGATGACATCTTCCACACCTTCCAGGACCGATCCGGGCGGAGATTGAACCTGTACACGGATGTCGACAGACTGGAAAAAGAACTGCTCACCTTATCCCCCTCCGATGCGCAGGAGATCGAGACATTGTGCACGATCGTCAAGCGGTACGCCTGGTTCATCCGCAGGACCGGGAGAAATCCCTTCCTGCTGATCGGCAAAGGCGTGGGGATCCTGAGGGCGATCCCGCTCTTGAAAAAATATGCGGATATGAGCATGGGGGAATACGCGGCCAGGTTTTCGGATCCGCTGATCCGTTATGCCTTGACCTATCTTTTCGGGTACCCGGATTTCGCCTGCACGAACATCTTTTTCTTCCTGGCGGGCAATCACCTCCGGGGAACCGGGTTTCCCCAGGGCAGCTCCCTCGCCTTCGCCAGGAGGATGGAGCGCATCTTCCTCGAGCTGGGCGGAACAATCCAATACAAAACCCGGGTCAGGCGGATTGTGGTGCAGGCGGATCGGGCAGCCGGCATTGAACTGGAGGATGGAACGATCCGGGAGGCCGACCTCGTCATTTCCGCCGCGGATGGGCATGCGACCCTTTTCGAGATGCTCGCGGATCGATTCACACCCCCGGCGCTGCGGGAACGGTACGAAAGCCAGGCGCATTATCCGCCGTTCATCCAGGTATCCCTGGGGATCAGCCGGGATTTGACAGGCGTTCCGCACGCGCTGAAAGTCCAGACTGCGCTTCCCTTCGATCTGGCCGGACGGACGCGGCAGGAACTCTGGGTTCAACACTTCGCCCACGATCCGAGCATGGCCCCGCCGGGGAAGACCTCCCTGACCGTTCTTTTTCCTTCCGATCTTTCCTGGTGGGAACAATTCGGTTACCAGACCGAGGCATACCAGGCGGAGAAGAAGAGAATCGCGGACACCACCATCGCCCAATTGGAACAGGTTCTGCCGGGCATCGCCTCCCAGGTCGAGACAGTCGATGTTGCCACGCCATTTACGACCCGCCGGTATGTGAACAACTGGAAGGCCGGCCTGGGATTCATGATGACCAAAAAGCTCGGGGGCGAGATGGTCTTCAATCCCCAATACACCCTGCCCGGTCTGGGCGGCTTCTATATGATCGGCCTGTGGGTCAAGGGATTTGGGGTCCCGCTGGCGGCCGCCAGCGGGAAGGAAGTGATCCGCAAGATCTGCGCGGCCGAGGGGATCAAATTCAAGGCAAGCTGAGCAGGGATCGCGCCGGCCCGCCCACGGACAAGCATCCAGCGAACAAAAGTCGCCGGCTGCTCTGGCGAATCGATTGGCTGGATTCGCGAATCTATTGGCTAGATTCGTAAATGTCTTGGCTACTTTTGCAAATGTATTGGCTACATTTGCGAATCTCTTGGCTACTTTCGCGAAAGTATTATGCTCCTTGCGACAAGGTATTATATGACTTGCGGAAAAGTCTTGGTGACTTTCGCGAAAGTATTATAAGACTTGCAGAAATGTCTTGGTGACTTTTGCGAAAGTATTATATGACTTTCGGGCAAGCAGCATGCTGCCTTCAAGGCAGTCGCTGGCTTGAGCGGCCGCTGCGCCGGGGAGGCCGGAAATGCAGAAGGGGAAAACCGGTTGCGGCGCTTCGGGGATGGGGCTATACTGATGGCAGGTTTGCGGGCGCGGGGAGGTCGGACCGGATTACCCAAAAGACGTTTTCTTTCCGCCTGATATCCCTGTAAGATAGTGGCTGATAAGCAAAAAAGAAGCACGAATCCGTACAGCCCGCTGTGCAGGCGAGGCGCAAATCCCCTTGGGCACCCCCGCCATCGCGCAAAGAGCACGTCCGGATTCCCCTTCTTCACCCTGTAAGCAAGAACATATCACATAACCCGAAAGGTCCCCATGACAGCCTCCCTTCCCATGCTCATCATCTCTCTCGCCCTCGTTTTCTATTCCATCGGCGTGTGGAGCGAACGCTTTGCCGGCCGGCTCAAGGCCTGGCATTTGGTCTTCTTCTGGCTCGGCCTGGTCTGCGACACCTGGGGCACCGGCCTGATGCTCGAGATGGCCGGCGGCCTGACCTTCGACCTGCACGGCATCACCGGCGTGCTGGCCATCGTGTTGATGATGGTGCATGCCGTCTGGGCCACCATCGTGCTGCTGCGCAGGGACGAGAAGTGGATCGTCCGCTTCCACAAGTTCAGCGTGCTGGTCTGGCTGATCTGGCTGATCCCCTACTGCAGCCCGATGGTCTTCCGCCTGGTGTAGGCCGCGGCTGCGCTGTGCGGAACGAGAAAGGAAACGCCATGCCCATCCTGCATATCGAGATCGTCACCCAACCCGATGAAAGCTTCCCCGCGGACTTGAGTGCGCAGCTGGCCGAGCGCACCGGCGCGCTCTTCGGCTCCGCCCCGGGCCGGAACTGGGTCAGCCTCCAGTTCACCCCCGGCGGACAGTACGCCGAGAACGGGCGCCCGCCCGGGGAACCCTTCCCGGTCTTCGTCACGGTGCTGAAGAAAGAACTGCCCGCCCGGGAGGCGCTGCAGGCCGAGGTGGCGCAGCTGACCCCGCTGGTCGCCGAGCTCTGCCGGCGCCCGGCGGAACACGTGCACCTCCTCTACCTGCCGCCGGCGGCCGGCCGGGTCGCCTTCGGCGGCACGCTGCTGCCCGACTGACCCGCCGGACGGAGAACAGCGAGAACCGCTCATGGACACAAAACTGATCCTCGTCGACGGGCATTCCTCCGTCGGCAAATCCAGCGTTTCGAAGAGCGTCTGGAAACAGCTCCGCCGGGAGCAGCCGGCCTGCTGGCTGCACGAAGAATGCGAGCAGCATCCCATCCGGGAGGGCGAATTCCGCTTCGGGGCGCTGGACACCCCGGAAGGGATGGAATTGAACCGGGTCGGGATGTTGAAGAAATGGATGCAGTTCCGCGAGTCGATCGAAGCCTCCGGCCAGGTCTGCGTGACGGAGGGCTGCCTGCTGCATGCCTACGACCGCTACTTCACCAGCGCCGACTGGGGCGAGATCTGGCGCACGGTAAGCCGGGTCAGCGCGGACGAGTGGTCCGCCGCACAGGCCGAACTGCGCAGCAACTACCAGGGAGCCCTGCAGCTGATCCGGGAGAACCCGGACTGGCAGGCGGACGACCGCCTCGGCAACGCCCTGGCCGTGCTGGCCCACACTGCCTATCACCTGGGCGAGATCCGCCAGGCGCTGTGCACATTGCAGAAATAGGAATCACCAACCCGGGAGTGAAATTCTGTCCGCTGCCAGGCTCGTGACCCTGCGGGGTCTATTCCGCCGTGGGGTCAAGTTAAACATGAAGGACACAAAGGATTCCCCTGGAGGGCCTTTGTGTCCTTCGTTCCCTTTGTGGTGAGCAGGTTTATTTTCCCGGCAGCACCAGCGGCGCATGTCAGGCCAGCCACCATCATGGGATGGGATTCGTCGCACAGGTGGTACCAATCTCATCCGTGACATCCTCGAAAGTGTAGAAGCGGGAGGAGGGGGAGAAGTAGTTCCGATCCGGCAGCAGTGGGAGGCCACTTGCAAAGTAGCGATTGAACACCATGCGGAAACTGTTCACCGGTGAAATCGTTCCGGGAACCCTTTCAGATCCGGGACCGGGAAGGTAATAGGCGCTGAAGATCGAATAACGCTCATACAAGCAAGAGTCTGCCGCCGATTCTGAATCCAAATACAGGCCTGGTCCATGGTCACCCTGAATAAGGATCACCGGCGCGGCGGAGGAGTCTTCCAGGATGGCGCGCAGCATGGCAAGCACTTGGGCATTGACATACTGCAACTCGGCGATGTAACTCTGCTTATAGGTCGCCTCATCCAAGATCACGCGCATCTTGTCGACCATAGTGAAAGGGTAGTCCGGGTCGACCGGGTTCCCGTCTGCATCGAAGACAAAAGGGGGATGGGGGGCGATAATGTGGGCAAAGACGAACTTCGGCCCCGGCGAGGCGGCAATCTGTGACAAGGCGCTGAAATTGGCCTGGATCATCCGCCGGTGGGTCGCATAGGACGGATAAGCAACGAAGCGATCCAGCCCCTGTAGCGCTGACAGGCTGGTAAAGCGGACGAAGCCACTCTCAAAGTTGTTCAACTGCACGGCGAAGGGATTCCAGTATTCGTCCCCGTCATGGATATCAGTGAAATCGAACAGGCTGCCTGTGAAGACCGTGCGGTATCCGCGTTCTTCGAGGAACTGGCGCACCTGGCTGTGCTGCAAAACATCACGCACCGGCCACCAAGCCGGGCTGTCGCCCATCGTCTCTGACATGACCTCCAGATACTGCATGTTCAGGCTGGAGCCAAGCGAGAGTACCGTCTGGGCATAATTCGAACGCCCATCATCGGCTACGACGAATCCAAGATCGCGCAGCGCTTGAAGAAAGGGGGTGTTGTCGTACCCGTAGACCGACTGCAGCATATCCGCCCGCCCGTAACCATCCAGAATGATGTAATAGATGTCCGGCGATGTTTGCGGGGCGGACTGCGGCGCGGCGGAGGCTGCGATCGGCTGAATCAGCGCATCCGGTTCCGGTGTGGGAATCGTCCGGAAGAAAGCCGTCAGTTGGGCAACGCTCCAGCCGGCAAGCACCAGTCCTAGGCAGATCAGCATGGTATTGACCCAGCTGTATTGGATCCTGCGGCGGACCAGGCGCAGCATCAGCACGAACAGGCCCGCAGCCAGAACAACGAGCAGGGAAACCTGCCAAAGATGGAAACTGCCCAGCACCAGCAAGACAGCGATCGCGCCGGCCGCATCCACCTGGCGGGAAGCCAGCCATGCCAGGCCGTAATACACCCCGAAGAATACTACGCAGATGAGCGTGAGACGCAACGTCTCCTGCCAGGGGATGTAAATCCGGTTCTCAGGATTAAACGTGTAGAACAATAATGGGGCGATCAGGGCAAAGAGCAGGCCGGGCAGCAGGCTGGGGAGAAATTTCTTCATGGTCGGGCCTCATTATCCCACAACGGGGGGCACCATTCAGCCTTTCGAATCCGCAGGCTGCGATTAATCCGGCAGCACCAGCGGCGCATCTGCCAGGGGATGGGGCACCACGGACACCGGCAGGTGATAGGCTTGCGAGATCAGCTCGGGGGTCAGCACCTGGTGCGGCGTGCCGGCGGCCTGAACGTTCCCGTCCACCAGCAGGGCCAGCCGGTCGGCGAAGCGGGCGGCCAGGTTGAGGTCGTGCAGTGCGATCAGCACGGCCAGCTGCCCGCTGCGGGCCAGGCTGCGCAGCGTCTCCAGGAAGCTGACCTGGTAATGCAGGTCCAGGCTGGCGGTCGGCTCGTCCAGCAGCAGGATGGGCGTGGCCTGGGCCAGGGCACGCGCCAGCAGGACGCGCTGCTGCTCGCCGCCGGAGAGCTCGCCGACGCGCCGCCCGGCCAGGTCGAGGGCGTCCACCCGGGCCAGGGCGGAACGGGCCAGTTCCTCGTCGCGGGCGGAGACCTGCCCGAGGAAGTTCAGGTAGGGCGTGCGCCCGAGCAGGACCGTCTCCCAGACGGAGAAGGCCGGCGGCAGGGCCACCGCCTGCGGCACGACCGCCAGGCGGCGGGCGCGTTCCATCGCCGGCAGGCGCAGCAGGTCGTCGCCGTTCGTGCGCACCGAGCCCGCCTCGACCGGGACCACGCCGCTGGCGGCGCGCACCAGGGTCGACTTGCCCGCCCCGTTCGGGCCGATCAGGGCCAGCACTTCGCCGGAGCCAACATCCAGTGAGACGTCCTTCAGGACACGCCGGGGGCCGTAGGAGACCGAGAGATTTACGATCTTGAGCATATTACCAGATCCCCTGGCCTTTCGCCCGGCGCAGGACCCACAGGAAGAACGGCGCCCCGACCAGGGCGGTGACGATGCCGACCGGCAGTTCCTGCGGGGCAAGCACGATCCGCGCCAGCACGTCGGCCACGAGCAGGAATCCGGCCCCGCCCAGGACGGACAGCGGCAGCAGCCGGCGGTGGTCGGCGCCGAACCACAGGCGCATCAGGTGCGGGACGATCAACCCGAGAAAGCCGATGATCCCGGAAAAGGCCACCGCCGCGGCGGTCGCCAGGGAGGCCGCCACCAGGACGAGCGTCTTGGCGCGCGTCACCGGCAGGCCCATCTGGGCGGCCTGGTCGTCGCCGAACTGCAGCAGGTTGAGGGTGTGCCCGCTGAGCAGCAGGCCGGCCAGCCCGGCAGCCACGTACGGCAGCATGGCCAGCACCGCGCCCCAGCCGGCCACGCTGCCCCCGCCGAGCAGCCAGGCCAGCGCCCGGCGGACTTCATCCTGCGAACGCAGCATCAGGAAGGAGGTCAGCGCCGTGGCAAAGGAACTGAAGGCCACACCGGCCAGGATCAAATTGGTGGTCGGGACGGTGCGGCCCAGGCGCGCCAGGCTGTAGACCAGCGCCACGGTCAGCAGGGCGCACAGGAAGGCTGCCAGCGGGACGGCCAGCAGGCCGAGGGTCGTATACGGCCAGCCCAGGCTCATGGCTGCCACCGCCCCCAGCCCGGCACCGGAGGCGACCCCGATCAGGTAGGGGTCGGCCAGCGGATTGCGGAACAGGCCCTGGTAGGCCGCGCCGCTCCCGCCCAGCGCCGCGCCGGTCAGCAGCAGCAGGGCGGTGCGCGGCAGGCGCAGGTCGAGCAGGATCGCCGCGGCCTGGGTGACCTCCTGCGGCGGCCGCCCGGTCAGCACGCGCCACAGGTCGGCCGGCGGGATGAAGACCGAACCGACCGCCACCGACAGGGCGATCGCCAGGAGCAGGAAGAGCAGGGTCAGGAAGTAGGGACGGGTTTGCATGGTTTTCGTGAGGGCACAGCATGCTGTGCCCCCAACGGTCACGGAAGCAGGCCCGGATGCAGCAGGCGGACGAGGGCTTCCAGCCCGTCCACCAGGCGCGGCCCGGGGCGGCTGACCAGGTTGTCGTCGAAGGCATAGACCCGGCCGGACTGCACGGCGGCGAGCGTCTCCCAGCCGGGCCTGGCGGCGACCTTCTCGGGCGTCTCGCCGTAGGCGGCGTCGCCGAGCAGGATGATCATCGGATCCGCCACCAGCAGCTGTTCGACGCTGATCGCCGCCCACTGGCTCTCCAGCTGCGAGCCGATGTTGAAACCGCCGGCGCGGGCGATGAGCTGGTCGACGAAACTGCCCGATCCGGCGGTGTAGGGCGCGGCCGGGTTGCTGGCGTCCAGCTCATAGTAGACCGACGGGCGGGCGCTGAGCGGGGCGATGGCCGCGTCCACGGCCGCGAGGCGCGCCTGGAGCGCGGCGACCAGGTCGGTTGCCTCCTGGACGTGGCCGGTCAGCGTGCCGACGGTCTCCAGGTTGGCGTACATTTCCTCCAGCGTGGACGGGTTGGGCAGGGCATAGACGGTCAGGCCGAGCCCTTCGAGGGCAGCGATCAGCTCGGGGGAATTGAAGCCGCCGGCCTGCGCCAGCACCAGGTCCGGCTGCAGGGCGACGATCGCCTCCAGGTCGTACTCGCCCATCGAGCCGCCGATGTCCTGCACGGCCAGGGCTTCGGCCGGGTAGTCCGAGAACAGGTCCCGCCCGACGACCTGCGCCCCGGCGCCGACGGCGAAGAGGATCTCGGTGTTGGACGGCGCCAGCGAGACGACGCTCGCGGCCGGGCCGGGCAGGCTCACGCTGCGGCCGAGCCCGTCGGACAGGACAATCGACGGGTCGGGCGGAAGCGGGGTGGCGCTCGGTGCCGGCGCGGGGGTCGCGGACGGCGCGCAGGCCGCCAGCAGGGCAAGACAGACGAACGTAAAAAGGGCTTTGCGGATCATGGCATTCTCCTCGAAAGAGTGGGCAGCGCGTCTCCGCGGCTGCGGTAAAACAAATCCCCTGCACGAGGCAGGGGAGGGAGGATTGGCAATCCAGCGGGCCGTTCCCCACCTCCTTTCCACGAGAGTGTGGCAGAACCGGTCGGGGCGGGCGGCCTGACTTGCTCTTGCGAGCTCACAGTTGCGGGACAGCGCCGGACTTGCACCGGCTTCGCCGTTGGGCCTGCCCATCCGGGGGCAAGGCACCCTGACCGTTATTCGATTGTGACTGTATTGTATGCGCGCCCGGGAGAATCGTCAACCTGAATCCGGGAATTTTTCCACCAGGACGAACCGCGAAGGGTCGAAGACCGCGAAGGTCCTCTTTTCTGCTGGATTTCTTTGCGCTCTGCGCGCCTTTGCGGTGCGGCATGAATTCTGCCTCTTGCCGCCCTCCGCCGGAGACTGTACAATCAACGAGGGGATATCCATGCAGACCGAAACCGAACCGCCCGTCAACCGTTTCGACGCCCTGGCCTCCCGCCTGCCGCTGCTGTGGGCCTCGCTGGGCTTCCTGGCCGGCATCCTGCTCGCCAGCCAGCTGGACCTGCCCGCCTGGGTCTGGGGCGCACTGGCGGGGCTGTTCCTGCTGCTGGCGATCCTGTCGCGCCGGCCGTCTCTGCCTATCGCCGCCCGCCTGCCCCTGCAAACGATCTTGCTCGCCTGCCTGGCACTCTCCACGCTTGCACTCGGCGGCCTGCGTTTCCGCCTCTCCGAGCCGGTGATCGACGCGCAGGCCATCGCCTGGTACGCCGACCGGGAATACGAAACGCTGGTCACCGGGCGGCTGGTCGGGCCGCCGGACGAACGCGACACCTACACCAACCTGCGCATCCGGGTCTCGAACGTGGACACGGGAGACGAGTGGCTGCCGGTCGAAGGCCTGCTGCTGGCGCGCATCCCGCCGGGGGATGAACTGGAATATGGCGACGTGGTCCGGCTGCGCGGGCACGTGCGCACCCCGCCGACGAACGAGGAGTTCTCCTACAAGGACTACCTGGCCCGGCAGGGCATCCACGCCTACATGCCCGACGCGGTGGCGACGCGCCTGCCCTTCCAGGAGGGCAGCCCGTTCCTGCGCTGGGTCTACCGCTTCAAGGCCGCTTCGCTCGAGTGCATTTACGCCATCTTCCCCGACCCGGAGGCCTCGCTGCTGGCCGGCATCCTGCTCGGCGAGGACCAGGGCCTGTCCGCCGGCCTGCAGCAGGCCTTCAAGGACACCGGCACGGCGCACATCATCGCCATCTCCGGTTTCAACATTGCCATCATCGCCGGCCTGTTCGTGACCCTCTTCAGCCGCCTGCTCGGGCCGCGGCGCGGGGCGCTGGCGGCGGTAATCGGCATCGCCGTGTACACCCTGCTGGTCGGGGCGGACGCCTCCGTGGTGCGCGCCGCCCTGATGGGCTCGCTGGCCATCTTCGCCCGCCAGTTCGGCCGCCGCCAGTCGGCGGTCAACACGCTGGCCTTCAGCGGCGCACTGATGTGCCTGATCAACCCCAACACCCTGTGGGACGTCGGCTTCCAGCTTTCCTTCTTCGCCACGCTCGGCCTGATCCTGTACGCCAGCCCGTTGCAGACCTGGGCGGTGGACCGCCTCGGGCGGCTCAGGCTGCCGCTGCCGGCCGAGAAGATCGCCCGGCCGCTCTCGGAATACGTGCTCTTTACCCTGGCCGCCCAGCTGACCACCCTGCCGATCATGGCCTGGCACTTCCACCGCATCTCGCTGGTCTCGCTGATCGCCAACCCGTTCATCCTGCCGGCCCAGCCGCCGGTGATGATCCTCGGCGGGCTGGCCGTGCTGCTGGCCCTGCCCTGGCGCCCGCTCGGGCAGGTCTTCGCCTGGATCGCCTGGCCCTTCCCGGCCTACACCATCCGCGCGGTGGAGTTCTTCGACCGCCTGCCCGGAGGCGTGATCGTGCTGGGCGATTTCTCGCTCCTGCTGGTGATCCTGTTCTACGCCCTCCTGTTCGGCTGGACATTCGGCCGCGAACGCTTCAAGCGCCTGCTGACCCCGGCCCTGCAGCCGGCCGCGCTGCTGACCGGGCTGGGCGTGCTGACCTTCCTGGTCTGGCGGGCCGTCTTTGCCGCCCCGGACGGCCGCCTGCACCTGATCTTCCTGGACGCCGGCTCGGCCGAGGCGGTGCTGATCCGCATGCCTTCCGGCGGCACGCTGCTGGTCAACGGCGGCAGCAGCCCGTCCATGCTGGCCGACGGCCTCGGACGCCGGCTGAGCCCCTTCGACCGGACGCTCGACTGGCTGGTGGTGGCCGCGCCGCAGGAGGAACAGGTGGCCGCCCTGCCGCGCATCGTCGACCGTTTCCCGCCCGCACAGGTGCTCTGGTCCGGGAATTCGTCCGCCTCCTACTCCGCCGGCGAACTCGAACGCTGGCTGGCGGACGCGGCCGTGCCGGTGGTGCGCGCCCAGGCCGGGACCGCCCTCGACCTGGGCGGCGGAGCCCGCCTGAGCGTGCTGGCCGTGACGCCGCGCGGCGCGGTCCTGCTGGTCGAATGGCAGGGCTTCCGCGCCCTGCTCCCCTCCGGCCTGAACTTCGACAGCCTGGAGGCGCTCGGCACCGGGGAGGAGATCGGCCAGGTGACCGTGCTGCTGCTGGCCGGTTCGGGCTACGGCCCGCTCAACCCGGAAGTGTGGCTGGAGAACCTGTCGCCGCAGATCGCCGTGCTGAGCGTGGCGGCCGGCGACCCGGCCGGCCTGCCGGACGAGTCCGTGCTGGCCGCCCTCTCCGGCAGCACCCTGCTGCGCACCGACCGCAACGGCTGGATCGAGGTCAGCACGGACGGAGAGCAGCTCTGGGTGGCGGTGGACAGGAAGTAAGGCCGGCCGGCGCCGGGGGATGAATTCGCACCCGGCTTGCTGTATACTGGGTACAAGCCTCGCACCCATCGAGGAAAGGAGGTCCCCATGCCCGTTTTCCCGAAACCCAAATTCCCCTACGAGATCGACGTACCGGCCGAGGTCGACCGCCTGCGCGCCCATAAAAAGAAGCGCGGCATCCCCGGCCGCGGCAAGGGCCGGCTGCTGGTGGCCACCTGGAACATCGCCAACCTGGGCGCCCAGGAGCGCCGCGACCCGGACCGGGCACTGATCGCCGAGATCCTGAGCTGGTTCGACATCGTCGCCGTGCAGGAATGCCGCGAGAACTTCAGCGAGTTGTTCGACATCGAAGACAAGCTGGGCGGCAAGCGCAGGGTGCTCATGTCGGACGCCTCCGGCAACAACGAACGCCTGGCCTTTCTGTATGACCCGTCCAGGTTGAAGCCGCTGGAGGAGGTCGGCGAGATCGCCTTCCCGCCCTCCGAGTACAAGAACATCAAGCTGCCGGGGGTCACGGAGACGTTCAACGGCTTCGACCGCACCCCCTACCTGGCCTCCTTCGCCGCCGGTTTGACCTCGCTGGTCTTCGTCAACGTGCACCTGTTCTATGGCGACGAGAAGCAGGCCTCGATCGGCCGGCGCGCCCTGGAGACCTACGCGGTGGCGAAGTGGGCCAACAAGCGCCAGAAGAGCGCCTTTTCCTTCACCCGCGAGCTGGTGGCGCTGGGCGATTTCAACATGCCCAAAAGCGAGCACGGCGACCCGATCTTCGATGCCCTGACCAAGCTCGGCCTGGACGTCCCCGAGCACTCCACCCAGATCGCCTCGAACATCAGCGACGACGCCAACTACGACCAGATCGCCTTCCTGCCCGGCACCACCCGGGACTGCTTCAGCGGCCGCAAGGGCGTCTTCGACTTCGACAACGCCGTCTTCCCGGACCTGTGGCAGGGCGGGGCCAACCAGAAGAACTTCAAGGCCTACCTGCGCTACTACCTCTCGGACCACCGCCCGATGTGGGTCGAGTTGAACGTCCCAACCGCATGAGCGCCCCGATCCCGGAAACATCCATCCACATCCGCATTGCCCGGCAGGACGACCTGCCGGGCATCCTCGCCATTTACAACCAGGCCATCCCCTCGCACCGCTCGACCGCCGACCTGACGCCGGTGACCGTCGCCGACCGGACTTCCTGGTTCGAACAGCACGAACCGGGCTGGCACCCGATCTTCGTCGCCGAGGTGGAGGGCCGGATGGCCGGATGGTGCAGCCTGAGCGCCTACCGCCCGGGGCGCCTGGCGCTGCGCTTCACCGCCGAGATCAGCTACTATATCGACAATGACATCCAGCGCCGCGGCGTCGGCAGCGCCCTGCTCCGGCATGCCCTGCAGGCCTGCCCGGGACTGGGCATCAAGAACGTCTTCGCCATTCTGCTCGAGCGCAACGAGGGCAGCCGCCGCCTGCTGGAAAAACACGGCTTCCAGCAGTGGGGCTACCTGCCGCGCGTGGCGGATTTCGACGGCGAGGAGTGCGGCCAGTACTACTACGGCCTGCGCGTCGCCGGGTGAGTGCGAGAACTTGAAAAACCTGGAGGAATGCTGCTGTTTCACCACTGAGCTCACAGAGAGCACAGAGATTCCCTTGGGGAAGCGAACCGCGGAGTCGCAAAGAACGCCAAGAAACCATGGATCATTCCATCGCGCGCTGCGCGTCTTCGCGGTGAAATCGTACCCACGCTGACTTGGAGAACGCCCTGGTCTGGCTCGCCTGATCGCCGCCCGGTCCCGCCGCTTTTCCTGTATACTTCGATTTATGAAGAGCCTGCCTCCCTACACCGTTCCCGGGGCCGAACCGGTCCTGCTGCGGGCCGGCCCGACCGCCTGCCTGCTCCTGCACGGCTTCACTGCCCAGCCTGAGGAGATGCAATACCTGGCCGCCGACCTGCACGGGCGCGGCTACAGCGTGCTGACTCCCCGCCTGGCCGGCCACGGCACCCAACCGCGCGATCTGGAACGCGTCCATTGGAGCGACTGGCTGCTCTCGGTGGAGGACAGCCTGGATCTGCTCTCGAACGTGTCCGACCGGATCGTCCTGATCGGCCAATCGATGGGCGCCATGCTCGCCCTGGCGGCCGCGGCGGAATACCCGCCAGCTGCGGTGGTGGCCCTTTCGACCCCCTACTTCGACGTCCCACCGCTGCAATTTGCCTTCCTCCGGGCCGGGGCCGCCCTGGGCTGGATGTCCAGCAGATCCGATCCGCGGCACGCCGAACTCGGCGACCGGCGCAAGGCCGACTACCCGGCCTATGCCCGTTACCCGCTGCGCGTCTTTCCCGAACTGATCTCCCTGCAGAAGGCCATGCGCCTGGCCCTGCCGAAGATCAGCGTCCCGGCGCTGCTGGTCCAGTCGCGCGCCGACAGGGACGTCGGGGCCGACAGCCTCGACCGGATCCATGCACAGCTCGGCTCCTCGAGCAAGGAGAAGCTCTGGGTGGAAGGAATGGGCCACTCCTTGGTGTGGGACGAAAAACGCCAGCAGGTTTTCGATGCCATCGGGACTTTTTTGAAGAACAACAATCTATGATCCACAAGGAGACCCCATGACCATTACCCAGCTTCAAGAGGAACGCGTTCCGGTCAAGAGCCGGATCTGGATCTCGATCGCCGACTCGGCGGTCGCCATCCTGCAGTCCCTGGTCGCCACCAGTGCCCTGACCTATTACTTCGTCAAGCTGCGCGGCCTGGATACCGGCCTGGCCGGCATCGTCTGGCTGCTCTTCGGCATCTGGAACGCGGTCAACGACCCGCTCTTCGGCTACATCTCCGACCGCACCCGCACCAGCATCGGCCGCCGCCTGCCCTACATCCGCTACGGCGCCCCGTTCCTGGCCGGAGGCTTCATGCTCTTCTGGCTGAACCTGCCCGGTACGGACGGCAATCAGAACCTGCTTTTCATTCAGATGCTGGTCGCCCTCTTTATTTACGACACGCTGTACACCGCCATCGCCACCAGCATCTACATCATGCCCTACGAGATGGCCGTCTCGAACAAGGCCCGCTCGACCATTTACGTCTGGAAGATCCTCTTCATGGTCTTCACCATCGTCGTGCCGATGGTCCTGGAACGCTTCAAGCCGGATGTCGGCGACGCGGCCGGGATCGCCTCCTTCCGCTGGCTGATGGCCGGCTTCGGCCTGGGCATGGCCGTGCTAGTCTTCGTCTCGACCTTTTTCTACCGGGAGAAGCACTTCACGCAGGCCGAACAGCAGCCGCCCTTCGTGACCGCCTTCAAGGAATG
>Ga0233425_10006768_pt1 | contig 16649 bp, 14 predicted proteins | sample Watercolumn_Towu_2_FD_181712 | JGI IMG/M metagenome (GOLD analysis project Ga0233425, IMG submission 181712) | Freshwater microbial communities from Lake Towuti, South Sulawesi, Indonesia - Watercolumn_Towuti2014_140_MG | ecosystem: Environmental > Aquatic > Freshwater > Lake | place... | reverse complement strand
AAAAAACGCGGGCCAACGGGGAGCGTGGGGGATCGTTCCAACCTAACCGGAGGCTGCGTCGATCCGACCGGCGCTGGGACGGGACGGAGCGGCCGGGGCCGCACGTAACGGCGCGGCCGCTTCGAAACAAAAAGGCTTTGCGCGGGGCATCGCCGCACGGCACCCTCCGAATCGCGACGGCTCCGGAGCGAACCAGGGAGACCCCGATGAGCGAGAGCGACGCGACGCCACCGACCACGGCCGTGCCGCCCAGGGGCGGGGTGGTCGCCTACCTGACCCTCGACGGCGCCCTGCGGGCGGCGGAGTACTACCGGAACGCCTTCGGCGCCGAAATCCTCGCCTCCGTTCCCCCGGACGAGAAGGGGCGGACCATGCATGTCCACCTCCTCGTGAACGGCACCTCGGTGATGCTCTGCGACGCCTTTCCCGAATACGGCCACCCGCTCAAGACGCCGCAGGCCTTCAGCCTGCTCCTGCCGGTCGAGGACATCGCCGCGTGGTGGGATCGGGCGGTGGCGGCGGGCGCCGAGGTGGTGACGCCCTACCAGGAGATGTTCTGGGGCGACGTCTACGGGCAGCTGCGCGACCCGTTCGGCGTGATCTGGGCGATGAACCAGCCCAAGCGCGCCGCCTGATCCGATCCGCGATCCGTGCCGGGAGACAGACCATGAGCGACGCCGACGATCCGCGCGACCTCGTCCTCACCCGTCTGATCCCGGTTCCCCGCCGGGCGCTGTGGCGGGCCTGGACCGAGCCGGACTTGCTGAAGCGCTGGTTCGCGCCCGCCCCCTACACGACGCCGGTCGCCGAACTCGACGTGCGGCCGGGCGGGTCGAACCACATCGTGATGCGCAGCCCCGAGGGACAGGATCTGCCCAATCGGGGCGTCTACCTCGAGGTGGTGCCCGACACGCGCCTCGTCGTCACCGACGCCTACAGCGCGGCCTGGATCCCCTCCGACAAGCCGTTCCTGACGGTGATCCTCACCTTCGCCGACGAGGCGGGCGGCACCCGCTACACCGCCCGGGCCCGGCACTGGACGATGGAAGACCGCGACCGGCACGAGGCGATGGGGTTCGCGCAAGGATGGGGAATCTGCGCCGACCAGCTCACCGAGGTGGTCCGGGGGCTGGGCTGACGGCTTCCGGAAACCCTCCCCCTCCAGGGGGGAGGGTTGTGCCGTTTCGTCAGGCCGCCTCGCCCAGGCACCAGGCCAGGATGCCCTTCTGCGCGTGCAGCCGGTTCTCGGCCTCGTCGAACACCACCGATTGCGGACCGTCGATCACCTCGGCCGTGACCTCCTCGCCGCGATGGGCCGGCAGGCAGTGCATGAAGATCGCGTCCTTGGCGGCGGCGGCCATCAGCGTGGCATCGACCCGGTAGGGCGAGAGCAGGTTGTGGCGGAAATGCTCGTCGTCGTCGCCCATCGAGACCCAGCAATCGGTCACGACGGCGTCCGCCCCCTCGACCGCCGCGTAGGCGTCGGTGGTGGCGTTGACCCGCGCCCCCTCGCGCTCGGCCCAGGCGACGAGGGCCGGCGGCATCGCCAGCTCGTTCGGGGCGGCGACGTTGAGGGTGAAATCGAAGCGGGCGGCGGCGTGGACCCAGCTCGCCAGCACGTTGTTGGCGTCGCCCGACCACGCGATGGTGCGGCCCTTGATCGGCCCGCGATGCTCCTCGAAGGTCAGCACGTCGGCCATGATCTGGCACGGGTGCGAGGCCTTGGTCAGCGCGTTGATGACCGGCACCTCGGCGTGCTCGGCGAGCTCCATCACCAAGCCGTGGTCGAGGGTGCGGATCACGATCGCGTCGACGAAGCGCGAGAGCACGCGGGCGGTGTCGGCCACCGTCTCACCGCGGCCGAGCTGCATCTCCTTGCCCGTCAGCATCAGGGTGTCGCCGCCGAGCTCGCGCATCGCCACGTCGAAGGAGACGCGGGTGCGGGTCGAGGGCCGGTCGAACACCATCGCCAGCATCTTGCCGGTCAGCGGTCGCTCCGCCGCGGGCTGGCCCTTCACCCGCGCCCGCTTCATCGCGGCGGAGGCGTCGAGGACGCCGCGCAGGGTCTGCGCGGAAAAGTCCTTCAGATCGAGGAAATGGCGGACATGCGGGCCGCCGCCGTTCAGGGTCGTGGTCATTTCACAATCTTCGCTCGCGGGACCGCGCTCAGAGTGGCTCTCGAGATGCCCGAGCCCCCGCCGTGCCCGATTCGGGCGCGGTGGCGGGACGGGCAATTCGTGAGAGGCACTCAGGCGGCGCCGCGCATCTGCGCCTCCAGATCAGTCGCCGCGGCCTCGAGCCGGGCCACGGCCTCGTCCACTTCCGCCTCGCCGATGATCAGCGGCGGAAGCAAGCGGACGACGTTGTCGCCGGCCGGGATCACCAGCAGGTGCCGCGCCCGGGCGGCCGCCGCGAACTCGGTGTTCGGCAGGTTGAGCTTCAGGCCGCGCATCAGCCCCTGCCCGCGCAGCTCGGCGAAGACGTGGGGATGGCGGTCGATCAGCCCGGCGAGCTTCTGCGTCAGCAGCAGGCCCATCCGCTCGACATGCGCGAGGAAGCCGTCCGCCAGCACGACGTCGAGCACGGCGTTGCCGACCGCCATGGCGAGCGGGTTGCCGCCGAAGGTGGTGCCGTGGGTGCCCGCCGTCATGCCGCGGGCGGCCTCGGCGGTGGCGAGGCAGACGCCGAGCGGAAAGCCGCCGCCGATGCCCTTGGCCGCGCTCATGATGTCGGGGGTGACGCCCGACCACTCGTGCGCGAAGAACTTGCCCGTGCGGCCGACGCCGGTCTGCACCTCGTCCATGATGAGGAGCAGGCCGTGCGCGTCGCAGAGCGAGCGCAGGCGCCGCAGCATCTCGCCGGGAATCACCCGCAGGCCGCCCTCCCCCTGGATCGGCTCGATCATCAGGGCGGCGGTCTCCGGGCCGATCGCGGCGTCCAGCGCGGCGAAATCGCCGACGGGCACCTGATCGAAGCCCTCCACCTTCGGGCCGAAGCCCTCGATGTACTTCTGCTGTCCGCCCGCGGCGATCGTCGCGAGGGTGCGGCCGTGGAAGGCGCCCTCGAACGTGACGATGCGGTAGCGCTCGGGATGGCCGCCGGCGGCGTGGTACTTGCGCGCCATCTTGATGGCGGCCTCGTTGGCCTCGGCGCCGGAATTGGCGAAGAAGGCGACGTCGGCAAACGTCGCGTCCACGAGCCGCCGGCCCAGGCGCTCCCCTTCCGGGATCTGAAACAGGTTCGAGGTGTGCCAGAGTTTCTGCGCCTGCGTGGTCAGCGCGTCCACGAGATGCGGATGCGCGTGGCCCAGCGCGTTGACGGCGATGCCGGCGCCGAAATCGAGGTAGCGGTCGCCGTCCTCGGCGACCAGCCAAGCGCCCTCGCCTCGCTCGAAGGCGATCGGAGCGCGGGCATAGGTCGGCAGCAGGGCGGAGGTCACGCGGGTCCGTCTCCTCGGGCTCGATCCAGTGGCAAAGCCGCCAAAAGAAAGTGCCGCCTCGGGGGACGGGCGGCACGCGCGCGATTACTATGAAAGAGAGCGCTCCTGTCAATCTCGGGCCGAGGTTTATCGGACCGAGGCGGGCCTCATCCGGACGCCGTCGGGCCTTGCGCCCGCTAGAGCCGCGCCGCCTCCGTCGGCGAGCGCCCGATCACCTTGCGGAAGGTCCGCCCCATCCGCCGCGCATCGGGAAAGCCCGCGCGCTTGGCCGCCTCGCCGAGGGAGACCGTCCCGGAGCGGATCAGCGACTGGGCCAGGGTCACGCGCTCGCGCAGGACATATTGATAGGGTGTCAGCCCGAAGCTGCCCTTGAAGGCTCGCACGAAGTAGCTCTCGCTGAGGCCCGCCGCCTGCGCCATCTCCCGCAGGGACAGGGGGGCATCGATCCGCTCGGCGACGAGGTCGCGCACCCGCCGCGCCTGCCGGGCGGTGAGGGCCGCACTCCGGCGCGGGCCGGGCGGCGTCAGCGCGCCGGAGGCGCGCAGCACCGCCAGCGCCACGCTGTCGACGAGCAGCGCGTCCGCGGCGGTGTCGTGCCCGGTCGCCTCCTGCCCGAGGGCGGCGAGCAGGTGGAACACGCTCATCCGCTCGGACAGGTCGCTGGTGAGCGTCGCGATCTCGGTCTGGGAGAGCGGCGCCTCGATCATCCGCTCGACCGCCGCCGGCATGTAGGCGAGATAGCGCCCGCGGCAGGGGCCGCTCCAGCGCGTGCTGCCGACATAGCCGGGGCCGCGCAGCACGAAGACGTCGTCGGTCCGCTCGTCCGGCACCCCGCCCTCGCAGAAGGTCAGCCGGGTCGCCCGGTCGCCGTCACGGTCCTGCGGACCGGCGGAGGGCCGAGTGTCGTGCCGAGTGCCTTGCTGCGTGCCCTGCCATGTACCGACGAGGAGTCCGTCCACGCGGTGCGTGCTGTATCCCGCCGATTCGTAGGCGAAATCGAGAAAGGCGATGCCGTCGAGGCCGCTTGCCGGGATCTGGCCGAAGATCTGGTCGGGCGGGGCGGAGAGATCGCCCTGCACGGAGGCGTTGACGAACGGAACGCTCATCGGCCGTTGGATTCTCCCGGTCTGTATCCCCCGCGGCGCCGCGCCCTCCGTCCCCGCCGTCTCGGCCGATCGCTCGACGCGGGCGAGCGGTCCGTCGAACGGTCAGGCTTGCGCTCGGCTTGGCAAACGACGCGAGGCCGACCCTGTTCCTTGGCAGGCCAAGACGCGGAGGCACGCCAAGACCCGGAGGCAGCCGAGACGCGGCGGTCGAGCCACGGATCGCGCTCGACCGTGACACCGCGCTCGCGCGGCGCGTCCCGCCGATCCTGCGCGCGTCCGAGGGCGCGCAGGATCGGCGAGCCCCGTGGAAGCGCGGGGTCGACCGCTTCCACGGGACGGCCAGCCCCGGTTTCGAGGCTGACCGGACTTTTGCGGAGGCTACTTGCCGAGGACGCCGCCGAGCAAGCCGCCCACCGCGCCGAGGACGGTGTCGAGCGTGCCGCCGACGAGGCCGCCCACCTGATCGATCGTGCCGGAGACGGCACCGAGTTCCTGGCTGAGATCGAGTTCCACGCCGACGCCGAGAGACAGACCGCCGCCGACCTGATCCAGCTCCGCAGCGTTCAGCTCACGGATGGTGTCAATGTTCTGCTGCATGTGTTCTCCTTAGTCCGTACGATATTGGAAGATCGTTCTGTATTTATGTCTTCCCGTGGAATAAGAGCGGCGTTGCTGCGCCCCTCTGCTGGATAAGGTACGGATATTATTCCGGCAGGCAACCCGGTTTGCGCTGGCGGCTCGGCACGGATGGGAGCGAAACCGCGCGGATGGACAAATCTTGCCCTTCGAAATCACCACCATTGGTCGTGACAGCGTCGCGGCGGACCCCTGCGGGCGGGATCGTTCCATCGTCCTACGCCGTTCGACGGCGGTCGGGCACGGCCCGGACGGACCGTCGGCCGGTCCGAGGCCGCGGGGCCAAAAATTGCCCTGGTCCGGAACGGGGATGCCAGCTCATTCGCGCGGCCTGGTAAAAAGTTGAAATAATTGCGGATTACGACACATATGCGTCAGAATAACGCACCCTGCCGCACTGTCGCAGGCCGGCCGACCGGCTCCGGGGAGGCTTCGCCGTGAACGCGCCGCTGTTCCGTCACGAGGTCGTCGAGGCGCGTCGGAGCGCCTGGCTCGGCGAGGCCCAGGTGGTGCAGCCGCTCTCGATCCGCGTCGTGGTCGGCCTCTGCCTCGCTTTCGTCGTCCTGGTCGGCCTCTACGCCTGGCTCGGCAGCTACACGCGCCGGGTCCATGCCAACGGTCTGCTCGCGCCCGATATCGGGCTCATCACCGTGGCGAGCCCGCTGGCGGGGCGGGTCAGCGCCTCGGGCGTCAAGGAGGGCGACCGGGTCGAGCGCGGCCAGCTCCTCTTCACCATCGACCTCGACGCGGTCTCCGCGAGCGGCCCGACGCAGGAGCGGGTGATCGCCCAGCTCGGGCGCCAGCGCGAGAGCGTCGAGCGCCAGCGCGCGGCGCGCGCCGCCATGGCCGCGGCGGAGAAGGAGGGCTTGAGAGAGCAGATCGCCAACCTGGAGGCCCAGCGCGCCAAGATCGACGAGCAGCTCGCGCTCCAGGAGAAGCTGGTGCCGCCGCTCAAGGCGCGGGCCGACGAACTCGCCGACCTCGTGACCCGGGGATTTGCCCGCGCGGCCGACTTCCAGAGCCAGAACTACCTCTATCTCCAGGCGACCTCGCAGCTGGCGCAGTTCCGCCAGGGCGGTCTGCAGGTCGAGGGCAAGCTCGGGGATCTCAAGGCCAAGCTCTCGACCTTCGACGAGACGCTGGCGCGCGATCTGGCCGAACTCGACCGCAGCGCCGCCCAGCTCGAGCAGCAGCGGGCCGAGAGCGAGGCGCGCCGGGCCATCGAGGTGCGCGCGCCGGAGCGCGGCATCCTCACCTCGATCCGGGCGCAGGCCGGGCAGACGGTGGCGGCGGGGGCGAGCCTGCTCACCCTGCTGCCGAGCGACGGGCGGATGCAGGCCAACCTATTCGTCGATTCCTCGGCCATCGGCTTCATCGAGCCCGGCGCCAGCGTGATGCTGCGCTACGCCGCCTTCCCGTTCCAGCGCTTCGGCCTGCACCGGGGCACGGTGACGGAGGTGACCCGCGCGCCGCTCGAGGGCGACGGCAGCGCCCAGCCCGAGGCGGCCCGCGACGCGGCCAAAAGCGCGGCCAGGAATGCGGGCAACGGCGGCGTCTACCGCATCGTCGTGCGGCCGGACGCCGACAGCGTGACGGCCTACGGCGAGCAGCGCCGGCTCGAGGCCGGGATGCGGGTCGAGGCCGACATCGCGCTGGAGAAGCGCCCGCTCTACCGCTGGCTCCTCGACCCCCTCTACCACGTCAAGCGCAGCGTCGATCTCGTCACGGAAGGAGGGGAGCGTTGAGTCTGCTGTCGGATCTTCAGTTCGGTTTCCGGCGGCGCCTGCCGGTCGTGCTCCAGGCCGAGGCCGCCGAATGCGGCATGGCCTGCCTCGCCATGGTGCTGGGCTATCACGGACGCGGGGTCGATCTCGGAAGCTTGCGCGCCCGCCACGCCCTCTCGCTCAAGGGCATGACCCTGCGCAACCTGATGGACCTGTCGGGAACGATGGGGCTCTCGACGCGGGCGCTCAGGGTAGAACTGCCCGATCTCGGCCGCCTGCGCCTGCCCTGCATCCTGCACTGGGGGCTCAATCACTTCGTCGTGCTGGCGCGTGTCGGGCGAAGGGAGATCGTGATCCACGATCCCGCCCGCGGGCGCCGCACCCTGAGCCTCGCGGAAGCCTCGCGCGAGTTCACCGGCGTCGCCCTGGAGGTGAGCCCGAACCAGAGCTTCGTGCGCGAGCGGGCGGTGCAGGGCCTGACCCTGTCCGACCTGTTCCGCGGCATGGCCGGCATCCGCTCGGCCATGGCGCAGATCATGGTCCTGTCGCTCGGGATCGAGCTCGTCGCCATCCTGATGCCGATCGCCTCGCAGATCGTCATCGACGAGGTGATCGTGAACGGCGACCTCGACCTGCTGCTCGTCGTCGCCCTCGGTCTCGCCCTGCTGCTCGTCCTGCAGCTCGGTCTCGGCGTCGCCCGGAGCTGGGCGATCATGCTCACGGGGACCAAGCTGAACTACCAGTGGTCGGGCTCGCTGTTCGACCACCTCTCCCGGCTGCCGCTCGACTACTTCCAGAAGCGGCATGTCGGCGACGTGATCTCCCGCTTCGGCACGCTCGCCACGATCCAGAAAGGCATCACCACCGATCTCGTCCAGGCGCTCCTCGACGGCATCATGTCGGTCGGCATGCTGATCATGCTGTTCCTCTACGGCGGCTGGCTCGCCCTGGTGGCGCTCGCCGCCACCGCCCTCAATGCGGGCTTACGGATCGCCGCCTACAAGGCCTACCGCGAGGGCACCGAGGAGGCGATCGTCGCGGAGGCGCGCCAGCAGAGTCACTTCATCGAGACCGTGCGCGGCATGGCGAGCGTCAAGCTCCTGAACCTGCGCGAGCGCCGCCGCGGCACCTGGATGAACCAGTTCGTCCAGGCGCTGAACGCGCGGCTGCGGCTGCAGCGGCTCGACCTCGTGTTCGGGCGCGGCAACGAGTTCCTGTTCGGCGCCGACCGGCTGATCCTGCTGGTGCTCGGGGCCCGCGCGGTCATCGACCAGTCGATGACGCTCGGCATGCTGGTGGCCTTCCTCGCCTATCGCGACCAGTTCTCGACCCGCATCGGCAACCTGATCCAGTCGGGCTTCCAGCTGCGGATGCTCAACGTGCAGACCGAGCGCCTCTCGGACATCGTCATGACCGAGCCCGAGGAGGCCGCAGCCCCGATGCCCGCCGCGGTGGAGCCGGTCGCGGCCCCCGCGCTCCTCCCCGCCGGCGACCGTCCCCGGGTCCGGGGAGCAGCCTTGCGCGCCGTCGGCCTGTCCCTGCGCTACGGCGCCGACGAGCCCTGGGTCTTCCGCAATCTCGGGCTGGAGGTGCCGCCGGGCTTGAGTCTCGCGATCACCGGCCCGTCCGGCTGCGGCAAGAGCTCGGTGATGAAGATCCTGATGGGCCTGCTGCCGCCGAGCGAGGGCGCGGTGCTGGTGGATGGCCGCGATATCCGTGCCGGGGGGCTCGCCGCCTACCGCGCCCGCATCGCCGGCGTGATGCAGGATGACGGGCTGTTCGCCGGCTCGATCGCCGAGAACATCGCCTGTTTCGACGAGCGCCCCGATCCCGGCTGGATCCGCGAATGCGCCGCCCGCGCCGCGATCCTCGACGACATCGCCCGCACCCCGATGGGCTTCGAGACGCTCGTCGGCGACATGGGCTCGACCCTCTCGGGCGGTCAGCGCCAGCGGGTGATCCTGGCCCGCGCCCTCTACCGGCGCCCGGAGATTCTTTTTCTGGACGAGGCGACGAGTGCCCTCGACGAGCCGACCGAGGCGGTGATCGCCGCCGCGCTCCGCGACCTGAAGATGACGCGGGTCATCGTCGCCCACCGCCCGGCGACCGTGGCCCATGCCGACCTGCGCTACGACTTTTCGGCCGGCGCGCCACGGGTGGCGGCGCCGGCGACGGAGACCGCCGGTTGAGGGCGGCCTCGCCGCCCTCCCCCTTGCGGATCGCCCCGCGCCCGTGCTCAGAGCCCCGCAGCATCAAGGAGAGTCGGTGATGAACTCGGTCAAGGAACGTCTGGAGGCGCTCGGCCTGACGCTGCCGAAGGCGGCGGCCCCGGTCGCGAACTACGTGCCCTATATCCGCACCGGCAATCTCGTCGTCATCTCCGGCCAGATCTGCTTCGGGCCGGACGGTACCCTCGACCCGGCCCACAAGGGCAAGCTCGGCGCTGAGGTCTCGGCCGAGCAGGGTGTGGCGGCGGCCCGGCTCTGCGCGCTCAACGTGCTCGCCCAGCTTCAGGCGGCGATCGGCGATCTCGACCACGGCGTCGTGCAATGCGTGCGGCTCGGCGGCTTCATCAATGCGGTGCCGAGTTTTGCCGGGCTCGCCCCGATCATGAACGGCGCCTCGGACCTGATGGTCGAGATCCTGGGCGACCGCGGCCGCCACGCCCGCTCGACGGTCGGCGTCGCCGAACTGCCCCTCGACGCCGCGGTCGAGGTCGAGGCGATGTTCGAGGTCGCGTGAGCGCGATCCTGGATCGGGCGCCGGACTGGCTCACCGCCCGTCCGATCGCCCATCGCGGCCTGCACGATCGCGCCGCCGGCCTGCCCGAGAACACCCTGGCGGCGGCCGAGGCCGCGGTCGCGGGCGGCTACGCCATCGAATGCGACGTGCAGCTCAGCGCCGACGGCGAGGCGATGGTGTTCCACGACGAGGCCCTGGGGCGCCTCACCGAGGCCTCCGCGCCCGTGGAAGCCCGCACGGCCGCCGAACTCGGCGGGCTCGCCGTCGCCGGCACGGCGGAGCGCATCCCGACCCTGGCGGCGTTCCTGCAGCGGGTCGCGGGCCGCGTCCCCGTCGTCGTCGAGATCAAGTCGCGCTTCGACGGCGACCGGCGCCTGACCCGCCGCACCGCCGAGATCGTCGCCGGACTCGACGCGCCGGTGGCCCTGAAATCCTTCGATCCGGGCATCGTCGCCACGCTCGCCGAGATCGCCCCGGACCGGCCCCGCGGCATCGTCGCGGAGGCGAGCCAGGACGATCCGCACTACGCCCTGCTGGCGCCGTCGGTGCGGGCCGAGCTGTCGGGCCTGCTCCACCTGCATGTGAGCCGTCCGCACTTCCTGTCGTGGCGCGTCGGCGACCTGCCGGGCCCCGTCCCCTATCTCTGCCGTCGGCTCGGGCAGATGCCGGTGATGACCTGGACCGTGCGCACGCAGGCGCAGCGGGCGCTGGCGCGGGAGCACGCCGACCAGATGGTCTTCGAGGGTTTTCGCCCGTAACGGGCTCCCAAGGGCAAGTCCTTTGGCGGGTGCAGGGCAGAGCCCTGCTGACGCTCAGGCCGCGCGCACGGTGTCGAGGAAGCGGGCGACCTCCGCCGAGAGGTGCTCGGACTGGCGCGACAGTTCGGTCGCCGAGGACAGCACCTGGGCCGCCGCCGCGCCGGTCTCCTCGGCGGCACCCGCCACGCTGGCGATGGTGCGGGTGACCGCCTCCGTGCCGCCCGCAGCCTGGGCGACGTTGCGCACGATCTCCTGCGTCGCCGCCCCCTGCTCCTCGACCGCGGCGGCGATGCCGGTGGCGACGCCGCTGATCTCGCGGATGCGCCCGGCGATGCTGTCGATGGCGCCGACCGCCTGCCCCGTGGCGCCCTGGATGCGCCCGATCTGCCCGGTGATCTCCTCCGTCGCCCGGGCGGTCTGGTTGGCGAGTTCCTTCACCTCCGCGGCGACGACGGCGAATCCGCGGCCCGCCTCGCCGGCGCGGGCGGCCTCGATCGTGGCGTTCAGCGCCAGAAGGTTGGTCTGGCCGGCGATGGTCGAGATCATCGCCACCACGTCGCCGATGCGCGCGGCGGCCTCGGAGAGGTCGCGCACGAGGATTGCCGTCTGCCCGGCCTCGGCGACGGCCGCCTGCGCCAGCGAGGCCGAGCCGTCGACCTGCCGGCCGATCTCCTGCACCGAGGCGCCGAGTTCCTCCGCCGCGGCGGCGACCGTGCCGACATTGGAGGCGGCCTCCTCGGCGGAGGCGGCGACCGTGCCGGACTGGCCGGCGGTCTGGCTGGCATTGGCGGTCAATTGCTGGGCGGTGGCCTGCAGCTCGGTCGCGGCGGCGGTCACGCCCTGAACGATACCGCCGACGGCGCGCTGGAAGTCGTCGGCGAGGGCCCTCGCGGCGGCCCGGCGCTGCGCCTCGGCGCCGGCGCGGGCGGCCCGCGTCTCCTCCTCGAGGGCGCGGGTGCGGATCAGGTTGTCCTTGAACACCTGCACCGCCGCGGCCATGGCGCCGATCTCGTCGCCGCGCTCCCGCCCCGGCACCGCGACCGCCGCGTCACCGCTCGCGAGCGCGCCCATCGCCCCGGTCATCCGGGTGATCGGGCGCGAGATCCCGAACCAGCCGAACAGGGCGGCGGCGAGCGCGGAGAGCAGCGTCACGGCCATGGCGATCCAGGCGGCGGCCGTGGCGGAGGCGGCGCTACCGACGGCCCCCTCGACGCTGGCCTTGGCCCCGCGCTTGTTGAGGGCGAGGTTCTCCTGAAGCACCTTGGTGGCGGACTGTGCGAGGCCCAGGGCCTCCGGCCCGGTCAGCAGGGCGAGGGCCTCGGGCTGGCGCCCCTCCCGCATCAGGCCGACGATCGTCTCGACCCGCTGCGTGTAGGTCGCCCAGGTCTCGGAGAAGCGCTGGTACAGCGCCCGCTCCTCGGGCGAGGTGATCATCGGCTCGTAGGCCCGCCGCAGGGCCTCGAGGGCGGCCTGGCTCGTGCGCACGCTCTTCTCGTTCTCCTCGCGCAGCGCGGCGGTCGGCGAGGCGGCGACGTAGCGGTAAGTCTTCACCCGCTCGTCGCGGGTCGCGGTGCTGATGTCGCCGAGCAGTCCGACCGAGGGCAGCCAGTTGTCGGCGATGTCGCGGACCTCGTGGTCGATGGCCGAAAGCTTGACGACGCTGAGACCGCCCTGAACCGCAGCAACCACGGCCAGAAGGCTGAACGAGCCCGCCAGGGCTGCCTTGAGGGAAACGCGCATGATGAGTCCGGGAAGGGATGGAGACGCTCAGTCCCGCTACCCTGCACCGGAATACTTAAGGTTCTATCGATTTCTGCAAAAAAATGCACATTCCGCTGCCGTCGGGTGCTGGCGCGGGCAGGGCCGAGAGCCGGGCCGAAGGGGCCGGCCCTCCGCCCGGCGGCTTACCGGCTGCCCTCCGGCCGCTCCGACGAACTCTTCTTCTCGGTCGTCGCCTCGGGCTGGCCCAGAAACTCGGCGAGGTAGCCCTTCCACAGGCCGGCGAACCGCAGGGATTGGTGGCCGTGGGTCTCGGGCGAGGTCGGGACCAGCACGAAGCGGCCGTCCTTCACCCGGGCGAACGCCGCGTTCATCACGTCGAGCTGAGGCGGATTGAGCTCGTCGTCGGCGAAGTTCACCGCCAGCACCTTGGCGGTGATCTTTTCCAGGTCCGGCGAGGGGTCGTAGTCGTAGGAGGAATCGAACCAGTACATCCAGTCGTTGGCGTCGGCCTTGTTCTCGTAGCCGGAGATCATCTTGTCGTAGGCCTTGTCGGCCGCGGCGCGGGTCGGCGCCTGCTTCTGCAGGCCGAGCACGCTCTCGGTCATGATGTTGAAGATCGGCAGGATGCGCCCGAAATGGCGCGGCTGCTCGGTATAGTCCCCCCCCTTCCAGTCGGGATCCGTGCGGATGCCCTCGATCAGCAGGCGCCGCCACAGGGCGTTGCGCCCGCTCACCGGGATCGGCTGGCTCGCCACCGCCATCAGCAGGTCCATGCTGCCGGGGTAGCGCTCGCCCCACATCCAGGCCTGCATCCCGCCCATGGAGGTGCCGAGCACGAGGCGCAGGTGCTTGACCCCGAGCGCCTCGGTGACGACCCGGTGCTGGCCCTCCACCACATCCGCGTAGCCGTAGCGGGGAAAGCGTGCCTTGAGGCCGTCGGAGGGCTTCGAGGAGCCGCCGCGGCCGAGCCCGTCGGGCAGGATCACGTACCAGCGCTTCGCGTCGAGGGGCGCGCCCTCGCCGAACAGCTCCGGCCCGAGGGTCGGGATCAGGAAGCTCTTTCCGGTGCCCGTGGTGCCGTGCAGGACGAGCACGGCGTTGTCGATCTCGCCATCGGCACCGCGGTGCGGCGTGCCGAGGGTGGTGTAGTGCAGCTTGACCCGGTCCAGGCTCTCGCCGCTGGCGAATTTGAAGTTCTCGACGACGTGGTCGCCCTCCTGCTGGCCCGGATAGGCGGCCGGCGCGGCGCGGACCGGGGCCGGCGCGAGGCCGGCAGAGAGGCCGGCAGCGAGCGGGGCCAGCGCCATCGTCGTGACCAGCAGAGCCGTGCGAAGCGAGCGTATCCGAGCAGCCATCAAGCGTTCTCCTCAACCCATCCGAACGAGCGTTCCACCGCTCGCCCCCAGCCGGCGAAGAGTGCCCGACGTTCCTCCGCCTCGATACGCGGATGCCAGCGTTTGTCCACGGCCCAGTTATCGCGAAGATCCTCGAGCGTTTTCCAGAAACCGGTGGCAAGGCCAGCGGCGTAGGCCGCGCCGAGCGCCGTCGTCTCCGAAACCTTGGGGCGCAGGGTCGGCCGGTCGAGGATGTCGGCCTGGAACTGCATCAGGAGGTCGTTGCCGGTCATGCCGCCGTCGCAGCGCAGTTCGGGAATCGGACAGCCGGAATCGCGCTCCATCGCCTCGAGCACCTCGCGGGTCTGGTAGGCGGTGGCCTCCAGGCAGGCGCGGGCGATGTGGCCGCGGTGGGCGAAGCGGGTCAGGCCGATGATCAGGCCGCGGGCGTCGTCCCGCCAGTGCGGAGCGTAGAGGCCGGAGAAGGCCGGCACCACGTAGACGCCGCCATTGTCCTCGGCGCTGCGGGCCAGCCCCTCGATCTCGCTCGACGCGCCGATCAGCCCGAGATTGTCCCGCAGCCACTGGACCAGGGCGCCGGTGATGGCGATGGAGCCTTCGAGGGCGTAGGCCGGCGGGCCTCCGTCGAGCTGATAGGCCACGGTGGTGACGAGCCCGGCGGTGGAGGCGACGGGTTCGGGGCCGGTGTTCATCAGCGCGAAGCATCCGGTGCCGTAGGTGTTCTTGGCCTCGCCCGCCGAGAAGCAGGTCTGCCCGAACAGGGCGGCCTGCTGGTCGCCGAGAATCCCGCCGACCGCCACGCCGGGGAACGGGTCGCGGGTCTCGCCGAGCACGGCACTGGAGGAGACGATCCGCGGCAGCACCCCCCGCGGGATGCGGAACACGCCGAGCATGGCCTCGTCCCAGTCGAGGGTCGCCAGCGACATCAGCTGCGTGCGGCTGGCATTGGTGACGTCGGTGACGTGCAATCCGCCGTCCGGGCCGCCGGTGAGGTTCCAGACGAGCCAGGAATCGATCGTGCCGAACAGGGCGGTTCCGTCCTCGGCGAGCGCCCGCGCCCCGTCGACATGGTCCAGCAGCCACGCGAGCTTGGAGGCGGAGAAGTAGCTCGCCAGCGGCAGGCCGGTCACGCCGCGGAAGCGGTCGCGGCCGCCGTCGCGGGCGAGCGCGGCCACCTGCCGGTCGGTGCGGGTGTCCTGCCAGACGAGGGCGTGGTGCAGCGGCTCGCCGGTGCGGCGGTCCCAGAGCACAGCCGTCTCGCGCTGGTTGGTGAGGCCGATGGCGGCCAGATCCCGCGGCTCCAGCCCGGCCTGGGCCAGCCCCTCGCGCATCACCGCGTGGGTGTTGCGCCAGATCTCCCGCGGGTCGTGCTCGACCCAGCCGGGACGGGGAAAGATCTGCTCGTGCTCGCGCTGGGCCTGCGCCAGGATGGTGCCCCGGCGGTCGAACACGATGAAGCGCGTGCTCGTGGTGCCCTGGTCGATCGCCCCGACCGCGTCCGGCATGGCCCCTCTCCCGGCGTTCCTCACGTCCGGGATCCTCGTGTCGCCCGGCGCGCGAGGGCGATCCTACACGAGGCGCCGCCTGCCGGAACCGGTCAGCCCGCCCCTGCGCGTTCCAACTGGGCCGGAGTGTTCTGGGCTCCCATCTGGCGGGCCATGTCGGCGGCGCTCATCCCGGAGGCGTCGCGCCGGGCCGGATCGGCGCCGTGGGCCAGCAGCAGATCGACGATCTCGGTGCGGTCGAACATCGCCGCCACCATCAGCGCGGTGCGGGTGCCGTCGCCGGCCCCGTCGACCTGCGCCCCGTGCTCCAGGAGCAGCCGGACGATCTCGGCATCGCCCTTGAAGGCCGCCCCGGCGAGCGGGGTCTGGCCGCGGTCGTTGGCGAGTTCGGGGTCGCCCCCGGCCTCCAGGATCGCGCGGGCCGCCGCCGCCTGCCCGTTATAGGCGGCGAGCATCAACAGGCTGTCGCCCTTGTCGTTGCGCAGGTTTGCCGGAAGCCCCTGACCGAACAGCTCGGCCAGCTCCTCGGCATGGCCCATCCGGGCGTACTGGAAGACGCGGGCGGCGAAGGCGAGGGTCTCGTCGTCGAGGGCGGGGCGGTCAGCGGACATGGTTTTCGCGTCGCGGCTTCGATGGCTGGGAGGTCCGCCTCAGGGCGGCTCTGTTCATGGCGCGGGTAGGTAGCGCCGCCCGGCGGCCCGGCCAGCCGGGCCTCGGCCCCTGCTGCGCGCGGACCGGTCCAGTCGAGCCGGAGCGGCGGCGCCATGGCGATCCCGACGCGAACGTATGGCACAAGGTGGATGCGCAACCCCGTCGCCGCCTCGAAGGCGGGAAGCATCGCGCGGACGGGCACGACCGGCAGGAGCCCGACCATCGCGACCCGGACGGTCATCCGAACGAATTGCATGGCCTCGGCCGAGGGCATGCCGAAGCTACCGGAGCCCGCGCGCCGAGCGGCTTCTTCCCGGCGCGCGGGCCGGACGATCAGGCCGCTACGGTGAGGACGGGCGGGTTCAGCCCCCCGAACCGCCGGTCGCGGGCGGAAAAGTCGGTGACCGCCGCGGCGAGGTCGGTGGCGCTGAAATCAGGCCACATCCGCTCGGTGAAGTGCAGCTCCGCGTAGGCCGCCTCCCAGAGCAGGAAGTCGGAGAGCCGCTTCTCGCCGCCGGTGCGGATCAGGAGATCGACGTCGCCGTCCCCGCACAGAGCCCCGCTCATGGTCTCGCGGCTCAGGTCCTCCGGCCCGAGCCGGGCGGCGGCGGCGAGGATCGCGTCGCGCGAGGAATAGTCGACGGCGATGCGCAGGTGCAGCCGGTCGCCCGCGGCGGTCGCGGCCTCGGCCCGCGCGATCGCCTCCGGGATGCCCGCGGGCAGGCGGTCGCGCCGGCCGATCACGGTCAGGCGGGTGCCGCTGCGGGCGAGCCGCTCGGTCTCGCCGCGCAGATAGGCCCGCAGCAGGCGCATCAGCCCGCTGACCTCCTCGGCGGGGCGGCGCCAGTTGTCGCTGGAGAAGGCGTAGAGCGTCAGCGTGCCGACGCCGAGGCTGGGAGCCGCCTCCGCCACCCGCTGGATCGTCTTGACGCCCGCCCGGTGGCCCGCGCTCCGGGGCAGGCCGCGGGCGCTCGCCCAGCGGCCGTTGCCGTCCATGATGATCGCCGCGTG
>Ga0233425_10006767_pt1 | contig 16649 bp, 12 predicted proteins | sample Watercolumn_Towu_2_FD_181712 | JGI IMG/M metagenome (GOLD analysis project Ga0233425, IMG submission 181712) | Freshwater microbial communities from Lake Towuti, South Sulawesi, Indonesia - Watercolumn_Towuti2014_140_MG | ecosystem: Environmental > Aquatic > Freshwater > Lake | place... | reverse complement strand
GGGAGAACTCGTGCCGCGCCTCGGCAACGCGCGCCTCGTGCTCGTGCGGCCGCGCGACTGGCCGGACAGCAAGTTCACGCTGGATCTTGAGCGACTAGCCCCAAGCACAAGCTTCGGGCCCGTCGCTATCCACGATCTCACACCACGGCGCTAACGCAGGTCCTTCACGGCTAGGTTGCGGAACTCCACCGCGTCCCCGTGGCCGCCGAAACCAATATGGCCCTCGGTCAAGGCGAGGCCCGGATGAGCCTGATCGTGCAGCGGTTTGTCCACGTCGGCATCCAGAATGATCGTGCCGTTGAGGGTCACGGTGAGATGCTTTCCACGGAGCGTGATGCACTCGTGGTTCCACGTTCCCGTGGGACGCAAGTAACCACGTGCAGCCGGAACAATGCCATAAGCGGATCCGTGTGCCTGCCACGGTTGCAGGTCCTTGTACATCGGGTGTCCATCATCGAGCACTTGGCACTCACAGAAGCCCGCGTAGGCACCGTCCCCCGCTCCCGGATATCGCAAGAGGATGCCGTTGTTGCCACCGGGCGGCAGGCGGAACTCAAAGCGCAGGGAGAAATCGCCGTGGCGACTCTTGGTGAAGAGATTGCCGCCCTTCCCAGCGCGCCAGCGCAGCACTTGGCCATCCGCTTCCACAGCGTCCTTCGCACCATCGAACGCCGAGAGTTCTTTGTCCAATGGAATCTCTTGAAACCCGGATCCCTCGGCGGCGCGCAACCACTGATCCGCTTCTTCCATGCCGACTTCACGCATCCGGAAGTTGCGGAAACGGATCTCTCCCCCGTGGGTTTGCAGTTGCAGCGGGCCCGTGCGCGGCAGCGGCAGCTTGGGCGCAAAGTAGTTTTCCATGGGCACGCCATCGACGGTCAACTGACCATTCAGCCAGACCCACGTGCAAGCGCCCGCTAGGCGAATCTTGAGTTGGTTCCACTCACCAAATGGCCGATCAGCCTTGATCAACGGCGTACGCAAATGCCGCTGGTTGTTCCACAATCCTCCGCTGCCTTTGTCCGCGCCAAGGTGCCACTTGCCGCCTGATTCGGTGGTGTCCCAAATCTGCACCTGCGGATTCCCGCGCAGGTAGATGCCACTGTCCGCTAGGGCCACTGTGCGGTAGTCGAACTCGAATTCGGCGTCGCCAAAGGACCGCTCGGTGGTGAGAAAAGCGCCTTCACCATCGTTCACCAACTCCGCGCCATCCATGCGCCAGTGCTGAAGAACCTCCGCATTCCATTGCCGTTGCGCGATTGCGTGGGCGTCAGGGCTCATGCGCGCTTCTTCAGCGGGGTCAAGATGCGGGCGTCCGCGCCATGGGCCGAGCCCAAGATCGCCTATCCCCGTCTCAGGCGTCTGACACCCAGCGCAAACAACCAGACTCAAGACGAGCACCAAACGCAAAATGGACATGCGGAGAATCTCCCTCAAGAGTGCGCACGATACCCGAGCCGGTTGCTAGCCTGCACTCCATGTTCCGCGCGCTCAGCACACTGCCCCTCATGCTCTTGCTCGTAGCGTGCGATGCTGCGGGGCCAAACCTTGCACCACCGCCACCTCGCATCTGGCCGCAGACAACCTTCGACCTGCCCTTGCCCACGCTGCCTCCGGATGCGCCGCCTCCCGGAATGAACAGCCCCAAGCGCATCGTGAGCCTCACACCTAGCGCCACTGAGATGATTGCCGTGTTGGGCTTCGAGGATCGCCTCGTGGGACGTTCGCACTGGTGCGACGTGCCCGCGAGCGTTCAGAACCTCCCCGATCTCGGCGGCCTCGCCGATTTCCAAGCGGAACGCATCGCTGACCTCAAGCCCGACTTGGTGGTGTTGTTCGACATGTTGCCGGAGCTGAAGAAGTTGTTGACCGAGGACTTCGGCATCAAATGCTGCGCCCATCGCGCGGAACGGGACGATGACCTGTTCGATGGCTTGCGGGCTGTGGCCCGCGCCCTCGATGCGGAAGCCCGCGGAGAATGGCTCATTCGCCACATCCAATCGGGGCTGAGTGATCTCTCTCAGCGCATGCGCAGCGAGGCTCCACCCCGCGTCTTGGTCATTCTCGACCGCCACCCTCCATTCGCAGCTTGCCCCGGGAGTTTCGTGGATCTGCTCCTCCGCGCAGCCGGAGGAGTCAACGCCGTAACGAATCCGCCCTTAGATCGTCCATGGTGTCAGCTCCACGCCGAAGCCCTCTTCGATTTGGAGCCGGATGTCATTCTCGATCTCTCCATTGGTGAGAATGCCCAAGCGTCCATCAGCGCCGGCGCGGATTTCTGGAGCCGTTTCAGCGAAGTCCCCGCGGTGCAGAACGGACGGGTGCACATGCTCGAAGCACCTGTGCTCGTGCGTCCCGGCCCGCGTCTACTTGGTGCCGCGGAACTCTTGGCTCGCATCATCGCGTCGCGCTGAGTTAGCGGGGCCCGCGCCGCTTGGCACGCGCTGTGGGTTCTGCTGTCCACGGATCTTCGGGCCAACTGTGCCTTGGATAACGCCCGCGCAAGTCGCGCCTCACCTGTGGGTAGGTGTTGTTCCAGAAGCTCTTCAAGTCTTGCGTCACCTGCACCACCTGATGATTCGGAGCAAGCAGGTGCAGCAAGACCTTGACCCGACCGTTGGCAATGGTGGGTGTGTCAGGCTCCCCGAAGAGTTCCTGCAAGCGCACCGCGAGCAACGGCAGCTTCCCGAGTTCGTATTGCAAGCGCCGCGTGCTGCCACTCGGCAAGGAGAGTGACTCGGGAGCCATTTCCAAACAGCGTCGATAACGCGTAGCACCCAGTGCACTCGCAAGAACTTCGCTCAGCGCGATGCCCTCCACGTCCTTCAGACTCCGACAGGAATCCAGCCACGGGTCTGCGGCCGCGACTAACGCGGGGCCATCCAACGCGGGAAGCTCGAGCTCCGGGCACCACACGCTGAGACAGTTCATGCGCACGAGCAAATCGAGTTCGTCAGCAGAACGACCCGCAAGAAACCGTTCCGGCTCGGCGCGCAAGATCTCCCGCAGAGCCGTTCGTTCCGCGTCTTTATCTGCGACAGGTGACGCGCTCTCCTCCAGAAGCAAATCTTCAAAGCGGAGGGTGCGCCGTTGCATCACCCGCCCGCGCTCGCTGTCGAAGGCGGTTACGCGCTCTTCTTTCAAAGCACCGGGCAGGTCGTTCAACCATGCGGACTCCACGGCGCTAGCCGTGCGCACTTGAATGCGCGCATTCTCGCCCCGCCGTCCGAGATCGGCATCCAGCACTAGAAACAACTCCGCATCTCGCACAACGGAGCGTGGTGAGAGTTGCACGCCGCGCCCACCGACCATCACGCCTTCTGCGCGCCCCTTGTCTTTGCGCCGCGCTAATCGATCTGGAAACGCAAGCAGCAGTGCCCGCAGCAAGGAGCTCTCCGTGGCATCGTCCAAACTGCGCCTCGCCGTGGCTGCTCGGAGACCCGCCGCGGCAGCGAAGTGCTCCGCAGCCTTGAGCACGGCGTCCACGGCCGCGCGATCCAACAGACTTCCTCCGCGGCGCAACAAGTCGAGACGTAGGAGCACATCGCTCGTACCGGTTGCTTCGTGCTCAAGCGCGGCGGCATCTTGTCCGCGCACAATGTCGCGCTCAGAAAGCAGTGCCGCCACAAGCGCGCCCTCCGGCCCCACACCGCTCGCTTCGGCCGCTAGCAGCAGGCGAGCAAGACGCGGATTGGTTGGAATGCGCAACATGCGTTCACCCAAGGGAGAGAGCCGCCCGTCGGTGGTCGCACCACAGCGTTCCAAGTACTGAGTGGCGCGCGCCAACATCTCGGGAGGTGGCGCTTCAAACCAAGCAAACGCGTTGAGATCGCGCTCTCCGAAGGCATGGAGTTCCAACGCTGTGCGCGCGAGATCCACGCGCTGAACTTCGGGCGTTTCGAACTCGGGCATGGCGGCCTCTTCGCCGCGTGTCCACAAGCGCACCACGCGCCCAGCAGCGACGCGGCCCGCACGCCCTGCACGCTGCGTGGCCGACGCGCGCGAAATCGGGCGCAATTCCAACCGGTCAAGGCCGTGGTCGGCATCGTGCACTAGGACGCGCGCTAGTCCGCTGTCGATCACCGTGCGCACGCCGGGAATGGTGAGCGACGTCTCAGCAATGTTGGTGGCCAAGATGACCTTGCGGCGCTCGCTTTGCTGCAACGCACGATCTTGGTCTTCTGGACGCAATTCACCGTGGAGCGGAAGGATGTCCGCGGCATCCACATCGCGAAGGGCCTCCTGCACGCGCCGGATTTCTCCTGCTCCTGGGAGGAACACGAGAATGTCACCCTCCGCGTCTGCCAGTGCGCGGCGCACCGCAAGAGCTGCGCGCTGCGGCATGGGGCGCTCGTCGCGCTCTGCTGCGTGCTGGATCTCCACAGGATGAAGTCGCCCGGGAACCCGCACGATGGGCGCCGCACCAAGGAACGCAGCCACCGGTTCCGCGAGAAGCGTGGCCGACATGACAACGATGCGCAGATCCGGGCGCAACGAGGCGCGGACTTCCTTAAGCAGGGCCAGCGCAAGATCCGCATGCAGGCTGCGTTCGTGGAATTCGTCTAAGACCACACATCCCACGCCGTCGAGGGCGGGGTCATCGAGCAAGCGACGCGTGAGAATGCCCTCGGTGATGTAGAGCAATCTCGTGCTCGCGGAGGATCGATTCTCGAAACGCACCTGCCAACCCACCTCAGCACCTGCCGCAGAGTGGCGCTCCTGCGCGACACGACGGGCCGCGGCACGTGCTGCCACGCGGCGGGGCTGCAAGACCACTACCGAGCCTGCGCCTGCGAGCCCGGCGTCAAGAATCGCAGCCGGAACTCGCGTGGTCTTGCCGGCGCCTGGCTCCGCCGTGATGACGAGGCCCCCTGCCTGCCGCAACTGGGCGGTGATGTCCGGCAAGAATGCATCGACGGGCAGGCGTTCCACGCTCAGAGCTTTGCCGTGGCAGCGCATCCCATCAAGGGTGGTAGCAGGTAGGATCCTCCCATGCGCAACAGCCTCATCCTTCTCGCACTCTTGACCACAACCCTTCTCGCTCAATCCGAGCCAATGCCCGTCTCCAAGTCCCCCGCCAAGCTCAAGCCCTTGCACTGGCTGGTGGGTGATTGGAAAGGCGAAGGCGAGTGCATGGGCCAGGCCTACATGGAGGAATTCTCGGCCGCCCTTGTTTTTGAAGGCCACTTCATCCGCGTGGAGTCGAAGGTGTACATCGGCGGCCAACTCGTTTGGCAGGGCACAGGCTTCACCGGCTACGACCTCACCGCGGATTGCATAGCCGCTTACGTGTTTGGCATGGACGGCGCCATTGGTCACAGCACCTTCAAACCCGGGCCGACGGAAAACGTCTGGCTGGTGAACGGCGAGACGAGCGGCGTCTCCCCCTTCAAGAAGTACACCGAGACCCTCACCTGTGTCAGCAAGGACGAATTCACCCTGGACATGAAGTGCACTGAAGGTGTGCCCAACGGCAGCCTCAGTTGTCGCTTCCAACGCATCAAGCCAGCAGCCGCGCCGGGGAGGGCTCCAGCGCCCGCCAAGGAAGATGAGCCTGCGAAAGATCCACTTCCTGCGTCCCCAAGGAACCCAGCCCCAGCGAACGACCTCCCCACAGCACAGCCTGCAGCCGCGCTGCGGGCTATCATCCCCGCGCGTGTCCGCGCCCGCTGACGCTCCCCTCGCAACGCTTCGCATCCTGCATGTCGTGCCCTGCCTTGGGCACGGCGGCTTGGAGTTGGCGTTGGCTCGACTTTCGCGCCGCCTAGCTGACCTCGGCGCTGTGCAGTGCGTCGCCGCAATGACCGGCGAATTGGTCATCGCAGAGCGGTTCTCTCCCGCCGTGCGCTTGCAGTCCTTGCATGGCAAGCCCCACGAGTGGGCCCTGCCCGGACGTCTGCGCCAACTCATCCGTGAGTTCCGGCCTGAGGTCATCCATGCACGCAATTGGGGCGCCTGGCCAGACACCGTGCGCGCGCGTTGGCGCAGCAACGTGAAGGCTCCTCTCGTGTTCTCGTTTCATGGGACGACGGAACCAGCACCCATGCCTTGGCGCAGGCGCTTGGCGTTTCGCGTCTTGGCCCGCCTGAGCGACGAGGTGTTCACGGTGTCAGAAGCGGCTCGCACGCGCCTCGTGAATGAAGTGGGTTTGTCATCCGCACGCGTGGGGCTGATCCCCAACGGCATCGCTGTCGATGAGTACCAACGCGCGGAGGTTGTGAACACGCGCTTTGTGGTGGGCACAGTTGGCAATCTGAATCCCATCAAGAATCACACGCTCCTGCTGCGCGCCATGGCGCTCCTGCGTGCGCGCGGTGTGGATGCAGAACTGCGCATCGCTGGTGAAGGCGGCGAGCGCAAGGCACTCGAAGCCCTCGCGCGGGAACTCGGCGTGGAGCAGCACCTGCGCTTGCCGGGGCTCGTGCACGACGTGCCTGCGTTTCTGGCCAGCCTCTCCGCGTTCGTGTTGTGCTCCAAACTCGAAGCGCATCCCAACGCCCTCATTGAAGCGATGGCCGCCGGACGACCCTGCGTGGGCACCGCGGTCGGTGGCATCCCGGAAGTGCTGCGGCATGGCGCCGTGGGGCATGTGGTTCCTGCGGACGATGCCAACGCTCTCGCGGAGGCCCTCTGGCGCATCGCTGCGGATCCCGCGGCCGCACGCACCATGGCGCTCAACGCGCGGCAGCACTGCGCAGCGACCTACGGCCTTGAGGCCATGGTGAAGGCCTACGTGAGCCTGTATCGCCGCCTTGCAGGACGCACGCCGGCATCATGAACTTCGTAGCGATCGCCGCTGCGCAGGGCTAGCACTGAGTTCACTCAACGCTGCTCGGGAACAGCATCGCGTACCACTCGGAATCCCGTGTGCATCAGGCCTGTGTCCGGCGTGGACTTCATGCGCGCACTGCTGCGAAAGCCGTGACACACTTGCGGATGACAGAGGAAGGAACCTCCGCGCATGACGCGCTTGGCCACACCCGGTTCATCAGGATCGTGAGAATCGACGGGGCCGCTGCCACTCTCCGCCAAACCCGGCTCACGCGCGAGATTCCGCAGAGTGTCATGGCGATACCAGTCTGCGCACCACTCCCACACATTGCCGAGTAGATCATGCAGCCCATATGCGTTGGCCGCGAACTGCGCAACAGGCGCGACAGCAGCAAAGCCATCCTCGCCGCTGTCATGCATCGGGAACTCGCCTTGAAACGAATTGCAGTACCAGCGCCCATCCTCGCCATTGGCTTGAGATCCCCAGCCGTAACGCTGCTGCACTAAGCCAGCGCGGGCGGCCCATTCGAATTCCGCTTCAGTGGGTAGTCGCCCGCCGGCCCAACGCGCGAAGGCACAAGCGTCATCCCAAGACACTTGCACCACGGGATACGCCTCGCGACCGACCAGGGAGGAGCGCGGCCCCTCGGGGTGCCGCCAATTCGCGCCGGGGGTCCAACTCCAACCCTCCCCGAGCGTGAATGTGAGCGCTCCCGGGACGAGCAACTCGGCGGGGATTGGCGGACTGCCCTCGGGCAGGTTGGCTAGCAACTGCGCAGCTTCAGGCGCTTTCTCCGCAGTGGTCACATAGCCGGTCGCTTCCACAAAGCGCGCGAATTGCGCATTCGTCACCTCTGTGCGCTGCATGCGCAAGGCACCCACGCGCACAGGAACCACAGGCCACTCATCAGGTAGCCCGTCTTCCGCACCCATGAGCAGAACGCCGCCCGGAACATCCACGAACTCGTCCTCACCAAGTGGTGAGAGCGAGGTGTGTGATGCATGGCTACAAGCACCGAGCACAAGGAAGCCTAGGAGCAGCGAGCGGAACACGCCCTCATCCTAGATGCCAGGGATGGGATTGCATCCCATCGCCTAGACTCTCGGCATGTCGCGACTCCTGCTGCTCTTCTCGCTGCTAGTGCTGCCCCTTGGGGCGCAAGCTGCGCGGCGCCCAAACATCATCTTGGTGATGGCGGACGATCTCGGCAGTGCGGAACTCTCCTGCACGGGCTCTGAGGTCATCAAGACGCCACACATCGATGCTCTCCGCAAGGACGGTCTCTTATTCACGCGCGCCTATGCCGGAGCTCCCGTGTGTGCACCGAGTCGCTGCGTCTTGCTCACGGGCCGCGATCTTCTTCATGCGCAAATCCGCGACAACGCGGAGATGCCTAATCCATCTGAGGAGATCTTTGGCGGCCAGCCCGGCCTCGCAAAAGGCACGGCCACCATCGCCAGATTGCTCAAGAATGCTGGCTATCGCACGGGCTGCTTCGGAAAGTGGGGTCTCGGCGGCGCCCATGCGAACGCTATGTCCGGCCATCCCCTCGATCAGGGCTTTGATCGCTTCTTTGGTTACCTCTGCCAACGCAACGCTCATAGCTACTGGCCCACCTATCTCGAAGATGATCGCGCGCGGCTCGACCTTCCGGGCAATGAGCGCACTCATGGTGATCAATGGGCCCCTGACCTCATCACTGCCAAGGCGCTCGCATGGTTGGCCTTGGACAAGAAGCGCCCGTACTTTCTCTACTTCCCTTCCATCATTCCTCATCTCGCCTTGCAAGCGCCGGCGGATCTCGTGCAAGCCATCCCTGTCATCGAAGGTGACACGCCCTACACGGACAATCGCTATCAACCCTGCGAGCGTCCACGTGCGACCTATATCGCCATGGTGCAGCGCTTGGATCAACACGTGGGGCAACTCGTGCAGGCGGTGCGTGAGCGCGGCGAGCTCGCCAATACGCTGTTCATCATCACTTCTGACAACGGTGCCACATGGAAGCTCGGCGGCTACGACGCCCCATGGTTTCGCGGAAACGCTGCGCTGCGCGGGCATAAGGGCGACGTCTTCGAGGGCGGGCTGCGCGTACCGCTCATTGCGAGTTGGTCCGGGGTCACGCCGCGCGGCGCGAGTTCCGACACGCCCGTAGGACACGTGGATTGGTTGCGCACCATCTCGGCGCTTGCTGGATGTGATGAGAAGGTCAGCAGCGAAGGCGCGGACCTGAGCGGGATCCTGCGCGGGGAAAAGATCTCAGCCGCCAATCCTCGTCCACTGGCCTTCGAGTTTCCGCAAGGAGACGGAGCTCAAGCCGTTGTGCTTGGCCACTGGAAAGGAGTGCGTATCGGCAGCCGCAAGAATGCCTCTGCACCACTTCAACTGTTCGATCTGCAAGCCGATCCCGGTGAGAAACAAGACATCGCCACGTCCCATCCGGACATCGTGGCGGCCATGAGTCGGATCCTCGCGGAACGCACACCCGCCTCCCGCCCGGGCTGGGAGTTCCCTAAGGAACAGCGATGAACTTGCGCTATTGCACTTTGGTCTTGGCCTTTGCCGCTGTGCTCGTGGGCCAAGACAAGTCGGAAACTGTGCGCTTCGGCTGCGACCTGCGCGTCGAGTTTCTGACCGCCCTCGCGCGCGCGGCAGGCTTTCCTGAGTTCGCTCAAAAGGGTGATGCCGCGCCTTACCAACGGGCTGTCGATGCGTGGCTCGCTCCCCATCGCGGGCATGAAGCACTGCAGCGACTCGTGGCCATGCGCCGCGAACATGGGACGAGCTACGACGCCCTGCCATCGTTGGCGCTGCACCTGACCCCGCCACCTGCCTTCGCAGAGCTCGCGGATTTTGAAACGGCTCCGGAACGCTTGGATGCGCGCTGGAAGCTGGCTCCTACTCGCGCGTTCCTGGCCGCAGTCCGCAGTCTCTGGAAGGAAGCCGATGGCGAGAAGTTTTTCGCTTCGCAGAAAACTGTGCTCGACGCAGCCGGCAGAGCCCTCGCCACACGTCTTGGACAATCCAACGCACCGGCTTGGCTTCAGGCCTATTGCGGCGTCAGTGGCAAGGTGGCCTGCCGCGCGATTCCTGGGCTCCTCTGCGGAAGCATGAACTACGGATGCGGCGTGCGTTTGGCGAACTGGGAGGAACTCAATCCTGTCCTCGGATGCGAGCGCTTCGACGAGGACGGGATGCCGCACTTCGGCGAAGCTGCAGGTCCGCTGTTCATGCACGAACTGGCCCACTCCTTCGCCAATCCACTCGTCGATGAGCACTGGACGGCGCTGCGGGCCTCCGCAGAGGGCTTTTTCGCAGAGAGTCAATCCGCGATGCAAGCGCAGGCCTACAGCAATCCGCGAATCACCATGTATGAGACCGTCGTGCGACTCCTAGTCCTGCGCTGGCTGAGTGAAAGCAACGTCCAAGGCGCAGCACGCCAATTGTTGGACGACACCGAGCGCGGGTTCAGTTGGTTGCGCGAATGTGTGGGGGCTCTAGATGCCTACGAACGCGATCGCAAGACTTGGCCTGATCTCAGGGCATTCATGCCGCGCCTCGCCGGTGTGCTGTCCAAGGAAGCCGAACGTCTCGCCGCCTTGAGCGCCGCGGCACCGAAGCTCGTGCGCATGGAGCCCGCCAACGGAGCCACAGATGTGGACCCCGCACTAGAGGTTCTCGTGCTGGAGTTCGATCGGCCCATGCAAGCCGGAAGCTATTCCATTGTGGGCAGCCGACAGGATGCTCCGGGCATCACCGGCGCGCCGGAACAGAGCGCGGATGGAAAATCCTTCCGCTTCCCCGTGCGTTTCGCAGCCAACAAGCCATACAGCTTCAGCCTCAACAGCCCGCGCTTTCAAGGCTTCCGCTCGAGCGAGGGGGCACCGTTGAAACCAATCGCCGTGCAATTCAAGACGCGCGGCTGAGCGGCTGGTTTCGCGCAGGCCCTTTGCTTTATGCTCTGCGATGGCAAGTGCCTTCAAGAGAACAAGCATGCGCTCTATTTCGCTATTGCTCCTCGTTGCAAGTTGTCTCTCAGCTCAACGCGTCCTTTCGTCGGTCACGGGCCTTCATGCGAACGCAGCTCACGGCAGGTTCATCGCCGCCATTGGTGATGCGGACGGCGACGGCAGAGCGGACTTCGTGACTGGCTCACCCGACGCAGCCAGTGCTACCGGCATTTCGTCCGTGGGTTCAGTGCTGCTCGTGAGTGGTTGGACCGGGACCATCCTCGCTGTACTCACCGGCCCGCAGAATCTGGCTCAACTAGGCAGTGCTGTGGCGGCGGCGGGTGACGCGAACTTCGACGGCATCCCCGACTTCGCTGCGGGCCAACCAGCCTATGGCCCACCAAGTCCCATTCCCGCTCCCAACGTATCCGGTCTTGTGATCGGCAGCGGTGCCAACGGTGCGGTCATTCGCACCTTGCCAGCGCCTCCAGGCTCCAGCGAATTCGGCTGCGCTGTGGCGAACGCCGGAGATCGCTCTGGGGATGGCATCGACGATTTCATCGTGGGAGCACGCAGCTCTTCGCAAGTGTTTCTGATCAACGGCTTCAGCGGCGCGATCATGGCCACTGTCACTGGCGCTGTCGGGTCATACTTCGGTTACTCCGTAGCGACCCTCGGCGATCTCACTGGAGATGGTGTTGCTGAGTTCGCCGTTGGCGCCATTTTCGCCAGCAGCGCCACGACAGCCAATGCGGGCAGCGTCAGCATCCACGACGGTGTATCGCTAGCTCTCTTGCGAACGCACTACGGCGCGGTGGCTCAAGACTACTTCGGCGCCAGCGTGTGCGGCTTGCCCGACGTGAACGGCGATGGCATTGGCGACTATGCAGCGGGAACACCTACTGCCGATTTCAACACAGCCATGAACGTAGGCGTGGTGAAGGTGTATTCCGGACTGAATGGTCAAGCCCTTTGGATGCGTTATGGCACTCAAAGCTACTCTTCGGCGACCGCGAGCGACCTCGGCGAAGGTCTTGGCATTTCCTTGGCTTCGGCGGGTGACATCAATCAGGATGGTGTCGCTGATCTCTTGGCGGGCGCACACGGTTGGAACGCACCCGGCGTTGAAGACTGCGGGCGCGTCCTCGTCCTCTCGGGCAGCAACGGCACCGAGTTGGGTGCGTTCCAAGGAACCGTGGCGGAGAACGGCACTGGCAGCGGAGTCGCGCCACTTGGTGATCTCGATCTCGATGGCTGGCCTGAGGTGCTCATCGGCACGCGTGGTCACGACACCAGCACGCTCAACAACGCAGGGCGCGTGGATGCGGTGGCCATGGGCCCATTCCTCGGCGCCTGTGCCACTGGCGGCAACTCCATCGCATTCCTGAGTGTGAATGGCTCCACGGGTGGGGCTGCCCACCGCGTGGACGTGTCACTGACTCAACCCATCACCCTTGCGGTGAACAACCTCTCCATGTGGCCGTTACCAGCCCATTTCGTGTTGTGCGCGAAGGTGGGCCTGCCCATGGCCTCGGACGTGTTCCCGCTTGCTGGCATCGGCACAATGTGTTTCGCGCCTGCCCTCTTGGCTCCCGGTAATCCGAGCCTCTTCATCCTGGCGAGCTCCATTCCGGGCGTGGGCGAGTTGCTTTCAACCCCAAGCGCAACGTGGAGCATCACGCTGCCGCCTCTCGGCTTCGCCGCGCAGGTCGCTTTGCAACCTGTCGTCATGTATTCGCCGAGCAGCACCGTGTTCGTTGCGAACGCCGTCTTGGTGCAAACCTACTGACTGCTCTCAGTCCGCGTCGCGTTCTTGGCGATCGAGAATAAGGCTGGCACGGCGCACCCCGGGCAAGGCACGAGCCGCATCCATGAGCGCTGCGATGCGCTCATTGGCGATATTCACTGCATAAACGAGTCTGCCACCACCATCACTGCCTGTGCGCGCTTCGACAAGCGCGAACGCATCGGTGCGCGCACGCAACATGGCTTCAACGGCGACTAGGTCAGCAGATGCCCCTTCGAAGCGAATCTCGAGCGTGGGCCCGCCCGCTGTCATAGCGGCGGCGCCGCTGCGAGCGAACAAGGTCACTCCCAAACTGAGCAACGCGACCGTGGCTGTCGCAGGCAAGGCTTGAATCGGGTCCATGCGCGCCGCAGCGATGCCTGCTGCCACCGCGAATATGACAAACGCCGCATCGCGCATGTCGCGGATCGCTGTCCGGAATCGCACGATGGCCAATGTCCCCACGAGTGTGAAGGCTGTGGCAGCGCTTGACCCCACAGAGAGCGTCACGAAGCTGATGAGAACTGCGAGCAGGATGAGAGTCGAACCGAGGCCGGGGGTGCGTGTGCGCTGGCGGGTGCTGTACCACCAGCAACCAGTCACCATCAGGCCCAAAGCCGTAGCCAACGCCACACGTCCCAGCACACCAACGAAAGCCGGCATCGATGCCACTTGGTCATTGAACATCGAAATGTCTTGTGGTGCGACCGGCAGCGTCATGGATGGGAGCTTATCAGTCTCATTTGCAGCAGGGCTACTTGTCTGGTGGCGGCACAGACTCGGTGCTCACGTTCTTTGGTGTCCACTGCAACAGGAACTCGCGTCGTTTCTGCGCGAAGGTGTTCAGGGACAGTCGCGAGCGCATCCGTGGTTCGCCGCCTTCAGACGCCGTGGCCGTCACTCCCGGAGCTGCGGTTGCGGCAAGGAAGCCCGCATGATCAGAGAGCCCGCGCGTTTCTACCGCGATGCGCCCCTCAATGAGTTCACGCAGTTCTTGAATGCGGGCCGCGAAGGCTTGGGGTTCGAGTTCCACCGTGGCGAGCTCTTTCACGTGGGCCAAGTACTTCTCGCGCAGCGCCGGCACTTTCAGCAAGCGAGAGCGCAGTGGTTTGCCTTCGTCCTCCATCGCGACGAGTGGATCCAACGTCGGGCCGCCTTCACCGCCAAAGCCACGCCGCCCACCACCGCCGGGGCCGCGGCCCGGATCACCTGAACCCGTTTCGCCACGAGGCACACCGGGCTGTTCGCCACGAGGCACACCGGGCTGTTGGCCACGAGGCCCCACCGGCGGTTCGCCACGAGGCCCCACGGGCGGTTCGCCACGAGGCCCCACGGGCGGTTCGCCACGAGGTCCTCCGCGAGGCCCACCACCACCGCCGATACCCAACGCCTCATTCATGTCATGCGGAATGACGTGAAACACACCCTTGGCATCGCGCCAAATGCTGTAATCGCTGGCTCGTGTCCAGTAGCCGTCGCTGTTGGAGAGCGCCACGTCAAGGGCAAGGAACCACAGCGCGCCTTCAATGTCGAAGATGGGCTGGAGCTTTGCTTCGAGTTCTTCTAGAGGAGTCGTAGAGAGCGTGCGACAGAGTTCGCGCAACGCAGTCCAGTCCTCCGCGTTGTCTTTGCTACGAATCTGGTAGCGCTCCTTGTACGCGGCGAGATCCTCGCCCCTGAACGAAAGTCCGCTGTCCGCGCCCGGACGCCCTTTCACCTTCCACCGCGCGCCGTCAGAATTGCCGAAGCGTTGCTTCAGAAAGTCGCGATTGAATTGTTCGGCTGCGCAGAAGATGCCCCAACTCTCGCCGTTGATGACCACCTCCACGAGGTTGGCCTTCGGTGCAGGAACGCGGCCTTGCGCGAAAGCGCTGTAGAGCACGGTTGACATGCGAGAGGCATCACCGTTGCAGTTGAGCAGATTCAGCGTGTGCACGCCCATCAGGTGCTGGTCTTTTTTCAGAAAGTCCATGCTCACGTTCATGGACTTCGCTCGGCCTTCACCTGCCCCCATGTAACTAGATGCACCGCGAAAGCTCACACCCACACTGTCGTAAGTCTGACCATCCACTGTGAGCTTCGCCGGCACCTCCACGTCGGTGCCGTAGAACGTCATGAGTTCCTTCTCCCAGTCCGGAGCTTTGAATTCAAAAAACAGGGTGCGCAGGATGGATAGGTCGAACAGTTCCTTGTCCGGATATTGAGCCACCTTGGCAGGCTTCAGCGCGGGGCCTGGCTTCGGATTCGCAGCGCCTCGTCCGCCTGGGCCGCCAAATCCGCCCGGCCCTCCGCGGCCGCGACGAGGTTCCTTCTCCAGAGCTTCGCGCGCGCGGCTGCGTTCCGCGTCTTCTAGGCGCCCGTTGTTGTTCTTGTCATATTCCTTCACGACTTTGCGGTCTGCGGTTGGCGGGCCAAAGCCCATGCCGCCTCGCCCCGTCTCACCTCCACGCCCCCCACTGGGCGGAGGCGGTTCCTGCGCGAGCATCAACGAACTGAGCACTAGCGAGAACATGAACGTCAACCGCATGCGAGCTCCTTGCCACCATCCGGCAGTGTGTCGAGTCTAAACGCTCCACTGCGCACAACGTTGCGCATGGATTCAGGATCCCGCCGAACACGCTCCCACTGTTGGCGACGTTGGTCCCACCGCGATTCGGCTAACCGCGCATTGGCTCGGCCGTCGCCCCTCGCCGCATCATGGATGCGCGTGCGTAGTCACTGCGCTCGCCAACTCGACAGAAGGGGCCCCTCCTTGACCCTGTCTGCGCAGTCGTGAACGACAGTTCCCCACTGCCGAGTGCTGGTGTTCGGCGGAGCCAATCGTGTACCTACCTTGCTGGGCATGAGAACAACGACAAGCGGAACCTGATTTCGCCGACACTAGCGCATTGAGCATCTGTTCGTGTAGATTGGTGGGCGGTGCAATGAGGTTCGCCGCATATGGGTGACAGCTATCAGTGGATCTGGATCATTCTTGGGATCGTACTTCTGCATGTGTTCTGCATGCGCCTCGCAGCTTCGCCTCCCCCACCCAACGTCAGACCGCCGCAGCACACTGACAAGGCCCGCGGCAGTATGGGCAGAACTCAGGCTTCGGCGGCTGTTGATGACTGGGGTGTCACCAGTGAATTCGGCCTAGGCGGCTCCGATGGCCGCGGCCCTGCTTCACGCTGAACACCTGACGCCGCCCCGCCGCGCTTGTCGAAGGGTGTGCGACTAGCCCACCACGCGGCAATCTCGGGGTCATTCGCCGCCCCTTCAGTGCGTGACCACGTGAACAAGTTCTCGAACTCTTCGCCATCGTGCTGTGTGAGGATGTCGACGCCCTTGGGGAAGCGGCGTTGCAACTCAGGGTCCTTGCGCCAATGCCGCAGGATGCACTCCGGGACGAGTGAGTCCGCGCCAAGAGGCTGCTTGCAACCAATGAAGGTTGTGCCTGCTGCAATGCGCTTAGCCTGTTCTTGAGTGAACCGCTGATCAGCATTGGCATCTACCTGCACTTGCAGCGCGCCCAAGGTGAGGAGCACGTCCCTGTCGGCTTTGGTTTCCGGCTTGAACAACCGGAAGAACTCACCGAGCACGGCCTTGATCGCGAAGGATGGCATTTGCCAAGGCGCTACCAGTGAATTCAATTCCGTGAAGGAGCGAAACAGGCTCCTCATGCCGTCAGCAGATGCGTTGAAGTACACCGCCGGATAGCCGTGGAACGGAAACACGAAGTTGCAATCGACCACCACGTAGCCGCCGGGTTTCAGGACGCGCCAAATCTCTCCGGCTGCGGTCCACGGTGAGTGAAGGTGTTCGAACACGGCCGAGGCGTAGACGAACCCAAAGCTCTCGTCGCGGAAAGGCAAGTAATGCGCATCTGCCACCACATCCACATGGGGCGTTAGCACCACGTCCGCGCGGACGATGCGCGGGTCATCAAAGGCACGATTGCCGGAACCTAGATCGAGGATGGGCAGGTCCGCGGGCAAGGAGTCGAACATGAACTTGAGGTTGGCCTCATACTCGTGCCAAACGACGAGATCCCCTTCGTGCGTGACCTTCAGGTTGGGGTCGGGCATGAGGACGGGCACGCCATTGCGCACGGGATAGCGCGTGCCTGATGGCGATTGAAGCGTGTTGGCCACTCGCACCA
>Ga0233425_10006766_pt1 | contig 16649 bp, 15 predicted proteins | sample Watercolumn_Towu_2_FD_181712 | JGI IMG/M metagenome (GOLD analysis project Ga0233425, IMG submission 181712) | Freshwater microbial communities from Lake Towuti, South Sulawesi, Indonesia - Watercolumn_Towuti2014_140_MG | ecosystem: Environmental > Aquatic > Freshwater > Lake | place... | reverse complement strand
GACCAAGTCGGCCGTATCGAAGGCAATCTATCCTTGCCGCTTGACGCCCCGGAAGGGCGCTATGACTGCTCCGTTGCCGCCGATATCTGCGGCACGCGATTTATGAACTCGACAGCCTTCGAGGTCGTCTGGCCCTGGTCCCCGGTCCTTACGGTCCTTTCATCCTACCTCTCCGAATTCGTCCTTCCGGGTGACCTCATCCCGGTTCGCGCCTACACCGGCTACGAATATCTGCCTGCCCGTGCGAGCCGGATCGCGTCCTTTGTCAACCTGACGATAGACATAATCGCCCCCAACGGCACATCGTTGGCGACATTCCACAACCTAACGGGCGCCGACGGCTGGACCGACCTGGGCTTCGTCGTTCCGAAGGACTGCACCGCCGGCGCCCACACCGCCCGCATAACCGGCTTCGAAGGGCTGAGCCGTGAGATCCAGTTCACGGTCGTCCTTCCGGTCAAACAGGCGCCGCAAATGCCTGATGATACGCCCTATGTCCCTGTCACGCCAATAGTCGGATCCGCCGCCATCGGCCTGATAGCCTTGGGAATCGCCCTAAGCGCCACGGAAACCGGCAAATTCGCCTTCTTCGCCCCGATTGCGCCTCTGTACACCCGCATCCGCCGCGACAAGGCCCTGAGCCACCGGGTCCGCCACCAGATAATCGGCTACCTGGCCGACAACCCCGGCCAGCACTACAACGGCCTGAAAAGGGCCCTTCGCCTCTCCAACAGCGTCATGGTCTACCACTTGATCGTCCTGGAGCGCGAGGGTTTCATCAAGTCGTTGCGCGACGGGACCATGAAACGGTTCTACCCGGCCTCGGTCAAGACCCCGGACGTCCGGAAAAGGACCCCGGAGGAGCTGGACAGCGAGATACTGGCCGTCGTCCAGCAAAGGCCCGGCATGACCCACAAGGACCTCATGGAGCACCTCGTGGTCGGCAACGACGTCGTCAAATACCACACGCGCAAGCTCGTGCGGGCCAGAAGGCTTCTAAGCTCGAAGGACGGGAAGACGCGGAAATACTATCCCCATGATAGTGAAAGCGCCCGTTCCTCTAAAGAAGATCCATGAACTCCTCCGGTTCCAGGTCGATATCCTTGATGATCTTGCGGAGCAAACCCCGGTCGATTTCCTCCCGCGGATGGTTCGGGACCACCGTTATCCTCCCGTCAGGATGTTCAAGTATCACATGCCCCCCTTTCTGGCGGATGGGCACGAATCCCAGGCGAAAAAGGACCTTCAGCACCTTGCGTGCCGGCAACGGTCGCAACGCCATCGGGACCAGCTCCGAAATCAGAGGGCGACCTCGATTCGCTGGATTCCCACGAACCGGCTCTTGATATCGGCCCGGTCCTTGCGGGCCTCAAGATAGAGCCTGATGGCGTCCTGGATTCGACGCATCAAAGCGTCCAGGCTCTTTGCCTGGGTGTGGCATCCCGGAAGGGAAGGCACGCTTGCGATGTAATAGCCGTCCTCGCCCTTCTCGATGAGGATGTCGAATGTCCTCTTCCTCTTGCCCATGATGTTATCATTGTAATCCTGAATTAAATATGTTTTGCCGTCGGGTTTCATCGAACCCCTCCTGCGTCTGGGCGAAGTTGATGCGCCGCGGATAAATATCCCTTTCAGGGGGGTCGGTGAAAGTATTCAGAAAAGCCTCTTCACGTCCACTCCCATCGCCTCGAGCTTCTCGAAGCCCTTGCGCGTCAGGAAGTAGAGCGTCTTGTTCTCGCGCCTCTGCTTGATGAGCCAGCCCTGCTTGACCAGCACATCCACCAGAAGCCCGCAGAGCGTCAGGGAATTGACCGGCTTGGGGATGTAGTCGTCCTCGTGGGTGGGCCTTGCGGTCGCGTCGTATTCCATGTCCTCGGTCCAGTCCTCGGCCATCCCCGTGCCCTCGGAAATGATAATGGCATTTCCGAATATAAGACTTGCCCTAGCAAAGGAATATTAGCCGATAGAGCAATCCTGATGCCGGTGTGTGGCAAATGATTCGCTGCCCGGCCTGCGGCACCGGAAACATCGACGGCTCGACCATATGCAAGAAGTGCCGCGCCCTCCTGCCGGCGCAGGGCCCGCAGCCCCCGGCGGTCCCGCCGCCCGAGAGAAAGAGCGCCAGAGACCTCGTCGAGGAGCTCAAGGCCCTGGAGGTCGTCGGCCCTGAGAAGGACGCGGTCGTACGGGGGCTCGTCGACATACTCCTCCAGGCCGACATCCCGGTCCTCGTGGAGCGCTACCCTGCAAAACAGGTCTCCGATTTGCAGAAATTCCTGGCCGAGATGGTCGAGGAGAAGCTCGAGGAGCTGGAAAGGCACCAGGGCGCGCCCGCCAAGGATTCGCTTCTTCTCCTGTACCTGGGCTCGGCCGCCTACCTCGTCGGCGACTACGGCCGGGCGCTGGAGCGCTTCACGGCCGCCGCGGAGCTCGACCGGACGGACGCCGTGGCCGAGTACGACCGGGGGATGGCCCTCCAGTCGCTCTCCCGCTACGACGAGGCGATCTCGTCCTTCACCCGGGCGATAACCCTCCGGCCAGATTTCGAGCAGGCCTGGGCCAACAAGGCCCGCACGTTCGTCCTCCAGGGCAAGGGCCGGGACGCGCTGGAGTACTTCGAGCGCGCGCTCTGCCTGGACCGGACCGACCCGGAGGCCTGGTTCGGCAAGGGCGCCACTGAGCAGGAGCTGGGCCAGTACGAGGAGGCGCTCCGGTGCCTCGAAACGGCCATCAAGCTCCGCCCCGACTTCGTCCAGGCCTGGAACTTCAAGGGCGACGCCCTTTTCCATCTGGGGAGGCTGGACGAGGCGCTCGAGGCCTACGGGGGCGCCCTGGAGCTCAAACCGCACGATTTCGAGGCCTGGAACAACCTCGGCATCGCCTTTTTCGCCCTGAAGGACCTCAACCGGGCCCTCGAGGCCTTCAACAAGGCCCTGATGGTGCGGGCGGAATCGGACGACGCCTGGCTGAACAAGGGCACCGTGCTCGAGCTCAAGGGCGAGATGCAGGAGGCGCTTGCTTGTTATGACCGTGCATTGCGCCTCAACCCGGACTGCGACCAGGCGAGAAAGGCCCGCGAGAAGCTGTACTCCATCGGGATGACGAGCAATCCCTGAGCACCGGCCGGCGGAGCCTGTGAAGAGGGGGCGGCAAGGGGACAGCCTCGAACTGTGCCACGTGCTCGATGCGCCCCGCCCCTTGCGCCTTCCCCCTTGCGCCCTGCACCCCGGACTAAAGTCCGGGGCATGGACGCTTTCCCATGGTGAAGCGACCCCGGACTAAAGTCCGGGGTTTCAAGCTTTCAATCCGTCCCTTTCCACCCTTGTACCCTTCCACCCTCGCTTCAGATGATCTCCGCCTCGGCGGCGAGCTTGCGGAACTCGTTGGTCGTGAGCGAGCTCGGCGGCACGGGTATCAGCAGGTTGCCCTTGTGCACGCGCGCCAGGTCCTTGAGGTGGGTCACCAGCAGGAAGAGCTCGTTGAAGCCCATCTCGGCGATAATGAGGTCGATTCCGTCCAGGAGCAGGACCGCCCGCTCCTTGGACATGAACGCCATGAGCCGGCTGCGGAGCTCGTCCGGCCGGTCCGGGCGCACGACGTCCGGGTGCTGGGCCCGGCTGAGCCAGCGGAACTCCGTCCAGGCCGGCATGAACGCCTGCTCCCGAAGCGAATCCGGGAACGTCCTCACCACGCACATCAGCTGGCGGTCGTGGCGGGCGGCCTCGGCCGCTATGCGGTAGGCCCGCTTCCCCCGCGATTTCAGGACGTAGGTGGTCCCCTCGACAATGTTCATGCCGGGCATGAACGAATCCGGCGGGTTCTCCTCGGAGAACACCGCCCGCCCGAGCCGGACCATCTTGCGGTAGTTCGCATCGTCCATCGAGCGGTGGTCAAGCGAGATGATGCTTATCGATTCGCGGTGGTGCGTGTCGTCCCGGAGATAGCTGTAGAACTTGAAGACGTTCGAGAAATCGTTCGCGCTCGTCAGGCAGGTGAAGATGTCCAGGAGCATGACGGTCTTTTGATGCTTCTCGAGGAACCGCTCCCGCCGAGCGTTTATCTGGTCTATCATGGCCGGCTTGAGGGCGTTGGGCGCCGAGACGTCCGTCACCCAGGCGAAGTCGACCTTCTCGGGCATGGCGAGCCGGTGGCGCGCAATCTCGGGCGGCTCGCCGGTCACGTAGAGGCCGGCCCGGCCGCTCTGGAGGCAGCCCTCGAACACGGCGACGGACATCGAGGGCGTGGTCTCGTCGATTATGTATGTCCCGCCGGAAATCAGCGGCCCGTACTGTTCAGTTGGCAGGCATTTTCCCCCCGTACACGCCCGTCGGCGGTTCAAATATCCATTTGAGCGTATTTATTACTATCTGCCTGACGGGTAAACTGGTAAACCGGTAAACTGGTAAACCGGGGACGACGCGGTTGGCGGCTCCCGGGCTTCCCGGTTCCCCGGCCAGCCCGCCGTCCCACCGGTCTCCCGGCTTCCCGGGTTGCCGGTTTACCGGTCGTCATCAGAAATCATAAAATATGTTCAACCCGTTCTCCGCCAGGGGTAGTTTCCGATGAACAACAAGATAGCTGTCATAGGGGCGGGCCAGATGGGCAACGGCATCGCGCAGGTCGCAGCGGCGGCCGGGTTCGACGTCGTCATGCGCGATATCGAGCAGAGGTTCGTGGACAACGGGATGAAGGCCATCGACAAGAACCTGGGGCGGATGGTGGAGAAGGCCAAGCTCACCGCCGAGGAGAAGGTGAAGATAATGGGCCGCATCAAGGGCACGCTGGACCTCAAGGACTGCTACGACGCCGGGCTCGTCGTCGAGGCGATCATCGAGAGGGCGGACCTCAAGAAGCAGCTCTTCAGGGAGCTCGACCAGAACTGCCCGCCGGAGACCGTGCTCGCCTCGAACACCTCCTCCATCTCGATCACCGAGCTTGCGGCCTGCACGAAGCGGCCGGACAAATTCATCGGCATGCATTTCATGAACCCGGTGCCGGTGATGAAGCTCGTCGAGATCATCAAGGGCGTCGCCACCTCGGAGGAGACCACGAAGGCCATCGTCGAGCTCTCGCGCAAGATGGGCAAGGAGCCCGTGGAGGCCCAGGACTTCCCCGGCTTCATCGTGAACCGCATCCTGATGCCTATGATAAACGAGGGCTGCTTTGCCCTGATGGAGGGCGTGGGCACCAGGGAGGGCATAGACACCTGCATGAAGCTCGGCACCAACATGCCGATGGGCCCGCTCGAGCTCGCCGACCTCATCGGGCTTGACACCTGCCTGGCCATCATGGACGTCCTCTACTGCGGACTGGGCGATTCGAAGTACCGGGCCTGCCCGCTCCTGCGGAAGATGGTGGCGGCGGGAAGGCTGGGGCGGAAGACGGGCGCGGGCTTCTACGACTACGCGAAGAAGTGAGCGTGCGGGGAAAAGGCAGCAAGGGAGCACCGTAGAAGACCGCAGCGGCGGTCTTCTCGGCCGAGGCGAGCAAAGCTCGCCTACGGAGGGAGCAAGGGGGCAGGGGAGCAGGGGAGCAAGGGAGCAAGGGAGCAAGGGCAAGGGGGCAAGGCAGGAAGGGACAGGAACCTGTACCCTTGCTGCCTTCCTGCCTCGCTCCCTTGCTGCTTCGTGCCTTTTTTATAGCCAGAACCCCATGATTGCCCCGTCATGTCGCTCGGGCCGGGGCGGTTCGTGGGGCGCGAGGCGGAGCTCCGATTGCTCTCCGAGCGCCTGGATTCCGCCCGTGCGGGGGCCGGGAGCACCGTCATCGTTTCGGGAGAGACCGGGATCGGCAAGACGCGCCTTCTGGACGAGTTCACGGCCAAATCGCAGGGCGCCAGGGTCCTGAGGGGCACCTGCCTGCTCGAATCCAGCGCCCCCCTCCTGCCCTTCCGGGACGCGCTCAACAACGGCGGGCTGGGCGCCCTCCTCGCCGACGGCCAGGTCCCGCGCATCGAGACCCTCTACCTCATCAGCACCCAGAGCCTCCTACTGGGCAAGGCGGAGCGCCATTCCACCAAGTTCGACGCCGACGTGTTCACGGGCATGCTCCAGGCCGTGGAGGAGTTCGTACGCGACTCGCTTTCTCGCTTCTCCGGGAAGGAAACGACCGACACCCTGAACAGCATGGGCTACGGCGATTACACCATCCTCCTGCAGAAGACGCCGCTTTTCTCGCTCGCGGCGATAATCTCCGGGCAGCGCAACGAGTTCCTCATCGAGGACCTGCGCGGCCTGTGCCGCAAGATAGAGGAGGGCTTCGGCGCCAGGATAAAGGGCTGGGGGGGCGTGGTGGAGAACGTCCGCGGCGTGGAGAAGCCGCTCGAGGACTTCCTCGCCTCCGGCAAGTACGACGGCGTGGACTACGCCCGCGACGACCCCCGGCTTCGCCAGGCCAACATACTGGAGAACATCACGCGGGGGCTGCACCGCGAAAGCCTATCGGCCCCCGTGGTCCTCATGCTCGAGGACCTCCAGTGGGCGGATTCGGCGAGCCTTGCCGCCCTCCACTACCTGTGCAGGAACACGCGCTCCGACCGCGTCCTCGTGATAGGCACGTACCGGCCGGAGGACCTTTTGCCCGCGCCGGACGGCTCGGAGCACCCGCTCCAGCCGTTCCTGCGGACCGCCGCCGCCGACAATATTATAACGCGCGCCGAGCTCGGGCGCCTTGAAGGCGGGGCCGTCGCCGAGATGGTCCGGGCGGTGCTGGACCCGTCCGAACTGGGCGACGACTTCATCGAGCACGTCCGGCGCGAGACGGACGGCAACCCGATGTTCATCATCGAGCTGCTCCGGCTCTACGAGCTGGAGGGCGCCGTCCACCTCGAGGGCGGCCTCTGGCGCGCCCGCGAGGTGTGCACCACCTGCGCCCCCGCCCGCGTCAACGAGGTCGTCCTGCGCCGGCTGGGCCGGCTCCGGATGGACCAGCGCGACATGCTGGACTGCGCAAGCGTGATAGGGCTGGAGTTCTCCGCCGGCGTGCTCGCAGGGGCGCTGGACCTCAACCGCCTGCACATGCTCCGGACGCTCAAGGAGCTCGAGGACCCTCACAGGCTCGTGCGGGCGCGGTCTGACCGCTACCGCTTCGACCAGACGCGCGTGCGGGAGCTCCTGTACGGCGAGCTCGGGGCCGACCTGAAGAAGGAATACCACCGGCTCGTGGCGGGGTCGCTGGAGAAGGCCACGGGCGGGGCCGGGGCCCCCGCCCCGGAGGAGCTGGCGTTCCACTACAGCCGGGCGGGCGAGCCGGAAAAGGCGATACCGCTCCTGGCCCAGGCCGGGGACCGGGCCCGGAAGGCCTACGCCGAGGCGGAGGCCCTGGGGCACTACACGCGGTCGCTCGAGCTCATTGGCGATGACCCGCGCTACCGCGGCGACGCCGCCGACCTCCACGAGCGGTCCGGCGACGTCCTGTCCGGGACGGGCCTTTTCGACCGGGCCGTGGAGCAGTACCGGAAGTCGCTTGCCATCCTGAGCTCCGGGAAGCTGGGCTGGTCCTGGCCCACCCGCCGCCACACCGCCCGGGTGATGCGCCTCATGTCCGAGGCCCTCGAGAAGAAGGGCGACTTCGAGAGCGCCGAGCACGGACTGGAGAGCGCCCTCCAGATGCTGGGCGAAAGCGCCGACGCCGAGCGCGGCCGCATCCTCCTCGACAAGGGCGTCCTGCGCTGGAAGCAGGGCGACTACGACGGCGCCGCCCGGCTGGGCATGCAGGCCCTGGCCGAGTTCGCCCGCGCCTCCGAGGACCCCAAGGACCTCTCCAAGGCGCACAACGTGCTGGGCCTCATCGCCCAGAGCCGGGGCGACTACGCCGGGGCGCTCTCCGAGTTCGAAAAGAGCCTCGAGATAGACCGCGGCACGGGAGACCTCCCCTCGGCGATAGCCACCCAGAACAACATCGGCGTGGCCTGGTGGAACAAGGACGAGTACGACAAGGCGACCCGGATATTCGAGGAGAACCTCCTGAGCATCGAGAAGGTGGGCGACCAGCACGCCCTGGCCAACGCCTACAACAACCTGGGGCTGGTCCAGTGGAACCGGGGCCGGTACGCCCAGGCCCGCGAATGGCACGAGAAGAGCCTGGCCATCCGCCGGCGCATCGGCGACCGGCCGGGCATCGCCTCCTGCCTGAACAATCTCGGCCTGGTGGACTGGGGGCTCGGGAACTTCGATTCCGCGCTCGGGAACTTCCAGCAGTGCATCGGGCTCCGCCGGGAGCTCGGGGACCGCAGCGGGACCGCGGTCTGCCTGAACAACATCGGCAACATACTGGCCGACCGGTCGCGCTACGACGAGGCGCTGGAGCACTACCGCCAGAGCCTGGCCGTCATGGAGGCGCTCGGAGACCGGCAGGGCGTCGCCATCGCGCTCAACAACCTGGGCGACGTCTCGTCGCGGCTGGGACGGATGGACGAGGCCTTCGCCCACCACCTCCGGTCCGTGGAGATACTCGAGAGCATCGGCGACGTGCAGGGCGTCGCCGTGGCGTACAACAACATCGGCAACCTGTACATCGAGAAGGGCGAGTACGACCGGACGCTCGAGTACTTCGAGAAGAGCCGGGCCATCATCGAGAAGATAGGCGACGAGAAGGGGCTCGCGGTGGCCCTGAACAACCTCGGGGACCTCTGGTACTACAAGGGCGACCCGTCCAGGGCCGAGGAGCACTATGTCCAGAGCATCACCATCGCCGAGCGGACCGGCAACCGGCGCATCCTCGTGGAGAACTACTGCGGGCTTGCGGAGGTCCGCCTCCGCCAGGGGAACCTCGAGGGCGCCGCCTCCTATGCGCAGAAGGCGAACGAGCTGTCCCGGGCGGTCGGGTTGCGCGAGAACGAGGGCTGGAGCCTGCGCATCCTGGGCCGCGTCTACGGCCGGCAGGGCAAGTGGACCCGCTGCATGGAGCTTCTGGACCAGGGCGTCCGGCTCTACCGGGAGATCGGCCTCGAGGCCGAGGAGGGCGACGCCCTGCTGGAGATAGGCGAGGCCTACCTGGAAAAGGGGGATTTGGCGAAGGCGGGCGATTTCCTCGAGAAGGCGGCGGACATCTTCGAAAGGCGCGGCCTGGGGGCCAAGGCCCAGAGGGCGCGCCTCTCACTCGAGAAGATGGGCTCGCCCGGGGCGGCGGTGGAAAGGGACTAGTGTTTTCTCATCGCCTGTCCGGTCGTCCGTTCCGGCATGTCCGGCCTTTCATCACGACGACCAGCAGAAAGGCGATGCCGGCTATTGGCACGATGTCCCCGTAACCGCTCTTCTTGCCGTCGTCCTTCTTCGGAGCGACGGGGGTCCCGGAAAAGCCTTTCAACACCGGCCCCGAGCCGACGATTATCGCGTAATCGCCGGGTGGATGCCATCCGGCCGCCCATACGTTGGGCGCCCCTCCCACCTGGTGCGCTTTCTTGAACGTGGTCCCGTCGTAGCTGTAGATGCCGCCGTCCTGGCCCGTCACGAGCGCGACGGTCCCGTTCTGGTTCCAGGCGCAGGAAAAGAGGTTCTCGGTGGTGTTGGTCGATACCGCCGAAAAGTTCGTTCCGTCGTACCTGTAGGCCCTTCCGCTCAACGCCACTATCAGGGCCGAATTGTCGATGCCGTTCCAGCCGATGCCGGTAAAGCTTCCCTGGGCGCCGGTGAGGGTGGTGTAGTTGCCGCCGGAGTACTTGTGGACGCCGCTGTCGTCGCCCACCATCAGGCAATACGTGCCCGCCGGGGACCAGCGGAGGTCCTTTATGCCGCGCGTGCCCCATATCGAGATGTCCTTGATGGTGGTCCCGTCATATGTCGTCACGAGCCCCCAGGCCGACGAACCGCCCACGAGGAGCGCCTCGGTCCCCGTCGGGTTCCACCTCACCGCATTGTAGGGCCTGGTCACGTCCCCGCCCGATTTCACGGTGCTGACGGAATCCCCCTGGTATCTGAGGACGGTCTGCTCCGCCCCGACGATGAGCGCCTCGCTCCCGTCGGGCTTCCAGTCCACGCCGTTGAGGTCAACGGCCACCCCGGTCGGTACCGGCGTCCAGGCCCCGGAAGCGAACTTGAAAAGCTTTCCCCCCTCCCCGCAGGCGAGGGCGAAACTGCCGTCGGGCTTCCAGGCGATGTCCATTATCGCGGCCTTCGGGTCCTTCACCACCGTTTCGAAATTGAGGGCGGGGGCGACGGCGCCGGCGGGGAATGCGGCCAGGACGAGGGCAAGCACCAACGGGACTGCAAGGAGCGCCTTCATGCGTATGACCGTCTTCTAGCGATGACATCCGACTTAATAAACCTGTCCCCGGACCCGCCATCAATATCATGAAATATCCAAAAACCGATTCGGCAACGGGTCGTTGCGGATGCCGTACACCAACATTTCCGTGTCCAAGGAGGAGGGAATCGCCATTGTCACCATCGACCGCCCCAAGGCCCTGAACGCGCTCAACTCGGCGACGCTCCGGGAGCTTGCGGCGGCGTTCGACGAGATGGCCCAGGCGGCTGAGGTGAAGGTCGTCATCCTTACGGGCGGCGGGGACCGGGCCTTCGTCGCCGGCGCCGACATCTCGGAGATGGTGAACTACGCCCCCATCGAGGCCGAGGGCTTCGCGGCGCTGGGCCAGAGCGTGATGTTCAAGATAGAGCGCCTGCCCAAGCCGGTCATCGCGGCGATGCACGGCTTCGCGCTGGGCGGCGGGTGCGAGCTGGCGATGGCCTGCGACATACGCATCGCAACGGACAAGCTCAAGGTCGGACAGCCCGAGGTCAAGCTCGGCGTCCTGCCCGGGTTCGGAGGCACCCAGAGGCTGGCCCGCATCGTCGGCCCCGGAAAGGCCAAGGAGATCATCTTCTCGGGCGACGTCTATGACGCGACGGAAGCACTTCGTATCGGCCTCGTCGACAGGGTCGTACCTTTCGAGAAGCTCATGGAAGAGGCCAAAAAGCTAGCAAGGACCATCGCTTCCCGCGGGGAGGTCGCCGTGCGCCTCTCGAAGGACGCCATAAACGCCGGGATGGACGTGGACATCGAGAGCGGCTGCATGCTCGAACGGAAGGCGTTCGGCATGTGCTTTGCGAGCCAGGACCGGGTCGAGGGGATGAAGGCGTTCCTCGAAAAGAGGGAGCCGAAGTTCACGGGGAAGTGAGAACCGCCTCCGCTGCGGAAGTGTTGGAACTTGAGCATCTCCTATTCGATCATCCTGTTGTTCGACAAATCAAGGACATGGGAGGTCCTCGACCACATCGCCGGCTATACAAGGGATGTGATTCCCGCAGATGAGACGAATCCGACAGCCGCCGGCTCGCCACGGGTGGCGCTTCCTTGCAGCGACCCGGAGGCCGCAATCAGGGCCCCCGGTCTGAAAAGAATGGATTTCGAAACTTTGATCGCTTTTGAAATGGATAATATGCTGCTGGATTATTGGAAGGTCGAATACGAGCCTGATCTGCAGTCATCCAATCCCCAATACAGGAAACTGGCCGAAATGAGCGCACAGCGGATAAGGACCGAAAACAGGCTCTCCATTGGCATTATTTTTCTCAGTGTAAGAATCGGCTCGAAATTCGTGATGTTCGAACTGAGGGCACCGACCTGGTCCGTGGGCAGACTCTTCCGAGAGTCAAAGTCGATGCGAAGATGGGCAAAAGGGGTTCTTCGCAGGTTCTCTGGCCTGGTGGGCCTGGTGGATATCGACGGTTCTTCCGCTACGCTTTTTTACAAGGACGGCCATGCGTTGCGAAAGCCCACTTGGCCTTCCCATCTGGACCCTGATGAGTACATACGGCTCATTTTTAATATCGAATACAACGATGAGAATTCCCAGAGCGCGCGCCAAACCGAGGAACAAAAATACATCGACAAAAGGCAGGCCGACCAGGCCAGATGGGAAGCCGAGCGCACGCTCCTGGGCGATTACAGGAGCGATGACAAGTTCTCTTTCCAGCTCCTCATCGAAAAAGCGCATCTTTGGGATGTCCTGAGAGATCTCAGCGTCCGTTCGGCCCGCGACGGGACCGAAACATGGGACCTGAAGACCGCCGATCTCCCCCATTTCATCCTGCGGGACCTGAAATTGAATGCGACGCCGGTTTTCGGCCTCGATGATGCGGCTCTCCAATGGTGGGAGGGTGAAAAGAAGGTCCGGGCGACCCTGGACCCATCGGCTGCGAACTTGGAGTCGATTGAAAAGACGGAGCGCGGCTTCAAGTCAGAAGGACGAGGCCGCTTGGAAGGAATTCCTCTGGAGGTCGACCTGGGCAAAGACCTTGTGGTGCTGACCTTCAGGGCCACCGGAGGCCGTATGAGCGCGCTGTTCGACCGTTCCAGGTCTTTGAGGGCGGTATTCCAGGATACCCTGCGCAACCGTGGCGGTATTGCCGGAATTATCAACCGGGGAGGCAAGCTGGGCACATTGTTCTACCTGGAAGGCACCGAACTGGATGAGAAGGGGAATTTCTGGCTCTCTGAAAACAACCTGGATGGTCTACCCAAATTGATCTCAAAACGTAAATAATGGCCTATTGTGACGCTTGTTGCTCATTCAGGACCGTCTCATAGACCGTCAGGGCACCATTCCCCCAGAGGATGAAAAAGACCGTTTCGATCCCCTCCTCGCCGGCAAGGAAATTTCCGACAGCGGCGAATGCCACCTTCGCCGCACCCTCCATCGGGTAACCGTAAGCCCCGGTGCTTATCGACGGGAACGCGACCGTTTTCATTCCATGCTTCCTCGCCAGCTTCAGGCTCTCGCAATAGCACGATGCCAGCGTCTCGGCCTCCTTGTGCCCTCCGCCGTTCCAGACAGGCCCCACCGTGTGGATGACTTTCTTGGCCGGCAGGCGGCCGGCAGTCGTAATGACCGCCCGGCCAGGCGGCAATCTGCCGATTCTCTTGACTATCTCTTTGCATTCCTCGAGTATCTCCGGCCCGCCGGCGCGGTGGATGGCCCCGTCCACACCGCCGCCCCCCATCAGCGAGCTGTTGGCGGCATTGACGATGGCGGCCGCCTTCTGCTTCGTGATATCTCCTTCGACAAGCAGGATGCGCCCGTGCTTCTCCGCCAGTTCGTTCACGCCAGGAACACCCTCACCTCGTCGACATTCCTTATCGCCTGGAGCCCCTCTATCATCTTCCGCACCCGGTCCGCCCCGCCCCTGAATACGAGTATCTCGCAGCACCGGTGGCTCTTCACCTCGAAGTCGCAGTGCGTGTACGACCGGAATATGTCCGTGAACCTGTGGCGAAGGTCCGAGACACGGTTCTCCGCGGCATGGTCGTAGAGCAGGATTATGACCCCCTCGGCCGTGCCCTTCATCCCGTCCAGTTTCTCGTTCTCTTTCACAAGGAGCCTGACGCCGTCGCGTATGAGCTCCGAGCGGGTCGAGTACCCGATGGCCCTGGAGGCTGCGTCCAGCTTCCTGACCAGTTCACTGGGCAGGCTGAAAGACAGTATCTCGGTCCCGTTCTTCTTCGCCTTCATTTCGAATCACCCAATCTGGAATAGACGGTCGTCACGGCCGCAACGGCCATGGCCACGAATATTATCACGGCCGAGGTGGCGACGTTGACCACCGCCGAGATGGTCACGCCGGCCAGAACCGACACCGCCGAGGCGGCGATGGCAAAGAGCATCGTCCCGCGGAACGACAACCGGAGCTGCATCGCCGCCACGCCGGGCAAAATGAGCAGGGCCGTGACGAGCAGTATCCCGATTATCTTTATGGAGAGCGCCACGGTGAGCGCCACGAGGATGTTGAAAGCGAAGTTGATGCCCTCCACGGGAATCCCCGAAACGCGCGCCGCCTTCTCGTCGAAGGTGATGGAGAGCACCTCCTTGTGGAGGACCAAAAGGAATCCCAGCACGGCCGCGGCCAGGACAACGGAGGTGGCCAGGTCCTGCGTGTCGATGGTCAGGACCGAGCCGAAGAGATAGGTGAAAAGGTCGACGTTGAACCCGCCCGAGAGACTGAGGAGCACGAGCCCCAGCGACAGGCCGAAGGCGACCACCATCCCGATGGCCGCGTCGGAATTGGCTATGCCCTTCCGGCGGAGCCAGGTGATGAACAACGTGGCGATGACCGAAAGCAGAAGGGCGGTGTAAACGGGATAGACGCCGATGAACAGGCCCAGCGCGATGCCGCCGAACGAGACATGGGCGATTCCCTCCCCGATCAGCGCCTCGCGCCGAAGCAGCATGAAGAGGCCGATGGCGGCGCAGGTGGCCGCCGCGAGCGTCCCGCCCAGAAGGGCGTACTGCATGAACTGGTATCCAAAGAGCGACGGGATGTCCGAAAACGGCAGGCCGCTCAACGGAAATCCCCCTTGCACTCGTGCCGGTGGTAGACGATGTTGAAGTGCTCGCCGTACACCTTCTTGAGGGCGTCCTCCTCGGTATGGCCATCCACGGAGGACGAGTACACGACGCGGTTGACGCACAAAACCCGCGACATTCTGCAAAACACGGTGGACAGGTCATGGGACACGACCAACACGGTCGTGCCCCGTTCCCGGTGGAGTTCGCTGAGCTTGCCGTAGAACCTCTCGAGCGCCTGTGCGTCCATGCCCCGCTCGGGCTCGTCGAGGACGAGCAGCTCGGGCCTGCGGACCAGCGCCCGGGCGACCACCACGCGCTGCCTCTGCCCGCCGGAGAGCTCGCCCACCCGCTTGGCCGAGACATCGGCGATTCCCATGAACTGCAGCTCTTCATCGACCCGTTTCCAGTCGGCGGCACGTAGGGGCCTTCCGGTGTTCTTGCCGGAGACCAGCCCTATCCCGACCAGCTCCCGCACGGTCAGCGGGAACTTCTCGTCGTAGTTGGTGGCGTCCTGGGAGATGTAGCCGACCTTCTCCCAGTCGCGGAACTCGTGCAGGCGCACCCCGTACAACCATATCTCGCCCCTGGACCGGGGCAGGAGGCCCAGCACCGCCTGGACCAGCGTGGTCTTGCCCCCGCCGTTGGGGCCGACGATTCCGACGAAATCGCCCCTCTCGACGGAGAACCCGGCCTTCTCGATGGCGACCGCGCCGCCCCTCCTCACGTCGAGGTTCTCGACGCGGATTATCGGCGCGTCCTCCCCGTTCACGGCGCCGCCCCCAGGCCGATGCGCAGGTTCCGCAGGTTCTCGCGCTGTATCCGGAAATAGTCCATGTCCGCGTGCGGCCCGGCCTTCCCGTGAATGCCGTCGAGGACCAGGACGGCCACCTCCCTCCCGGACTGCCGCCTCACCTCGTTGGCGATGGTCTCCATGTACCGGTCGGAGTAGACCGGCTCGCCGTACACCACCGGGAGGTCGTGGTCCTCGACGACCTTCACGATATCGGCGATCTTGGACGCGGAGGGCTGCTGGTCCGGCGAGAGCCCCAGGACCGCCTCGGCCGTGAAGTTGTACCTCGCCGCAAGGTAGTCGAAGCCCTCGTGCGTGGTGACGATGGTGTCCCCCGTCCGGTTGGCCAGGCCTTCACGGTATTCGGCGTCCAGGGCTTCGAGGCGCGCCTTGAGGCCATCCGCGTTGGCCGTGTAATAGGCCGCGTTGGCCGGGTCGGCCCGGACGAACCCGCCGAGAATGTTCTCCACCTGGGCCTTGGCCAGCACGGGGTCTATCCAGACATGCGGGTTGAGGCCGTGCCCCTCCTCGGTTCCCAGCTCGATGCCCCTGACGGCCTCGACCACCTGCATCCGGCCGCGGTTTTGCAGCGTCCCCAGGAGCTTTTCGACCCAGGGCTCCAGGCCGGCCCCGTTGTAGACGAATACGCGTGCCTTGTCGGCGTTGACGATGTCGGCGGGCCGGGGCTCCCAGGAGTGCGGTTCCGTGTTGAAAGGAATCAGCGCCTCGACGCGGGCGCGGTCGCCGCCGACCTGGCCGGAGAAGTAGTAGAGCGGGTAGAATGTCGCCACCACCCGCATCCGGCCGTCGTCGGCCCCTGCCGGCGGCAAGAGCGCGTAGCCCGCCGCCAGAAGCAGGAGCAGCGTGGCCGAAAGGGAGCCGAGGAACGCCTTCTGCCTGGAATTCACAAAAGACATATTCTGACGGTGGTTAATAAATATTTGCTTTATTTTATTAATCGCGGACCGGAATAATGGCCGGTCGGGAGGCAGAACCGGCCCCGGGAACGAAATGGATTTCCTTCAGCCGTGCCCGTGCCGGTGGTGGTCGTCAGGGTAGTGGTCGTGGTCGTGCGTCAACCCGGCATGGGCGTGTTCGTGGACATGCGGTACGGAGACATTTCCGTCGTGGGGATGGGCGTGGTGGCCGTCGTCGTGGGAGTGGGCATGGGCATGCACCACGGCCTCGTGCCGGTGCTCGTGGTGGTGCGTTTCCCCGACGATGAGCCAGGCGCCCAGCGCCATGAGCCCCGCTGCGGGCAGCATTATCCAGCCGAGCCACTCGCGCAAGACGAGCAGCGACACGACGGCGCCCACGAAAGGCGCCAGGCCGAAGAGCGCCCCCGTCCGGGAGGCGCCGATGCCCTTGAGGGCCAGTATGAAGAACACGAGGCTGGCGCCGTAGCCGAACGCGCCGACTATAAGGGGGTAGACCAGGGTGATGTCCATCGGTATCCGGCCGCCCATCCCCAGCACGATCGCCAAGGGCACCGTTCCGGCGACCAGGCTCTTGACGAGGGCTATCTGCAGGGGGTCCCGGTCCGCTATCTGCCGGGTGAAGTTGTTGTCGAAGCCCCAG
>Ga0233425_10006765_pt1 | contig 16658 bp, 14 predicted proteins | sample Watercolumn_Towu_2_FD_181712 | JGI IMG/M metagenome (GOLD analysis project Ga0233425, IMG submission 181712) | Freshwater microbial communities from Lake Towuti, South Sulawesi, Indonesia - Watercolumn_Towuti2014_140_MG | ecosystem: Environmental > Aquatic > Freshwater > Lake | place... | reverse complement strand
GCACCTTGCTGTTGCTCGCCACGAGGATGCCCAACACCCAGCGCATCATGGCCGACTTCCGGCCCGCGCTGGATTTCAAGGGCACGGTCGAAAGACACGGAACGACCTGCTTCCGCATCGGGTGGCCCTGGGCCGGCCTCACCGCGCTCCTTCTCGCTGCCGCGTTGACTCGCGGCGAGTCGGTCTCCGAGTTCCTCTATTTCCAGTTCTGATGCAGGCGAAACATTTCTTCATCGCCACCCTGACCGCGGCCCTTTGCATGGTGGCGGGCATGTGGGCGCTGGCCTACTGGCTGCAGCCTCTCCATGGTGATTTGACGCGGATCGGCGGCTTCGCCGAGCGAGAGTTCGGCGGCAATGCGCCCATGGCCGAATTTCGTCCGACCCTGGCGACTTTCGGTTCCTACGAACATGCGGCCGACGTCCTGGTCATCGGCGACTCCTTCGCCAACGTCTGGCCGCACCAGCAATGGCAGAACTGGCTGGCGCTGAAAACTGGCTGGCGCATCCACACTCTGGATGTCCATAAGGTGAATCTGGACACACTCCTCTCCAGTGAAATATATCGCCGCTCCCCCCCAAGAATCGTGATCTGGAACGTGGTTGAGCGCGACTTGGTAGACGAATACGCCAGAGGGTCTGGAACCTGCGAAATGCGCCCCCCCCAGTCCGCTTCCAGGCCATTGCCTATTCAGCCGCGCGGGAACCCGCCCACGCTTGCTTCAAGACCCGCTTATGAAGGGCTCAACCCCGGTTTCGTGCGCACATGGGCCTGGCATTCGTTCTCACGGCATATACTCTGGCGTAATACCTCGGACGCCCTGATCTACCCGCTGTCGCGAGGCGACTTGTTCACTTCCAAGGCCTCGGACAGGTTGCTGGTGTATCGCAACGACCTGCGTAAAAGTGGGTGGCGATCGGAAGACCTGGCGCGCATCCGCAGCGGGTTTGCCGATATTGCCGACCGTGTCCAGGCCAATGGCATCACCCGCCTCATCACTGCCATCGCCCCGGACAAGTCGAGCATCTATCGTCCGTGGCTGATATCGCCGTCACTCTTGCCGGAAAGCAGGATGGCTGCCTTGCTGGCAAGCTTCCCTGCTACCGATGCCAGACTCGATCAGGTCTTGCAACGCGCCGTCGACTCCGGAACCAGGGATGTGTACATGCCCAATGACACTCACTGGAATGCGACTGGCCAGAAACTGGTGGCGGAAGCTATCCTCGCCACACTAACTGCGGAAGGTCTTGCGCAATGATGAATATGACCCAATGGAAGTTCTCCCTCCTCACCCTGGCCTTCTTCTCCGCTCTGCCGCCAGCCACGGGACTGGCTGGCACCCAAGCCGAATATCAGGCCTTGCAGAGCTGGTGCGTCGGACGGGACAAGTGGTCAGCCGAAGGAAGAAAGACCGACTACCCACATCCCGATGAGTACTTCCATTTCCACCACTACTGCAGTGGCATGAATGCCTTGAACAGCCTTTACTCCACGGTGGACACGCGCAAGCAACGTTATCAAGCAGGACTGGTGGTCAACGAAACCGGCTATGTCATCGGACATGTGCCGGAAAATCATTTCCTGATGCCCGAGGTCTACGCTTTGCGCGGACGTGGCTTGTTGCTGGCCAAACAATTGCCTCAAGCGGAGACAAGCCTATTGAAAGCCCTGCAGCTGGACCCTCGCCATCTCGGCGCCCACCTCAGCCTTGGCACCCTCTATCTGGAAACCAACCGCAAGCCGAAGGCCATTGAAACGGCCAAGGCCGGTCTCGCCATCGACCCACAACACAAGGGACTGCGCCGGCTTGCCGGCGAACTGGGGATCAAGTTGGAGGAGGTGAAGCTCGCCCCTCCGCAACAACAGCCGGTCACTCCGCCTTCCGCGAGCCCGACAACCCCGCCAACGGCACCCTCATCCACCACCGCCCCGCCCGGCGCCCCTCCTTCGAAGCCAGTCAGGCAAGAGGTGGACAAACCCGCCGAAAAGACGCGCGAGGCACCGAAAAGCAGCGACACCGCGCCAGCCAACGCCGGCTCCGCTACCAATCCCTGGTGCCGTTTCTGTCCGGAAACGCCATCTTCGGATCGGCCCGCATCCAGTCCCGCAGCTGCGCCCAAAGCCGCACCGTGACTTCAGGATTGCCCGCGGCGACGTCGCGGGCACAGTGGGGATCGGCCTCCAGGTCGAACAGTTTCAGCAGATAGCCCTCCTCCAGGGGCTGATACACCAGCTTCCAGGTGCCGACCCGGATCATGCGGTCCTTGGCGGCGATGACTCTCGCCTGGTACTGGGGCTTGATGGCCAGCGTACTGCTGGCGTGGTCCGGCACTTCCAGCAGATCCAGGAGGCTGGGGTAACGCAAGTGCTCCCTGGGCATGCCCGGCACCTCGGTGAGCCAGATCCCGGTTTCGTGGAAGGCAGGCAGATCGGGTTGGGCGGCGCCATGCAGCCCCGACGCCAGGGAAACCCCCTCCATGGCGGGAGGAACCGGAAGGCCCAGCAGGTCCAGCAGCGTGGGGGCGATATCCACCGTCCGGGTCACCCCCTCCAGTTGGCAGGATCCTGTCAATTGCGGGCCAGCAAGGATCACTGGAATCCGCGGCGAATGCTCGCCTATGGCCGTATTGCCCTGCCCCCAGGTTTCATGCTCGAAAAACTCCATGCCGTGATCGCTGTACACCACCACAAGGGTATTGCCTGCCAGCCCGCTGTGCTCCAGGTAATCGAGGATGCGCCCGGCCTCGTCATCGAAGCTCTTCACGCAGCCGTCGTAGAGATCCAGGATCTGGTCCAGGTCGAACTCGGCCCGGGGTTCGCCCTGGCGCCGGATGATCTCGAACGGATCGGTCAGGCGGGCCATGGCGAATTTCGACGGCCCCCGATATCTGGGGTCGGCGAACAGCGTGTAGTAGGGGTGCTCGCTGGCGAAGGGCGGATGGGTGCTGGCCATGAACACATTGAGAAAAAAGGGCTGTCGTGCCCGGCCCAGGCGGTTCAGCGCCTGGCGGGCGCGCAGGCCGATCTGGCGGGTTTTTGGCACCCCGGCCAGATAGTGGATCTCCTCGAGGAAATAGCGCCCCAAGGGGTTGTCGACGAACAGGGACAGGAACAGGCGGAGATCCTTGGGGCCCTGGCGCAGGAAGAACTTCAGGTTCCATTGATCGTCCGGGACATCGAGTTCGTCGAATCCCAGGTCGAACTTGCCTAGGTCCGCGGCGGCCCAATCGCCCAAGGCGACGGTACGGTAGCCCGCCTCGGCGAGGAGGCGCGGCAACGCCGGCACGTCGAGGTCCGTTTCGCTGTCCGCCACGAAGTTGTCGCGTACGCCGTGCCGATGGGGCCAGGTCCCGGTCAACAGGGAAAGCAAACTGGGCGCCGTGCGGGCGCAGGGCACGTAGCATTGGCCGAACAGGGCGCCGCGTCGGACGAGGCGGTCGAGATTCGGCGTCAACGCACGACGATAGCCCGCCGCCCCCAGGCGGTCGGCGCGCAGGGTATCGGAACCGAGCATGAGCAGGTTGGGGCGTGCCGCCTGCCCGGGCCGGTCGAGCGGTGCCGGCTCGCGGGTCAGGTGCAAGCGCAGGAGGGCGGCCAGGACCACGATATGCGCCAGCACAAGCAGGGAAGCCGAATTGGCGGCGCCATTCCGATACAGCGCCAGTGCACCCAGCGCCAGCCAGAGCGCATAGAGCCCACCCAGCAATTGACCGCCAAAGCGAAGTCTGGATGGCGACAGTCGCTCCCATAGCGGATAGAAGTGGGCCATGGCGTAATGGGACGAAGCCACGATCACCCCAGGGGAATCGTGCAACACCCGGGAGAAACGGGCCATGAACAACAGCCCCAGGGAGGCGGCCGACGCCAGCAAGGCCGCAAGGTCGTGGTAGACGCCTTGCAGGATCACCACGCCCAGCAGGTACGCCACTGCCCCGGGCAAGGCCAGGAAGAGGGCCAGCAGGAAGCTGGCCAGCGTCAACCTGCCCAGGCTGAACATCAAATAAGCCCGGTAATTGGCCAACACCTCCTGCCGCAATTGCGGGCCCGTCTGGCTGTAGTCCAGGAGGGACTTGATCAGCAGCAGGAGGGAAAACATGATCGCTGCCAGGCCAGCCATGTTGCTGGCACGGATCGCAAGGATCAGGAAGGTCGCCTCGTCCATGGGTCCGCGCTAGAGTTGTTGCCCGGCAAGAACGGCCAGGAGCAGACCGGCGAGCAGGCGTCCCCGGCCCAGAGGCGACAGCAGCAGTCCTTGCAGAAGATGAAAGACCGCCAGGCCTCGCCTCCCCCGGCGGTATTCCCACTTGGCATAGTCGCCCAGCATGCCGGCGTAGGCGGCACGCCAGAAAGCGCCCTGCTTGCCCGCAGGCAGAAGCGGACGGTTCTTTTTCATCACCGCGATGGCCGAGGCGCGCATCACGTCCAGGTTGCCGCTCATGCTATCGCCGCGCTTCTCGATGACGGTGAGTGGGGCGTCGATGCAGGCGTATTCCCCCAGGGACGCAAGGCGCATCCACATGTCGATGTCCTCCAGGCTGCGCAGGGACTCGTCGAAGCCGCCGGTCCGCGCGAAAGCCTCACGGCGGGCCAGAACGGCGGAACCGCTGCCGGCCACATGCGCGTTTGCCGCGAAGATGCGCTCCAGCAAGGTGCCGCTCCCCTCGCCGCAACGCCAGTCGGGCAGCATCCTGCCCTCGGGCGTGCGCACCGCCGTGGTCGTCGAGCAGAAGACCAATTCCGGACGGGCCTCCATCAGTTCAACCTGGCGGGCCAGTTTCTCAGGTAACCACCAGTCGTCGGCGTCCAGGAAAGCGACATAACGTCCCTCCGCCGCGGCGATGCCGGCATTTCGGGCGCTGGACAGGCCACCGTTAGGCTTGCGCACGACGCGGATTTCTCCGTCGAGCGCGGCGAGCACCGCACCGGTCCCGTCGGTACTGCCGTCGTCCACCACGATCAGTTCGAAATCCCGGAAGGTCTGGGCCCGTACGCTCTCAACCGACCGGCCCAGACACCAGGCGGCGTTGTAGGCGGGGATCACGACGGAAACGATCGGCGGAGGGGTCATGCTTCAGACAGGCAGCAAGTCATGGCATACCAGGATGGCTTGATGTCATGCATCGGTGTCATATCCCAGTTCCCGCATCATCGGCCGGATCATGGGCAGGATGCGTTCGATCGCTTCTGGGTTGTGCTCCTTCCATTTCTGCTTCTTGGGCCTGCCCTTTACGATGCTGGTGGGTGCCAGATTGGCGCAGCGTTGGCTCAGGGCGGCATCAAAAGGCACCCCCAGTCGCTCGAAGGCTTCCCGGAACATTTCCACCGGCCGCTCGAACAGATCCTCGTAGCGGAGCTGTATCCAGCTTTCCGATGGGATCAGGCGCCTGCCCTCCAGGGCCAGGCGATTGGCGGAAATCCACTGGAAGGCGCAGACCTCCTCCAGGCTGGCCCGGTTGTAGTTGCGCCACCCCGGGGGAAGGAAAAAATGCCACCCATTGAATTCACCGCTGTTAATGGTGACCGGCTCGGGAAACGGCCCGAAGAACTGGGTCAAATGGAAAGCCCCATCGGTACGGCCCAGCCGCCAGCCGTCCATCATGGAACTGATGTTGTCGCGTCCGTCGCGCTGGATGAACACATAGCGCGCTCGGGGGAACAGGGCATGCAGATAGGGCACGCGCAGGGTGTTGATGCAGGTCTTGTCCAATACCTGGCCGACGCCCAGACGTTGATAGAAATACCGCAGGGCGGCCCGGCGATGTTCCGGCTTCGCCTGCTCCGACCCGGCCGCTTCCGACAGCCAGCCGTTGTTGAGCGGCCCGTACAGGCCATTCCAAAACTCCGGGATTTCTACACCCAAGCTGAGGAAGGCGGGTGAGGCAGCCAGGGTCTCGTAGGTAATGGTGGTACCGGAGCGGGAACATCCGAGAACGAAGACCGGGTCGGGCATGGCCGGATTGAGAACGTCGAAAGCCAGGCCCCGAGCCGCGTGCTTGAGCGCGCGCAGGTTCTTGGCGCGGATTTCCGGGTCAAGAAGCTTGGCGAATTTGTTAATGGGATTCATATCCCGTATTCCCGATAAACCTGTGCCAACCCCACGCGCAACGGCATGCGTGCCACCCACCCCAGGGCGCGCAGCCGCGAGACATCGAGCAATTTGCGCGGGGTGCCGTCCGGCTTGGAGGGGTCGAAGACGATGTCGCCTGCAAAACCGACAACCTCCTTCACCACCGCGGCGAGCTCCCTGATGCTCATGTCCTCGCCGACCCCGATGTTGATGAGGGGCGGCATGAACGTCCCGGTCTTCGCCTCGTCACTGCCCAGCAAGGGATTGAATTGCGCATCCGGCAGGTTCATGAGGTAGACGCAGGCGTCGGCCATGTCGTCGCTGTAGAGGAATTCGCGGCGGGGGGTGCCGGTGCCCCATATCGTCACGGCGGGGCTGCCATTCACCTTGGCTTCGTGGAATCTGCGGATGAGGGCAGGAATGACGTGGCTGTTTTCCGGGTGGTAGTTGTCGCCGGGGCCGTAGAGGTTGGTGGGCATGACGGCCAGGTAGCGGGTGCCGTATTGGCGGTTGTAGCTCCAGCACATCTCCACGCCGGCGATCTTGGCCAGGGCGTAGGGGCGGTTGGTGGGTTCCAGGGGGCCGCTGAGGAGGTGTTCCTCCTTCATGGGTTGCGGCGCCAGTTTCGGGTAGATGCAGGAGGAACCGAGGAAGAGCAAACGCTTCACATTGTGTTGGTACGCCGCGTGGATGACGTTGGTCTGGATGGCCAAGTTGTCGCGGATGAAGTCGGCGGGGTATTCGTTGTTGGCGTGGATGCCGCCGACTTTGGCCGCAGCGAGGAAAACGTAGTCGGGCTTTTCGGCGGCGAAAAAGGCTTCGACGGCGGTCTGTCTGGTGAGGTCCAGTTCGACGTGGGTGCGGGTTAGGAGATTGGGGTAAGGCCCCTCTCCTCCGGCCCCTCCCACGCTTGCGGGGGAGGGGAGCGAAAGGCGGCGCATGAGGGCGGAGCCGACCAGGCCGCGGTGACCGGCGATGTAGATTTTGTCGGTGGTATTCATGGAGCTAGGCTTTTTTCTTGGATTGATCCGTGGTGAAAAACCGATCGGACGGCTGGTTTGCCCAGTAGTGGGAGCCGTCAGTTGGCGAATGGCATGGATCAGGCCGGCGATGGCCTGGTCGTGGGTGCCCACCTTGCGCTCCAGGGCTTCCAGCTTGGCGGCCAGGTCCTTGTGGGTCGAAAGCATTTCACGAAGCTGGATGAAGGTCTTGACGATGACGATGCCCACGTCGACTGCGGTGTCGGATTTGAGCACGCTCGCCAGCATGAGCGCGCCATGTTCGGTGAAGACATAGGGTGCATAGCGACGCCCGCCTTTGCCCTTTGAGATCACATTGTGTGATCTCAAAGCGGCCCATTCCTCCGAGGTCAGTTGGAACATGAATTCAGGCGGAAAGCGTCGGCTGTTGCGGTGGACCGCCTGGATGAGGGCTCGCGTTTCAACCTTGTAGAGCCGCGCGAGGTCTTCATCCAGCATGACCTTGTGGCCACGCACCAGGTGGATGCGCTCGGCCACAACCTCGGGGAGCAGAGTCTCGCCACTCATGGGTTGGTCACTCGTGGTAGTCCATGGCCTTGAAGCCATGCTTCTTGACCAGTTCGTCGCGCTCGGCGCTCTTGAGGTCTTCGCGCACCATCTCGGCGACGAGTTCGTCGAAGCTGATCCTGGGAGTCCAGCCGAGTTTTTCGCGCGCTTTGCTTGGGTCGCCCAGCAGGGTCTCAACCTCGGTGGGGCGGAAGTAGCGGGGGTCGACTTGGATAGTAGGTAGTGGGGAGTGGGGAGTGGGGGCGTTGGTCCAGTAGCCCTTTTCATCGACGCCCTGGCCTTCCCAGCGGATCTGCATGCCCAGTTCCTTGGCGGCGGCGTTGACGAAGTCGCGCACGCTGTACTGCACACCGGTGGCGATGACGAAGTCTTCGGGCTTGTCCTGCTGCAGCATGAGCCACTGCATTTCCACGTAGTCCTTGGCGTGGCCCCAGTCGCGCTTGGCGTCCAGGTTGCCGAGGTAGAGGCAGTCCTGCAGGCCGAGTTTGATTCTTGCGAGTGCGCGGGTGATCTTGCGGGTGACGAAGGTTTCGCCGCGGATGGGAGATTCGTGGTTGAAGAGGATGCCGTTGCAGGCATACAGGCCGTAGGCCTCGCGGTAGTTCACGGTGATCCAGTAGGCGTAGAGCTTGGCCACCGCGTAGGGGCTGCGCGGATAAAAGGGAGTGGTTTCCTTCTGCGGGGTTTCCTGCACCAGGCCGAAGAGTTCGGAGGTGCTGGCCTGGTAGAAGCGGGTCTGCTTTTCCAGTCCGAGGATGCGGATGGCTTCGAGAATGCGCAGGGCCCCGAGGGCGTCGGAGTTGGCGGTGTATTCGGGTTCTTCGAAGCTGACGGCGACGTGGCTCTGGGCGGCGAGGTTGTAGATCTCGTGGGGTTGCACCTGCTGGATGATGCGGATGAGGCTGGAGGAGTCGGTGAGGTCGCCGTGGTGCAGGATGAACCTGCGCCCCGTCTCGTGGGGATCCTGGTAGAGGTGGTCGATGCGGTCGGTGTTGAACAGGCTGGTGCGGCGCTTGATGCCGTGGACTTCGTAGCCTTTATTGAGCAGGAATTCGGCCAGGTAGGCGCCATCCTGGCCGGTGATGCCGGTGATCAGGGCGATTCTGTCGTTCATTTCAGGAAACCCCCATCCGTATGAAGCTGGCCACATGAAGCCAGTGGAGGACGACTCCATCGGGGGCACCAAATCCGGGTTCGCTTTGTAGGTGCCCTTGTTGCCGACGCCGTGGGTCTCGACTGGAGTGTCCAGGCAATTCGCAGGCTGGACATGATTTCTTCCTGACGCGGCTATACGCCATCTACTCTCGATGCCTGCTCACGTGCCACTTGGCGGAAACCCTTGATCTCGCCCAGGGCGGCCGCGAAGCGAACCAGAAAAAAACGTGTTCTCGGCCAATACAGGCTGAACACACCTTTGGCCAGATAACCCAGCGCCTTGCGATAGACAAACAAGGGCACCTTTTCCACAGAATGGCGCAGCCTTATCGAAGAGGAGGAACGCTCGAAAGCTTTGCGGATGAGGTATACCAAGCGCAGGCGATCATTATCGACGTAATGATGCTGCAGCACGCCAGGTTCGTAGCGCAGGCGCGCGCCCAGGGCCAGGGCGCGGCGTACCCATTCGAGGTCTTCAGCGCCGCCCAGGTCGTGTCCTTTGGGGCCAAAATCGGTGGAGAAATCCCCCACCCTGGCCAGCCAGGACGTGCGCAGGAACAGGTTACCGCCACCCGGAAGCGGCCCCTCGTCGTGGATCTCCCTGGACTCGGGACCGAGATCGTAACGGGGGACCGGCAGCGGGTAGATGCGATAAGGACCTTCGTCATGCACCCAGGCCGGCTCGCCACCATCCCAGTCCGGCAGGATGCGGCCGCAGAACAAGTCCGTCTCGGGATACGCCTGGGCCGCCTGGCAGATCGCCGCCAGGTATCCCGCATCCACGCGGTGATCGTCGTCCACGAAGGCGACAACATCCGCGCGAACGCGGGGCATCGCCTGGTTGAGGGCGTTGGACTTCCCGGGCACCGGCTCGGCAAACCAGGAGAGTGGCATCCAGCCGCGTCCGGCCTGTTCCCGCTCGTAGGATTCCAGCAGCGCTTCGGTCCCATCCGTGCATGCATTGGCCGCCACCAGGATATCGACCCACCATGCCGCCGGCCGCCGCGCGCCATTGAGTGATGCAAGCACCCGTTCCAGCAACGCCGCGCGGTTATGCGTGCAGATCAGGATGGTCAGCGTCGACATTACCGCTCGTGGTTCATGGATAGGTGGGACGCGCTCATTCGCGGGGTCCCAGAGACCATCCGATGATCTGCCCAAGAAAATAGGCCACGTTCATTTCCTTCCTCAAAGTGGCATCACACCCACCGGAGCGGAATTCCGACCAGACCGAGCCGATTGCCCGCAACAGTTGGCCATAGAAATATGTCGGCGGTATGCGAGAACCCACACCGCGCCGGCGGATGGCTTCCATGCGTCCCTGCCGGTAATGCAAGTCCCGGAAATAGCGCCGGTTCAGCTTCGCCGCCTGGATGCGGTGATGGATCACCGCCTCGGGCGTCCACCAGACCTTGAACCCGGCATGCAGCAGCCGGCGGTAGAAGTCCACCTCCTCGCCGCCGGTGTTGTCGGTGCCCTTGCGCCCCAGCATGGCGTCGAACCCGCCCACCGTGTCACACACCGCGCGACGGAAGCCGAAATTGCCGCCGTAGAAGGAGGAACCCAGATCGACAAGGGGGCAGATGGCATCGGCCCGGTTCAATTCCCCCAGGAAGCCCAGCAGCTCGTCGCTCAGCCAGGGAGGCCGAACATCCTCGAACAGCACCTGGATACGTCCGCCGAAGGCATCGGGACACTGCGCCGTGATCAGCCGCTCGAAGGAACACAGCCAATCCGGGTCGGCGGTCTCGTCGTCGTCCATGAATATGATGTATTCGCCCCGCGCCTCGGCGATGGCGCGGTTTCGGGCATTGGACAGCCCCAGTTTTTCCTCGCGCACCACGCGCACCTTCCAGCCTTGCGGCCAGTCATGACCGGCGAGCATGGCGGGGGTGGCGTCGCGGCTGCCGTTGTCGATGACCAGGAATTCCCATGCGGCATCGGGAACGCGGATGCGCGGCAGGTCGGCCAGGGTCCGTTCGAGCCGGTCGGCGTGGTTGTGGGTGCACAACGCCACGGTATAGGCGATCGTCGTCATGCCTCCGCACCCCGCAAACGGCTGGCAATCCGGTCCAGGTAATAGCGCGCGGCGTGGCCCAGGCCGCCATCGTTGCTGCCCAATCGGATCTTGCGCAACAGCATGGCCGGCGTATCCGTGCCGTAGACGTCGAGCCGACGGATCCTGAAGCGGTTGACGTCCGGCCGGTTGAAGCCCGGCTGGGTGGAAAAGGCAGCCCTGTAACCGGCCGCGCGCGTCGCGGCTTCGACCCGATCGTCCAGATGCCCGAAGGGATAGGCGATGTACCCGACCTCGTGGCCCAGCAGTGCCGCCAGCGCCTCGCGCGAGCCCCGCAACTGATCCGCCAATGCGTCATCGCCGAGGGTAGGCAGGCTGGCGTGGCTGCGGGTATGCGAATGGAAACTCACCCCCCTGCCCTGCATATCGCGAATTTCGCGCGCATCCAGAAGCGGATGGGTTTGGCCGGAAGGATTGGTTTGCCGCGTCCAGACGTCCTGCCCGCCGATCAGGTCGCTGACCAGGAAGACGGTGCAGGGCCAGCCAAGCGCTTCCAGCACCGGCAGGGCGTGCTCGCGCACGCCCCGGAAACCGTCATCGAAGGTCAGTAGAATAGCCCCTTCCGGCAGGGCGCCCACACCCTCCAGCCAAGCCACCAGATCGTTGATGCCGACGGCCCGAAAGCCGCGACGACGCAGGGCACGCATGTGGGCCGCGAAACCCTGTGGGTTGATGGCATAGCGCGCCTCCCAGGGATTGCTGGACTCGCCCACGCGGTGGTACATGAGCACCGGGATACGTTGCACCATGGATTCAACTGCTGGCATGGACATCCCCCCGAGGCATATCCAGGTTGTCCAATCCGAGATGGGCATCCACCGCCTGAAGGGCTTCAGGGCACACGCGGAGATCAAATTTCAGGCCGAACGGCGCCTCGGAGTCGAACACCTTGTCCAAGTCATCCACCCCGATCACCCCGACGCTGGAGGCGTGGGCCTTGGGCCACTGGATGTAGCGCAGGGTCGCATTGCACAGCCTGATACCGGGGTCGTTGGCGATGATGGAATTGAAAAAGGACTCATCGGGGATCAGCACGCTTTGTTGATAGCGTATCCATTCCGGGTGGCAGTCAAGGAAGCGGCGGACGCGTTGTAGCGTACGCCGGTTGATGTTGAGCATCTGGCGGCCTCCGTAAAGGCGAAAGCCCCGCCCTAAGGGCAGTCGAAGACGGCGAATGCCAAGCCGGGTTGGGGCGCCGCGTGGCATGGGTACGAGACTCAGCAGGTGCTGGGAACGGTTCAGCCAGGACCGAAGACCGGCCAGTAAATTGCTTATGGGCGCTGGAACCCTGTGGTCATAGACAAACCTGGGCAGCTTGAAATAGCGGAACTGATAGCGCGTCCTTGCGGTCCCAGGCGGCCAGTGGCCAGTGTCGAAGGCATCAAAGTGATACACGTAGGCGTCGAATTCCGACTGTGCAAGCATTGCCTCGAATTTGTGCAAGGGCTGGATCGGGTAGGACAGGCCGGTGATGGTAATGAGCCAGTCGAACTCTAGGTTGCCGTCACACCAGCGCATGGCCTGCAGGTACTGCTCCACCAGGGAAAAATCGCCCCATTCTCCCCGCACCGGCTCGGGCACCAGGTGAACCCGCGTGTCTGGCTTGAACAACCCCGGGGCCAACGCTGGACCATTCGGGTCGTGGTGCACCGCGATCAGGCAATCCGGACTAAGGCTCCGAATACGGTCGACAAGCCGCGCCAACTGCGGGAGATTATCATGGGAGAAAATCAGGTAGAGCACACGCATAGGAGGCCCTCCTCAGTCAAGCCTGCCCGAGTGCGCGGCGCGCGAGCGTCCTGGCCAGCCAGGCCGTGAAGCCAAACCGGGAAGACGGAAAGGGCCTGGAAATTGGATGGAACAAGCGGGCGCCGGTCGGCTTCAGGCACTCGCTGGCGATGAGCGCATCGCCGATCTCCCTCTTCGCGGCGGTAAGCGTGACCTTGTCCTTGCCGCCGATATCCATGGGCCAAACCACGTCCAACTCGGGATACTTTAATAGCTTCAGGCCCATGCAGCTGGCGAAGGCGGGCATCTTGTATTCCAGGAAACCCAGTTCCGGCTCGGGATTGGCCACATATACATCCATGAAGCCGCGAGGCACGATGCCCGTGACGAACTGGCAGGCCAGGTAAGGCCCGTTGAAGCCATAGCGGGCGGCCATCATTTCCGTGAAGCGCACGAACTCATCGTGCTGCGGCGTATCCGGCCGTGTCCACCACCAATGCGGCCCCACCTCCTCGATCGCGCGCAAACCCGGCAGATAAATCTCGTCCCGCGCCACGTTCCCGAAGATCCGCCGCAACGGTGCCAAGGCCAACATGTCCCATTGCATGATCAGCAAGGTATCCCATTCCAGCTTCATGCCCCGTTCACGATACCAGGCACTGATCATCAAATCGCCGTGGTGCCACTTCCACTCGGCGCCACGGTCTTCGGAAAATGCCCAGTCGTCATCCAGCAGACCCGGCATGCGGGGAGACACGTTGCCGGGCAGAAGCGGGCCACCATACAGACCGTATAGCGGCAGGCCCGGATTCAGCCGACGCAACAGCCGCAGGCGGTCGGCACAAATCTCCGGCTCTTTGTACCACCAGAACAAAATGGCCAGTCTTGGCGTTTCTATGTGCGGAGCCTCCGGCTCATCCCGGATTTCCATCTCCCCCCTTTCTGCTGTCCATCAAATGGACCAGGCGAGTGTACAGCGGAAGAGGCAACATCGCCGTCAGGATGTGTCGCAGGTCGCCCACCTTATAGGCCCCAGCGCCCCCGACATGGCGAAACAACTTCTGTGCTGACACCAGGTCGCGCTTCCAGAAAGCCCGGTAGGCCTGGCGCAGTACTTGGCTCTCGGTCAAATCGCGCAAGCGCTCGCTGGACAGATGCGCCACCAATGCCGGGTTGGCACGGATGAAATCCTTCTGGGCGGCGAGCGCATCCAGCACTTGGCGCCACTTGACCGCGGAGACCTGGTTCTGGCCATGCCAGCGATAGAACGCTAAAACTTCGGGAACGCGCGCCATGCGTCGGGTCGCGGCCAGGACACGCAGCCAGAAATCGTAATCCATCGAGGAATAACGACGTTCTGAAAACCCCCCGAGGTGCTCCACCAGTTCGCGCTTCACCAAGGCGGCATGGATGGGCCAGGGGCAGGTGCGCACGAAGTGGGCGACCGGATCATCTTTCTCATACTCGGGCGGGACATAGGGCGCAGACTTCACGCCCTCCCCCACGTTCTGCCAGCCACAGTAGGCAAGATCGGCATTGTCCGCGACCAGGGCCGCATGGAGTTTCTCCAGGGCAGAGGCATCCCACCAATCGTCGGCATCGAGAAAGGCCACCAGATCCCCCTTGATCAGGCGCAGAGCTTGATTCCGTGCGGGATAGGGGCCCAGACGATGGGTATGGGCAATGGTGATGCGGCCCGGGTACTGGCTGGCCAGGGTCGCTGCGATTCGGTCTGAACCATCGGTGGAACCGTCATCCACGAGCACGACTTCCACATTGCCGTAGCTTTGACCCAGTGCCGAGCCTACCGCCTCCGCCAGATAGGGCGCTGCATTGAAGCAGGGCATAACCACCGAGACCAGCGGCCGGGCGTCAATATCCGTCTTGGTTGGCGAGGAACTCATGGCCGCAACTCCTCGCGGATCACCTCCAGCCAGGCGCGCCCCCACTTCTGGTCGGGCTCGACGTGGTTGCCCTCCGCCCATTCGTTCCAGGCCTTGAGGAATACGATGCGTTCCTCCGGGGGATGATTCGCAACGCAGGACAGGGCCTCGCGCAGGTGGCCCCGGAACAACTCTGGCGTGGCGTTGTGAAAGACCAGGCCGCGCATGCCGATGCGTGGCGTGTTGTCCCAGTTCGGCAGCACCAGGGGATAGTCGCGCCATACAGGTTTATTCGACCGCAACAGGATGGGCAGGATTTCCTCGTAATCCCAGAGGGTCAGTTCATGCGTGTTACCCCGCAGGGCCAGCTTAATTTTCGTGGACAGAAACCGTCTTGGGATGCGGCCATCCCGCGCCGGCAAGGCCTGCATGGTGGAAGCGTCCAGGCCGCGCTCGCGAGGGTCCCAGTGCTCGTTGCGGTGGGAAACGCCGACGAGATGAAGGCCGGGCAAGCCGGATTTCGCCGCGCGTTCCCGCCAGAAATCCGTGACCTTGCGTATATCCGGAATGTCATCCGGTTTGTAGATGGCGAAGATGGGTTTGCCGTCCACTTTAAGATAGCGCCGGTCAGTGAAAGCTTGCATGAGCCAGTCGAAGTGGGCGGCATGATCGTCCCAGCCCGGATAGACCTGCTCGATCAGCATGGCGTTGGTGCCCTGCCAAGCGGTGTTCCAACTGTGGTTTGCCCAGCACAGGCAGAACGGGAAATCGGGTTCCGAGGACAGCAGGATTTCGTTCACCGGCCGCTCCAGGATGCGGCGCCCGCCAAACCAGTAGTGGTAGTAGCAAAAACCGGCGATGCCATATTCCTTGGCGAGTTCGGCCTGGGCATGGCGCGCCTCGGGCAAGCGGAGATCATAGAAGCCCAGGTCTGCGGGAACATGGGGCTGATAATGCCCTGGGAAAAGGGGCACCGCCTTGGCGACGTTGGTCCATTCGGTGAAGCCTTTCCCCCACCAGGCATCGTTCTCGGGCGTGGGGTGGAACTGGGGCAAATGGAAGGCGATGAGGCGGGCGCGGGCGGTCATGGTGTCAGGTACAAAGTTGGCAACAATTAATCGGTCAATTCCGGATAAACCTTAAGCGGCGTGCCAGTAATGCTTCAATCGATCGAGCCACCTTATTGCCCAGGGGCCGCGCCAATTCCGATCACCCAGCCACGCGCGGGCACTACCGGATTTTGCCCCGCCTCGCTCATCGGGGCTCCAGCCGCCGAGTGCCAGTCCAGGCTTTCCGAGGGCGGAATGTCCCATGCAATCGGAATCCCCGTCGTGGTGGGATTGACCACCAGCAGCTCCTTCTTGTTTTCCCGCCCCAGATTCGCCAGGCGCAACCGGTCGTCCATGGCCACCGGACAAGGCCATTGGGCACCCGGGGTGACGGCCTCCGCGTTGCCTCCCAGCAGGGAGGGCGAAAGTCCCAAGCCATTGTCGTCCAGGTCGATCATGGCTTCCGCCAGCCAAGCGCGGCAATGTGCCTGCGGGTTATCCAGGCACAGGTGGTACAGAGCCTCCGCCCAGAATCCAAGCGAATCGTCCTCTTTGCCCTTCAACTCCTTCCAGCGCGCCTTGATGCCGCTGGCCTGGGTAAAGGCAAAGCTTTCCTCCAGCTGGGCAACCAGATAGGCGTCCCCAAAGAGTCGGCGGGTGCGAATCAGGTCCATCAGGTTCACCGGCTGATACCTCACGGAAGAAGCGTATTGCACCAGGTCCCGTTCGATATAGCCGCCGGGCATGACCAAGCGTGGAAACCTCGCCTTGATGCCTGGAAGCCGTGGAATCAGATATTTCCAGGCCAAGCGCTTGAGGGCGCGCAACGGCAATGGCAGTGACGCCGCGCGGCCAGAGGGAAGAAAAGTCAGGCCGATGAGCCGATACAGGGGGCGGTACAGCCATTCGGCCGTGCGCAGGCCGAGGACACGACGGGTCGTGCCATTGGCCGAAGCGATCAACCCGTCATAGCTGGCGTCTCCACGGACCCGGCCATAGCGGGCCATGGCGATATTGGTGTCGAGGTGGGTGTTCAACACCAGCAGGTTGCTGGGGGATTTCCCCAGGGCGCGACTGGGTGCGTACCGGAAGGGGTAACGCCCCAGCGTCTCCACGTTTTCCTCCAGGGAATCGTGCAGATACCACGCTCCC
>Ga0233425_10006764_pt1 | contig 16661 bp, 11 predicted proteins | sample Watercolumn_Towu_2_FD_181712 | JGI IMG/M metagenome (GOLD analysis project Ga0233425, IMG submission 181712) | Freshwater microbial communities from Lake Towuti, South Sulawesi, Indonesia - Watercolumn_Towuti2014_140_MG | ecosystem: Environmental > Aquatic > Freshwater > Lake | place... | reverse complement strand
GATCAAGGAGCGCGATGCCAGCAAGCGCCTGGTCCGCGCCGGCGAGCGCCCCGAGTACGTCGTCGTCGGCTATATCGCGCCGCTGGAAGGCAACCGGCCGGCAATCGGCTACGACATCAATTCCGAACCGGTGCGGCAGGATGCGATCCGCCGTGCACGCGCATCGCGGCACCTCAGCGTCACATCCACCATCCAACTGGTCCAGGAAAACCAGAAGCGCGTCGGCGCGCTGTTGCTGTATCCGGCCTATCGAACGACCGCTGCGGAAGGCACGCCGGCGGACCCCGATCTGCTGGGTTTCGCCGTCGGCGTCATCAAGCTCGACCAGATGGTGCAGATCGCCACGGCGGCGGCACGCGATCCTGGCCTTGTCTTCCGGATCGACGATGTCACTGGCGCGGTGAGCAGCCTGGTTTTCCAGTCGGAAGACGCACTACCTCAGCAACAGGCGGCACCGCTGAGCATTGCCTTGAAGATGGCCGATCGCAACTGGCAGCTCACTGTGTACCCGACAGCCTCCTATCGGATGGATCATCGTTCCTGGATATCCTGGGCGACCGGTGTCGTCGGGCTGCTGCTGGCAGCCCTGTTGCAGATGCTGCTGCTCGTCATGAGCGGCCGCAGCGCGCGCACCGAGCAGCAGGTGGCCGAACGAACCGAGGAGATGGAAGCGGCCCGCGCGAAAGCGGAGAAGTCCAGCCAGCTGCTGCGGGAGGCCGTAAGCAGCATCGCCCAGGGTTTCACCATCTACGACGAAAACGACCGACTGGTGATCTGCAACGATGCCTACCGGCAGATATATGCCACCAGCGCCGACCTGATCGTGCCGGGCAACACCTTCGAGCAGATTCTGCGCGCCGGTGCCGAGCGCGGCCAGTACGCGGCGGCGCTCGGCAACATCGACGCGTGGGTGAAGGAGCGCGTGGCGCAGCACCAGAGTGCCGCGGGCGAGGTCATCGAACAGCGCCTCGGCGACGGGCGCTGGCTGATGATCGTCGAACACCGCACCCCGAGCGGCTACATCGCCGGCAACCGCATCGACATCACGACGCTCAAGCAGGCGACGGCGGCGCTGGAGGACCGCAACGTGCAGCTGGACGCGCTCTTCCATCTGAGCCCGGACGGGCTGGTGCTGTACGACCAGCATGGGCTGGGCAAGTTCGCCAACCCGGCGTTTTTGCGGATGACGGGGCTGCTGGCGGAGGACATCGTCGGTCGCTCGATGGCGGAACTGGAGGAAGGGCTGCGGGGGCTGGCGGAGAACGCGGCGCACTGGCACGGACTGGACGAATGTTTCCTGGCGGCCGGCAAAGTCGGCGCCGGCGGGACGGCGAGAGACCGCCAGCGGCACCTGCTGGAGCTGCGGCTGCCGCGCGGGGCGGTGCTGGAATTCGTCGGAGTGAAGAGCGAGGCGGGAAGCGTCGGCCGGCTGCTGTACGTGCGCGACGTGACGCACGAGATCGAAGTGGACCGGATGAAGAGCGAGTTCCTGTCGCACGCGGCGCACGAGCTGCGCACGCCGATGGCGAGCATCTTCGGCTTCAGCGAACTGCTGATCAGCCAGGAATTCGACGAAGAAACGCGCAAGGACCTGCTGGCGACGATCCACAAGCAGACGGCGTGGCTCATCGAGATCATCAACGAGCTGTTGGACCTGGCGCGGATCGAGGCGCGGCGGGGCAAGGACTTCAAGATCGAGGCGGTGGATGCCGGGCAACTGGTGGTGGACGTGCTGGCGGCGATGCAGATCGACGCAGCGAAGTGGCCGGTGAACTGCATGGTGCCGGCGGGGATGCCGCCAGCGCGGGCCGACCAGGCGAAGCTGCGGCAGGCGCTGATGAACGTGATCGGCAACGCGGTGAAATACTCGCCGCAGGGCGGTCACATTGAGATTGCTGTGGATGTCCGGCCGGACGGGCGCGGCAGGACGCTGATAGGGGTGACGGTAACGGACCAGGGAATCGGCATGACGTCGGAGCAGGTGGCGCGGGTTTGCGAGCGGTTCTACCGGGCGGATACCTCGGGGAACATCCCGGGAACGGGTTTGGGCATGGCGATCGTCAAGGAGACCGTCGAGCTGATGGGCGGCCACGTCGAGATCGCCAGCACCCAGGGCAAGGGCACCACCATCTCCCTTTGGCTGCCGGCGGCCGTTGCGGTCGAGTAGGTAGCTGGCTGCCCAGCCGTCTTCAGATGCCGGCGATGCCGTCGGAAAGTCGGCGCTGACGGGACGGCGCCGGGAATGGCGCGGCAGCACCAGCATGTTGAGCACGGTGGAACTCAGCAGGCCGCACAGGATCACCAAGCAGTTGTCATGGGTTTGTTCCATGTAGCGACTGCTTGACTTCGGAACTTGACGTTGGAACCCCGGAAGACCGAACGGCTGGAGTGAGGCGGGAGTACGCGTTCGACGGAAGGGATAGCTGACCTTCGGGTGGTCGAGCCCGCCAACGACAGCAACCTAGCCGAAACCTGCTCTACATTTTCATCTGCCCCAAGGTCGGCATTGGCCGACGTGCCGACCGTCATCAGCGCCGCCGTCCGACTGCTCCAATCAGATACCTGCCCTTGGATGTCTAATGGCCGGGACGACAGGAGTGGGCACAACGCGGGCATTGGGCGGTTGGCCAACAGCAGAGCCCCGCATGAGTCCGCCTATTCCCGTATTGGCGGTCCTGACACAATCGGCTTCGGAAACAGCTTAAGCAGGACGCTCTCATCAAACGAAAGTTCATAGCGCGGTAACGTTAGCCGAGGCTGCTTTGCGCCCGGCTGAAATTCCTCGGGCGCGTGCCCATGCTTGTCCTTGTAGAGCCGCCGCGCGTTCTCCCGATATGGCGGATTGAGCTTTTCCAGCCAATCGACGAATAGCCGCCTTCCCTTGGCGAGGTTGCAGCCACGGCATACATATGCGGTGTTCCGAATGCAATCTTCGCCACCGCGTGAGAGAGGATCCATGTGGTCCAGATGCGCGGACTGGTCTTCCGCAAGCGCATCCAGCGAGAAAAGCGGGTGCATGCCCAATGGACCACCGCAGTATGGGCATTTCGACCGCTCGACATAAAGCGTTGCGGGGAATTCGTACGGAACGGCGTAGTGACGCCACCAGGGGCCAAAAATGATTTCGAGCTTCCGTGTCTTCGCCGCCTCGTCGGCGAGCATCTGAGCTAGAGAATCGGCGGCGGCCTCGGCAGTCATTTGGTCGGGAAACGAATAACCTTGGACGGCGATTTGTCGGAGGCATACTGTTCCGCGCTGACGTCCGCGGGCGCACGGGGCAATCCGCGTTCGAACCGTTCCCTAAGTCCTTCGTGGGTCACGTCAAGGTAGCGGATAGCTGACTTGATGTCGCGCCAGCCCACGTATTCCATCAGTTCCTTGATATCCCAGTTGTTCGCGTTTGCCCAGCCGGCAAAGCCCCGACGGAGGGAATGACTGCTGTATTCATCGACGTCCGCCACGCCGGCGGCAGCAAAGAGCCGCCGTAATAGGGGGATGACGCTCGCTGCTGCCAACCCTTCTGATGCAATCGTGCCCCAACGATCGACCGCTCGAAAGACAGGTCCGTCCCTAAGGCCAGAGGTGGCAAGCCACGCTACGTACGCCGATACCGGACACATGCGGGATAACGCTGGACAGCGAAACGTCCGTCCTTCCGCGTTTCGGTCACCCTTGCTCCGAGGAATGAAACAAGTGAGGCCTTCGCCCTGGACGGCATCGATGTGTTCTATACGAAGACGCACCAGTTCGTCGGAGCGAAATCCGCGCCAGAAGCCCAGCAATACGAGTGCGCGATCGCGAGCGTGGCGTAGCGCTGAGGCTTGATCGCCTCGCGCCCGTGCAGCGGCAACCGCGCTTTGAAGCCACGAATCAATCTGTTGCAAGACCTCCAGTTGTAGAGGCTTTGCCCGCTTCTCCTGGGCGGGATGCAGGGTTCGGATGCCCTTCAAGACTTGCCGCACAATTGGCGCCTTGGTCGGATCCAGAAACCCGTGCGTCTTATGCCAATGGGACAAGGCCGCCAAGCGCTGTTGCAGTGTGTTCATTGAATGTGTGGCAGCGCAGTCAGCGAGGTAGCGCGCTATCGTTTCAGGGGTCGCAGGTAGCAGTCCCGCCCACTCGATCTCGAAGTGACGCAACGCCGAGGCATAGCTACGGCGGGTATTTTTCCGTTCGCTCGCTGCAAGGTAGGTGTCGACATCCATCGATAGTCAGGGTATGGCAATCCAGTGTTCAGCATACACCCCGCTCCTTGGGCTGGAAATGGCATTTTCATTGCCAGCCGCAGAAATGACGTCAAAAACACCGTCTAATCAGTCTAATAAATACACTTGAACCGTGCACGGTTTTGTGCGATCCTCGGTTAGCACTCTCGCTATTTGAGTGCTAACAGTTTCCCTATCTTCGGCTATCTCCTTGCGAAAGGCCCCTCCAGATGGCGCAAATGCACAAGATTGCCTTTTACCCCGTCGGCAACGGTGACACCTGTCAGGTTATCCTGGCCATCCGCGCCATGATCTTCCATCTCGGCGTGCTTCGCCATCTTGCCGAAAACGAGGCGCTCGAAAGAATTTCTCGCGTTTCCACCGTCTCCGGTGGCAGCCTCTTATTGGGACTCATCTTCAAGGAGTGCGATTACGTTTGGCCAAACTCGCACCGTTTCCTTTCCCAGGTCTATCCAGCGCTGCGCAGTCAGTTGTGTGCGAAGAGCCTTCAATGGGGCGCCGGAAGGGAATTGTTGCGCCCGTGTAATTTGCGATACCTGCTGTCTCGCTCAAATCTGCTGGCCAAGGCCCTGGAGCACGAGTGGGGCGTAACGGCAAAACTGTCTTGTTTGCCCGAAGCACCGGAATGGTCGATCAACGGAACCACCGCGGAGACCGGGAAGCGGTTTCGGTTCAAGCGCGATTCCTTGGGCGATTACATACTCGGCTATTCCGCACCCGGCGATTTCCCGTTGGCCGACGCGCTGGCCGTGTCGGCCGCCTTTCCGGGAGGGTTTGGTCCGCTGTCGTTCGATGCCACGCGCTTTCAGTGGAAGAAGCGACCGGCATGGGGTTCCCCGTTCGAAAGCGCTGCCGACGTGGAAGTCGGTTACCGGCGCCTGCATTTGTACGACGGCGGGGTCTATGACAACCTGGGCCTGGAACCCTTTTTCGATGCCGGACGCCGCATTCCCAAGCCCGGAGTTGATTTCATTCTAGTGTCGGATGCCGGGGCGCCGTTAAAACCGGGGTTCCCACGTTTCTCGATCAATCCCTGGCGACTAAAAAGGGTGACTGACATCACGGCTGATCAGTCGCGCGCCTTGCGAGTACGGGGTTTTATGAGCTATATCGAGCAGAATCCGGACAGAGGCGGCTACGTTTACATCGGGATACCGGCTGAGGTCGCGCACCGTATTGACGGAGCCGAGCCAGCCGGTTTCCAGACTACGCTGCGCCGCGTAACGGAAGCCCAATTCGACTGTATTGCTGGGCACGGTTACGCGATCGCTTCCCAATCCTTGGCTTCGGCACGAATTTCGCCGCTCTTGAAAAGCGTGGGATAGCCGGATCGTATCGGTACGGCCCGGTCGGAGCCGGCGATTTCGCCGCTCACATTTGATAATCAACCATTATCACATTCGACATTTTGGCGTTTTGTTGCGGCGCTTGACAGGAACGATAGTATGTATTATCGTGGTATGTAACACGGTACGAAATAGACGGAGGCAACCATGGCACGTGGCGGCATCTACAAGTCGGAAGTCATCAATTGATAATTGAATTAATTGAATTGATTGATAATTGAATTGAATTGATAAGGTATTGCTTTTATTGAATTGATTGAATTGATTGAATTGATAAGGTATTGCTTTTGACGGTTCGGAGTATAGAGAGGCAGTCTTCTTGTGTCAAGGGGTATTTTTCACTGAAAATCAGAGCGGCGATACTTTTTTGGTGAGGGATTTGGATTGGCGGCAATCATTTTTGAGCAACCGGCTCACTTTTTGGTCGAGCCATCCGTCAGGAAGTCATTTGAGCGTCGCTTCACTCCGCTGATTCTTCGAATTGAGGGGCTTTTCAGGCAGACCTCACCGGTACGCCTTTTTTTACAATGCGTCATGCCTGGATGTAATCGTCCCAGGAATACTGAGGGTCCCCGTAGAAGTGATCGTCATGGATGGGGATCTGCGAGACATCATCCGCGATGGATGGTGCAGCCGACCTGCCCGTGCCGTAGAGCGGCGGGTCATGGATTTTGGGCGGCGGCCTGGCTCTTGCCAGCCATACCCCCAGATGTTCGAGAATGGCCCGGATGACCGAAGGGTCCTCGATGCTGCCGATGACCCGCATGGCGCCCTGACATTTCGGACATACCAGGGGATCTACTTCGTATATCTTCTGAATCAGGCGCGCCCAGTTCCGCCGGAAGACCTTTTCATCCCCCTGCGCGTCCAGAATGCAAGGGATATCCTCATCCGTTCCCGCTTCCTTCCTTTTTCCCCGCGAGACGTTGCTGTAAAAACCGTAATACCTGACCATTTGTTCGCCCCGGTTCGGAATGTGGGAGCACATGGCGGCCAGCCATTCCATCGCGGGGAAGCCCTTTGTGGTCTTCCCGTCTTTCGACGTATAGACGACCTTTCCCTCCTGATCCAGATAGTGCATGCGCTCTTGAGAGAAAGAGGCCCGGATGATATAGCGCGCCAGGTTCTCCATTGCCGTATCATCATTTGGAGATATGCGGTTGCCGCAGAAGACGTTAAAGCCGGAATGCCGCCATGTGGAGAGCATCCGGATCATCTCTTCGGAAATCTTTCTCCTGGAGAGAAGCATCCTGAGCACTGTGTGCCGGAAGATGGCCTCCAGCTTTTTCAACTCCAGGGGCGGGGCGACGCGGAACACGCCCCTGCTGCCGTAGAAGCATCCGTCCGTCACGAGGATGTGGCAGTGGGGATTGAATCCGAGAAAATCGCCGAAGGTCTGGACTGCGATGACGGCGCCGGGAATGGGATTTTTTTCGGGAACTGCCTCTTGGAGAAACACCTTCAGGGATTCCCAGGTGCAGCGGCTCAGATCGGCCAGCAGTTTTCTGTCATAGAGAAAGTATCGGCGCAGCATCTTCGGGATGCTGAAGACAAAGTGCCGGTGAGGGACCTTCTTGAGGACATCCAGGCAGAGCCATTCGCCGAACTCCACCACACGCTTCTGATGGCACGATGGACAGAAATGACGGCGCTTGCAGGAAAACGCCAGTAAATACTCATGGCCGCAATCCTTGCATTTCACGCGGGCAAAGCCGTTGTGCAGATCGCCGCAATCCAGATACCGGTAAACAACCTTTTCCAGATAGGGACGCCAGAAACCGTATTGCCGGGAGAAATACTCCTCATAGACCCGGACGAAGGTTTCAAAATAGTCCTCCACACAGCGGTAGTAATCCGAAGACTGAGGATTTCGTGGCCGATAAACGGCGGCAGGAAGGGACACGATCTTTCTCCAAAAAAGAGAACATCATGCCGCCATAATGTAGAACGGACGTTCTATTTGTCAAGGGAGATTTTCACGGGGAAGATCGCTGATTACGCATCGAAGTCTTGTATCTATTCAATAATACTCATTCTATTGACTTCAGGAAGGATGATAGCCCCTCCGATCATCAGAAAAATCCCCATCCACAACTACATGCTTCATGAAGATATCATGTTAACATCATAAATCATTTGGCTCCAACCCAGTGTGCTTCGCTTGTTTATATTCCCAGAAAGACCTGACGGAACACGTCGCTTGCCAGGAGTTCTTTCCCGCTGCCCTGTCCCACGATCCGACCGGTCTGCAGCACATACCCCCGTTCGGCCAGCTCCAGGGCCTCGCGCACATTCTGCTCCACCAGCAGGATGCTCATGCCCTGGCCCTTGAGGACCCTAACCGTGTCGAGCACCTCGTCCACCAGTTTCGGCGCCAGCCCTAGCGACGGTTCGTCGAGCATGAGGATCCTGGGGTTGGACATGAGCCCGCGGCCGATCGCCACCATCTGCTGCTCGCCCCCGGAAAGGGTCGACGCGGGCTGATGACATCTTTCTTTGAGGCGAGGGAAAAGCGAGTAGACCGTATCGAGGTTGCGACCGATCTGCGCCGCGTCTTTCAGGATATATGAACCCAGAAGCAGATTCTCTTCGACCGACAGCGGCCTGAAGAGCATTTTTTCCTCGGGCACATAGACGATTCCCAGCCGCACGATCTCTTCGGTACGCAGGCGTTGAATTTCCCGCCCCGCAAAAAAAATCTGCCCCTCAAAGGCGCGCTGGGCGCCCATAACGGCCCGCAGGATGGTCGATTTGCCAGCGCCGTTGGCTCCGACCACGCACACGGTCTCACCGGCGTTTACGGCCAGCGAGACGCCATGGAGCACAGGCAGCCCCGAGTATCGGACTTTGATGTCCTTGATTTGAAGAAGCGGGATGCTCATGGGACTCTGCCGCCTCCGAATTCCTTCGCGTGTTCCCGGACGTAACGCTCCCCGAGGTACGCCTTGATCACCTGGGGATCGCAGGCGATCTCCCCGGGACAGCCTTCGGCGATCATCTTGCCGTAATCGAGCACGATGACGCGGTGGCTGATATTCATCACCAGTTCCATGACATGCTCGATCAGCATGACCGTCACCCCGAGCTCGGCGTGAATGCGGCGGATGCCGGCCATGGTGGCTTCGATTTCGCTGGGGTTCAATCCCGCCGCCACTTCGTCGAGCAGCAGCAGCTTGGGGTCCGTGCCGAGGGCCGTGGCCATGGTCACGCGTTTCTGGGCCGCCACCGGAAGCTCGTTCACCGCCTGGTTCCGAAACTCCTTCAGTCCCATTTGTTCGAGAATCCCGTCGGCCTTGGATCTGGCGCTCGAACGGGAGGGGGTGTGCATGAAGCAGCCGACCAGGACGTTTTCCTCCACCGTGAGATCGCCTGCCGCGGTATACACCTGGAAGGTGCGGGCCAAACCTCTGCGGGCCATCTCGTGGGCCGGCAGGCCGGTGACGTCCTGCCCGTCGAAAACGATCCGGCCCGACGTGGGCGGGAACATGCCGGCGATGCAGTTGAAGCAGGTGGTCTTGCCGGCGCCGTTGGGGCCGATGAGCCCCAGCAGCTCGCCCTTTTCGATGACAAAGGAGACATCGTCGTTTGCCTTGAGGCCGCCGAACGCCTTGACCAGATGGTGCACTTCCAATAGTGCCATCAGCTGCGCCTCCTGCGTCGCTTTTTTTCGATGATGCCCCAGAGGCCGCGCGGTTCGAAGGCCGAGATGATCATGATGATCAGGCCATAGAGGATCAGATCGATGCCCAGCAGGCCCGCGGTCGCCCCCAGCCACTCCTTGAGGTAGCTCTTGAGCGGGATCAGCACCCCGGCGCCGATGACGGGGCCCCAGAGGGATCCGGCCCCTCCGAGCATCGCCATCAGCGCAATCAGGATCGAGATGTCGAGGCTCATGGTGTCTTCCGGCTCGATGTTCTTGATGTAGACGGCGTGGAAGGAGCCGACGATGCTTACGAAAGCGGTGGCGATCGCGTAGGTTTTGATCTTCGCCCAGTGAACGTTGATACCGAGGGATCGCGCCACCTCCTCGTTGTCTTTGATGGAGCGAAGCTGGTAGCCGAGGCGGGATTTGCGGAACCAGTTCATGTAGAGAAGGCCGACGATGAAAAAGGCGAAGATGATGTAATAATAGTAGATGTCCTCTTTGAAAATGAGTCGCCAAAAATCGGGCGGGTGATATTTATAGGGCAGGATCCCCAGCCCGCGCGCGGCGCCGACAAACTTCCACACTTCAAAGAGGTCTTTGAGTACCAGGGAGGTGGCGATGGTGGCAATGGCGAAGTAGTGGCCCTTCAGTTTGAAGAGCGGATATCCGATGATGAATGACCAACTTATCGCAAGGCAGGCGCCGATCGGCATTGAAATCCAGAAAGGGATGTCCCAACGCAGCAGGCAGACCATGGTCGTGTAGGCGCCGATGCCGACATATTGCGCTTTTCCCAGATCCACCTGGCCGCCGTAACCGCCGATGGTGTTCCACCCCATGCCATAGAGGGAAAAGATGAAGAACTGGATCATGGTGGCCATGGCGAAGGCGGAGAATGAAAAGAGCGGAAAACAGAACAGCAAGATAAGCACCACTAGAGCGACTGCGAGGTCGCTCTTCGGGAAATCGGAGAAGTCGAGGGCGTTCCTTACTGCTTCCATCCGAACAAACCTCTCGGGCTGATCAGCATGATCACGAAATAGGCCACGTAGATCCAGGTGTATTTGAATGAGATCATCGGAACGTCGGCCATCCAGCCGATCCTAAAGGTAAGCTGGAGGAAGTCCCAGAACCCGGGGATCTCCATGATCAGGCCGACGACCAGACCCGCGAAGAAGGCGCCCGGGACGCTGCCGAAGCCTCCCAACGCCACCACGGTGAAGGCGATCATCGTGAAGATCAGGCCTACGTAAGGCGTGACCGACCAGAAATTGACGATCAGGGCGCCGGCAATGGTGACCGTGGCCCCGCCGATGCCCCAGGCAAGCATGTTCATGCGCTCCGTCGGTATCCCCATATAACGCGCGCCCTGGCGGTTCAGGGCCGTGGCCGTGAGGGCCTTGCCGATCCGGGTGCGGTTGATCAGGAGCCACACCGCGCCGAAGGAGAGGATCGAAAGTACCGCCGTCGCGAGCTTGGTCGCCGAGAGGATAACGCCCATGCCGACGTCAAAACTTTTTCCCACCAGGAGCCCGTGATGCAGGGCCCGGTCCTCGGAGCCGAAGAAAAGCAGCGCCAGGTTGCGCAGCACCAGCATGAGGCCGAAGGTTCCGAGAAGCTGGGCAATCATAGGACCGCGCAGCAGAAATTTGATGAACCCTGCATAGCAGAGGATGCCGAGCGCGAAACCAACGGCGGCGGCAACGGGAAGCGCGAATAGAGGATCCATCCCCGTGGCCTGCGCCGTCAAGAGACCCGTGTACATGCCGACCATCAGAAACTCGCCGTGGGCAAAGTTGACGATGTCCATCACCCCAAAGATGATGGTCAGGCCCAACGCCACCAAGGCAAGAACCATGCCGATCAGCACCCCCGACACGATGGATGCAAAAAGGATATCCATAGGTAAGGCAACCCTCCGCTCACATAAAAAACCGCTCGTTGACCGTTGCGGCCACACGGCCGCAACGGCAGGTTGGGTGTCCGGGTGCTCTTATTCAGCCTAAAACTTCGGGAAAGGATAGATCATGTTGGACGTGGCCAGAGCGAAGGGGTAGACGATTTCGAGGTCGATCTTCCCACTCGGACCCTTCTGGTACTGGCCGATGAGACCCGAACCCAGGATGTTCTGGCCGATGTCTTCGCCGGTGGTGGCGAACTTGATCCCCTGCCAGGGAACCACCAGCTCCTCGCCGGCGATCTCGATGGAGTTGGCGGCCTTCTGGATGTCGGCGGGCTTCAGAGATCCCGCCTTCTCCAGCACATGAACCCAGACCTGCAGGCCGGTGAAAGCCCGGGCGGAAGCGCCGCTCAGATCGTTGCCGGTCTTGGCCTTGTACAGGGCGTTGACCTTGGCGGCGACGGGTTTAACCTGACTCACCTTGGGCATGAACACGGTGCGGGTCAGGACGCCGATCGTGGTATCCCCCAGTGTGTTCACAAACTCCGGAACCTCAAACCCGGCGTTCTGTCCCCACAGGATTTTTGGCTGGGCCCTCTGATCCTTGAGCGTTTTCATCATCAGAATCGAGTCCGAGCCGTAGGAGGCGAACAGCATGGCATCGGGCTTTACGGCGATCAGGGAACGAACCTCGCTGGAAAGGTCGGTGGCCTTGGCGCCGTAAAGGATCGATCTCTTGACATCAAATCTGTACTCCTTGGCGAACTTTTCGATCAGTTCGGCAACGGCGGAGCCCCATTCGGTTTTCTCGCAGGCCGCGGCCAGATTCATAATGTCTTTTTTAGGCACGGCGGCCAGACCCTTCACCTTGCCTTCGGTCATTCCCTTCAGAAACTCGAAGAGGTCCTTGGTAAAATAGTTGTCATGAGGGGTGGCTCGCCAGAACCATTTGTATCCCTGGCGGGTCAGGTCCGGCGACGTCGATGAGTCGTTGATCAAGGGCACCCCATACTGTTCGGCTACACCACTCACGGCCTTGGTGACCGCACTGTGATAGGCTCCCATCAGCCCGTGGACCTTGTCGTCGAGGATGAGCTTCTTGGCGAGGTCGGCCCCCAGGGTGGGGTTGCCCTCGTGGTCTTTGAAGATGAGGGTGATCTTCGCGCCGCCCAGGCTCTTGATCCCGGCATTCCTGGCCATCGCCATCTTGATGTCGGGCATGACGTTGTTGGCGATGTCGGCGGCAAGTTCGGCCCCTGCGCGAAGCTCCCTGCCGGCCGAAGCCGCGCCGCCAGTGAGGGGGAAGAGTACTCCGATTTTGATCGTCTCCGCGGCAAACAGGGCGCCCGGCAAAAGCAGCGCTACGATCAGGACGGCTACCGACAACCTACGCAATGATTTCTGGGGGTCTTTCATGGCAATCCTCCTTCAATGAGAATGGGTTCCCTTAACAGTCAAACCGGGTACGGGTGGGACAGCTGAATCCTCTGTACGATACGGGGCCAATCAAATATATTTTTCGTATATAGAACCATGGTCCTTCTGTCAAGCAGCCATACAAGACTTTGAATATCACAAAATGGTCAGCTCATCATCCCTGAGGTCGGAGACGAACATGTGACCTGGTGCGTGGGTGATCACCAAGGGCAGCGATGTCGAGGTAGCTGCAAGCTGCGAGGTGACTCCGCAGGCCCAGAACACGGGTATCTCGCCGGGACGGATGGCGACCGCGTCGCCGAACTCCGGCCGGGAAATGTCTTTGATGCCGATCGCGGCGGGGTCTCCCAGGTGGACCGGGGCGCCGTGGGTCAGGTGGAAGCGGGTGGTGATCTGAACCGCCCGCACCGCCTGCTGTGGGGTCATCGGCCGCATGGTCACCACGAGCTTCGCCGAGAATAGCCCCGCCGGCCGGCAGTCGCGGCTGGTGATGTACATGGAGACATTCCTGTTCTCTTCGATGTTTCGAATCGGAAGTCCTGCGGCGAGCATGGCGTTTTCAAAGGAAAAGCTGCACCCCAGCAGAAAGCTCACCATGTTGGCGTGGAAGCAGTCGCATACGTCCTGCGCTTCGGCCTTCAGTCGACCATTCTTGAATATGCGGTAAAGGGGCAGATCGGTGCGAAGGTCGGCTCCCGGGGCGATGTGCGGCTCGAACTGTCCCGGCTCGAGCACATCGAGAATCGGGCAGGGTTTTGGGTTGCGGACGCAGAAGAGCAGAAAATCGAAGGCCGCCTCTTTGGGCAGCATCACCAGGTTCGCCTGGACGTAACCGGAGGCTGCACCGCTGGTGGGTTTGGTCCACTGCCGGGTGCGGATCATCTCCCTCAAGCGCTTTACTGAAAGGTTCGATTCCATGACGTTTCCTCCTGAAAAACCGTGATCGCTTCACGGCTGCCGATCATACATCTCCATCAACAGCTCCAAGATTCGCCGCCGGCTCGGGGAGGCGGGATCGGTGGCCATGTTGACCGCGTCGCGGGAGGTGTAAAAGGCGATTTCATCCAGGTTTTCTCTCGTAACACCATGCGATTTCAGGCTGATGGGGATATCGAGTCTCCGGTAAAGATCAAGGAGGCTTTTCTCCAGATCGTCGGAACGGTTTAAGAGTTGGGCCATATCGATGAACCGCTCCCTGCACGTTTCTTTATTGGCCTTCACAAAGCAGAGGAGTCCGAAGATGGCGGCCCGGCCGTGGGGCATGTGGCAGCGGCTGCCCAGGGTATGGGTGAGGGCATGGCCGAGACCCAGTCCCTTCAAGAATGCCAACCCCCCGTACATGGCCGCCATGCACATATCGGTGCGCGCGGGGATGTCATTCGCATCCCTGTAGGCGGGTACGAGGCTTCGGCCGATCAGCTTCGCCCCGTAGAGCGCCATGGACTCGAAGTACGGATGATACGGGGTGGCCAGGGAGACGTAGCCTTCGATGCAATGGGCCAGGGCATCGATCCCCGATTCGACGGTGAGCGAGGGGGGCATCGATTTGCATAGGAGCGGATCGATGACCGCCAGCTTGGGGATGAAATGGTTGCTCATAAGGATGAACTTCAGATCCCGCTGTCGGTCGGTAAGCACCGCGCAGGGATTGGCCTCGCTGCCGGTTCCCGAGGTGGTGGGGATGCAGATGACCGGCGGGAAAACCGGTTTGATCTTGCCGCCGCCGCCCAGAAGGCTCTCGTATTCCCGGAGGTCGCCGCCGTGGGTTACCCGCAACCCCAGGGTTTTTGCGGTATCCAGGGAGCTCCCGCCGCCGAACCCCACAATGCCGTTACACCCGCTTTCCTTGTAGAGCCTTCCCGCGCCTTCGATGAGTTCAACGGGCGGATCCGGCTCCACCTCGGCAAAAACGACCGTCTCGATGCCGCTTTCCTCCAGAACCTTTTGTATCTCCAGCGCCTTCCCGCTTTTGAACAGAAACGGATCGGTAACGAGAAAGGCCTTGGTCACGGCGAGTCCCCGTATCCGCTGCCCCATATTCCGGGCCACCCCGGCCCCCAGCATCACATCCGGCAGGGGCGGGATGCGGACCTCCCATACCTTTTCCCTCTCCCTGAATGAATCCAGACCGCCCCAGAGATGTTGCACCTCCGCTTCGTCGACATCGAAGCGGTCGCCCGTCGGCATGATCGCCTCCTCCCGGAGAAAGGCCGGCGTTTTCGAATCCATTTTGCCGAACTCGGAATTGCGATTGAATGCGAGCTGGTCCCGCAGCGTCTGCTTGCCGATCTCCATCGTATCGTCCGGGGTCATCCGCAGACCGTACCTGGCATTCATGAGGTCGGCAAAAAAGGGATAAACGGAGCGGCCGCCGGGAACGGAATTCAGGCAATAGCCGAAGGCATCGCATGCGGCGGCCTGGATCTGGGACCTGAGGGAGTTTTCGGCCTGTCGATGCCTTTCCTTGGGCATGCGGTAGGTCAGCCCCGCCGTATGATCGGCCCCCATGGGGCTCGTGAAATAGGTCAGCCCCGTTCCCTTGACCGAGCGGGGATCATGGGCGGGGAGGGCCTGCCCTTTAAACGCCGGTACGCGATCGATATGGAGGTATCGGGCCGCAGCGACCGCGCCGTTTCCCAGCGCCACGCCCAGAGTGGTTTCCGCTTCAATCTCCTCCAAAAGACGCGCCGCCGCTTCCGCGTCTCCCCATGCAATTTTTCCCGCCTCTGCCGCGAGTCCCAGGGCGCTGCCGGCCTCGATGCCGTCGATTCCCAGATCGTCGCACCTGAATTTGAGCCTGGCGATGGCATCGTTGTCGGTGATGCCCAGATTGGTGCCAAGAAGCGCAATCATTTCATATTCGTATGCGCCGCAGAGCCGGGCGCCGTCTTTATCGGGATAGATGATGGAGCACTGGACCAGGCAGCCTGGCATGCAGCCGTGCATCCTGCCGCCCCGCTCGAAGAGAATCTTCTGGATGCTGTGGCCGCTCACGGCGATGAAATTTTCAGGCCGGCCGGAACGGTAATTGTTGGCAGGCAGGGTGCCGTGACCGGCGGAGTTGTTGATCGCAAAGGGGGTGCCGAACCGCGAAAAAAGGTTGCAGGCGATATCGTGTTTTAGGATGCCGGCCCACGATTTTATCACCCTCCGGAAGGCTGCGGGGTCGGCAATATCGGGTTGGGTTGTACCTGCCGGATCGAGGATGATCGCTTTTAATCCCTTCGACCCCATGACCGCCCCCAGGCCGCCCCGGGCGGCGCTTCGTGACGGATCACCCAGCATGTCGGTCAAGGAAACCGAGGCCGCCCCGTATCTCCGCTCTCCGGCAACACCGATGGAAATGACGGCAATCTTATCCCCGTATTTTCTTTGCAGGTCTGCAACCAATTCATAATTCTTCATGCCGCGGTAGGCTTCGGCAGGGATCAGTTCTGCACGATTTTTGGATATGAGAAGGATGTATAGCCGGTCATCCCGAGGCGTCCCTTGAACGACAATGGCGCGGATCCCGAGCCGATCGAGCACTTGCCCCGCCGGGCCCCCCGCATTGGCCTCTTTGATGCCCAGCGTGAGGGGACTTTTGGCGCCGATGGAGATCCTTCCCATCTGCGGAGCCCTCGTGCCGGCCAGGGGGCCGCACGCCACGATAAAGCGGTTTTCCGGACCAAGCGGATCGGCCAGCGGCGCACATTCGCGATTCATGATTTTGGCAATCAGGGCGCTCCCGCCGAGGTATTGCCACTGATCGACGCTGCTTTCCAGGGCGATCCCCTCATTTTCCATTGCCACCCTTAGTATCTTCATTTATGGCGCTCCAGCATGTGCAAGATTCCCAGGATGCCGCCCTCCCGGATCCGTTCATTGGATAATGTACCATATTTTGAACGGGAGGTCCGTCTCTTTTTATATTCCATGAATCGGCGCCTCGATGGAACGGATGGAACTTGTGGGTGAAATAATGTATCATTGGTTTTATTCATACTCAAAGATCTGCGGGGGGACGGCAAACGGCTGGATGAAGGGGCAGACGATATGGCAACCCAAACAAGGATCATCAATACCGTGGATGGTTTCCTCGCTTTAGAAAAAGACTGGCATGACCT
>Ga0233425_10006763_pt1 | contig 16663 bp, 10 predicted proteins | sample Watercolumn_Towu_2_FD_181712 | JGI IMG/M metagenome (GOLD analysis project Ga0233425, IMG submission 181712) | Freshwater microbial communities from Lake Towuti, South Sulawesi, Indonesia - Watercolumn_Towuti2014_140_MG | ecosystem: Environmental > Aquatic > Freshwater > Lake | place... | reverse complement strand
TCCGGTCCTCGAGGTTCACCTGTGCGATGCGTGACACGCTCTCGACCGGCCTGCCCCAGGCACCGCCGCACCCCTCGACTTCGACGAACGCCCTCGACGCTGCCATCGGAGGCTGCTCGAACACCGGGTAGGCCACCGTCACCTGCGTCCCCAGTGCCATCCCCTTGGCTGCGGACAGCGCCCGCTGCACCTGCTTCTCGTCCTCCCCCCGCACGTCCGACTGCTGCACCACCACAAGCCCCTGCCCGAGGCTCACCTCGAACACGTTCTCCCGCTTCCTCGGCCCCGGACCGACGTAGTGCAGCACGATGAGCTGCCCATGCCCGGCCGTGCGGACCATGGGCCGCTGCTCCTGCACCCGCCTCAAGTCCCGGCGAAGCCCGGGCGGGACCGGCACGAAGTACTCCGATTCCTTCTGCTCGTACAGCTCCAGTGCCCGTTCCAACGCAATCCGGGCATCATCCGTGCTCCCGACCTGCTCATACAGCAGGCCCGACAGGTACAACGCCAGCGGATCGGCCCGGTACCGACCGTCCCCCTCCCGGGCATAGGTGTCGAACTTCACCGCCACCCGTCGCACCTCCACCAGCGCCTCGTCCACCTCCCCCCTCACCGCGAAGTTCATCGCGTTGAAGAGGTTCACCAGCACCCGCTCGAATTCCTCCCCCGCATAGGGCATCATCATGTCGTTCGAGAACAGGGAGGCCGCTTCGTTTCCGAGGCTCCGAGTGTACAGATCCTCCCCCAATGCCTCCGCCTGCTCGAACTGCGCAGCGCTCCCGGCATAGTCCCCCGCAAGCTGCAGCGCCAGTCCCAGGTCCATGTGGTACAGGAGCCGGTTCCGGTCGCCGTACAACCGCCGCCCCGCTTCCTGCACCAACTCCGATGCCTCACTCGCCTCCCCCGCAGCCAACGCCTGATCCATACGCAGATAGTAGTCGCGGTCGATCTCGCCGCCGCAGGCCGCAGCCAACACCCCCAGCACAATCCCTGTCGTCAGGACCCGCATTTGGCCCACTGCATGTGCCCACGGCCCATGGCCCATCTCCGCGGCCCGTCGCTTACGCTCCGGGTGGTGGTCAATCCCGCTCGTCGCTTACGCTCCGGGTGGTGGTCAATCCCACTCGTCGCTTACGCTCCGGGTGGTGGTCAATCCCACTCGCCCCGCTCGACGACCTTCTTGATCTTCTTCTGGCCGATCCACTCTTTCACGCCGGTCTCGACGTTGATGAGCTCGAGCTCCACCTGGTAGTAGAGCAGCGTTACGCCGCCCGCCCGGTCCACGATGGAGTTGATCTGGCCCAGCAGCAGGAAGTCGGCCCCAAGCTCCCGCCCCATCGCCTTCTGCGTCTCCAGCGAGGCGGCCTCCGCCTGGTACAGCTTCTCGGCCTTGAGTTGATCCCGCTGGCCGAACGACGCGAGGAAGCTCACCTCGCCCGAGTTCACCAGCTCCCGCTCGAGGTCCTTGACGAACGTGTCCGTCGGAATGTGCTCGTGGCTCTTGTTTGCCACCCGGCCCACCACGACCCGAGGCTTCTTGCCTCCGGCTTCAGCCCACTCGTCCAGCCATGGACGGGACAGCAGGTCCTGCACCATCTCCACCGAAACCGCCCGGGAGTCCACGTCGTTCCACCGGCCCGACAGGTCGATCTCCTCGTCCACAGCGGTCCGGTGCACGACCGGCCCGGACGGTCCGCTGTAGCAGGCTGCGACGAGAAGGCCGAGTGCGGGTACCACCCATGCCGCTCTCATCCGCACCCCCTACTTCTGCTCTTCTGCAGACAGCCGGTCGAATGCCTTGTCCGCGTTGGCCCGCACGAAGTCACGGGTCTTGGCGTCCAGCTCCTTCATCTTCTCGAGCGCACCGCCGAACTCGGCCAGATCCAGCCGGGCCAGCGCGTACACCGTGCCATCCGAGGGATCCTGCCAGTGGTCCACGATCATCACGCCGGACAGCGTGATCTTCGAAAACGTCTTGATCGCCTGGTCGACATGCTGCTCTTCCGCCGACGCGGTCATGTCACCGGCCGTTGTCGATGCCATGTAATCCCGCATGAGCGATGCCGAGTAGGTCCGGAAGATCTTCCCCAGGTCCGCCCGGGCCCGGTTCTCGGCCGTCGACCTCGCCAGCGCCTTGTTGCCGATCCCGTTGACCATGCCCACGCCGAAGAAGATCTTCTTGCCGTCTTCCTCGAACGCCCCGCTGCCGCGGACCACCCACTTGGGCTCGCCGCTCTCGCCGTAGTACTCCCCGTCACCGCTGCAGGCGGCCAACAGCAATCCCAACCCCATGCACAGCGCCAGATACCTCATGTTCCTTCCTCCCTTTGAGTTCCCCATCTCCGGCCCGGTCACCCCGGCCCGGCATTTGACAAAAAGGCCCTTGTACGAGCCGCAATCCCCTGCCATTCAAGAAATCGCACCCACCGCTCACTCCAGCACGCCTACCAACTCCGTCGTTCCGGCCACCCGGGCCAGCGAGGTCGGCTTGATCGACAACTTGGTCCCCGGAGGAATCCCAGGCACCAGGCCGGCCAGATCGATCTCCGGGAGCTGGATTCCCCCGAAGCTCTGCCCGGCAATCTGCCCGAGTGCCCCCTGGACCGCATCCCCCGCAAGCAGCTCCTCGATGATCGGCTTGAGCCCCTCGTACCCCTCGGTGACCGACACGATTTCGTAGTCGAAAACCGATATTTCGCCCACGGTCAGCGAGAACGCCGGTCCCCCCTCCCCATCCTCCAGCGCAATCGAGGCATCCCCGATCAGCGTGGCAAACAACCCCACCGTGATCGACTGCCCCATCATCTTGAACGAGGCCAGCACATACAGGTCCCCCACTCCGAACCGGAGCGCCTTGTCCCCGTTGCAGTCCGACAGCATCGGAGACAGGAAGAAATCCAGCGAGATCGACGGGTCCGCAATCCCGTAGCCGGCCAGCGTATCCCCCGCTCCGCCGAGCTGCTCCGCGGTCAGCTTCAGGTTCAAGGCCCCGCCCCACCAGGCCGCAAAGAGAACCTGGTTGAGCAGGTCATCCGCCAGCCCGACAGCGACCTCCCCGGTCGTGCTGATCTCGTACACCGGCGCATCCGGCCCCGCACATTCCCCACGCCCCAGCGAACCGAGCGGATCGTGCATCACCTTCTTGGTCGAGCTCGCCTGCGAATGGAAGCCCATGCGGATCCCGTCCGAGCCGAACTTCAGCTTCGAGTAGCGGGTCTGCAGGTGCAGGTTGACCGGCTCCCCCCCCTCCACCAGCGGCGGAACCGAGACATCCTGGTCCAGCTCAAACTGCCCGAACAGCTCCTCCACGACCCCCGGCAGCATCTGCTCCATCTGCGAGGACAGGCTGGCCTCGATCTGCTGCTCGAACAGCGAGATCACGGCATTCACCAGCGGTTCCAGCAGCGCCCCGAGCCCCGAGAGGTCCAGGCTCACCCCCTCGGTCCCCAGGTGGAACTCCTGGAGTGTTGCCTCCGGCTTGCCCGACGCATCCAGCTTGACCAGCATCGAGGCAAACAGGTTCACCTGGTCCACGTGCAACGTCCCCGACACGTCCGGGCACAGGTCCACGATGATCACCTTGCACGTCCCGATGGCATCCACGTCCGCCGAAAGATTCGTGAACCACGCGTTCAGCTTCAGCCCCCCGTCGATCAGCGCCATCTGCACGAAGGGTGGGTTCATCTTCACGTTCTTGAGGAACACCTTGTAGCTGTTCGCGTTGTAGACCGGGTTCGGGATCAACGCCCCGAAGTCCAGGTTGGCCAGCATCACCTCCACCAGCGTCGCCAGGTCGTCCGGATTGGCCGGATCGTGGTTCCCATCATCCACGAACTCGTCCGAAAGAAAGAGCTGCAACCCGTCGGCCACGTGTGTCTTGGACATCTCCCCCTGCGGCGGGTAGTACTTGTCCGAGTACGCGAACGAGCGGACCGTCCGGGTCGCCTGCCCCCCTTCGTCGAGTGCCTCCGCCACCAGCAGGTTGACCGCATGCTTGGCCAGCACGATCTGCGAGAACGTGTGGTCCTGGCTCACCTCGGCCGCCTGCCCGTTGATGAAGAACTCGGCAAGCCCGGTCACCGTGTCGCTCACGCTCCCCGTCACCGTCACCGACGGCTTGTCGGTCAACGTGGCCCCCCGTTCCGGGTAATCCACCGCCAGCAGAGGCCCGCTCCCGTCCACCATCACCACGAGCTGAGCCCCCAGGGCCGGCATCTCCGCCAGCTTCACCGACAGCGTCCGCTTCCCCTCGGTCGTGAACTTGAAGTGCCACGGCTGGGTCTCCACCACTCCCTCGGGCGGAACCACTTCCACCGGAGCCAGCGCCGCATCCGGCACCAGGTTCCCGTACTCGTCCCGCACCGCGACCTGCAGCCACAGCTTGTCCAGCACCTTGTACACGGGCTTGTCCGGCACGGGCGTCAGCTTCACCGACATGGGGGGCCCCGGCACGACCTTGAGCACCGCCCCCACCAGCTCGAACAGCGCCCAGTCATCCGCCTGAGGAACGCACTTCACCGTGTGCGAGCCCGTCAGGGTGCTGCTCACCGAAAGCCCCTGCAGCGTGACCTCGGGAGGGGTGAACACCACCATCGGGAAGCCCGCCACCTTGTTGCCCCACAGGTCGGTCGCCTGGCACGAGATGGCCGCCCCTTTGCCCGCTGGAACCGTGTCGGGACTCAACGTCGTGACGAGCTTTCTCGGCACTCCGGCGCTCACATCGAGCTTGGCCGGGGTGCCCGAGTGGGTACCATCGAGCACGCAGGCCACCTCGTACTCCCCCACCACGGTCGGAGTCACGGACAGCCCGCCCACCACGGCACCGGCCGACGGCTTGACCGCCAGCGTGAACGTCCCGTACACCGGGTTGTCCAGCGCATCGAACGCTGAACAGGCCGCTGTCACTGCGGTCCCGGCCTTCACCTTGTTCTCCGACAGCTCCGTGAGCACCAGCACCGCCTGTCCCGGCTGTACCGAGGCTACCGCAGGGGTCTGATCCTGGATCTCACTTCCGTCCCGAGTCGTCCACGTGCAGGCAACCTCGTACTCGCCCGGCTGGAGGAACGTCACCGCGCTCCCGCTCACCTGGTAGTCCTCCCCCTCGACCCCGGCCACGACCAGCCCCGTCCCCTCCAGGTCCATGTCCGGGCAGCCTTCGAGCACGCACTCCACCTCGACCGGCTCCCCTGCCAGCAAGGCCTCCCCGCTCGGAAGCAGCGTATCCAGAACCGGAGCGTCGTTCAGGCACGTCAACGCATCCGCAGTCTCGCCGGGCACGTCGGCAGCCACCTCGTCCACGACCTCGGGGAGCGTCTTTCCCGTTCCCCCGCCGCCGCACGATACGGCCACCAGAGCCACGGCCACGGTGCCCGCCACCACGCACCATCCATGCCGACAAACCATCGCGTTTCCTCCTTCCTCGCCGGGGCATGATAACTGTTTCGCACGCGCGATGGAAGAGGGGCGCAGGATCGAGTAGAATGGCGTGGCTCGAAGCCGCTGGCCACAGACGGGAGCCGGGAGGATTGCATGAGTCAGACTCGCTCGGAGTTCGGTTTCAATCGCCTGGGCAGACGCTCCATTCCTGCAGCGCTGCTCCTGCCCTCGGCACTGCTGACCGCAGGGCTTTCGGCCTGCACCTCCTCGCCCGGCGGGCAGATCACCCAGGTCGACTCCCGCGTCGAGGACACCGTGTACGAACGACGCTCGACCGACGCGGATGCCGGCCTCATCGACACGCCCACCGCCACGGACACGGCCGAGCTGCGCTTCGACTCGACTCCGACCGATGCGGATCTTGCGGACCTCGGACCGGCCTGCGAACCTGGGACCGGCTGCTTCCTCGACCCCTGCACCACCAACGACCAGTGCCTCTCCGGCTGGTGCGTCGAGCACCTGGGAGAAGGAGTCTGCACCACGACCTGCCAGGAAGAATGCCCCGCCGGTTGGGAGTGCAAGCCCTATGGCGGGTCGGGACAGGATCTGATGTTTGCGTGCGTCTCCTCGTTCACCAATCTGTGCAAGCCGTGCATCGCCGCTGCGGATTGCATCAGCCCTGGCGGAATCCAGGATGCCTGCGTGGCCTACGGGGAGGGTGCGGCCTTCTGCGGCGGAGCCTGCGGGTCCGACATTCCCTGCCCGGACGGGTTCGTCTGCAAGGAGGTGCTGTCGCTCTCGGGAGCCGCGCTCAACCAGTGCGTCCCCGACTCGGGCGAGTGCGGGTGCTCCCAGAAATCCATCGAGCTCGGGCTGGCCACCGGGTGCGAATCCGCCAACGAATTCGGCACCTGTGCGGGCAAGAGGGTCTGCACGCAGGAGGGCCTTTCCCCGTGCGACGCCCCCACGCCCGCCAAGGAAGAGTGCAACGGCATCGATGATGACTGCGACGGCCAGACCGACGAGCCGCTCGACGACGGCGGGGTCCCGGTCTCTCTCTGCGACGACGACAACCCCTGCACCAAGGATGTCTGCGCCGGCCTCGATGGGTGCGACAATCCCCCGCTCGACGGCACCGAGTGCCAGGACGGCGACCTCTGCACCACCGCAGACCACTGCGAGGCCGGGGCCTGCGTGGGCACCCCCATGGCGTGCGAAGACGTCAACCCCTGCACTGATGACTCCTGCGGCGATGCCGGCAAGTGCCTCCACGTGCCCAACACCGCCAAGTGCGACGATGGCGATCCCTGCACCCTGGCCGACCAGTGCCAGGACAACGCCTGCGCCGGCGTCCCCGTCGACTGTGACTGCACGAACGACGCTGACTGCGGCAAGCTCGAAGACGGAAACCTGTGCAACGGGACCCTCGTCTGCGACCTCGGCAAGTTCCCTCACGTGTGTGCAGTGAAGCCGGAAACGCCCGTGGAATGCCCCCCGCCGGCCGGTGACTTCCCGTTCTGCCTGCAGACCCAGTGCCAGCCCGAGACCGGCCAGTGCCTCACCCTCCCAGCCCATGAAGGGCTCGCCTGCGACGACGACGACCCGTGCACCCTCGGAGATGTGTGCAACCAGGGCACCTGCGCAGGCACCGTTCCGACCAACTGTGCCGACGACAACCCCTGCACCGACGACGGCTGCAATCCGGGCTCCGGATGCACCCACACTCCCAACACCGCTCCGTGCAGCGACGGCAATGCCTGCACCCTGGGAGATTCGTGCTCCGATGGGGCCTGCGCCGGCGGCCCCATGGTCGACTGCAACGACGCGAACCCCTGCACCGACGACGGCTGCAATCCGAACATCGGATGCAACCACACACCCAACGCCATCCCCTGCGACGATGCCAACGCGTGCACCACGGACGACACCTGCGATGCCGGCCAGTGCAAGAGCAAGACCATGCTCCCATGCAACGACTCCGACCCCTGCACCGACGACTCCTGCTCCCCGGCAACCGGGTGTGTCCACACGCTCAACAAGGCCCCGTGCGACGACGGCAACCCATGCACCGCGGGCGACCTCTGCAACCAGGGAGCGTGCAAACCGGGTCCCGCCGTGGATTGCAACGACTCGAACCCCTGCACCGACGACTCCTGTGACCCGAAGTCCGGGTGCTTGCACCTCTCCAATACCGCACCGTGCGACGATGGGAACGCCTGCACTGCGGATGACGCCTGCAAGGCCGGGACGTGCAAGAGCACCTCCATGCTGAGCTGCGAGGACGACGATCCTTGCACCACGGACTCGTGCAGCCCGGCGGATGGCTGCCTGCACACCCTCAACACCGCTCCCTGTGACGACGGCAACGTCTGCACTACCGGCGACAAGTGCAGCCAGGGGGTCTGCTCAGGCACCGGCCAGCTCCCGTGCGACGACGGCAACCCGTGCACGCAGGATTCCTGCACCCCACAAGCAGGATGCACCGCCCCGCCGGTCCAGGATGGGCTCCCTTGCGCCTCCCCCGGGATCTGCGCCGGAACCTGCGTTGCCGGGGATTGCAAGGAGGCCGCCTCCGAAATCTGCGACGGAAAGGACAACGACTGCGACTTGCTCGTCGACGAAACCGGAGCGGCCGGCTGCAACGAGGCCTGGCCCGACCTCGACGGTGACGGCTTCGGCGCAGGGATCGCCTCGTGCGAGTGTGGGACTCCTGAGGGGTTCTCCGCCACCATGGACGACTGCAACGACGGGGATGCCTCCGTGAACCCAGGGGCGCTCGAATCCTGCGCCACGGCCTACGACGACAACTGCGACGGCAAGAACAACGACGGGTGCATCTACGCCTCGTGCAAGGAGCTGCTCGCCCTCACCCCGGGGTCGACCTCGGGAAAGTACTCCATCGACCCGGACGGCAACGGTCCAAACCCTCCCTACCCGGCCTGGTGCGACATGAGCACCGACGGCGGCGGCTGGACCCTCATCGGCGTCGCAGCCAACTCCGGCGGTCGGAAGTGGAACTCCACCTCCGTCTTCTCGGACGGAACCACTTTCGGGAGCATCGATGCGTTGACCGCTGCCTTCAAGTCCCCAGCCTACAAGCACGTGCCGGGGAAGGACTTCCTGGTCGAAACCACCGACTACTCCCTGGGCTACAACGGTCTCATCGACAACAAGTCCTTCGCGGACTTCTTCGCTGCCAAGTGGCCCAACTCCTGCGCATCGACCTGGCTGCACGGCACCCCCGACTTCACGGTCAACCTGGCTCCGGAGCAGGCCAAGCTGTTCGGGTTCACCCTGAGAGGCTGGGACGACAATGCCAACTGCTTCCCCGATTCCAACGAGAACTCGGCCATCTCGCTCCTGACAGCGGAATGCTGCTGGGTAAACGGCATCGGCAACAACACCTGCTGCCAGAACGAGTGGACTTCCCACGACCAGTCCCTGCTGAAGAAGGAGTTCCTCGTTCCCTTCCCCTGCAATCCGGCCGTCTGGCCGTGCAGCCCGGGCGGTGTGACCGTCAATGCCTACAACGGCGGTAACTACGAGTGTTACGACACCTCCTGCAAAGTCCCCTGGGCCAGGATGTACGTGCGGTAGTCCGCCCTCTTGTCGGTTCAGAAGGCCGCAGCCTCCAGGAGTGCAAGCGCATCGTCCCTGTGCAGATCGACCTCGAGCACGTCGGGCAGCATCTTCCCGACGAACCGGTTGGGGTGCTCGAAGCTCCAGGCGAGCTCGAGCATCCCCCCCTTCCCCTTCTGCCCTCCGGAAACGACCACCATGCGCCCGTCCGGTGCCACCCGATGGTCGAGCCCGCGGAGCGACACCCCGTCCCCGCCTGGCAGCAGTGCTCCTCCCATCCCGGAGGGGAGCAGCAGGATCGGGCCGTCGGTGGCCACGAAGATCGGAATCCGCCAGCGCATCACCGTCCACGCCGACTCGTTGCGGAGCCCCTCCAGCTCCGGGAAACCCGGTTCTGAGTAGACGTCGTCCCGCCTCAGCGCGACCTTCTGCCAGAGGCCGGCACCTCCGTCTGCATCCGTGCCAACTCGGGTCGGGTGCGGAGCACCCTCCCCACATGGACCTTCTCGAGCCTCTCCGCCAACTCGGGTCGGGTGCGGAGCACCCTCCCCACATGGACCTTCTCGAGCCTCTCCGGATTCGGAGTCCCTGTGACTGCCACGCTCGAACCTCACACTGGCCGTCTCCCAGCGCAGCGACTCTGCAAACGGGACAACACACACCGCCCACCGCTCTTCCCCGACACGGCAACGCCACGTGACGGGGCGATCGCGTTCCACCGGCAGCTTGACGATCCGAAACGCCTCGGCATCGGAGCTGCCGCCCGTGGCGCCCGTTGTTCCTTGCGGCAGGTGCAGCGTCAACGCCGAGTGCAGGTAGAACAGCCCCGGACCTCGGATCCGGGCCACGGCACCGTCGAGATCCCGGATTCCCATCTCCGCCAGCCGGTCCCCCATCCACGCCACTTCCTCGAACGTGTAGACTGACAACGGCCGCCTCCCGTCCGGCGGACCGGGAAGCTGGGCCACGATCGACACAACCAGGACTGCGCCCCCCGCCAGCCGGGACAGCCCCCCCGCCAATTCCAGGAACTGTCCCCCGGCCCCGGCGGCTCTCCGTATGCCTCCCGCCCGTGAAGCCAGGCTCTTCACTACAAGAGTCACCAGCATCGCCCCGGCCGGCACGAAAGGAAGGACATACCGGTCCGGAATCCCCCTTCCCGCCAGCACCGCAGACACGAGCAGCAGCCCGCACGGCAACGCCCCCAGCGCCGCCCCAACCCATCCCTCCCACGCCCGCGGCCGCCGGCCCGACCCGTCCGACCAGGCAGGGCCTGGACCCGACACGCCGCTGGCGCCCCGCACCGTCGCTGAGTGGGAAGCGGCCGATGCCGATAGCTTCGCTCCGACCCCACTGCCGGCCCCGTTCGCCCCCAGTGCGACCCACGCCACACCGGCAAGAGCAATGAGCGACGCGACGGCCCCCCACAGGATGCCCGTACCGGCAGCAGACTCCGCTGCAGCCACCCGCCCCTGCCCCCAGGCTGCAAAGGCTGTCGGAATCGTCACCAGCGCCTCGGGCGAAAGCACAAACGGAGCTGCCGCCATGATCAACGTGGCCCCGTAGACCAGGGGCCAGCGCTTCGGTCGTCTCAGAGCCAACAGCACCACGACGCCCGGCACTGCCAGAGCGCTCACCGGGTGGAGCTGCACGGTCAGGCCGAGGGCCAGGCCGGCAAGCAGGTGACCTGCCACCAGGGCAAACCCCGTGCGCCCCGCCCCCAGGCCGACTGCAATCGTGGCAGCCACGAGAACCACCGACGGCAGGGGAAGGAGAGCCGGGTTCCATTGCACCTCCGGGATCTCCGGCGAGAGGGCAAAGAACAGCAACCCCAGACCCCCTGCTGCCAACCCCGACCCCGTGCCGGCAAGACTTGGGACCCTTGCCGTGAGCCACGCCAGGATGGCGAGGGACAGTGCCGCGGCCAACAGGGTGACCCCCCGCACCCCCTGCATGTCCAGCCCCAGCCGCTCTGCCATCGCCAGGTACCGGATCCACAGGGTCCCCTGGTGCAGCTCGGGCACCGAGGTCGAAGCCCCAAGCTCGGGACACCCCTCCGGGCCACGGCACTGCTGCGCCAGCACCAGGTCGCGCACCGTGTCCTGCGACACCGGGATCTCCGCCGGAACCCCGTGGGTCAACCCCCAGCCCGAGACGACCAGCACGGCCGCAGCCACAATCCACGGCCCTGCCCGGTGCCTTCTGTATTCGACCCGCTCCATCAGTCCGGCCTCCCCGCCCCAGTCGTCACTGGCCTCCGTCTTCCGGCATCCTATGCCGCCCGGCCGGCAGCCGTCAACTTCCCCGGCCTTCATGCCGATGTTTTCGTCGCTTTCTGGTTGACTTCCCGGGAGGTTCATGGGATAGTTCGCCGCCTTGATTTTGGAATATTGCTGGAGGATACACCGTGAAGAGGACATTCCAGCCCCACAACACACGCAAGCTGCGAACGCACGGATTCCGTGCTCGGATGGCGACCAAGGGGGGTCGTCTCGTCATCAACCGCCGTCGGGCGAAGGGTCGGAAGCGGCTGTCGGTGGTAGCGCCTCACAAGTAATGCCCCCGTCTGGCCACTTCCGTTTTCCACGGGAATCCCGAATCGTCACGGCCGCCGAGTTCGGCCGGATCAAACGGGGCGGCAGGCGGGTCGCAACGCGATACTTCCTCGTCTACCTCGCCCCTGCTGCCGCCGGGATTCCCCGCCTGGGAATGATCGTGACCAGAAAGGTGGGCGGCGCGGTGCATCGCAACCGCTGCAAGCGCGTCCTCCGGGAGGCATTCCGACTGAGCCGGCATAACTTCCCGGCCCCGGTGGACCTGGTGGTAATCGTCAAGCGAAGCGAGGACAGCCCGACCCTTGAGCGCTACACCAAAGACCTCGAGCTGGCACTGGCAACGCGCAGTCGAACGAATCGGGACGGCCTTTAGGCTTCTCCTGCTGGCCCTGATCCGTTTTTACCAGGCGGCCATTTCCCCCTTCCTGCCACGGGCCTGCCGTTTTCACCCGACCTGTTCCCAGTACGCGGCTCAGGCCATCCAGGCGCATGGACCGCTGCGGGGCAGCGCAATGGCTGCCCGGCGACTGGCACGCTGCCACCCGTTTCATCCGGGCGGCTATGACCCCGTTCCTTTGCCTCCCAACAAGGAGAGGATGATGCCCTCCACGGCCCGCAACTCACTGACTGTGCTGTTCCTGACACTCGCCCTGCTCGCTTCCTCCCAGGCCGCTGCAGCACCCTGCGGCCAGGACGAGCCCGGCCGTGTCGAATGGACCTACACCGAAGGGGACAAACCCCTCTACAAGGCGGTATTCACCGCACGGGGAGGGACCTTTGCCTGCTTCGAGCTGCTCAACCCGCAGTACGAGCGTCCGGAGCAGCTTCCCATGCCGGCGGGCGTTCCCTCCTGGCTCGGCGCACCGGGACCGCTCAACCTGGTGACCACCTGGGATACCGAGTTCCTCCCCTACACGCTTTCGTTCATCGCACTGGCCGACGGTCACCAGGTGACCCGCTCCGTCAAGGCTCCCACCCAGACCGCACAGAAGAACGGGTGGAAGGTTGGCGAAACAAGGACCGGCGGCGCTCTCGACATCTACAAGGCCGATCCGATCTACACCCTGGTTTCCTCGTCCGAGACGGAAGCCGTCTACGTGTGGCCCGACCCGGCCTCGGACAAGACCGACTTCTTCGTCGAGAAGCGGTTCACGCGCCTTGCCGGGTTCAGCGTCGGCCTGGCCGTCACCGTGTACAACTTCTCGACATCCGATGTGGCCACCCAGCCCCAGGTCGAAGTCCACGTATGGGAAGCATCCAAGCCCTCGGGCGGCATGTTCTCTCCGCCCCCCAACGTTGCGGAAGGGCTCTGCTTCACCGGGGATTCCGACCTCGAACGGCACACCGGAGCCGACCTCGTCGGCACGACGGTCAACCCGACGGGGGAAGCCCGCTGGACCGGAATCGGCGATCGCTACTTCCTCAATGCCGTCGTCGCCCGGGGCGTTTCCGATGCCCGCTGCAGCCTTGCTGCCGGTGGCAACGGAGTCGTCTCCGCGTACCTGTACCGCGGCAACCCGTTCGTCGCAGCAGCCTCCGAGGGCACCAACTGCTACCCGGGCTGGTATCGCTCGGGGGAACCCCTCCTGCGGTGCGCCGCCGTCGCCTCGAGGCTCGCCATCCCGCTCGACGACCTGTTCTCCCCCTCGGTGGCCGACAAGGCCTTCACGCAGAAGAAGGATGCTCTTGCCCAGGCCGAGGCGGACGAGACCCTGTCGGTGCTCAAGAATCTCGGGGGCTCCCGGGGCGCGGTCCAGTACCGCTACGAGTTCTATGTCGGCCCCAAGGACATCGACAGCCTCAAGGTGCCTGGCGTGGGGCTGGAGGAATCGCTCGACTTCTGGGTTTTGGGCTTCATCTCCAAGCCCATGCTCTACCTGCTGCGCTGGTTCTACTCCCTGGTTCCGCACTGGGCCGTGGCCATTCTCCTGCTCACCGTGCTGGTGAAGCTGGCGCTCCTCTACTGGACCCAGAAGAGCTATGCCCAGATGCAGCGGATGGCCTCGCTCAAGCCCATGATGGAGGAGCTCAAGGTCAAGTACGGCAAGGACAAGGAGCGCCTCAACCAGGAGATGATGAACCTTTACAAGAGGGAGAAGGTCAACCCCCTCGGCGGCTGCCTCCCCATGCTGCTCCAGATGCCCATCTGGATCGCGCTCTATCGGACCATCTACTCCGCGGTCGACCTCTACCAGGCACCGCTCGGACTCTGGATCACCGACCTCTCGGCTCCGGACCCCTACTTCGTCCTGCCCCTCGTGCTCGGGGTCTCCATGTTCGTCCAGCAGAAGCTGTCACCCACGACCATGGATTCGGCCCAAGCCAAGATGATGCTGTACATGATGCCCGCCATGTTCACCGTGTTCATGCTCTTCCTGCCCAGCGGGCTGAACCTCTACATCCTTGTCAACACCGTGCTGTCGCTGGCGCAGCAGTGGTACCTGAAGAAGAAACTGAGCCCGTCGCCCGCCTTGAAGGCGGCCTGAGGAGGACCATACGTGAACACCATCAAGTTTACCGGCAGAACTGAAGAAGATGCGGTCCGCAAGGCCGCAGCCACATTCTCCGTGCCTGAGAGGGAGGTGCAGTACAAGATCGTCTCCCGCTCCAGCGGCCTGCTTTCCATGCTCGGCCAGAGCGTGACCATCGAAGTCACGCTGGGCGACCGTGGCGAGCTCGTGGCTCCCCCGGCCAAGAAGGTGGCAGAGCAGCGTCAGCCCGACCCCGAGCCCGACCCCGAGCCGGAAGTCGTTGCCGAGGCCGAAGAGGACGAAGCTGAAGGAATCGTGCTGAGCGCCGACGGTCCCGAGCCCCCTCCGCTCCCGGCAAAGCCGGCGGCTGAACGGCCCCCCGCACAGGAGCGGCCCCAGCAGAACCGCTCGGGGCGACACCGGGGCTCCGACCGCCACCGACGGTCCGACAGACCTGCTGGGGAAGGTCAGCGCGGACCCCGCCCCCCGAGACCGGACCGGCAGGAGCGCCCTCCCCGCCGTCATTCTGATGCGGATGGTGAGGAAGAGATGGAAACCCGGGTCGTGGACGAAGAGGTCTTCGGCCGCAAGCTCGAGCACGCCAAGACCCTCCTGACCGACATGGTGAAGCTCATCGGCAGCGAGGCCAGCATCACGGCTGCCCGCAAAGATGCCCAGATCGAGATCTCCATCACGGGACCGCTTCCCGACTGGATGGGGCGAGGGCACAGCCGGGCGCTCGAGGCACTCCAGTTCGTTGCCAACAAGATCGTGAACCGGTTCCCGCCCCGCCACCGGGTCGTGCTCCTTCGAGAAGGGCAGCAGGATGACCGCTTGACCCAGATCGAAGCCGCTGCTGCCCAGCTCGCACGCAAGGTCGAGGAGACCGGACAGAGCATGTGGATCGTGCCCATGAACGCCCGTGAGCGCCGGATGGTCCACATGGCCGTGGCTGCCATTCCCGGGCTTGCCACTCGCAGCGTCGGCGACGGCCCCGGCCGCCGCCTCTGCATCTACAAGCAAGCGGCCGCATCCGCCCCTGCCCAGGAGTAAACGACTTCCGGAGCTTGCCCCGGTCACTCCCCCGGACTATGATGGGTCGGTCGAGGCCGGAGGTTCCCGATGAAGCGTGTTCCGTTGTGGCTCCTGTTGCCGTTCATCGCATCGCTGTCGTGTGACTTCCTGCCCCAGAGCGAGGTCGGCGACCCCCTCTTCCCCACGGTCGAGAAGCCGGTCGTCGAGGCTCAGCCGGCCAAGCTGGTCAAGAACCCGTCCATTCAGAAGCTCGGGGCCTGGTACTGCCCCGTTGTGTTCAGCGACCCGATCATCCGGGCCCTCTGCGCGGCCACTCTGGGCGATGTTCCGCCCGAAAGCCAGCTCATCTTCCGCTTCGAGCTCCCGTTCCGCATCACCAACCCGAACTCCTTCCCCCTGCCTGCCGTGGAGCTGCTCACGTCCCTCAGCCTCTTCCCGGGCGAAACCAGCTACCACCTGGCGGCCCTGTGCGTCTCGTTCTGTGAGGAGGACGACCTCGAGTGCCTTTCGCACGGCAGCGGCGGGTGCGAATCCGACGAGCCGGAGATAACCTCTGCCGACGACCTCGTCCAGGCGGCCTGGGATTACCTCGAGCTCTACATCACGAACCAGGCCACGGGCCAGGTCCCTCCCGAGCTGAAAGTCCGCATGATCCCCGCAAACGGCCAGGGTCTCGTGCTCGTGACGCTGGATCTGGCACCGGAACCCCTCCTGGAAGCGCTGGAGCTGGCCTTTGAAGAGCACCTGGAGGAGATCTTGGACGACGAGAACGTCACCATCACGATTCCCTACTCAGTCGAAGGGGCCATCTGGTTCGTCGTCGAAAACTTCGGCCGCTTCGGCGTGAACTACGGCCCCATCGAGGGTACGTGGAAGCTGTAAAGCAACTGCCACGGGTGCTCTCTTGCCGGGGTGCGACGGAATGACTCCCAGTCCTTCTCGATGCCCGCTCCGGGTGACGACTGTGCTGGCGGCACTGTCGCTGGCGGCCGTGGTGCCGGCTGCGGGGCTCGTGCTGCCTGGCTGCCGCGCTCCACGCCCGGATGCTCGCACAAGCCAGGAACCGTCCCCGCCCCCGGGGGTGCGCGGCGACTCCCCCTCCGGGCTTCGTAACCCCGCGGGCACACGAGAACGGGGGGGCACCGCCACTCATCCCACGCAGCCGCCACAGTCCGCACTTTCGGGGTGCCGGCTCTCCCTGGCGACCCCGCATGGCCCGATAGACTGCGACTTCCCTGCCCGCTGTCCCGAGGAGCTGGCCGCCCTCGCTACCGCCGAATCTGTTTCGGTCCAGCCGGCAGTCGATCCGGGACACGCGGCAGTCGATCCGGGACACGCGGCAGTCGATCCGGTCCAGCCGGCAGTCGATCCGGGACACGCGGCAGTCGGTGCCGCGGGCGGGGTCCGAGCCTGGTCCGTCGCAGCTCGGCGCTCCACTCCCCCGTTCACTCCCGAGCCGTCGCTCCGGATCGAGCTTTCGGAGGGGAAGTGGTCCGTCATGTTCGTGGATGGTTCAGCCCCGAATCCGCCGCCCGCGGCAGGCTGTACGGGCCCGGCAACTCTGCCCGCAGCAACGTTCCAGCTCCAGGGCCTCCAGGTGCGCCGCACCTTCGCCCCGTAAGGGGATCTTCCCGGCCCAGCCCCCAG
>Ga0233425_10006762_pt1 | contig 16665 bp, 20 predicted proteins | sample Watercolumn_Towu_2_FD_181712 | JGI IMG/M metagenome (GOLD analysis project Ga0233425, IMG submission 181712) | Freshwater microbial communities from Lake Towuti, South Sulawesi, Indonesia - Watercolumn_Towuti2014_140_MG | ecosystem: Environmental > Aquatic > Freshwater > Lake | place... | reverse complement strand
GGAAGCTAAGTTGCAGGCAGTGTCATCTAAAAACATGTATTCGGAACAAGGGTTACTTCCATTAATCTTTCCATCAGCAGGACAAGTGTGCCATTCGTTGATAGTCGTATCATATTGAACGCCTGGATCTGCTGAGGCCCAAGCACAGTAACCTATCTCATCCCATAATTTTGAGGAGGGAATCGATTTCATAATGTCACCACTCGTTCTGCCTTTGAGTTCCCACATCGTTCCATTGTTTAATGCTGTGAAGAATTCGTTAGGGATACGGACGGAGTTATTGCTGTTTTGTCCTGAGACGGTTAAGTACGCTTCTGACTCGTAGTGTGTGTCAAATTCACGAAGAGGCATACTTACGCCCTGACGAGCTAAATCAAGGGCCCTTACCAAATAACTGATGGGAATGTTTTCTTTCGCTGCGCGCATCAGCTGCTTGCGAACTTCTTTTTCAGCAAGAGGATTTTCTTTGTTTTTTGCGGCATCAATGAGTTTTGAGAGACGGTTTTTGATGATTTTACTTCCTGCAACCAAACTGGCTACTTTTTCTTCCTCTCGAACTTTCCACCAGATGAATTCTTCTATCTCAGGATGATCCAGATCTAATGAAACCATCTTGGCAGCTCTTCTTGTTGTTCCTCCTGATTTAATACTGCCTGCGGCAGTGTCGAATATTTTCAGGAAACTCATCAATCCGGAGCTTGTTCCTCCGCCGGTTAATCTCTCCCCTTTTCCTCTTAACCGTGAGAAGTTGCTTCCTGTTCCTGAACCATATTTGAAAATCCTAGCTTCTCTTGTCAAGAGAGAAAAAATACCGCCTTCTCTTACTAAATCGTCATCGACATATTGGATAAAACACGCATGTGGTTGGGACCGGGTATATGCATCTTTGGAATATTCTAATTTTTTGGTAATCGGATCGACATAGCTGTGACCTTGCGCTGGACCTGTTAAACCATATGCCCAATTAAGACCCGTTGTAAACCATTGCGGAGAATTTGGCGCTGCGGTCTGGCTAATGATGATATAAACCATCTCTTCATAAAATATCTGCGCGTCTAGGGGGGATGCAAAGTAACCATATTTTTCTCCCCAATAGCGCCAGCAACCGGCTATGCGATGCGCAACTTGTTTGATACTGGTTTCGCTACCGGTGATGACTTTACCATTTTCATCTAATAATAAGCCGCCCGTTTCGTTCTTTAAAGGAACTCCGGCTTTACGAAAATATTTCTGTGCCAATATGTCCGTTGCAACTTGCGTCCAGAAAACAGGAACTTCAACATCTTCCATCTGAAAAACACTGCTTCCATCGGGGTTTTTGATGCTGGATGTTCTTTTTTCATAGGTGAACATATCAAAAGGAGAGTGATTCTCTTTTGTGAAATAACGTGGGATCGATAAGCCTTGTTTTTCAATGGCAATAGTTTCTTGTTTTTTCATGGTAGCACCTCTTTAAACAATGGTATTTAATTCCTTCTTTAATAATAAGGGATCTTCAATAGACTTGTAAACAGAAGTATATCGTACGTACGCAATCTTGTCAAATTTTTTGAGTTCTTGGAGAACTAATTTTCCTATTTCTGTTGTTTTTATGTAAGAGGATTTTTTTGCCAGAATTTTTTGTTCTACCTTTTTGGTCAAAGAATAAAGTTGATCTTCATTTATCTTATGGCAGGCTTTTTCAAAGCTGGTTTTTATCTTGTTAATATTAAATGGTTCTTTACGACCATCTTTTTTGATGACATTTAACTGAAGTTCAAATTTTTCGTAGGTAGTGAAGCGAGCGTCGCAATGAGAACATTCTCGTCTTCTTCGAACGCTACACTCTTGGACACGGCTTTCTAATACTTTGGTGTCTTTCTGAGAACAAAATGGACATAACATCTTCTGCTTCCCCCTTTTGATTGAACTCTACCGATGGTGTTTTAAGATGATAAAAAAACCATATTTGGTGTTGGCTTTATTTTGAAAGAAATCTATGGTTTAAATAGATTTTAGTAATCCAGTATATGTTTTTGAGTAGACATATTTTTGAGAGGGAGGTGGTTATCTCATTCTCGGTACTTTCACGAGCCACTCTGGATTAGGAGATGCTCTTTTTCCGGTTTGAATACCTGTTAGAATGTTATACATTGCTTTGCTTACGTCCCCAACTTGACCATCTCCTACGATGAGTTCATTTATTTTTGTGAAACGATGCGGACTTTCTTTTTTACCCGTTAATTCAGTGCGAAATACTTCTTTATCTAAATCTAAAATATATTTTCCTACGGGAGCGACGACCGCGGCGGTTCCAAGACCACCTGTTTCTGTAATCATTCCAGAGAGAATGCCTTCAATAAAACCGTCTAAAGTAATTGGTACTTGCGCAACATGATAACCTATCTCCCTTTCTAGAACAGAACTTAAATCAAGCATTGTCTCTGCGGTTGTTGAGCGAAGGTTGGTATCTGTAAATTCAGGAAGGAGGATGGCGTTTGCGTTTTTGTTTTTGGAATCTCTTGTAACTTGGTAATGAAACATAGCGCCATATTCATCCAGCCTTTTGTTATTGACATCAAGATATAATACTTGAACTGCGCCTTTTTCTTGCGCTATTTTTCCTGCAAGAAGAGTCCTGGCATAATTTCCGGTGTATTTTTTGTTTCCGACACCACCTGGCGCTGCTCTGTGAAATTGATTTGTGAGCATCATGGTTTGTGCGTTAAAACCGGTTGGAAAATAAGCGCCGCTGGGGGAGAGGAAGATGCAATAAGTATAGGTATTACTTGGATGAACTCCTAAGCGATCTTCTGTTCCAAAGATAAATGGACGACAGTATAATGAGGCATCTTTTTGCTGAGGAAACCAGAGTCGTTCTAGATCAATTAATGCGTTGAATGCTTTATGCTGCATTTCTACAGGAACCGTTGGCATACATATTCCTGCTGCGGAATCATTGAAACGGTTGAAATTTAATTCTGGACGAAACAGAAAAATGTTCCCATCTTCATGCTGATGTGCTTTCATGCCTTCAAAGATGCCTTGACCATAATGAAGGATGGTTGCGCCTGGGGCTATCGAGAGATTTGTTTCGTAAGGAACTATTCTTGGATTATGCCAGCCTTTTTCTGGATTGTAATCCATCAGGAACATATGATCTGAACGTGCTTGACCAAAGGGAAGTGATTTTTCTGGCTTAAATGGAGTTGTTCTACGATCTTCTTTGAGTGTGTAGGAGATGTTCATATTTTTATCTTTGAATGAAGAGGATATATAAGGATTGCTAGACTTGATTATAACTATTTTTTCACGGCACAGTTCAAAAAGTGAGTGATGGCGAGCCGTCGCTGAAGCCGATTTCTCGATGAATTTTTGGTTATAGACAGAAATCGGATATGTTCCTGTAATATCTAAGCTTCAGCGACTTTTTGGCTGGGCCATCACTCACAAAAAGGATAGTGCCTTTTTCACGACAGATTTATATATCTCTTTAAGATTATTTTTTCTATGAGTTTATGGTTATTAACCGGACAAGCAATTTATTTTTTTCTGCCTGCTTATGCAGCAATTATTGCCCCCCTCTTGTTTCGCCGTATTCCCGTTGGGGAGAGAGCAGTTTATGAGGGATGGTTTGGAAAGAATAAGACATGGAGAGGGGTGGTTGTTGCAATTTTTGCAGCGGTTGTGGTATTTTGGATTCAACGAGGACTTTATGAGCAGGGTTTTAATCGTTTTGCGGTTTTAGATTATAGTGCTTTTCCATTAGAATATGGTTTTTTGCTTGGTGTTGGCGCGGTTGTAGGAGATTTGTGGAAGAGTTATCTTAAGAGGAAAGAGAATATTAAAGAGGGCGATCCGTGGGTTCCGATGGATCAGCTGAGTTATGTTATTGGGGCGTTGTTCTTTTCTTTTTGGTATTATGTGCCGTATGCGGATTTGCTGTTGGTGCTTCTGATTGTTAGTTTTGCTTTACATATCGGCATTAGTTATATGGGTTATGTTATGGGAATAAGAGAAGCGAAGTGGTGAATTGTTTACTACTCTATTTTTGAACGTAATATATAAAAAGAGTACTTAAAAATAAGTATTATGACACTCTACGAACCAGAACTTGCTAAAGCAATTGAACAAATTAAAGAAACGAAAGCAAAAACTGTTTGTATTCAACTTCCTGATGGGATGAAGCCGATGGCGCAAGAGATTGAAGAGAAGATTGTTTCGCAAACAGGTGCGCGTGTCCTTATTTGGCTCGGAAGTAACTTTGGGGCATGTGATGTTCCACTAGGTTTACCGCAAATGGGTGTTGATTTATTGATCAGTTGGGGACATAATCCGTTTCATAAAAAGAAGGAGGGATGGTGAGATGGATTATACTGATAAACAGATAGCAGCAGCATTTGAGAATTATTTTAGGAGAACTGATCGAGTGATGGAGGTTTTACGCCTCGCACCGCTTAATGCTTATGGGATATATACGGTTGTTAATGTGAGTCCTGATTTTATGGTCGTAAATATCGTTACACAGCGACAAGTTGATGGAGCTGCTCTTTCTGGAACTGTTGAAGATAAAATTAATCTTTGCCGCGAGTTAATATTACGGCATAATCCTCAAATGCCTAAAGATGTATCTCTTGTTGAACCATTTGTGGGTATACCTCTTGATGCTGAGAAAAATCCATTCTTTTTTGCAGCTTATGGACAAGATGTTTTTGATTCTGTCGTTTCTAAAGCAGAGAAAGAAGAAGAAATGTCAAAAGCACTATTAATGAGAACTAAACAAGGAGTTCCTTTTTATTTAGCGCTGGAAGATAATATCAATGAAATTTTTCCTGCGAGAATTCGATGGTCTCCGATTTCTGTGATGCTTTCGCGAGGAAAATAAAATGAATGTTTTATTTCTTGATGCACCGTACAAAGGGAAAGTTGCATTGTGTAAAGAGACAATTGATTATCTTGTGAAAAAGAAGATTAAAACGGTCGGACTTTATGCGTCGGTGCAGTTTTCAAGCAATCTTGAGAAAGTTAAAGCACAACTTCATGAAATTGGAGTTAAAGTGATTACATCAAAAACGGATCGAACGCATGTGAAGGGTCAATTGCTAGGATGCGATTCGTACCACGAGTCGCTTAATCTTCATTCTTTGGAGGATAAGAGTATTGAAGCGTATCTTTATATTGGCGATGGAAAGTTTCATCCTTTGGCGCTGGTTTATGGACAGAAGGATTTGCTTCTTTCTGAAGTTAAGGAGATTATCTGTGATGATCCACTTCGAGAGAAGATGACGCTTATGAATTTTGAGGAAATTAAAGTTATTTTACGAAAATATAGGGCATCGCTGATGAAGTTTCTTAATGCAACTAAAATAGGAGTTGTTGTTACTGTTAAACCGGGGCAGGAACATTTACGGGCAAGTTATATGTTGGAGAAGAAGTTTCCTGCAAAGAAATTCTATTATTTCTTAGATGATAATGTGTCGTTTAATCAATTAGAAAATTTTCCATTTATTGAAGTATGGGTCAATACGACCTGTCCTCGAGTTGGATTTGATGACCAGGAGAAGTTCTTTAAGGGAGTGATCAATCTTAATGATGCGTATAGCGCGATGGAAATTTTGGGAAAAGAGAGCGTCTTGATGAATGTTTGAATTATTTTTCGACGATTAAATCAAAACATTTAAATAGGAGCTTCATTTTATTTGTGTTAGAGAAACAAGGTTTTTCGACTAAAAAAGAAAAGAGGAGGGTAATAAGATGGCAGAAGTTGTTGCAAAAACAGGTGTTAAGAAGGAATCGGGTTATTTGTATTTCTTAGACAAAAGCGGAAATGTATGCAGAGCTGCAATGAGCAGAGCAGGCAGAACCAAAGGAAAAGCTAAGAAAGAACTCGTTGCGAAAGCTGGTGTTAAGAAAGAGTCAGGTTACCTTTATTTTATCGATGGTAAAGGTAATGTGTGCAGAGCGAAGATGGCACGAGGCCGAAAAGCAAGCGCTAAGAAAAAGCCAGCAAAGAAAAAACGATAAATTTTCTTTGTTTTTTTATTCTATTTTTTAAAAAAATTCTTAAAGATGTTTTGTTTTTAGCATTGTATGAAGTTAGATTGTTCGAAAGATCAGCATTTTTTAGTTGATGAAGAGATTATTGAATGTATGATTTTAGAGGCAAATATCAATTTTAAAGATGTTGTGCTGGATATTGGTGCTGGAACAGGGCATATTGCTCGAAGGATGGTTGGTTTGGCAAAAAAGGTTATTGCAATTGAAAAAGATGATCACTTTGAGAAGGAGTTGTGTCACATCAAGGGGCTGGTTGTTGAGATAAAAGATGTTTTTTATTTTTTTCACAAGAAAATTACTTTTAATAAGATTGTGAGCAATATTCCATTTCAACTCTGTGAGCCGTTGATGAGAGTGCTGTGTGAGAAGTGTTTTGAAGTTTCCGTTTTGATTGTACCTTTGTCTTTTTCTGTCACTCTTCTAAAACATCCTCTTTTTTCAGCGTTCTTTACAATAGAGAAGATTGGGGAGGTGCCAAAGACGGCTTTCTTTCCGATTCCGAGAGTGAAATCAGTGATGATACGCTTGAGGAAAAAAGAGGGGCTAGAGGGTTATTTTGTTCGACAATTGTATCTACAACGTGATAAGAAGCTGAAGAATGCACTGCGAGAAATGGTAATTAAGTATTATGGTATGAGTGAGAGAAAGGTGAGTAAGAAAGAAGCTGCAACGTTGTTATTGAAGCTGAAAATTCCTGCCTTGTGGTGGGAGAGGAAGGTTGAGAGTATGCCAGTTCGAAATTACGGGGTTTTGGGAGGAGAAATGGAAAAGGTTTTTTCTTGATTACTAATATTTTTTTAGCTCGTTCGCACCGTTTCCTTGATAGCAACTTGATTGGAAACTGTACCAACCTAATCTTATGAATAGATGAGTGCTCACGAGCCATTTGGCGCTAAACAAACACGATTACTATATTCTTGACTTCCTATAATGTTATATAATGGTCTTTGGTGAGAATTGTTATGGGCGAGGTTTCTCCTGATAATCAATTGAATGATATGACGGCGCAAGAATGGCTGCGATTTACGAAGACGTGGTTTGTGCATAATCCGCCTCCTCGAAAGAAAGCAGAGATTCTCCATCCTGCGAAGTATCCAGAAAACATGATTGAGGAATTTGTGCGTTTTTTTACTAAAACAGGAGGGGTTGTATTTGACCCTTTCCTTGGAACAGGAAGTACCCTTGTTGCGTGTTATAATAGTAATCGCTTAGGGGTTGGGATTGAGCTGCAGGAAAAATATGCAACGATTGCGCGAGAGCGATTGAAAAAGCTGGAATCTCAGACGAAGCTAGGTGAGTTGGGTAGTTCGATGAAGGCGAAGCAGTTGGTTTTGCAGGGAAATTCTGCTGAGATTGATACGTTATGGAAAGAATATAATTTACCTTTGATTGATTTTGTTATTACCTCGCCACCGTATGGTCCGATGTTGAATAAGAAAGGACTGGTTGCAAAAGAACGAGAAGAGGAAGGGCTGGATATAAAGTATAGTGATGATGAACATGATTTGGGCAATGCTTTAGGGTATGATGATTTTTTGTTGCGATTGATGGGGATTTTTGAAAAAGTGAAAGATAAGATGAAAGAGGGAGGTCATGTTGTTGTCATTTTACAGAATTATATGGATAAGGGAGAGTATAAAATGCTGGCGTGGGATTTTGCTCGGCAGATGACAAAATATTTTCAGTTACGTGGAGAGAGGATTTGGTGTCAAGATAATAAGACGTTGTATCCATACGGATATCGGTATAGTTTTGTGCCGAATGTGCATCATCATTATTGTTTGGTGTTTAAGAGAAGGAAAGAGTTAGAAAAGCCTTGACGGAATTAAAAGAGGTGTTGCAGTATATTCTATGTTCCACGAATTGAGATATTCTTTCATTTTCTCCATGTTGTGGACTGGACAGAGAATAACCGTATCAGTGTATTTTACAGCTTCTAATTTTTTAAGCATTCCCTCTGTTGTTCTCCCATACAAACTATAATAGAAACGCATTCTTTCTGAGGAATTCTTCCCTTTTAGTTGATAGATAAATAGTACTGCTCTCTTATATCCTAAACCTTCGGCAAAAGAAATTTTGTTGATAAGACTGTACCCTTCGGTGAGGATAGCTTCCCTCGCAAGAAACGATGATTGAAATAACTCATCATAGACTTTGGGGGTAATCTCTACGGTTAGGGAAGTTTCTTGCTTGATGTTGTTTCGTAATTCTTGTGCTTGCTCAAAACTTTTCTTCTTTTTAAAGATAAGAAGGATGTCAATATCTTTAGGCAAATCTTTCCCCTTTTCCAAAGAGCCAAAAAGAAGAATGTCAATTATTTCAAATTTGTGTTTTTCAAAAAAAAGCTTGGCTGTTTTTTCAAGTATAATTCTTAATGGTTTGGATGACATAAGATCGTATTTCCTCGCAAGTTTGTTTATCAATGGTGGTCGTGTAGGTGCTTCTATACGTTTCAAAGTAACGATCAAGAAGGTCATATTCCTGTGGAAAGTCGTGCTGAAGAATACGAAAGCGCTCTGTATGGTCTTTTGGAGTTATTCTTTTTCTTCTTAAGATCAAAAGATCAAGCGCGACAAATAATGTTTTGAAGTATAAAATAGTCGCAGAAGTGTAATCTTTATTTTGATAAACTAGTTCGGCAGAATGGAAAAACTGCTGAATGTTCTGTTTAAGCATTTGTTCCATGTTAGTATTATAAACATTTATTATATATTTAAGCTTTTCTGTTTATGTTGTAAACTAGTTTGTAATAGAAACAAAATCGTATATTAATCTCTTATTTGTTTACAATATAAACAACCCCTCACCTAAAGATTATACCAATGATGACAAAGAGCCATTTTGGAAGGAGTGATCTTATAAGATAGTTGCTTAGGTAAACCATCTTTTTTGTAAGATAAAGAGAGATATAATATTTACGTAATTCTTTTATATCTTAAAAAAATGATAAGATTATGACAAACCAATTCTTCGAATTTACGGTTTCTCCTGCGATGATGCAATTCTTTCGGCAACAAGCGGAACAGAAGATTCAGGTTGAAGGTTGGGGAAAGCAAGGCCGACATGTTTTAGTTAAAGTTGATAATTTTGTGCATTGCTGGATTACGGAAGAAGCGTTCAAGCAGCTTCTGATCGATCGTGGGATTTGGTTTCGTCATCGCGGACTTTATTTTGGTGATGCGCAAGGCGCTGGCGCTGATTTTACGCTTCGCGTTGATGGAAAAGAAGTGACTATTGGTCTTCGCAGTGTCGCACCAGATTCGTTATATAAATGGAGGACGGTTGCTTATCCTAATGACCGATTTGAAACCGAACAAGAAAAAATTGCCGACTATCATGTTGTTTGTAATCATGATAATGGGATAAGTCGATTTTTTGGGATTATTGCAAAAAGAGAATTATTGAAGGCGTTGCAGGAAGCAAAAGTTCTTTATAGTAAAAGGAATCAGGAGCGATTTAGGGTAGTGCCACTTGCGAAATTCGAGTTTGAGAAGTTGAGGGAGCTGCTGGAGATGGTGGAGAAAGGTTGAAGGTTATCCTTTAAAGATTTAATTGTGAAAATATAAAAAAGAACGAACAAAAATTTATATACTACTTCTTTTGTTGGCGCATGCTTACGATGAATATTAAAACTTATTTTACAGAATTGTTCCCCTATGACTTAAAAGCGGGCTTTATTACAGCAGTTGTTGCGCTGCCACTTGCGATTGCTTTTGCGATTGCCTCAGGTGTTCCTCCAATTATGGGAATGTATACTGCCATTATTGCGGGAATTTTGGCGTCTTTATTTGGCGGTTCAATCTATTCAATTACAGGACCTACTGGCGCGATGACCGTCATTATTCTTTCAACGCTGAATAAATTAGGACTCGAAGGGTTGATGCTGGCAGGATTTATGGCAGGGGTATTTCAATTATTTTTTAGTTTAGTTCGATTAGGACGATTTGTAAAGTTTATTCCTCTGCCAATTGTCTCTGGCTTTACGGCAGGTATTGGAGCAATTATCTTTATCGGTCAAATTGGTAACTCTTTAGGTTTGGTGATTCCTTCTGAAGAGCATGTGTGGAGTACGTTTATTGATCTTTTTAAAGCACTCTCCTCTGTTAATATTATTGCTGTTGCCATTACACTCCTTACTGTTTTATCTTTAGTGTTTCTTCCAAAATACCTTGGACGTGTTAAATTTCTAAAAAACGTTCCTGCTTCTTTAATTCCACTTCTTTTGTCTACTCTTGCGGTCTTTTTGTTTGATCTGACTATCCCTCAGGTCGGTGTGATTCCTCGAGGACTGCCTGAGTTTCATCTGATCAATATTAATTTTGACCTTCTGCAGCGTGTTTTGCCTGCGGCATTTACGATTGCCCTGCTTGGCTCAATTGAAGCTTTACTTTGCGCTGTGGTCTGCGATGGGATGACTAATACTCGGCATAAGAGTGATAAAGAACTACGAGGACAAGGAATTTCTAATATGGTCCTTCCTTTTTTTGGAGGCATTGCGTGTACGGCGGCAATTGCTCGAAGTGCAGTCAATATTCGGGAAGGCGCTCGGACAAAATATGCTGCTATAATCCATTCACTTTTTTTGCTGTTAATATTGCTATTCTTAGCTCCTCTTGCTCAATATATTCCAAAAGCGTTTCTTGCAGGAATACTGATGGTGGTTTCCTTTAGGATGATTAATATCCATGAATTTAAGACAATTATGAAAATTAGCCATAGTGAAACGATCGTTTTGTTTGTTACGTTTGGCTTGACGATTTTTACGGATCTTGTTTTTGCGGTCCAGATGGGGATGGTTTTTGCTATTTTCTTGTTATTTATTAAGTTGACAAGAATTATTGATATTACTAATATGGCAGATTATCAACGTCATGAAGGACTCAATGCTTTTGTCTATCGAAATGAGAAGTTGAAAGATATAGTGAGTATCTATTCTATAAATGGACCTTTTTTCTTTGGGGCGATGAATGTTTTTGATAAGAAAGTGAATGAACATATGGATAGTTATAAACCAATTACTATCTTACGAATGAAATATACCCCCTTTATTGATAGTACTGCAGTTGTTCGATTAAATGATTTTATCTCAGAAAGGCGCAAGAGAAAGATTATTGTCATTTTAGCAGATTTGACACCGACTGTTCAAGAAACATTGGGCAGAAATAAGGAGTTTAATCATTTGATCGATAAAAAATTTATATTTAAAACGACGAAAGAAGCGCTGAGTTACGTTGAGAAAAATACGCATCATCTTCTTTTGGAAAAGTAAATTGTGACAGATGAATTTTATAAAATAATGACTATTTTTAAGTAGATGAGAAAACTTCCTAAATTTACCTCAAAGATATTTTTAGCTCCGATGGCGGGCGTCAGCGATCCGGCCTTGCGATTGATTTGCAGAGAACTGGGAGCTGGTTTAGTTGTGACGGAGCTTATGAGCATTCATGCGATTGTGGCAAAGGAAAGAGAATTAAATTCTTTAGGTCGAGAGATTAAAGAATTTGTGGAATTTGATGAACGTGAAAGACCCGTTTCTGTGCAGTTATTTGGTTCGGAGTTAAAGATGCTGGCTCGAGCTGCTAAGATTGTGGAGCCGTATTTTGATCTGATTGATTATAATATGGGATGTCCTGCGCCGCATATTACGTGTCAGATGGCGGGCGCTGCTTTATTGCAAGAGCCTGCTTTGACACGGCAGATATTTCGCACTTTGGTGCACTCAGTGAAAAAGCCTGTTACGTTGAAGATGCGCGCTGGCGTTACAAAACCGGATCGATTTCTGGAGATTGCCAAGATTGCAGAGGAGGAAGGTATTTCAATGATTACACTGCATGCACGGACACTTAAGCAGGGATATTCTGGCAAAGCGGATTGGTCGTTGATTAAAAAACTTAAAGAAAGTGTGTCTATTCCGGTTGTTGGTAATGGTGATGTTTGTAGTCCAGAGGATGCTGTGCTGATGATGTATGAGACTGGGTGCGACTATGTGATGATCGGACGGGCGGCGTGTCAAAATCCGTTTATATTTCAGCAGATTAATGATTATTTGCTTACTGGTTCGTATAAAGAAGTTGGGATTAATGAGAGAGTGAAAGTTTTTTTTCGTTACTTAGATTATGCTGCTCGATATAAGAATATTAAGTTTGCGAATATTCGACTTCATGCGATGAATTTTACCAAAGGGGCTTTTGGAAGCGGTGAATTAAGAGTGCTTATTGGAAAGACGAAGAGTGTGGAGGAACTGAAGATGTTGCTGGAGGAGAAGTGTTTGGGTAAGAGTTGATTATTCTCATTATTTCCTCTACTGCTTTTTCTTCCTCATCGTTATTTACTTCATAGCTAAAGTTCATCTTTTTTAACGTATGATTGTATAATGGATCGTAATAATCCGTAAGAAGTATTTTAACAGCATCTTCGTATTGCTGGTTTTCGATGAATTGGAGAATTTCTTGTTTGCGTTTGTTGCTGAGCAAGCGGTCAAGATTTTGAGTGATGGTTTTGAATTTTGTTAAAATTTCTTCAGAGGTGAGATATTCTTTTACGGCTTCTTTCGCTCTTAAATCGAGATTTCTTGTGATATGTAAGTGCGTTCCTTTGAGCATGGCTTTATAGAAAAATTCTGGAATTTGAACGTCACCTATTTTTCGGCTTTCGCCTTCGACAATGATGTATGGTTCTTGGTTTAGTTTATTTATTTCTTCGAGAAAAAGGCTATCAAAGCGTTTTTGGGAGTTGGGCGTTAATCCCAAAGCGCCATAAAGACTGCCACGATGCTGGGCAAAGCCTTCTAGGTCAATGACGTTTGGTAATTTTTGTAAGAGTGCGGTTTTGCCGGTGCAGGTAAGTCCCCACAGAACACAGATTTTGGGTGTTAATTGGTAGTTATCTAATTGTTGTTTGACGTAGGCACGATAGGATTTATAACCTCCAATTAATTGCTTGACGTTGTAGCCTAGGGAGTCAAGTAATGAAGTGATTGTTTTGGAGCGCATACCGCCACGCCAGCAATAGAGGATAATTGGCTTTTTTTTATATTGACTGACTTCTTTGATGTAGTCTGGCATTTTTTGCGCAAAGAATTCAACGCCTTTATTGATGGCATCTTCCTGTGAGACTTGTTTGTAGATTGTTCCTACGATGGCGCGCTCATCGTTGGAGAGAATGGGAAGGTTGATGGCACTTGGAAGATGATCTTCCTCAAATTCTTTGGGTGTTCTGGTGTCGATGAAGATAGCTTGTTGTTTTAATGCCTCTTCGATTGGGATGGTTTGGAACATATTATTATTAATTTAAGAGATATTTAAAAAATTATAGAAAAATTTGATTGTGTTCTAGAAGATCCTTTTTGATATTTTGGTTGATGTCGATTTTACAAATAGAATTCTTTTTTTTCAATATTTTCATTCTCGAAAGAAAGTTTATGATCATTTAAAATAATGAAAATCTGTTTATTCTGGTCTGACCACGGACTTTGTCCATGGTTTTTCCGCCTCTTGTCTTTGAACATATTTTCAAATTAGAAATGGTGGAAAATTAATTACGGACTTCGTCCGTGGTCTTAGACCAACACCATTTCTAATAATTAGTAATCAAATGCATCACATAATCTTATTCTTTGTGTCACAAGATCTCCAAGACGTTGATACAAAGGTATTACAACATGATTAAAGTCAAAGAGATGATCTAACCCACCGATATGCACATCGGGATTTCTTTTTTGTATTTGTGCTGTCATGGTTTGCTCACGATCTTCTGCAAATTCTTTTTCTCTCATGTAGCCTAGACTTGCCTCAAGGCGTTGCTGTGTTAATGGTTTTAATAGTTGTTGTATTTTATCCCAGATTTTAGGATTGATATAGCCGCGATCCATCTGTTCGACAAAAACCAATTTTAAGTCTTTGTATCTTATTTTTGAGAAATCGATCGAAAGACTGCTTAGTGATATTTCAAAAACATCTTTTAATTCTTTAAAAAATGGTTCTTGATCTGGAATAGATGATATTTCACCTGCTGGGATGATATTAGGATGATCTATGCCGTATATTAATGCACTATTTTTTCTGGCATAATTTATAGGAACGACAAGATCGTAGCCCATGATGGTAATTAGATCATGAATATAATCTTTGATAACCGTTGGGATATCGGTTGTTTTAAGCAACGCTAAACGAGCAACACGTAATTTACAAATATGATCTGCTAATTCATCAAGTGAGACAGTATATGGTGCTTCAATGGTGATTGTTTTTGGTTGAAAAGTATCTAAAAGATGCTTTAGTCTTGTTGGTCCTTCAATATCAAAGTGAATTGTGCCTACGCCTATCATTTTTTTCTCTCATACACTCGCATCACTGCGTCATACTGTCTTTTTTGAAAGACTCTTTGGGCTAAGTCGTCAATTGTATGAACTCCTTCTGCGGCAACTTTCTGATGAATTTTTTGCAACTGAGCAACTTCGTCTTGATCAAAGGGTTGAACGTATGCTAAGATGTGTGTGTGCGTTCTTAGGTAAAGAAAGACGGCACGATGATTGCCATTATCGGGGTAATAAAATCCTTCTAATTGGTAACCGGTTATCGGTTTGATAGAATTTTCATCTCCATCATAATGAGAAGCGATGCTATGGAGTTTATCTTCTAATATGGCGGGCTCGGTCGGTTTGATGCTGGAGAGGGGAATTCGCTTGAGTTTTGGTTTTTTCATTTAATCCCTAAAAGAGGGATTATTTTTAAATGTTGTTACTTAAAAGTTATAAATTAAAAGTGCCTTGGCCGGGACAATCGGATGATATCCTGCTTTCTGAATATCACTATTCGAACCCGGGTCACTGCCTCGAAAGGGCAGTATGATAGTCCGGACTACACCACCAAGGCATTGGGTGGACTATCATAAGTGCGAAAATAAGAGGGGATTTAAAAAGCTTTGGGATTGTTTGAGTTTGGAATTGTTATTTTTGGATTATGCTGTAAAAACAAAAACCTTATATAAACTATAAAGAGTATTTTCTCTATGGAAAATCGTGTTGTTCTAGGGGTTACGGAGAAAGTGACGATTATTGGTAATAATAACAAAGAGGAGGAGGTCATTGCTCGTATCGATACGGGGGCGACGTCTTCTTCGATTGATATAAACCTTGCTTTGAAGTTGAGTTTAGGACCTGTGACCAGACTTAAGGTGGTAAAGTCTGCTTCTGCGGTTGGAAAAAGGCAGTTGATTAAAGCGAAAGTTAAAATTCATGACATCGAGATGGAAGAAGAGTTTACACTCGCTGATCGAGCTCATATGACTTATCCTATATTAATTGGGCAAAATATTTTAAAGAAAGGTAACTTTTTAATCGATCCGCTGAGGCAGGTTAAAAGATGAAAGCAGCTTTAATTTCACTTGGAAGTACGAGTTCAGAAATGGTAGCGACAGCGATGAAGAAGTATTTTACAGAAGTTGATGTGCTGCATCTGAAAAATATTGAAGTGACGTTGGGCAAAGAATGTGGTATTTTTTATGAAGGAAAACCGCTTGGACACTATGATTGTGTTTATGTTAAAGGATCGTTTCGGTTTGCGAATCTGCTTCGGTCGATTGCGGCGCTCCTTGAGGGAAAGGTACCCTATATGCCGCTTCCTGCTAGTTCTTTTACGACTATCCATAATAAGTTACTGACTCATCTGATGCTGCAACAGTATAATATTCCAATGCCCAAGACATATGTTTCTTCTACGACGGAAGCTGCGAGGAATTTACTTAAAAGAGTGTCTTATCCTATCGTGATGAAGTTTCCAGAAGGAACACAAGGCAAGGGCGTGATGTTTGCGGAATCGTTTAGTTCGGCATCTTCACTTTTGGATGCTCTTGGCGCTTTAAATCAACCGTTTATCATTCAGGAATATGTGGAGACAAATGGGACTGATATTAGGGCATTGGTTGTTGGTGATAAAGTTGTTGCGGCGATGAGGCGACGAGCGCAACGAGAAGAAAAAAGATCGAATATCCATGCGGGCGGGGTTGGAGAGCAGATCCAATTACCACGCGAGGTCACGAATTTAGCGATTGATACGGCCCGGGCTTTAGGCGTTGATATTTGCGGGGTTGATATTTTAGAAAGTCCTTTGGGGCCTAAAGTGATTGAGGCTAATATTTCACCTGGATTGCAGGGACTTAGTAAAGTAACACCGGTTGATCTTGCGGATGAGATTGCCAAATTCTTGTTTTCTAAGACGGAGGAGGTACTACAACAGAAGAAGAAGCAGGAGGCTGCAAAGGCGATGCGAGAGTTGAATTTGTATAATGAAGATCCTCAGGAGATCATTACGGCTCTTTTGTTTCGAGGGGAGCGAATATTACTGCCAGAGTTTGTGACGAAGCTGACGGAATTTAATGAGCGGAGGGAGTATGTGGTTCGCGCGCAGAAGGGAAAAGTGGAGATTAGGGAGTTTAAGATTTGAGAAAGAAGAATTATTTCTTTCCTTTTTTCTGTGATGCTTTTTTTGTGGAAGTTGTGATGGTTTCTACTTCTCCTAATGGTTGTTCTGGTTCTTCTGCTGTTTTTGGCTTGAAGCCGAGAAGATAGATTATGGGTAGAATACCTATTGTGTTGAAGATAAGCAAACAGATAAACCAACCTTTTTGCTT
>Ga0233425_10006761_pt1 | contig 16669 bp, 11 predicted proteins | sample Watercolumn_Towu_2_FD_181712 | JGI IMG/M metagenome (GOLD analysis project Ga0233425, IMG submission 181712) | Freshwater microbial communities from Lake Towuti, South Sulawesi, Indonesia - Watercolumn_Towuti2014_140_MG | ecosystem: Environmental > Aquatic > Freshwater > Lake | place... | reverse complement strand
CCCGATCTGCGTCAGGTAGTAGCCCATGTTCCCGGTGTCGCCGTGGACGCCGACCACCGCGCGGTTCACGACGTCGTGGAAGATGATCCTGTCGATGAACGGCTGGCCGTGACGGATGACCATGGCGAGGTACCACGGCAGGCAGACGACGGCGAAGACGACCAGCCCACGCCCGATCTCGAGCGTGCGCAGCAGCGACCAGCGCCCCGTCACCACGAGGTACAGGAACAGCACCATCGCGGGGAGCACGATCCCGGGCAGGACCTTGCCGAGCACGGCGAGGCCGACGAGCAGGTAGGCCGCGAGCAGGTAGATCCTGCGAACCCTCCGCTCGCTCCGCAGCGTCCACAGGAGCCAGCCGAGCCCCACGAGCGCCGCGACACCCACGACGGCGAGCGGTAGCAACACGACCTGGGGCACGAGCCTGACGTTCTCCTGCCCGAGCGAGCCCTGGACATATGACATCGACCGGGGCAGGAGGTACAGGGCGAAGGGGAGCACGAAGACCACGAGAGCGACGATCAGCGCCTGGTGGGCGCCGATCTCGACTTCGCCGAGTGGACCGAGCCTGATGACCCGCCCGCGGACCAGGCGCGCGTCGTCCTCGTCGAGGGCCAGCGCGAGGAAGCACATGGCGACGCTCATGGGGGCGACGTAGGGCATGTCGGTCATCGTCTGGTGCGCGAGGAGAGCGAACGTCGGCATGGTGCCGAGGGCCACGGCCGACACGACCCCGGCCCGCGTCCCGAAGCGGCGCGAGACGAAGTGATGGACCCCCCACATGCAGAACACGGCGAACGTGGCCACGGGCAACCGCATGCCCCACGTCGCGCCGAAGAGCTCCCCATCCGGAAATGGGTTCCCGCCGACCAGGGCGATGCCGATGGCGTCCATCCACATGATCAGCACGGGCTTCGAGTAGAACCACTCGTTCTGCCACCACATGCTGATCCAGTCGTCCTGCTCGAGCATGCGGCGGGCGACCTCGCCGTAGTGGGTCTCCCAGGGGTCCCAGAGCCCGCCGGCGCCGAGCATCGGGAGGAACAGGGCAGCGCCCGCAGCCACGACCCAGAGGTCAGGGCTGCGCCAGGGTCGCCAGCGGCCGGGGCCGCCTCCGCCATCCTCCCCGGCCGGGTCTCGCGGCCGCGGGACGAAGGCGCCCATGGCCCACAGGAGGCCGAGGCACGCGACGCCGAGCAGGACCGCACCGAGCGCGATGCCGAAGCTGACGAACCGCGGCGCGCCGACCAGGACGGCGAGGAGCGCCGTGGCCACGAGGAACACGATCCCCCCGTTCCTCATCCGGGTTCGTGACGCCGCGTCCATGGAGCAGGGAAGCTAGCCGTGCGTGCGGAGGCAGTCAACGCGCGAGTTCCCACCCCTCGCATTCGATCTCGGAGATGACCGTGTCGTTCCACCGGGACCCCGGGTAGATCCGCGCGATCTCGATGGTCACCCAGGGTGTCGTCACGTCGCCGAGGTCGATCCACTGCATGTCCCTGCCGTCGTGGAAGTGGCCGATCATCGAGCCGCCGTCCCACATGATCCGCACGTCCGCGACCCTGTTGTTCAGGGGCCACCTGTCGCCGAACCGATCGGCCACGACCTTGTCGTACCCCGGCACGACCCCGATGCGATGGAGCCGGACCACGCCGCCGAGGTCGAGGCGGATCCGCTCCCCCACTCCGCCGTTGCTCACCTGCCATCCCGTTGACCGGTCGCCATCGACCGCGTTGCGCGGCTCGTAGCTCGCCGGCCCGGTCGTATACGTGTAGGTCGAGGCCGCGACCGAGGCCACGGAGAGGATGCGTGGCGGCCCGGCCCCGGGGATCGCGGCCGGGTCGGGCCCCTCGCCTCCCTCCCCCTCGGCTCGTCCTCGGGTCCAGGCGGCGATCAGCCCGGCGGCCACGTCGTCCAACTCATGACCCGGCACGGGCGCTGCCGCCACCGGGACCACGGGCTCCGGTGTGTCCGGACCCGGCTCGGCTGCGTCCACCGGCTTCGCGCGTGCCTCGATGGGATCTTCGAGGGGGATCGTGCCCTCATCGAGATCCACGACCTCGATGATCCTCGGCTCGGACCGGCGCAGCGTGGCCGCGTGAGCCAGGGCGCCGACGACGCCGAGGGCCACGGTCGTCAGGCACAGCAGCGCCAGCGTCTCCTCGTGGACCTTCAGCGGATTTCGCCGGCCGGTCGCGGTCGACCTCCCGCACGCGCTGCACATGGTCGCGCCCGCCGCCTTCGCCACCTTGCAACAAGTCCTGGTCATGGCGCCACCTGCCCCTCGACCCAGAGGGTCCTGCGGCCGGCCACGGCCCGGGCCAGCGACACGGCCAGCGAGACCAGGAACACCAGCGCCACGGGCGCGGCCAGGGCCAGGACGGCCAGGATGGCGAACGGCACGATCGCCGACCGCCTCGCCAGGGACGGGCTGGAGTCGAGGACCCTGGAGATCCAGGAGAACGGCGCCCACATCCCGAGGAACCTGAACACCGGCGCGCCCGCGGTCGCGCCCACGAGCGGCGCTCCCAGGACGCCGCACAGCCACCACTCGACTGGCTCTTTCATCCCGAATGTCACGGTCATGACGACCCCCAGCATGACGACCGCGGAGACCGCGAGCGCAGAGAGGATGCGCCCCGCGGGCTTCGAGCGCCTCCGGACCGCCTCCACGCCACCAACGAATGCAAAGACGACCGAGAGCGCAGCCGGCGTCCGATCCAGGGCACCGAGGTCCATCTCGACGTGCTCTCCGAGCACGGTCAGCGCGATCTCCGACATCGAGCCGACGACCTGCCCGAACAGGGCGACGAACCCGCCCACGAGGACCGGCGGGATCACGGCAAGCCACCGCCCCGGTCCCCGGACCGCCACCCCGCACCGCCCGCAGTAGGAAGCCTGCGGGGAGGTCCGCGCCCCGCAGCCCGGACACCTGTGGTCGTCCGCTCGCATCATCATCCGCCTCCCTGGGAGATCCGGGCTCCCGTCTCGAGATCAGACACCGGGATCGTCAGAATGATTCCTCGGCGGACTCAGCACGCGCCGTGCCGGGGGGTTGAGCGCAGAGAGGTGAGAGCCCAGGCATGAAGCTCCGCGAGGCGTGGACGAGGTGGACGGTGTGGACAGCGTGGACAAAGGGAACACGGGGCGATGTCCACCAAGTCCACCAGGTCCACGCCGTCCACCAAAGCAGCGGTGCTCCATGCCTGGTCGGCCGTGTGCGCTCCGACGCGCCGCGTGGGAACGATGACACGCCGTCGGGTCACTCGGCTGGGGAGCGGTGCGTGGAGGGGGACTCGAACCCCCACGGTTTCACCCACTGGAACCTAAATCCAGCGCGTCTGCCAGTTCCGCCATCCACGCCTGGTGGGGTGGGTACCACGATCACGGCCCGACTGTAAACGGGACCGATGCGACCGTCCGGCCGCGGAGGACGACGTCGGCGTGGTAATCGCCCGCCGGGAGCGGCTCGTCCGGCGACAGCGACGCGGCGAGGCTCCCTGTCCCGGATGCCGGAACGGTGCTCACGGCCATCGGCTCGTCGGGGTAGTCGTCCTGGAACCACCGGACCTCCACGACATCGCCAGATCCGAGACGTTCGTGGGAGATGCAGAGATAGATCGTTTCTTCGTCTCCGCTGAAATTCGTGGTCGGAGCAGCGGACGGCCGGTGCGTCCGGCGATCGATGGCGCGTGTCAACACGAGGTCCACGACCCGTCCACCCCCCGTGACGCCGCCGAGGACCGTGAACGTGGCCGTGGCCCTTTGCTGGCCGTGGACCTGGACCTCGACCGTGTACTCTCCGGAGTCGAGCGCCGCGGGCGCGTCCAGCGTGGCCGAGAGCACGCGCCGCCCCGAGACCTCGCCGAGGTCCGTCGTCGCCACGACCGAGGCGCCCAGCATCCAGCGCACGGTCACGGCGGTTCCGGGCGACGCCCCGGAGACGAGGAAGGCGCAGTGGACGCTCTTCGTCCTGGCGGGGAACGTTCGCGATGGCCTCCCGCGGGGCTGGCCGCGGCGATCCAGGGCGGCATAGACGGCGAGGTTGGAGACGGTCGCTGGGCTCGCCGACGCCGCCGCGGCTCCGGGATCGGGGCCCTCGATCTCGAAAGGCACCTGGGCGAGGACCTCGCCGTCGAGCGAGAGCCGGACGAAGTGGGGCCCCGGGGCGAACGGGGTCGTGGCCTGGTGCTCGGCTGCCAGCCGCTGGTCACCGGACAGGGTCTCGCTCGTCTCCGACAGAGGCTGGTCCTCTCCCTCACGGAACCAGGCCACGGAGAGCCTGGAGTCCGGGGCGACGCCACGGAGGCGAAACGAGACGAAGAGGCGTTTCGTGGTCACCGGGAAGGAAGTCGTCGTTGGTCCGACGGGCGCGAAGTTGATCGGGTCCACCTCCGTCGTCACCGCGGCCCGCTCGACCCGGGTACGCCCTGACGAGTCGGCAACCTCGTCATCGAGGTCCTCCAGCGTCCACGAGTCGCGCGCCGACCGGGACGATCCGCAGCCGACGAGGAACAGGACCACGAGGAACGACAGCCAACGATTCACAGGCCAAGGGTGGAGCGAAACGGCGGGCGCCGCAAGCCCCTCGTGTCATCCGAGGAACTTTGATCTCAACATCGCTCGTTGCTGCTACGCTCTGACAACAGCGACGCTGACCTCGTGAAGGAGGTGATGGGACATGCGCAGGACCTTGGTGATCGTGTCGGGCATCGTGCTCCATGCCGGCCTGGCCCTCGGTCAGGTCGGGCCGGCCACGGTCCAGGTCGATGCCCGCGACATCGGTTTCGACGTCTCCACGACCCCGCTCTCCGTCGGGCCGGGCGGAATGGTGCGGATCACCGGGACAGCGGTGTACACGCCCGACGGTACCGTCTGGGACGCGGCCACGGAATCGACGTTGACGGGCGAACGGCACGACGGCGGGTTGGTCGACGCCGAGGCGAGCGGGCTGGTGCTCGGCGAGCGAGATCCCGGGACCCACACGTACACCTACGTTCCCAGCGGCTCGTCGAGCGCGGTGTGCGACTCGCTGGGGCTCGGTACGCCGTGCCTCGTCCTGCGCCTCCCGGCGCTCGCGGCCGCACACAGGCGGGACCTCAGTGAGCTGCGCGAGGACCTGAGCGGCGGTCTCCACGTCGAGGTCCACGTCCCCGTCACGCCGCCCGCGGTGTACATGCCGACCTATCCCCCCCCGCCACCTCCGGACGCCTACCCGCCGGTGGCGTACGAGCCCGAGCGGAGCTCGTGGTTCTGGGTTGCCGCAGCCGGGGTCTCGGGAGGCGGGCTGGTGCTGAGCATCGCGGTCCTGATCGTGATGGCGCGCCGCCGCCGGACCCGGAACACACCGGTGTCCCGCGTCCAGGCCTCCGCGAAGCGGCTCGAGCGCCGGATCGCCGGAGACCCGGTCAAGTCACGGCTCTCGCGCGTGGTCAAGGACCTGGGCGCCGAGGCCGCGTCACTCGAGCGGCTCGAGAGGCGGCTCGGCGAGGCGGTGCGGAACGCGAATATCGAGGGGCTCGAGAAGCGGCGCCGCGACCTGGAGCGGGCCGCGGCGGCCCTGACCGACCGGGGCGGCGAGGAAGCCGGGCAGGGCGAGCTCAAGGACGCTGTCGCCATCATCGAGGGGCAGATCGATCGGTGCCGCAAGTGGGAGATGCAGCGGTGGCGCTCGGCGGCGAGGACCGAGAGGATCGCAACCCGGCTCGAGGCGCTCGAGATCGAGCTCTCCGACCCGACGCAGAACAAGCTGGGCGACACCGACCCCCTGCTCGACAAGCTCCAGGAGGAGCTCGAGCTGGCCCGAGCGGGTGAGCGCGAGGCCGAGACCCTCCTCGGCGGCGGCACGCCCGACTCCGAAGCCGAAGCCGCGTAAGGCAGACTGTCCGAACCCCCCCAGCTTCGGTGGACAGCGTGGACGAAGTGGACGGAGTGGACGGCTCCGACGTGCCTGCGCTCTGCGGGCGGTCCACGACGTCCACCCAGTCCACTCCGTCCACCCGTCAGTGACTCCCCTGCCTCCGGATCGAGCATTCCAGTTTTGGCGCGAGCCTGGTACAAGTGACCGAGGAGGATCGGAATGCGGGGATCCCGGAAGAAGGGGGCGCGAAAGGGCGCCGCGCGTCCAGAACAGACATCCGCGCAGCCATCGACCCCGTCGGAGCGACAGGAAGCTGCCGACCGGGCGAAGTCCATGCGCCAGGGTGGCGAGGAGCTCGTCCCGGCGGCGAAGATCGCCAAGGGCTGGGGCCTCTCCGTCGAGGTCATCCGACGGGTCATCGACGAGCTCGAGCTCCAGCCCGATTACGTGGAGAACGGCTGCGCCTACTACTCTCCCTCGACGGTCCAGCGTATCAAGGAACACCTGAAGCGATAGAACGATCTACCCGGCGAGCACGGCACGGACGGCGTTGAGGAGCGCGGCGGGGGTGAACGGCTTGTGCAGGAAGTGCTGGCTGTGCATGCCCACGCCATGCTCACGGACGCTCTCGAGGGGATATCCAGAGACATAGAGCGCTCGAAGGTGCGGCTGGTCCTTCGCCAGGGCGTCGATGACGTCTCGCCCACTCCCGCCCGGGAGCACGACATCGGTGACGACCAGGTGGATCGGGATCGAGTGCTCCCGCACGGTCTCCACTGCCTCGGCGACGGACCCTGCGGCGAGGACCACGTACCCCGCCTTCTCGAGGAGCTTCATCATCAGACGTCTGAGGGGATCGTCGTCCTCCACCAGCAGGACGGTCTCGCGACCCTGAGGCGGCGGCGAGGCGACCTTCTGGAGATCGGCCGCTGCGGACAGCCCGGCGCCGATCCTCGGGAAGTAGACCTCGAACGTCGTCCCGATGCCGAGGTCGCTCTCGACCACGATGCGCCCCCCGCTCTGGGTCACGATGCCGTACACCGTGGCGAGCCCCATGCCCTTCGCCTGGTCCTTGGTGGTGAAGAAGGGCTCGAAGACCCTGGAGACCAGGTCCGCATCGATCCCGACGCCCGTGTCCGACACGATCAGCACGACGTACGGGCCCGGCTCGACCCCGCCGTGCACGGCCGTGAACGCCTGCGTGACGTCGATGTTGTACACCTCGATGGACAGGAGCCCTCCAGCGCTCATGGCCTCGCGCGCGTTCATGGCGAGGTTCATCACGACCTGCTGCATCTGCGCCGGATCGGCCAGGACGACGCCGACATCGTCGTGGGTCGAGACGACGACCTCGAACCCGGTACCGACGAGCTGGGTGATCAAGCCCTTCATCCGGGTCACGAGGACGCCGAGGTCGACGTGCACCGGCGCCAGGTCCTGTTTCGACGAGAAGGCGAGCAGCTCGCGAGTGAGGTCCGCGGCCCTCCGGGTCGCCGCCCTGACCTCCTCGAGGTCCTCGTTGCGCGGGTCCCAGGAAGGGATGTGCTCGGCGAGCCCCTCGGTGGCGCACAGGATGGCGGTGAGGAGGTTGTTGAAGTCGTGGGCCACTCCTCCGGCGAGCCGGCCGATGGACTCCATCCGATGGGTCCGGTGGAGCTGCGCTTCGAGGTCCGCCTTCTCCTTCGCCGCCACGACCCGCTCGGTGACGTCGATGCCCACGACACAGGCTCCCCAGTCCGAGCAGTAGAGCCCCTGCGAGGCCGCGGTCATGGCGATCGTGCGCTTCCCTCCGTCCCGGCAGGTGATCTCGAGCTCCCACGCCTGGGCAGCCCAGCTCCGCCTGAACCCTTCCCTCAGGACCGACGACCGATAGGCTTCGTCGGGGAAGAGCCGCACGAGGATGCCGGGGTACTCGAACGCTTGCTCGCGCGTGTATCCGGTGACCCGCTCGCACTCGCGGTTCCAGAGCACTATCGCTCCCCTTTTATCCGCGGCGACCAGCATGACCGGGATGTCCTGGACCAGGGCCATGAAGCGGGTCTCGGCCTGGCGCGCCTCCTCCTCGGCGGCCTGGCGGCGCTCGGCCTCGGCGTCTCGTTCCTGCCTGGTCCGGACCAGCTCGGCCACGGCGTCCTCGAGACGCTGCTCGAGGTCTTCACGGGATCTCTTCTCGTCGTTCTCCATCGTCAACGTCCCCTCTTCGAATGTCCCCCGGTCATCCGGCGCCGCCTTCGCCTCGATCCGCACCTCGTGCCCGCGGGCTGACCCGAGGCGCGGGCCCAATGTACCGCACTCGATCGTCGGGCAGCCGTTGCAGCACGGCAGGCGCCTGGCGCGCGCCCTCGTGGGCGTTGGCGATGATCATGGGTGTGGCCAAGTATATCAGCAGCGACCCGATCTCGTCGGGTGCGAAGCCGAGGTCGAGGCAGATCGCAGTGGCGAGGCCCGTGACGTTCGGGCCAATCCCTCGTTCCCGTCGGACAACATCGCCCACCTGCTCAAACAAATGCACGTTCGGGAGCCTGTCGCGACCCCGGTTCGCCAGGCAACGCCACATGGGTGGGACTCGCTCGTCCTCGACGCGGTATGGTACACCGAAGCCGGGGATGAACCGCCGGTTGCCCAAGTGGTCGCGAGCGGCCTGAGCAACTCGCTCGGGATCACCAGCGCAGTCGCGCAGAGACTCTCGAAGCTCACCGAGCCAACGTGCCGTTGCAAGCGAGCTCTCCCAGATCCCCACGACGTGGCAGTCCATGCAGAGAAGGGCCGCGGCGATGCCCTGGATGGTCCCGCCGAAGCTCGACGCCAGCCTGGAGACCTTGAGCGGCCAGATGCGGGGATCGGCGCTGGTCCAGGCCACGGCGATGTCGTCGAGCATCCCGGCCTCGTCGTCGGTGAGGCGCCGGCCGTTGATCCCGAGACCCATGAGTCCCGCGAGCGTCGCGCGACCCGCAAGGTCCTTGCCCACCATGTACCCCCGGAACCAGTGGTCCATGTGCCCTGCATGGGCCACCCGGGTCGTGATCACGAGGGGATCTTCTCGGCTCATGGCTATTCCTCGTAGCGAAAGCAGGGCAGATTCATCGGATACTCCTTGAGGGCGCGAGGACGCCAGGCCAGGGCCTCGGCCGTGAGGCACGGCAGCCGGGCGGCCACGATCACCGCCTCGATGTGCTCGGGCTCGCACAGCCCCGCGTGGAAGAGCACGGCGAGCAGCGCGGGGTCGCGCGACAGGTCGCCGGCGAGAACGGGCAGCTCGACGTCGCGCGCGGCGAGCGCTGCGCGCAGCCTGACGACCGACTCGCGTTCCTCGTCGGTGGACGCGAGGGATGCCGCCGGGGGTGGCCCCTCGCCGCCGGCGAGCCACGCGAGCAGGTCGCGGTTCTCCTCCACGAGCGCATGAGCCTGCTCGGCCAGCGTCACGGCGCCGATGCCGAGGATCGCGCTGCTCCGGGCGCCGCAGATGCGGGCCACGACAGCGGCATGGGCCGGGGCCTCGGCGACCGGCGCAGGCGCGAGGAACTCGAGAGCGACCTCGGCGGCGCGCGCTTGCCACGGTTCTGGCAACTCGCCGGTCATTGCCAGGAGGAAGGTCTCGACCAAGCCGTAGTGGACGGCGAGGTCCTCCTCGACGTCGTACCCCTGGAGCCTGGGCCTCGGGCCGGGAGTCACCACATGCCCATCGAGCACCTCGGGCGATCGAGCCTCGTCGATGGGTCCGGTCCACGTCCTGGCGGCGGAGGGCACGGTCACTCTCCCTTCTCGAATCCAGCGATCGACTTGGCCCGTTCGCCGAGCGGCGGCGGGACCTCGCCATCGACCCGGACCTCGATGAGGGCCGGCCGGCGCAGGCTCAGCGCGTCGGACAGGGCCGACTTGATCATGCCCGGCCGGTCCACGACCCACGTGTGGAGCCCCATGGACCTGGCGATCGCCGCGATCTCGAGCGGTCTGCGGAACCGGATGGCCTCCATGGGCTTGCGCCGTCCCACGAGCTTGCTGCCGTGCCAGATGATCCCGTGCATGTTGTTGTTCTCGACGATCCAGACGACCGGGACCCCGTACTCGACCGCGGTCAGGAGCTCCATGCCGCACATGGCGAAGCACGCGTCGCCGACGATCGCGACGACGGGCCGGTCCGGCTGGGCGAGGGCCGCGCCGACCGGGGCGGCGGTACCGTGGCCCATGGACGCGAATCCGAAGTTGATGATGAAGCGCTGCCCCTCACGGATGCAGAGGTTGTGGATGTTGAAGAACATGTGGCCGCCGATGTCGGAGAACACGATGGTGTTCGCTGGCAGGACGTCCATCAGGTCGCATCGCCACCGTTCGGGAGTCAGCGGGGCCTGGTCGGAAGTGCGCCGTTCCGGCGACTCGTAGCACGAGTGGTCGTGGACGACGGGGGGCGTCTCGTTCCAGGTGGACCTCGACGGCGTGCCGTCCCGGATCGACCGGTGCGCGTGGTAGACGAGCTCGACCAGGATGGTCTGCGCATCGCCTACGAGCGCAACGTCCACCGGGTAGTTACGCCCGATCTTGTGCGGGTCGATGTCGATCTGGAGGAGCGCATCGGACGGCCGGAGCGCCGGGTTCCAGTTGAGCGTGACCGTCTCGTTGAGCGATGTGCCGACCGTGAGCAGCACATCGACCTCGTCGCCGAAGAGCGTGTTCGACGCGAGCCTGTGACCTGCGAAGCCCAGCACGCCGAGCGAGAGCGGGTGGTCTTCCGGGAACACGCCCTTGCCGCGCGGCGTGGTGGCCACGCGAGCGGGGAGCATCTCCGCGAGCGCCCTGACGTGCTCCTCGGCCCGGGCGACCGCGACCCCGCCACCGGCGAGGATCACGGGGCGGCGTGCGCCGAGGAGGAGGTCGGCAGCCTTGCGGACCGCCCTCCGGTCGAAGTTCTGCGTCTCGGGACGGTAGCTGTGCGGATCGAACCAGTCCTCGGTGAGCGGCTGGAGCCAGAGGTCCACGGGGATGTTGAGGTGGACCGGTCCGGGCCGCCCGGTCAGCGCCTGCCGGAGCGCGCGGCGCAGGTGGTGGGCCAGGCTCTGCGGCGAGGTCACCATCACGGAGTACTTCGTGATGGGGCGGAACATGCCCACGATGTCGATGTCCTCGGGCGCCGTCTCCTGGGCCGCGCCCCGGCCCATCGCGTGCCGCGCCGCCTGCCCGGTGACGACGAGCAACGGCACGCCGTCCGCGAACGCGCACGCCACGCCGGTGATCAGGTTGGTCGAGCCGGGCCCCGACGTCCCGGCGCACACGGCGAGCCGGTGCCCGGCGCGTGCGTATCCGTCGGCCATGAAGGCCGCGCCCTGCTCGTGCTTCGTGATGATCAGCCTGAGGTCCCGGTCGTCCTCGACCGCCTCGAAGAAGTACTGGAGCAGGCCGCCTGGGATGCCGAAGACCACGGTGGCCCCCTCGGCCTTGAGGTATCGCAGGAAGACATCGACGACACGATCTCCGGCTCCCCCCTCGCTTCCTGCCGTGCTTCCAGCCATGCCTCTCCCGTTCAGCGGTCACGCCCGATCACGAGTGATCGGCCTGGCGCCGGATGGTCACGACCCTGGTGATCGGTCCCGACTCGTCCTCGTCCTCACCCGTCTTCCGTGGAATGGGCGTGGTCCTGACCTTGACCGGGAAATAGACCCAGAAGGTCGTCCCGACGTGGGGCTTCGACTGGACCTCGAGCAGGCCGCCGATGTCGTCGAGGAGCTTGACCACAACCGAGAGCCCGATCCCGTAGCTCTCCGCGGCTCTGGTGCTCGCCGATGAGCCACCGGGCTCGAAGATGTGGTCGATCTCGTCGTCCGAGATCCCGCGGCCGGTGTCCGAGATCTTGAACGTCAGGTACCCAGGGACACCGTCGATCTCGACGACGATGCTCCCCTTCTCCGTGTACTTCACCGCGTTGGTGACGAGGTTGTCCATGATGCGGTCGAACAGCAGCCGGTCCGTCTCGATGGACTCCGGCGCCTCGCGCGTGCAGAAGGCGCTCACGCGGATGTCACGACCGTATGCGAAGGCCCTGAGCTGACGGCGCACCTGGTCCGCGAAGGCATGGACATCGATACGCTCGGGCACGCGCCGGTTCGCGCCGGTCTCCCGTGAAACGGCGGCCATCAACTCGTGAAGGATGTGCTCCATCTTGTTCACGGCGATTGCCAGATCCTTGTACAGCTCCGCCTGGTCTCGTCTGAGGCCGAAGCTGCCGTAGTTCTCGAGCATGGCGACCGCGCATCGGATGACGGTCAGGGGGCTTCGCAGGTCGTGCGAGTAGGTGCGCACGACCGCGACCTTCTTCTCCTCGAGCTTCCTGACGGTCTCGACCGCCTTCTCTCTCGTTCGGGTGTGCTCGGCGAGCTGCTCCTCCATCAAGGTCGTCCACACCCGCTGCCGGCCCATCATGGCGACGATCGCGTGCCGCGCTTCGGTCGCGTCCCTGGCGAGCTGCTCCAGGGCCTCGAGGCTCTGCTGGCTGGAAGCGATGTTCGCCTGGTTGAGGCGGTGCAGCCGATAGAGCTGCCCCAGTGCGACGCCGAGCACCGGTGCCACGGCGAAGAGCGCGGCCGAGCCCAGGCCCAGGGTGTCCATGACAAACGCCGTGAACAAGCCCACCAGCAACCCGATGATGGACGGCCAGAGGCTCTGCTCACGCCGCCATGCGAGGTGGTAGACGCACGCGTCGTCTCCCTTGCCAAGGCACCCATCCTCGACCAGCTTCGCGGGCGGGAGACCCCAGAAGGTTGGCATCGCCTCGCCGTTCGCCTGGCGCATCAGGCAGAGGAGACGGTTATGCTCTTTCGAGCTCTGGAACCGGAGGCGCATCCACGTGGGTCCTTCCTCGAGGATCTCGTAGCCGCCGCACGATGACACCACGTGGAAGTTCTTGATCGCCTGTTTGAACACGGCCTTGGGGCTGAATGCCCACAAGACGAACCGGAGCGGGCCGTATGCCTCGCCGAGGCGGTAGGTGGCCGCCTTCCTGAAAGCGACCTCGTCCTTGTTGAGGAGGTCGAAGGCGTATTCGAGGAACGGCACGATCTGGGCGACAGCAACCCAGCGTTTCCCTTTCAGGACGTCGTCCGCGTCGAGCCCCGCCCGGGACGCCGCTTCGGCCAATGCCTCGCCCCCGTGAACGTCTCGGAGGTATCGCGCGAGTGAGAAGAGTATCGCCAGGTTCAGCTCGGCATCCATCAAACGCCTCATCCGGGTTCGCGAATGACCTTGCTTCCCTCTGACGCCCGACCGCCGTTTTCAAGTATTGCTGAAACCGTCTTGTTAGTAAATCCTTTTATGGACTGTATCCCCGTCTCGACCCTCGGTTTTTCCATGGTCCGGTCAGCGCTCAGTCGTTCTTCACGGGAGAGCGCGGCCCGTCCCACAGCGCTGGGATGGGTGTCTTCCCGACCAGGGTCTCCTTGACCCTGGCGATCAGGTCCTGCGGGGTGAACGGTTTATGGACGAGGGGGATGCCGTCGCCGAGCACGCCGTGACGGTCCAGGGCCTCGTCGGTGTACCCCGACATGTAGAGGATCCTCACGTCGGACCTCCGCTTGAGGATGTGCACCACCGCCTGCGGCCCGCTCATGCCGGGCATGATCACGTCGCAGAGCACGAGGTCGATCTTGCCGTGGTGGTCGCGCGAGATCTTCACGGCCTCCTCGCCGTTCGACGCGGCGAGGACCCGGTACCCCTCGCGCTTGAGCACCCGGACCGTGGCCCGCTTCACCGCGGGCTCGTCCTCGACCACGAGGATCGTCTTCACCTTCTCGACGACGACCGGCCCGGCCTCACCGGTCTCGGACGCATCGCCCGTGGCGAGGTCATCGACCCTGGGGAGGAAGATCGTGAACGTGGTGCCGAGGCCCGGCTTGCTCCTGACCGAGATCCGGCCGCCGCTCTGTGTCACGATGCCGTACACGGTCGAGAGCCCGAGGCCGGTGCCGACTCCCTCGGGCTTCGTGGTGAAGAACGGTTCGAAGACCTGCGAGATGTGGTCCTCGCGGATGCCGACGCCGGTGTCGGAGATCACGAGCATGACGTACTTGCCCGGCGGGACATCAGACGTCCGTTCGGCGCTCTGAGGGTCGATCTCGACGGGGTGCGCCTCGATGGCCAGGCTCCCTCCATGCGGCATGGCGTCGCGCGCGTTGATCACGAGGTTCACGAGCACCTGCTCGATCTGGCCCTGATCGAGCTCGACCAGGCCGAGGTCCTCGTCGGCGCGGACCGCGAGCGTGACGTCCTCACCAAGGAAGGGCTCGACCAGGCCCTGGACCTGCTTGAGGACCGCGGCCATGTCGAGCCGGACCGACCTGAGCGCCTGCCGCTTGGTGAACACGAGGAGCTGGTTGGTGAGCTCCTTGGCGCGACCCGCGGCCTCCTTGATCTCCTTGATGTGCTCGAACCGACGGTCCCACGTCTGGGTCTCCTGGGCGAGGAGCTCGCAACTGATGGTGATGGCGGTCAGGATGTTGTTGTAGCTGTGCGCCATGCCCCCGGCCAGGCGGGCGATCGCCTCCATCCGCTGGGCGCGGTGGGACTGCTCCTTGAACTTGAGCCGCGCGTGCTCGGTCCTCCTGATGTCCGTGGCCTCGACGCCGATGGCCCAGTACTGCCACCCCTCGATGGCTCCCTTGTCCCGCCCGACGAGCCACGTGACGGAGCGCACGGCTCCGTCCCTGCACGTCATGTTGAGGTTGATCATCTTGGCATCAGATACCTGGAGCGCGACCTTTGCCGCGGCGCGCACGTCGTCGTTCGGGAAGAACAACTTCAGGACGTCTGGATTCCCGACCACCTCCTTCGCGGAATATCCCGTGATGCGCTCGCACTCGTGGTTCCAGGCGACGACGCGGCTCTCGGCGTCCGCGGCGGCCACCATCAGAGGGAGCCGCTCCAGCATCTCGCGCAGGCGCGAGTCTGCCTTGCGCAACGCGGCCTCGAGCTGCCGGCGCCGGGTGACGTCCTCGACGATGAGCCTCGAGCCGACGACCGCTCCCTTCGCCGTCAACTGGCCGACCTGCACGGCGATGGCGGCCGGCTCGCCGCCCCGTTTCTGGATCAGCAGCTCCATCGTGCCGGCGAAGTGGCGTTTGCCGGTGAGCACCGACTCGAGGTGTCGGGACTGCCGGGCGTTGAGTCGCTTGAGCACGTAGCCCAGCAAGGGGGTGCCCAGCATCTCGGACTGGGTCTCGTACCCGAAGATGCTCACCGTGGCGGGGTTCAGGAAGACGAAGCACCCATCGGTGTCGAGCTCGGCGACCCCGAAGCGGCTCTCCTCGACGACCCAGCGAACCCGGTCCTGCTCCGGATGGCGCGCCGGTGGCTCGAGGCTCGTGCTCGGCTGGGCGGTGTAGGTCTGCACGACCGACTCGAGCCGCCCCTTCGCGTCGAGCAGCGGCGTGCACCGGATGACGAACGACCCGCCCGGAAGAGCGACTCTCTGATCGTCCATGTGCAGCGCGAAGGGCAGGAGCGTCTTCTCGTACGGACACGAGCCCAGGGCGCAGGCGTGCGACCCGAGGAGCACGTGGCACCGTGCCCCGATGATCTCCTTTCGTGATCGCCCCAGGGCGATCGACGTTGCGGCGGTCGCCGCGACCACGCCCCGCCCCGCGTCGAGGACGCAGATCGGTTGGTCGATCGTCCCGAAGACCTTCTTCCAGTCGATGGACGGAGGTCCTTGGTCCACACCGGGGGTGACGCGTTCGGGCTGGAGCTCCCCGTCGTCGGAGCATCGCTCGACGCTGCGGATGAGCGCGTCCAGCTCGGCCTCCGTCTCCAGCACACGCTTCTCGAGCTCGTCGCTCGGGGGTTCGCGTCGCGTCATCTCGATGAGGGGTCCTTTGTCAGAAACCGAATGCACTCTGGCATTTTTTGCGATATTTTTCCAGCGATTCCCTCACACGATTGTCGTGCATCCTGGTCCTTGACGGCTCCAACCTGCACGGCTAGGAGGGTAAACAGGAGGTGAGCCAGATGACGGAGCTCGTGCCTCGCAAGATCGAGGCGGCATCCCGGATGAAGAAGCTGATGGCAGACCACTTCCGGTCCGTCGATCAGGCAGCGGAATCTCTGGACCAGAGGGTGGCGTGGTGCACGAGCGTAGGGCCGGCCGAGCTCCTCCACGCGCTCGGCTTCGAGGTCTACTTCCCCGAGAACCACGCGGCCATGCTCGGCGCCACCCGGATGGCGACGGACATGATCCCGGCGGCCACCGCCATCGGGTACTCCCCCGACATCTGCTCCTATCTGACCTCCGACATCGGGGCGTACCTCAACCGCACGACTCCACTCGACCGGGCGTACGGCATCTCGTCCGTGCCGCGGCCCGACGTGCTCGTGTACAACACCAACCAGTGCCGCGACGTGAAGGACTGGCTCGCCTTCTACTCCCGGGAGTGGGGCGTGCCGCTCCTCGGGATCGAGACGTACCGCGGCGTGGACGAAGTGACCGACACGCACATCAGGGGCGTGGCGGGCCAGCTCCGGGCCATGGTCCCCGACCTGGAGCGGATCGTGGGCCGCAAGCTCGACGCCGCGAGGTTCGAGGAGACGGTCGCGCTCTCGCGCCGCTGCTCCGACCTGTGGAAGGACGTGCTCGACACAGGCGCGCACCGCCCATCGCCGCTCACGTTCTTCGACGGGACGATCCACATGGGTCCCGCTGTCGTGCTCCGCGGCACGCACCAGGCCGTCGAATACTACGAGCTGCTCCTCGACGAGCTGAGGGCGCGCGTTCGGGACGGCGTGGCCGCGGTCGAGGGCGAGCGGTACCGGCTCTACTGGGACGGGATGCCG
>Ga0233425_10006760_pt1 | contig 16670 bp, 16 predicted proteins | sample Watercolumn_Towu_2_FD_181712 | JGI IMG/M metagenome (GOLD analysis project Ga0233425, IMG submission 181712) | Freshwater microbial communities from Lake Towuti, South Sulawesi, Indonesia - Watercolumn_Towuti2014_140_MG | ecosystem: Environmental > Aquatic > Freshwater > Lake | place... | reverse complement strand
CCCACCGCGCCATTGAAGCGGAAGCAACGACGTCTGCGGAGCGCGTTGCGCATGAACTCGAAAATCTCTACTGGCACGCCATCCTGTGGCGCGGCAGCATGCGGCGCGACAAAATTCTGCCCATTCCCGAATGGGAGTCGCTTTCGACCCTAAAGCTCGTCTCGCCGGGCGTCTGCATCAGCTATGCGCCCGGAGAGGAGGAGCCGCACACGCTCTGCAGCCAGCTCGAGGGCGTCGGCGCAGCGGCGCCGGCTTGGTTTTCGACCGCCTATGAGCGGATGTTCGGCGCGCCTGCGCCGATCGTTCGGCCTTTGACCGTACGGCAACCCGAAACTGGGGCGATCGTCGTCAAGGCGGACCCGAACGCAGCCATCAGACAAGCTTGGCGGCAAATCTCGATCATCGTCAGCGTCGCGGCGTCCATGGCGATCTGCATTTGCGTCCTCGCAGCGCTCGCCATCGTCCATGCTCTGGCGCCGACGCGCGCCATCGTCGCCGGGCTACGTCAGCTGGAGCAAGGGAACTACAAAAGCCGACTTAATTTGCTAACGAAAGGCGAGTTCGGGTTGATCGCGCGCGCCGTCAACGACCTCGCCGAGCGCTTGGCGCAGACGACGGCGGAGCGCGCCGCGCTCACGAAGCGGCTGTTCGAGGTTCAGGAGGAGGAGCGCCGCGCCCTCGCCCGCGACCTTCACGATGAATTCGGCCAATGTCTCACGGCGACGCTCGCCTTCGCCGGCTCCATCGAGGCGGCGGCGGCCAAGATCGACCCAGGCGTCACCGAGGACGCCCGTTCGATCGCGCGGGTCGCCAAGCGCATGATGACAACGCTGCGCGACGCGCTTGCGCGCCTGCGTTCGCAAGACCTTGAGGAACTCGGGCTCGAAGACTGTCTCGTTCAGCTCGCCGCCAGCTGGAACGCCAAGGCCGGGCGAAAGGCCGTCGTTCATCTCAGACTCCTCGGCGACCTCGCCGACCTGCCTCAAACGATTTCAACAAGCCTCTATCGCATCGCGCAGGAATGTCTGACCAACGCCATGCGGCACGGCGACTCGAAGAATGTCTACCTGCGCGTCGAGCGCCCGACTTCGAATGAGCTTGTCGCGCTAACCGTCGAGGACGACGGCGGCGGCGACGCCTCGCGCCTCGCCGCTTCCTCCGGCCACGGCATTCTCGGCATTCGCGAGCGCATCGCGGCCTTTGGCGGAAATCTGTCGATCAGCGACGCCGCGCAAGGCGTGCGCGTCGATGCGCGCATCCCGCTTATTGCTCTCGACGCCGCGCCGATGACAGGTCTCGCGCCCGCATGATCACGATCCTTCTCGTCGACGACCACCCGATCGTTCGGGAGGGATACCGGCGACTGCTGGAGCGCCAGCCGGGTTACAAAATTGTCGCCGAAGCCGCCAACGCCGCAGACGCCTATCAGGCCTATCGCAGGGTTTCGCCCGATATCGTCATCATGGATCTTTCTCTTCCGGGCGCGAGCGGCGTCGAAGCTGTCCGCCATATCCGGCAGTGGGATAAAGCCGCGCGCATCCTGATCTTCACCATGCACAGCGGCGCGGCTTTTGCGCTGAAAGCCTTTGAAGCCGGCGCCTCAGGCTATGTCACGAAAAGCAGCGACGCCGCGGAGCTTCTTCGCGCAGTGGCGATTGTCGCCAAGGGCGGCCGAGCGCTCAGCGACGATGTCGCGCGAGAGATCGCCGCCGAGCGATTGGGCGAAGGCCGCGCGCTTGTCGATGAGCTCGGCCCGAGAGAGACGGAGATCTTGCGGCTCGTCGCTTCTGGCCGAACGACCGAGGACATCGCCGCCATCCTAAATCTCAGTCCGAAAACAGTTCAGAATTACCACTATCAGATCAAGTCCAAGATCGGCGCGCGCACCGACGCCCATCTCGTCTGGCTTGCGATCGGCGCAGGACTCGTCGGCGACGCCTCCGCAAGCTGACCTGTGCTGAAAAAGGAAATTTGCCCAGTCCGATGCAGGCGAAAGGCCGAAGCCTCTTGCGCCTCGAAGAGCTACGTCTTTCTTAAAGAAGAATGGAGCTTTGTCATGCGCAGAAAGATACTCACACACATCCTCATATTGGCGGTGATCGCACTCACGATCGGCGCCGCGCGCGCTCAAGCGCAATCCTCCCCGCCTGTGAAACTCGCGGTGTTCGACATTGAGCTCGACGATTTCACCGCCGGAGGACCGATCGCCGGCGAAAGCCCCGAAGAAACGGCGCGTCTTCAAAGAATGACTACGCTCGCGCGGGAGCTCCTGGCTCAATCCGGCCTATTCGAAATTGTCGACGGAAGCATTTCGACGGATCAGAGAGTCAAGGATCACTGGCTGCGCAAATGCAACGGCTGTGACGCCGACATCGCGCGGGCGCTTGGCGCAGATTTGTCCTTCGTCTGCTTCTTTCGAAAAGTCAGCGTGATGGAGCAATATCTCGAAATGCGCATCCGCGACGCGCGCACGGGAGAATTGGCGCATGTGTCGCAAACGGATCTGCGCGGGGAAACCGACCAATCGTGGAGCCGCGCGTTGAAGTTTCTGATCAAATATCAGCTTGTTGAGCCGGAGCTCGCGCGGCGAAATCCGGTCCATCGCTGATGGCGGCGGCGGGGCTTTATTCAAGGGCTATGGTTAACAGTTCGCAAATCGCCCCCGAATCGCCCAATTCTGCGCCTATTTCAGCTCTGCGCCTCGGCGCTATTATAATAAGCGGCGTTTCATTTGATCCGGCGCCCTTCAGCGCCGGGCGACGGGGCTAGGCGGATGATCTTCTCGAAATCGACTTTCATTGCCGCAGGCGGCGCATTGTTGATCCTATTCGGGGCCGCCGCGCCCGCTCGCGCGACCCCGTCGATCGTCATCGATGTCGCATCAGGCGCCGTGCTCTCGCATGATCAGCCGACCGCCTCCTGGTATCCAGCCTCTCTGACAAAGCTGATGACGGCTTATGTCGCGCTTGATGCGGTGCGCCAAGGCCGCATCTCGCTCGACACGCCGGTGATGATGTCGCCGCGCGCCTGCCGCATGGCGCCTTCCAAGATGGGTTTTCGACCAGGCTCGGAAGTCACCCTGCACAACGCGCTCATCATGCTGATGGTGAAGTCGGCGAATGATGTCGCCGTCGCCATCGCCGAAGGCGTGTCCGGTTCGGTCGAAGCCTTCGCCGACGACATGAACCGCGCCTCCGCCTCGCTCGGCATGACGCAGTCGCAGTGGGTCAATCCGAACGGCCTTCCCGACGAACGGCAAGTCACTTCGGCGCGCGATCTCGCCATTCTCGGCCGCGCGCTTTACCTTCAGTTTCCTGAGCACGCCAATCTGTTCAACATCGGCGCAATGCAGCTCGGCAGGCAGATCATTCCCACGCACAACCAAATGCTTGGCCGTTATCCTGGCGCTGACGGGATGAAGACCGGCTTCACCTGCCCCGCTGGATTCAATCTCGTCGCCTCCGCGACCCGCGGCGGCCGGCGGTTGATCGCCGTCGTGCTTGGGGCGCCCAATCCCATGCTGCGCACCGCGAAGACGGCGGCCTTGCTCGACCGCGGCTTTGAGAGCGGCGCGGCGGTCGCCTCCCTTGGCTCGCTGCCGAATACCGGCCCGACGGCGGCGCCCGATATGCGCGACGCCGTGTGTCATCACCGCGGCCCGGCTGCGGCGAAATTCATGGCGGAGATCGAGGAAGCGTCCACCCCCGTCGGCTCGGCGACAGGCATTCCGCTGCTCGACACGATGGGCTCCGCTCAGCAGCATCAGCAGCATATGAGCGCCAAGCAAATCGCCGGCCTGCCGCGCCCGCGCTTGGAGGCCGTCAGCGTCTATGTGGGCCGCGCGCCAGGCTATGTTGGGCCGGTGGCCCGGACTCGCGCGCCGGGGGCCCCCGTCGGCGAGCAGCCGGACCTCGCGGCCTATGCGGCTCAGTCCGAGCCCGGCGACGCCGACGCTTCGCCGATCAGCAAACCCGCGCCGGATGCGGTGTCGCTGCGCCGAGCCGCCGCCAAGCATGCAAAGGCCGTGAAAGCCGCGCGCGCCGCCAAAGCGGCGGCAAAGGCCGCCCAAATTGAAGCCGCCAAGGCCGAAGCGATCGCCGCCGAGCCCGCGGTGAAGCCGAAGGCGGCCACTGCGTCGAAGCCAAAGACGGCCGCGCCGCGCGCTGAAGTTCAGAAGCGAGCGGTCGCGCCGAAAACCCGCTCCGCCGCCGAACAAGGCAAGAGCTGAGAGCGCGAAGGAATCGTTCGTTCTGGAAACGCGCGGCGTTTTCAGCGAAAATGCAAGCCTTCCGCGAGCAGGAAATCTCTTCTGCTCCGGCGCAAGTTTCGCTGAATGAACGATCTGACCCAATCCGCCGGCAAACGTCTGACGCGGTCGGCGCCGCCGCCGATTCCACTCACCGTTGTCACGGGCTTCCTCGGCGCCGGCAAGACCACGCTGCTCAATCGACTGCTCGCCTCGCCGGCGCTCGCCGATACGCTCGTCCTCATCAATGAATTCGGCGAGATCGGCCTCGACCATCTCTTCATCGAGAAGATCGACGGCGACATGGTGCTGATGAGTTCGGGCTGCGTGTGCTGCACGATCCGCGGCGATCTGGTGAATGCGCTCGAAGACTTGCTGAAGCGGCTCGACAACGGCCGGATCAAGCCTTTCACGCGCGTCGTGCTGGAGACGACCGGCCTCGCCGATCCCGCGCCGATCCTGCATGCGATCATGTATCACCCCTATCTGACGATGCGTTATCGGCTCGACGGCGTCGTGGCGCTCGTCGATGCGGCGAATGGCGAGGCGACGCTCGATGCGCATGAGGAAGCCGTGAGACAGGCCGCGGTCGCGGACCGGCTTGTCATTGCCAAGACCGATCTGCCGCAAGGCGCCGAACGGGTTGAGGCGCTAAAGACGCGGCTTGCGCGACTTAATCCGGGCGCGCTGCAGCTCGACGCCGCCAAAGGCGAAGCGACGCCCGAGGCGCTGATCAACTGCGGCCTTTACGATCCCACGACCAAGACGCCGCGCGTGAAGGAATGGCTCAACGCCGAAGCGGTCGAAGCGGCGCAGAAGCATGAACACGCAGGTCATGATCATGGCCATAAAAATCATGATGAATCTCATGGCCATCACCGCCACGACGTGAACCGGCATGACGCACATATTCGCGCCTTCTGCTTTTCCGCCGAGACGCCGCTGACGCCGACCTCCTTCGACATTTTCATCGATCTTTTGCGCCACACGCATGGGCCGCGGATGTTGCGCGTAAAAGGAATCGTCGCGCTCTCCGACGATCCGTCGCGCCCCGTGGCGATCCACGGCGTGCAGCATGTCTTCCACCCGCCGCATCGGCTGGACGCGTGGCCGGATGCGGACAGGCGCACGCGCATCGTCTTCATCGTCAAGGATCTCGACGAAGGCTTTGTTCACGGGCTTTACGGCGCGCTCGTCAATCACCCGGCGCCTGATCGCCCCGACGCGCAGGCGCTCATCGATAATCCGCTCGCGCTCACGCCGGGCGGCTTGCTCGGCTGATCCTAATTCGCCGCGCGATTGAAGAGATCGCGGACGCGCCTCTCGAAAATATAGATGGCCTCGAGCCATTGCGGAGGAAGTTTGGCCAACACGCGGGACGCTTGCGCAGAGAACCAGTCGGCGACGGCGTGAGCGGCAAGCGATATGCTGCTCTCGAGACGCGACTGCCGCTGCGTTCCACGAAGCCAGAAGGCCACTGTCGGGAACACCGTGACGGTCATCATCGCGGTGCCCACAAGCGCGGAAGCCGTCCCTGGCGCCATCTGTCCCCTGCTCACGCCGAGATAAGTGAGAGCGACGACGAGCGACAGCGTGGTCGACGACAATAGCGCCAACGCCGGCATGTCCCGCTCCGGAAGCGTCCCTCGATAAATGTTCATCGGCGCCAAGCGAATGAGCAGGAACGCCATGCAAAAGAGCGCGAAGCGCGCGACGCTCGCGGGGCTCGAGACGAGCGCAGGGAAATCGAAGGCGGCGCCGCTCTCGATGAAAAACAAGGGGATCAGAAAACCCGAGCCGATGGCGGTCAAGCGCTCCTTGAGAATTTCGGCCTTGGTGCCGCGCACAAGAATCGCGACGGCCATGCCCGCCATGTAGGAGCCAACCACAAGCTCCATGCCCAGCCTATCGGCAAAAGAGACGAAGCCAAGCAGGACCACGAGAGAGATTCGAATAGGAAGAAGCTCGCTGTCGCCAAGCCAATGGACAATGCTTTCTGCGAGCCGATCGGAACGCGCCGTCTTGAAAAAGAAGATTGCTGTGAGTCCGACCGCGATGAACAGCGCGCTCAACAGCGTCTGGTGGAGATGATGGTTTTGCCCCGCCAGAACGATCGAGGCGAGAACGAGCGGCCCGAGTTCGCTGACGGCCGCGACGCCGAGGACGTAGCGTCCAAATTCGTCCTCAAGGTTCCCGGCCTGCCGCAACATCGGGATCAGTATGCCGAAAGCGGTGGTGGGCAAGATCAGCGCGACGAGAAGCGGCGCCTCCACGAGGCCAATAAGGTAAAGCAGTCCGGAAATAACGATCGACATGCCTAATGAAACGAGCCATGCAAACAATCCAAGCCGAAGCGGCTTTCCGCTGATTTCCTTCTGATTGAACTCGAAGCCGGCCTGAAAAAACAAATAGACCAGCCCAAATTCCTTGAGAAAGTTTACTGCGCCGTCCGCCGTCACCAGTCCCGCCCCGCTTGGGCCGACAAGCATGCCCAGCAGCAGTTCGATGGCGACGATGGGAGCGCGCGCAAAGGCCGGAATTCTGTTGAGCAGCGGCGCGAGCACGGCGATACAGGAGATGACAAAGATCGTGTGGAATTCGCTCATGGGGCTTCCATCTCCCTATGGGCTCCGCTTGGCGCCGTAACGGCGGCTTGCAGGCAGCCAAACTCGACCGATGATTCTTTTCCTCACCGCTACGATGCGTTAAGGTTCCGCCTGTCCTCAATAGCTGATTTCACCAAGAGGCGACCGCAGGCTCATTGAGTGGACATCGCCTAATGATGCGGCGCGGAGAGATAAGCCTGATTCGACCCCTCGCGCGGGCAGGGAATGCGCTTCTCGATCTCGTCTATCCGCCGTCCTGTCTCGTCTGCCGCAGGGCCGTCGCCGCGCATGGCGCGATCTGCGCCGAGTGCTGGCGCGACATCGCCTTCATCGAGCGCCCCTATTGCGAGCGGCTCGGCACGCCGTTCGAACGCGACCTTGCGCAGCCGGGCTTGATCTCGCTCGAAGCGGCCGCAAACCCGCCGGCCTTCGGCCGCGCCAGGGCCGTCGCGCGCTATGACAGCGACAAGGCGCGCGCCTTGGCGCACCGGCTGAAGTATTACGATCGGCTGGAGCTCGCCGAGCCGATGGGCCGCTGGATGGCGCGGGCCGGCGTGGAGCTCCTCGCCGACGCAGACGTGGTCGTGCCCATCCCGTTGCACCGGCTGCGGCTTTTCGCCCGGAGGTTCAACCAGTCGGCGGCCCTTGCGCAGGCGATCTCGCGCGCGAGCGCGGTGCCAGCGGAGATGATGGCGCTTGAGCGCGTCAAGCCGACGGCGCCGCAAGTGGGGCTGACGCGGGCGCAGCGCGCCGCCAATCTCTCCGGCGCCTTCCGCGTTGCGCCCGAACGCGCCGACGCTATCGACAGACGCAATGTCGTGCTCGTGGACGACGTGCTGACCACGGGCGCCACCGCCAACGCGGCCACCCGCGCTTTGCTCAAGGCGGGCGCGGCGCGCGTCGATCTCCTCGTCTTCGCGCGGGCCGTGACAAGCGCGTAGATGCCGGCGTATAAGCGCGCCATGACTCCCCGCATTGAAATCTACACCACGCCGACATGTCCCTATTGCATCGCCGCAAAGCGGCTGCTGACGCAGAAGGGCGCTGATTTTGAAGAAATCTCCGTGGCGTGGGACCCGCTCGGACGCCGCCGCATGAGCGAGCGCGCCAACGGCCGCTCGACCGTGCCGCAGATCTTCGTTGACGACCGGCACATCGGCGGCTGCGACGATCTTTACGCCCTCGAACGCGAGGGCGAACTCGACGCGCTCATCGCCGGCGGAGCCGCGGCATGATTCGCTATTCGCTCATCTGCGACGCCGGTCACAGCTTCGACAGCTGGTTTCGCGACAGCGCAGGATTCGAAAAGCAGGCGGCTGAAGGGCGGATCGCCTGCCCCTTCTGCGACTCGACGAAGATCGCGCGCGACGTGATGGCGCCCAATGTCGCCAAGCAGCGCGACGACGCGGCGCGCGATCTGCGCGTGAAGCTGCGCGAGCTGCACGACACGGTCGTGGCGCATACGGAAGATGTCGGCGATCGCTTCCCTGAGGAGGCGCGCGCGATGGAGGACGGCGAAGCGGAGCGACGGGCCATCCGCGGCCGCGCGACGTTTGAAGAAGCGAAGGCGCTGCTCGAAGAGGGAATCGAGATTCTGCCGCTCCCCGGTCTGCCAGGCGACGGAAACTGACGCGCGCCTATCGCTCGCCCCCGAGGCGCATGCAAGGCCCGCCCTATGTCATTCCCGACGCGCGAAGCGCGATCGGGAATCCAGAAAAGCCAATTGTGCGCAGCCTTGCTCTGGATTCCCGATCAGGCCTTCGGCCTGTCGGGAATGACAGCGTCTCGGGAATGACAGCGTCCCTTACCCCTGCGGCAAATCGAAACGCTGGCAACTGATCGTGCTCAGACGGTTGCGCGCGCGTTCCTGATCGGAGGCGCGTTTGGCGAAGGAGCGGATCAAAACGAAGCCGCGTTTCGCCGGCGCCGTCAGCCGCACTTCCTGCGGCGGAGGCGCGTCCCCCTCATCCGCGCTCGCCAGGGCGTCGATCTGGCGCGCGTCGCCGACGACAATGTCGATCTTGCCTTTGATCGCCGAACGATCAGTTATTGAATGATAAATGCGGCCGGCGCTGGCGTGAAATGAAAGTCCCAGATAGTCCTCGCCGTCGACGTTCGTCTTGACGCGCAACGGACCCTTCGCGAGATCATAGACGCAGACGGCCTCGGCGAAGGCCGGGTCCTCGAAGGGAAGCGTCTCGCCGCCGGGCGTCATCTGCGGCAGCACCACCAGCCCCTCGGCCGGAGCGGCGCTCTTCACATAGGCCGCGAGCCGCGCCAGCGCGTCGCGCGGCGCGACGCTCGGCATCAGCAGCACCGAAACGATATGCACGATTCCGGCGACAAGCAGCGTGGCGATGACCCAGGGCGCAAAGTCGAGATAGCGATCGGGAATATTTAGGCGCATCCAAGTTTCACGATCTTGGGAAAGGATTCTGGATCTGGAGGCGAGTCGGCGTCGAGCGACGTATCATAGAGTCGCAGCATGACGACGAAGTCTCGCGCCTGGCCGGGCGACAGCCAATTGCCGGGCCGCGCTTCGCGCGCGACGTCGATTTCAAAGTCGCCGCCCTCTTTGCGCAAAACGTCGACCGAAGAATAGCCATAGCGCTCAGTGGAATTGGCGAGGAGCCGTCCATCGGAGCTCGCGAGCGCAATGGTCCAGTAGCGGGCCGAAGGCAAGGGATCAACGATGCGATAGTCGCAGTCGGCGTTGAGCGGCGCGCCGTCTGAATCCGTGCGCGCGATGAAGGCCAGTCCTTGATCACGGCCGAGCGGCGCTTCTCCCGAACGGGAAATGACCGCCCGCGCATAAGGGTCGATATCGGGGGCGCCCGTATGCGGCCACGAGATCCACGGCCCGGCGCGCAGAGAATTGAAGCCGTAGCCGGCGTTGAGCGACAGCGCCGTGGCAAGCAGGCCGATGGCGAGTCCGGCGATCATCGCCGAGGCCGCGCGCAAATAGTTCGCATAAGGCTTAAGGTCCAAGTAGCGCTCCCGCCGCTATCGCATGACGCCGTCGGCGGCGCCGTTCGCGCGCTGCGCCTCATGCCGCATGGCGTCGAACGCCGCGCGCTCAGGCGATTCAAGCGCGCTCTGCTTGTCGCCGCCGACAGCTTTGATCTTCGTCTGAATCGACTCGAGCGCCTGGATCGCCCCCTTGGAGAGAGTCGCCGGACGCTGCGGCGCGCCAAGTTCGATCGGCTTGACGACGTTGGCGTTCGCGACGGCCGTCGCGCTCTTTGGATCAGGCTTCAATCCGACGATAGGCTTCAAGGTCGCGCCTTGATGCGCATAGGCCATGATGTCGTGCCAGGTGCCCGCCGGCAGCGTGCCGCCGGTCATATTGTTCATTGGCGCGTTGTCGTCATTGCCGTACCAGACGCAGCCGCCCATCGTTCCGGAATAGCCGCAGAACCACGCGTCCTTATAGCCGTTCGTCGTGCCGGTCTTGCCGATGACGTCGATGCCCTCGCCAAGCTGCGCGCGTCTGCCGGTGCCTTCGTCGACGACCTTCTTCATCATGCCGGCGAGCTCCACGACCTTGTCGAACGGCACGGCCTGCGTTTGCGGCGGAGCGTCGCGGTCGTGGCGATAGAGCAGATCGCCCTGACGATTGCGGATCTCGACGGCGGCGTAAGGCGTGACCTTTTTGCCGCCGTTGACGAAGGCGGCATAGGCCGCCGAATGTTCGAGCGGAATGACGTCGCTCTGGCCCACCGGCAGCGAAGGCGTGTCTTCGAGCGGCGTGGTGATGCCGAGCCGCCGGCAGGTGTCGATGATCTTGGCCCGGCCGATGCGCGAATCGCCCTTGCCGATCGCCTGAGAAAGCTGAATGGCGATCGTGTTCAACGATTTCGCCAAGGCCATCGCGAGCGGCATGGAGCCGGCATAGCCGCCGCTGTAATTATGCACGCAGTAATTGCCGATGCAGGTCGGCCGGTCGGTGACGATGGTCGTCGGCTTGAAACGGCCGGTCATCAGCGCGGTCAGATAGACGTAGGGCTTGAACGAGGAGCCAGGTTGGCGCGCGGCGTCGGTCGCGCGATTGAACTGGCTTGCCCCATAATCCCGGCCGCCGACGATGGCGCGCACGGCGCCGTCAGGCTCCATCACGATCGCGGCGCTTTGCTTGGCGTGGAAGCTGCGGCCCTGCTCGCGAAGATTGGTTTCGATGACTTCTTCGGCGCGCCTCTGGATGTTGGAATCGAGCGCGGTGCGCACGCTGAGCACGCGATTGTCGCCGAGCTTGCCCTCCTGAGCGAGCCTGCGGATTTCGCCATAGGCGTAGTCGAGATACCAGTCGGGGCTCGTCTCGCGCGCGCGATCGATCGGCGTCGCGGGGTTACGTAGAGCCGGGATGATCTGGCTTTCGGTCATGAAGCCTGAGTCGACGAGATTGTTGAGCACGTCATTGGCGCGAGCGCGCGCCGCCGGCAGATTGACGTGCGGCGCATATTTCGTCGGCGCCTTGAAGAGGCCGGCGAGCATCGCGGCTTCTGAGAGCGTAACGTCCTTGACCGACTTGCCGAAATAGAACTCGGCCGCCGCCTGAATGCCGAAGGCGCCGCCGCCCATATAGACGCGATCGAGATAGAGCTTGAGGATTTCACGCTTCGTTAAGTGGTGCTCGAGCCACAGCGCGAGAAAGGCCTCGTTAATCTTGCGGGTGAGGGTGCGCTCGTTCGAAAGGAAAAGATTCTTGGCGAGCTGCTGGGTGATGGAGGAGCCGCCCTGCACCACGCCCGATGAGCGCGCATTGACGGTGAGCGCTCGCAGCGTGCCGACGACGTCGATGCCGAAATGATCATAGAAGCGGCGGTCTTCCGTCGCCAGCACCGCCTTGACGAGGTGGTCGGGATATTGTTCGAGCGGCACCAAGTCGTCATGCTTGATGCCGCGCTGGCCGACTTCGGCGCCGTAGCGGTCAAGGAAAGTGACGGCGAGGTCGGTCTGCTTAAGCCAGTTCTCGTCGCTCGTCATCTGGAAGGCCGACGAGGCGAGCGCCATGGCGACGACGCCGGCGAGAAGGCCGAGAGTCAACGCCTCGCAGGACAGCTCCACGCCGACCCGCGCGAAGCCGGAGACATGGAAGCGCTCCATGAAGGTGGAGAAATCTTCATAGCGCTCGCGGGCGCGCCGCCCGCTCTGATACATCGCGGAATCGATCAGCGCGTCGATCGCGAGCAGGATGCGCTTAACGCGCTTAGCGAAAGCAGAGGCCTGGAAACGCTCCCACACAGCTCAAATGCCTCCCGCGCCAATAAAACTTACCGGCGCTTTGTGGACCTTAACACTTTTTAAACCATCTTGACGACAGTCCACGCGACCCACATTGCGTTATGGTTTCCGTCGCGCAAAGCGCAAGTCGAAAGAGTAGGATGGCGTTAAAAAAAGGCGAAAATGCCCAGGCTGTAGCGCTCGCGCAGACCGAGACGCCGTTCTGGGAAAAGCGGCTTTCGGACTTGACCCGCGCCGAATGGGAACAGCTCTGCGACGGCTGCGGCCGCTGCTGTCTGGTGAAGCTCGAAGACGACGACACCGGCGCGATTTACCACACGAGCGTCGCCTGCAAACTGCTCGACCAGGAGAGCTGCCGCTGCGCCGACTATCCCCGGCGGCGCCGCTACGTGCCCGATTGTGTGCGGCTAACGCTAGATAAACTCAAGGACATTCGCTGGCTGCCGCCGACCTGCGCCTATGTCCTGCGCTATCAAGGGAAGCCGCTGCCGCCCTGGCATCCGCTGATCTCCGGCGATCCGAAAAGCATCCATCGCGCCGGCGTCTCTGTGCGCGGCCGGGTCGAGGCCGGCGAGGACGAGGTCGACACCGACGATTTGCCGGATTTTATTCGGCTGTGGCCGAAGCGCTGGCCGAAGAAGGCGCGGTATTGAGGGACAGATAAGGACTTTTTTCGCATCTATATACTTGACAAAAGTAGGGCATCCATCCTAGATTCGTGACCGTCGCAAAAGCGGCTGGCTCCCCGATTTGTCGAGTATGTAAGTGCGTCTCCCTTCTAGGAGATGCGTTATGGGAAATTCATGTAATCGAGAATTCGGAGATTATGTTGTAGGCGGTGGCCGCGAAGGAGCGCAGCATCAGGCTAACCGGCAACAACTTGCCAGATTCGGGTTCATCGAACGCTATAAGAGGGGCAATCTTTATGTCGCTTTTTGTAACCGAATTGGGAATGACCGCGATTACGGCCTCGTTGTGGGTGCCAAATCTGCATTCTTTAGTGGAGATATCGGGGGGAGCAATATCACGAAATGTGACGGTGAGGCTGGCGATATCGCAGGCGATATGCAAGAGATTTTTGTGTTTGCGCGTGATATCAAATCTGTGCAGCAACCAAAGTTGAGCATCCCCTCCTTTGTAGGGGCGGATTGCTTTGATTTTGGCCTTTTCTGGCCTGGGAAGAGCCTCTACGAATTTGTCCCCTTTGAAGCCCTTGCCGGAGTTGAATCTGGCGACATCGTCAACGATAGGGAAAAACACTTCCTTCACGTTCGTTATGCCGTGTCTGACGGCCAATGCCGTCGCAAGGATATCGAGGGAGCTTCGAATAGAGTTGATATAAGCGCCCGCCTCAACGCTGAAGGCGAGAGGAAACGGCGATTTCTGGATGAGAATAAGGGAGTTTTGCGTTATGTCACCATTAATATTTTCGATTCGGAAATCCAAATTCTCGTTGATCCAATCGACCGTTCGGCTTTCGAAGGATGGGAAATTGGAATAGGCCCAATCAATGGACGCTTTGGCATAGGATAAGTCATCTGACTTTTGAGTGCGAGCATGTCTAGCAACTCCGACCTGAATAAAACAAAGAAATTAATGGGCGCGCTTGTTCACCAGCCGCCCAAGCTTCACGATGAAATGAAGCTCGGAAAAGCTAGCGCAAAGCAGCCTAAGAGTCCCGCATCAAAGCAACCGCGCGCCGCTTCCGCCAAGCCAAAAAGCGCTTAGCGAACTGCTTCTTGCTTTCGATATTAGTGAGTCGGCCGATACGTCAGGCGCTTGCCTTCGATACCCTTCATGGCAAGGGCCGTCCGTTCCCCATCGTTTACGCCGAGCGCGGTGCGGTTGTTATGGCGGAACTGAAATTCGTTCAAATAGCGCTGCAGGTGCTGCTCGCTGCAAAAGCGGTAGGTGCCTTTCATTGCGCGCTTGAAATTGCCGAAGAAATTCTCCACGGCGTTCGTCGTCTGGCCGTCTTTGCCTACGTAGTAGCCTTGCTGGTTCCAGCCATGCTCAACGGTCTTATGTGCGGCGAACTCTCTGCCGACTTTGATATAAAGGCGGCTTTCGTCCGTATGCAGTTCTGACGTGCGATGGGCGTTCGTGACAAGTATCTCGCGCACGGTCTCGACTGTAGCGTTCTTGACGTGAAACACGCGGGCGCAGCCCTTGGATTCGACAAGAGCGATGACGCCAGCCTTATGGCTGTGGCCCTTCTTGTAGCCCTTGGCGCGCTTCGATGAGTTGCCGTAGTAGGTTTCATCGGCTTGCACGCTCTGGCCTTCCCCGCCCATAGGCGCGGGCGCAAGGTCTTTCATCGCCTCGCGCAAGCGATGCATCATGAACCATGCGGTTTTGTATGTGACGCCAAGCGAGCGGTGAATTTCGTGAGCCGAAACGCCGTTCTTGCCGGAATTGAACATGTGCGCAGCCATCCACCACTTTGTGAGGGGAACCTTACTGCGCTCGAATACGGTTCCGACCGTGACGGTGAACTGCTTCTTGCACTCTAGGCAATAACGGAGGCCGGGCCGATGTGATTGCTTCTTTCCGGCAATGAATGCGATCCGGTCGGGATCGGCATTGCCGCAGTGAGGGCAGATCGCGCCATTGGGCCAGCGCACGGCTTCAAGAGCCTCGCGAGCCTTGTCTTCGTCCTGAAAGATGGGGTTTTGGAAAACGGCGGTCATATGGGCGACTCCCTATGACTGCGATCCTATCCCATCTCTAACTTTTGTCAAGTATATAGATGCGAATGATTGACTATGCCGCAATGGGGGCAGACAGGCCCTTCCGGCCACAGAACGCCTTCAAGATATTTGCGAGCCGCATCGTCGTCGCGGAAATGGTCAGCAGAGAAAACGTCCATAGCTCAAGTCACTCCTTTAGCTAGATAGTAGCATTCTGATTTGTGGTGTCAACGATATAATTAGGACTTTTTTCACTTATACTGATTTTATTCCTTGACAGCCGGACGCTGCTCCGGTAGAGAAGACGCATGCTCCAAAATTGCGCTTAAGCGGCGCGAACGAGCTTCAAAGGCGCGGCGTCCTCTCCTCCCATCCCCCGCGCCCTCCTGGTCCCCTCGCGCCTCAAGACGCACCGCGTCTTTCGGCCGAGGGGATTTTTTTTGGAGCCGTTGAAAAGGACCGGCTGTCCAGCGCGCAACGCTGTAGGACTTCCACACTGTCATTCCCGACGTGCGCGCAGCGCACGATCGGGAATCCAGGGGCGACATCCGAGATCTTTGTTGCGACTCTGGATTCCCGATCAGGCCTTCGGCCTGTCGGGAATGACACGCCCAAGGATCAGTTGTTGAGGTCGGAGTAGAGGTCTTTCCATGCGGGATTAAGCGTCTCGATCAATTCGAGCTTCCAGCGCCTCTCCCACTTCTTCAACTGCTTTTCTCGCGCGATGGCGTCGTTCACGTCGCCATAGGATTCATGCCAGACAAGCATGTGAACGTTATATCGCGATGTGAAACCGCGAACCTGTTTGGTCTTATGCTCATATACGCGTCGGGACAGATCATTGGTCACGCCGACATAGAGATTTCCGTTTCGCGCACTCGCGAGCATGTAGACGAAGTAGGCTCCTCTCCATTTCCAAGGCTTCCAACGGCTGTCATTCCCGACGTGCGCGCAGCGCACGATCGGGAATCCAGGAGCAACATCAAACACGTTTGTTGTGACTCTGGATTCCCGGTCGGACCTGCGGTCCGCCGGGAATGACACGCCCACCGATCAGTTACTGAGATCGAAATAGAGGTCTCGCCAAGAAGGATTGAGCGTCTCAATCAATTCGAGCTTCCAACGCCGCTCCCATTTCTTCAATTGCTTTTCTCGCGCGATGGCTTCGTTCACATCGCCATAGGTTTCGTACCAGACGAGCATGTGAACATTATATCGTGATGTGAAACCTCGGACCTGTTTGGCCTTATGCTCGTAAATGCGCCGGGCCAAATCATTGGTTACGCCGACATAGAGCGTTCCGTTTCGCGCACTCGCGAGGATGTAGACAAAATATGTCTGCTCCATCTTCGATGCTTCCAACGACTGTCATTCCCGACGCGCGCGCCGCGCGCGATCGGGAATCCAGGGGCAACATCAAACACGCTTGTTGTGACTCTGGATTCCCGATCAGGCCTCCGGCCTGTCGGGAATGACAACCCAGATTCTTGAGTAAATCAAACTCAATTAACTGGTAACTCTTCCGGAGACTCGCAGATGCGAGCCAAATCCGCGCCGCCGTGCGACGAAAAAATCGCGCAGGCGAAGCTTCTCTATGACTCGGGCGTCACGCCGATCGGCGAAATCCTCGAACTGCTCGGTATGAGCGTCGGGCAATTCCGCCGCTTTCGGGAGAACAACGGCTGGCCGCTGCGCGCCTCCGCCTGCGCGACGAAGAAGCCGCAAGAGGCTGCGCCCGTAACGAAGAAACCGCGCGACGCGAACCGTCTCATCGCGCGGCTCGAAGACGCGGTCGAACAGGAATTCGCCCGCGCCGAAGCGGCGCTCGCCAAACATGCGCCAAAGACCATCGAGGCGAGCGCCCGCACGCTCGCAAGCCTCGTCAAG